>Ga0209012_1001209_pt1 | contig 28448 bp, 30 predicted proteins | sample RS3BMetagenome_FD_184735 | JGI IMG/M metagenome (GOLD analysis project Ga0209012, IMG submission 184735) | Ferric oxide microbial mat and aquatic microbial communities from Rainbow Spring, Yellowstone National Park, USA - RS3B (SPAdes) (version 3) ...
GCATTACCTCGGAATAGTCAATACCTACGATTAAGCCATTCTGAACTGTCTCACTGGCTTTTTGAATTGCGACACCGGGACCGAATCCAATTTCCAACACTCGATCTTCCGGGTGTAGTTCCAGAAAGCTTAACGTCCAATCTCCCCGTTGCCTGTTTGATTTCCTGTATGCCATAATGAGCCCAGCAACTATCCCGAGAAGTCCCGTTGGTTTAGCAAACTGTGCCCGTAACTTGTCACCAAATGACATTTGTCTATTCGTCATCCCGTTCACCATTTTCCTCATTCTCGGTTTCACCCAAGTTTTCTTTATTATCGAAGTATCCGATTCCTTGCAGGATCTGTAGAGCGAATCCTTCGAGCAAGTCCGCCTTGACAATTGCAATACCTTGCATTTCTTCATCGCCTATGACAAACAGAGTATCCCCGGCATTGATGTTGAACTTTTCTCGCGCCTCCTTTGGAATCACAATTTGACCCCTTTCTCCCACTTTTGTTGTTCCAAACACGTATGGCTTACGATGCCTATCGCTACCAAATCCGTGTCCATGGTGTCTTCTCATTGGTATCGCCCCAATCATGCAAATCATATATTTCATACTAATCATACTCTGGATAACAAAAAAGCGCAACTCATGAATCATTAACTGAGTTGCCCCGAATTTTCATATGTCATCTGTCGCATTCCTGCCCGTTCGCCACAACCATCTCTTATCCGTCTACGATGCTAGTTTCCACCAAAACCGAACCACACACGTCACGTGGACGCGTGTCCTGTGAACCCCAAGCGCGCCTCGCAGACGGCGAATCGAACCAGATGCAGCAGACCGCGCGTCAGCGATTTGTCGACGCCCGGTCTGCGTGACGTGGTGTGCGGAACGTTGTTCGCGAGATTCCGTTCCTTGCTGGCCGGGTCGTATCGCACGCAGTGTTTGCCACACCAACGAGTCCGACAACCCGTTCAACCCAATCGCCAATATGGCGGCTTTTTTGCGCTGAAAGCAAATTGACCAAAAGTTGACCGTTTCGCGCGTGTGACGTGAGATACGCTCTACGTGAACCACAAAGTGGCGCATGGCATCGGGATATTCGGAAACGGGATGCGCTCGTACCGGACGTCGCGTGACACGTGTGGGATATGATCGAAGGAGGCGAACTGGAGATGAGTTCGAGAATCGAACGAATCGGAGAAAACCGGGGGAACAAAGGGGCGACGGCGAACGCGTTGGATCATACACAGACGAAAAACGCGGGGCTGCACATGGAGTCCTGGAGCAAAACCCACGATCGGCAATGGGGTGTATATGGCGTGAATGAGACGGGGGAAACCGTTCGGATCGACGCGCCTTACCAGGATCTATATGTATACCATCCAAAGTTCGGGAAGATGCAGATGGGCACAGTGTGCCACAATGGAGAACCCTTGTGGGATCAAATGTTCATGAAGACGGGGCCGTCGAATTCCACCGCTCACGGCATGGTCGTCGTTCCGTACTATGACCAACAAATTGCTCTCGTGTCGCATGTTCGACCAGCCGTGCAAGAGGACGGTCCGTGGATGCGTGAATTGTTGCAGGGGATGGAGGATGAGTTTTTCACGATCACCCAACCGTTGTTTTGGGAACTGCCGCGTGGATTCGCCGAACCAAACGAAACCAGTGTGCAGGGTGCGGCGCGGGAGATTCTCGAAGAGATCGGCGTAAGTCTCGTACCTTCTACGATTAAGAAATTGGGCAGCGTGATCCCGGACACAGGTTGGTTCGCAAACAGTGTGGATGTCTATTGTGCTCAAATCACCGACCTCCAAGATCTTAAGCACGCCAAGTTGTTCAACTGCGACGACATGCGCCAGCTGGACATATCGTGCGGCTTAACGCTGGCCTCGTTGGCGTTGTTCGCCAAAAATGCGAATGAGGTTTTCGCAAACGTGTTTCGCCATTGTAACCAGTAGTCGCCGTGTGCCACGGGTCGCCTAGTTCACAACGCAGCCATACACCCCGCGCCGTGGTTATGCCAAGCGGTGTTCACGGATCTGGTGATCGATCTGAGCCGGGAACGGCATAAACGGCAAATTGACCATGGTGCAGTAGACCGGACATCAGATTCGCTGGTATCCGGTCTACGTCGTGGAGGAGTGTCCATTCGCAGGGCTGCGTCTCTTATCGATTGACACGGCGTCTCCCAACCGTGCTTTTGATCGGGCTATAATGGGAGCAACGAAGACGTAGGGAATCAAGGAGGTCGAGGTCTTGATCGTCTATGCGAATTTGTTCACGCTGTTCGGAATCGGCTCGGCGTTCACGGGACTGCTATTTCACCGTATGAAGGAAGTCGGCGGATTCAAGCTGCGCCCCTGGCGGTTCGCCTTCCTGATCGGCTCGGCCGTGGGGAGCTTTATCTCGGCAGGCTTCTACGCACATGCTGGACACACTGGCCAGCCGACGGTGACCGTTCCCGTGCAAGTGCTGGCTCTGGTGTCGGCCTTGGTCAACCTAGCGGCCGTGTTGATCCCGCCCAAGGGGTTTACAAAACAACGGAACGCCCGGTAATGATGGTGCAAGTAGGTTGGCGGCGTGCATCAATTTGCACAAAAAATGACCATTCTTACACAGTCAGGTGTTGTATGCTGGATTGAGAGTAGCAAAGGAGGGGGAACGACCTGGACAGGGTTGATCTGCTGATAAAACTCCTTCAGTACGTCGGACTGCTTGTTGTCGTTGTGATCGTGATGCGGGCGCTGCGGATCATGCTTGTCACGTCAATCATGTACGAATTCCATGCATGGCAAATCATCATCGGAACCCGAAAATAGTGTATGGTGAACGAAGGGGAGTGGAGAAAATGAACCGGTATGAATGGCTGGTGAAAACTCTTGTGTATCTCGGGGCATTCGCTGTGCTCGCAGCCATAGTGCAGTGGGGATATCTGGATTTCGCAAGATTCCCACCTATATTGAGTGCGATTGGCTTCTTGTTGTTGTGGGCAGCAATCTGGGTTTTCGTCGAGAAATTGAGCGCAAGAAGTCGGACGCAAGCGAAAGAAGCTATTCACGAATGGACGTCCAAAATGAACGCACGAGAGCAAGCGGAAGAGAAAATCAGGGAAGCCAGAGGATCTCTCCTCGGAACCGTCGGCATCTTGGCAATTTACGTTCTAATACTGGAATACTCTCCGACTTTCGTCTCGATGTACCACTGGCCAGAGTGGATTTTTATTGCACCACTTGCAATATTGTTTGCGATACTCGGCGTGAACATGTCTCGTTTCAGTAGGGCGCATCGGTTATATGATCAGGTAAGAAGACGGTCTTGACATTTCGTACGGACGACAATAGAACGTGATCAGCCGGCTTACGGGCCGGTTTTTTTGTTGTGTCGCCAGCCGATCCATCCATTCGTGTCGATCACGATTCGCCATGTCTGGTGGTCGAAGCAGAAAAGCACACGGTCTATAATAGGGGTATCGAATGATCGGCGAAGAAGCGGGGAGGCGGCGTGGGTGCGGTCGAGATGGTACGAACGGATTTGCAACCCGACGCTGATCGCACAGCGTCTGGACGAACTGGTTCAGCGTTTCGAGACGTCGGGTTATGCGGTGACGCGCGAAGCGGACGGCAAGATGCGCGTGGACACGGAGAGCACGGTGGTCTGGTACTGTCCGTGTGAGCTGGGGATTCTCCGGATAGCGGTTGACCGTGACGAGTAGTCCGGAATAAGGGTAAGACGCGTACGCCTCGAAATTCGATAGTGTGATAGACTGATAGCGGCAAGAAGGGTGTCGCCCCTCCGGGAAAGGAGGACGGCATGGATGCATCCACATACCGGTTGGTTTCGATTCTTCTGGCAGGATTGCTTGTGGTGATCGCGTTGGTTCGTTTGGGCAGAAAGTAGTATGACGCCCTGACGAACGCGAATCGTCAGGGCGTCCAGCATCTCGAACGCAACACGGAGTGGGTGTATCGTTCACCCTTCTTGCCTCCACTGTATCATAGCCGGAATCGAACTTCAATATGCCCCAACGAAACCGATAGACCAACCCCCAACTGGCGCACAGGCCGGTTTTTTGCTGTTCTCCAGTCGATCCATCACTGCCCCAAGCGCCTATGCAAGCCCGCGAAAGACACCTGGCCCCCATCGACTACACCGTGCATCAACCTGCGAATTTGAGCAAAAGTTGACCGTTTTGGCGCGGCTATCGGTTCTACGATGGGATTGACACAGAGCACACCAAGAGCATCCGCCATCACAGTCCGGCATCGGGAGCACGCACACGTCGAACTATGCCAGGCAGGCAGTCGCGCAAAGTGAGTAAAAGTTGACCGTTTTGACGCGGCAAACGGTTTTACGATGAGGTTGACGGAGAGGGGGCAAGAGAGCAACACGCTTCGAACGGAAAGTTGACCGTTTTGGAGTGTCGATGGGTTCTGCGATGGGATTGACAAGAAGAAAAAAAGAAGGGGAGTTGTGAGGAAAAAACTAGCAACTGATGTATCGAATCGATACATCACGAGGAAAAAATTGGTGTGATGTGCACCGTGCACATCACTTGGGAAGAAACTGGTGTAATGTATCGAGTCGTCACAACACACCGGTTTATTCCAGGGCATATCGAGTCGTTACGACGTTAGGCATTACTATCAGAGAGGTGATTGTTGTGGATTACGATTTAAATAATATTCAGTACATTGATCCTGGAACATTGCGCGAAAACGAGAAGCAGGGCTTGTATTGCGGTCCTGTCACCCAAGAGAAGTTCGACTTTCTCAAGGGGCGCATCGCAGCCAACGGCATCGATCAACCCTTGAAGGTGCAGGCCAAGACGAATGTTATTTTGGGGGGCCACACGCGTTGGAAGGTGGCCTTGGCGCTGCGCTTGCCAACCGTGCCGGTGATCTACTTGGATGTGAACGACGAGACAGCGGAAAGCATTTTGGCCGAGGACAACAAAGTGGGCAAAACAGACGAGAAGGATCTCATCAAGCTCCTGCATTGGCTCCAACGGGCCACGGAGATATACGGGGTAAACCACGGACAACACCTGAGCGACTTCCACGGCAAGGCGAGTCTGGCGGAGATTGCGGCAAGTATCGGCGTTTCGCGCAATACTGCATCCCGCATATTGCGGCTGGACAAGCTCGATGCGCGTCTGCAGACCGTGGTCAGCAAGAGGCAGATGGGGCTGGAACCCGCTTTGGCGATCTCGGTTCTCACCCAGGATCAGCAGACTGCGTTTTACGAGGCCATCGCAAAAGACCTGGAGAAGGACGGCTACCGGGTCAGCCTGCGGATGGCTGAAGCGTATCGCGATGCCTGTCAGGGGTCGAAACAAGGCAAGACGACAGACGGAGAGGATGAGGATGAACACTGGATTGATGAAGTCCAGGATGACGAAAGCCCTGAAGTGGAGGGAGACGTCACCAGAATGGCCTTAAGGCAGGAGGCGCGGCGCACAGAATCGACTTCGACGCGCTCTGCACTGAATCCACAAGATGTGGAAAAGGCGATGTCCGACGCGAATGAAAAATACGGGCAGCTTGGACCTGTAAAAGATGTGCCGACGGCGGTGGACGAACAGACAAAAGGCCTGATGCAACGACTCTTCGAAACCAGCGCGGGGGTCGCGGATGGGAACTTGGTGGTGAGCAACAGCATGCGCGAAGAATTGGATCGGCAACTCCGCCACATCGAAGCGATGGAGTTGAAATTGCCGTCGTATTTCTCGGCCGTGTGCGTGGATGTTCCGGATGACGTGATGGAACGTTTGGAGTTGTTGGAAGGTGCTCTGGAGCGTTTTTCGGACAAGGTGCATCGGTTGATTGCTCTGGCTTCTATCGGAGAAGATGCGGCGTTGCAGTTCGCTCATGAGGGGGTTGAGGATCGTGGCGAAGACGCCGACGGTGACGGTACACCTTGAATCAGGCGCGATCACCGTCACGTATGACGAGACGACCTGATTGTACGCGGACACTGGAACCAACGGTTGCTCTCCGAATGGCGAAAGAGAGGGGAGCATCCGCTTCTTGTGTGCCACTGCCATCCGCTTGGCGACATCAAGATGCACACCGTGGAAACTCTGAAGGGGGGCGGTCTCTATTATCTGGCCAACAACCCCAGAAAAGAGGATGAGAAGGCGTTGCTCGATCACCTCTCGACCTGTCCACGTCACCATGTGGATGATCCCGATGTGCCCAAGTCCTTCAGAGCGGGCACGGAGCCGGGAGTGATCCGGGGCCTGAACAAGAAGGGCGAAGAGACGATCGATCTGAGCGTCGAACTGTTTCCTGCGCGCTCCAGAACGAAGAAATCACTGTTTTCGACGAGGGAGGAGGAAGGCCCGGAAGTTCACCAGCTAAAAAACCCCGGAACAGTCGAAAAAAGCGGGGGAACCAGCCGGTCGGAAACGGCCTTTGGCGGTGTGTTGCGCGAGTGGTATCTGTACGGTCTGGATCATGCCAAGCGCCATTGGGCGTCCAACCCGACGCTGGAACAGGTGGTCGAAGGGATGTGGCGCGTGATGTTGGACGATCGCATCAAGATCAACAAAGTGTCGCTTTCCGATCAGGCCTGGGTGCCCTTTCATAAGATCACGCGGTTTCGCCAGGGTGAACAGAGGCTGCTGGTGGGTCTGATTCGGGAACTTCCGCAGTGGGAAGATGAACAAACGGCGCAACTGATGCTGCACGGGGTGGATGTGGACTGGCCGGTCGTAGTTGGTCCAGGCCAAGCCCGTGCTCGTCATGGCTGGAAAAGACGTCTGTGCCTGGTGGCGGCGGAGTATCGAGACGGGCGGTGGCATGCCCTGCGCAAACCGGCGGTGGCTCTGCTGCATCCGGACGGTGCAGTCTGGTTGGACAGCATGCTGGAGTGGCGCATGTACGAATTCCTGCGATCGCGCAATGTCCAGATCGAGAAACCTCTTCGTGAATGTCCCGAGTGGTACGACTTCAAACCGGACTTCGTGTTGCCGCAGGAGTCGCCGCCCGTTGTCATTGAGGTGTGGGGGTTGCCCGACACGGTTCTGGCCTATCATGAACGCAAGGAAAACAAGCGCAACGTGTACCGCGAGCACGGCGAAACGCAGGGAAAGCTGCGCTTTCTGGAATGGGATGCGCAACACAGAAATGACTGGGAGCGTTTCGTTAAGTCGTTTGACGCGGTAGTGTCCGCAAAAGCGGCCTCTGTGTTTCGGTACGCGATTCGCACGCCAAGACCGCAGCGGGGCGGCGCACAGGAAGTCCTTGTGGAGTCGGATTCCCTGGATGCATTCGAGACGCAACGCAGGATGCGCGCACTGATGGCGGTATTCGGGGTTCAGTGCCGCGATGAACTGGAGTCCACTTGGCCCTCTGCGATGGATTTGGCGAATCTGCTGGTTCGGTTCTTTGATTATCAGAAAGTGGAGGGAAAAACAACCCAACCATCTACCATGATCGATCTGGGGGATGTTTGGAATGAATACTTTTCCGTGGATCCCGAAATTCCTCTGTCGCAGGAGATGAAGAATGCGCTGGGGGCACTGGTGGATCGGTACAAACAGGAGGCGGCGCAACACAGGAACGACGGTGAACCGGTCGTGCAGGAATCGATTGAAACAACGGCGACCCCGTCGGAAGAGCAGCCTCTGAAACTGTCCAATCCCGAAGTGACAATGTGAAAGAACCGGGAGACGGACACCCACGATGTGAAACGGGAAACCGTGCTGCAGACCGCAGTCAAACGGTTGCGGCGCTGGATGAGGAGATAAAAGTGCACGAAAGATGACCGTTTCCCCTCCCGCACACCGTGTACGATAGAGACGATCGGAGTCCAGGCGCCAAGGAGGGGGACCATGGAGAAGTTGCCCGACAGCATCGTTCAGTTGGATATGGTCCGGCTCAATCGGGATCGCAAGAAATTCTGCTCATGCGCCAAGGCCACCTACGAAGTGGACGAGGTCAACCGGGTTGTGACCTGCCGCCAGTGCGGCGCGTGGGTCGAGCCGTTTGCTGCGCTCGCGGACATCGCGCACCGACACGAGGAACGGGAGCGGGAACAGCAACGACTCCTGGATCAGCGCCGGGAAATTCTCAACTACAAACCGCATTTGCTCGTGATGCGGGAATTGGAGCGGGGGTATCGCGGCAAGACCATGCTTCCCGCATGTCCGCATTGTCATCGCGGTTTGTATTTTGAAGAATTGAATCACTGGGTTAACCGCAAGATCGAGGATACAAGGCGAGGTTTGGAGAAGGAAACGGAATGAGCGTTACCATTCCCGGCGCGTGCAGGCACGAACATAGCGATCGACGCGGTGTACGCGGTGGGTTCGGTGGATGCCGGAGCGAATACGGTTCGATTGCGGCAGACGAACGGGAGGTGAGCACCCATGGCAACGCTTGGGGATTCGGAAACCGGCGTAAGCAGTGCGGCAACACAGTCATTGAGTGAGTTTCGTGTTCTTACGAAAGAAATTCCGCAAGAGATGACATTCGTGCTCAGCGAAAACGAACGGTGTATGTTGGCCGATCTGCTGACTCGGTTCGGAATCAAGGTCGGGGTTGCGGGAGACACGTTCCACCACCTGTATCGCAAGGGTCTTGAACGTGTCTACGCAGACCTCTTCCAGGAGGGGGAGTGAGCCGCCATGGCAACATGCACCCCAACAAGGCCGGAGTCGCCGCCTGAGCGGTTCGCGAAAACTCCGACCACACACGCAGAACGCGCCCTTAACGTCTCGCTGCTCAAGTCTTTGTACGAACGCGGCGTATCGTGGCCGCAGATCGGCGCCACCTTCCCAGAGTGGCCCATGGCTGCGCTGAAACAGCACTGTCACCGAGCCGGTTGGCGCAGAGGGAGCGCGTTCGACAAGTCACTGCTAAAGCACCTCTACGAAAGCGGGGCGCCGTGGTCAGAGATCGAAGCGGCCTTTCCGGGTCATACCCGGTCCGCCTTGGACAAGCGCTGCCGTCAGGCAGGTTGGCGCGCGCCCTCTATGTTCCGCAAACCATCCCAGCGGCCATCACAAACACAATCCCGCAAAGCGGGGGCCGTGATATGGACAGCATCCGCCAAGCGTTTCTTTCTCTTTCTGGTTCACGGGGATGATCTGGTGCGCGAACGGTGGGCGGCGTACCCGCGTGATACGCTGATCGAATGGGCGTTCGCCGAAGTGCGAACTGGTCGCGCAGCGCATCGGAGGAATGAGTAATAAGCGCAGCTCGTCCAAGCGTGAGCGAAGGAGCGATGAAACCATGCGACCACGATCGGCCCGAAAGAGCCTGATCATCCTGTCGGTGCTGTTAGGCGTCATGCTTGTCGGCTGGACCGTCACAACGCCATTGAAATTTTACGTCCTGGGCGTAATCCTTGGATTCTTGGCGTTTCGCGCCTGGCCGAAGAACTGAACCGGCTGTAGAGGGTGCAGGTGTTCCGTCGAGCGTGTCAATTCAGAAGGGGGAAGGTGTCGATGAGCAACTTCCACAAGAAAGGGCTGGCCGTACTGCTGTCGCTACAAGCGTTGCTGCTGCCGATCGGCTTTACGGGAGCATCCTTTGCGCCGCTGTCTCGGGAGGCTTTGGCCTCAACGGTAGCCGTCACACCCAACCGGACTGAGCGGTTGAATCGGGCACGTCCCCATCGCGGCTCCACCCGTCGCCAAGACCGCCGCGCACACAAAGAGCGTCGCATCGCGCACAAACTTTCAGCGAGCGCACAGGCAGTTCGCACGATAGAGCGGGCGCTACGAATCACGCAGGAGCCGCACAACTGGATGCGACCGCTGGAATGGCTGGCATTCCATGAGAGTGCCTACAATCCGCGTGCCATCGCGTATGAAGGGGTTGGCGGCGAGTCGGCGTGCGGGTTGTTCCAGGTGCTGCCTACGACGTTCACGGCGCACGCGTTGCCTGGCAGAACAAACATCTGGAACCCGATCGATAACACGGCGGCCGCCATTCGTTACATTGCGAGTCGATACGGAACGCCGCAGGCCATTCCGGGGTTGGAGTCGTCGAGCTATGCCGGTTATTAACCGTGTCGTGAGACGTTCCTAATCTGCGCGGAGAATGACCGGTTTGGTGCGCCAAGACGTGATACGGTCAAGATGAAGTCAATTGTCAGAGAGCGATGGAGTTATGGGCGAAAGGGAAGAAGAAACGCGCGATGCGGAGCTGGTATCGCCGTTCATAGAGGTCAGCCAACGCAAGGACGAGATGGATCGCGCCCAAGTCGCGTGGCGCAAGGCGGCGGAGAATGTGATCGGGGCGGGCTGGTTCGACGAGTTCGAAGCACGACAGGCGCATGCAGCAAAGGACGTCACGCGTATACTGGCCGCACTCAGAACGGCACTGGAAGGATTGGGCGAGATCGGGCAGGGAACAGCCGACGTCAACGGATACGACCACGCTCTGGCGCGATTGGCGAGGGCTACGCTCGCGACCATTGAGAGGATCGGGGAAGGGGGAGACGGCGCGTAAATGGACCGATGCGTACGAACGTTGCAAGGATACAGGGATCGAAACTCGGATTACGTTTCATTATCATTGGTCTCCGAAAACCATAAACTGCGCGAAATCTGTATCGAACAGATGCTCAAGGACAACCACATGATGAAACTCGGTCGCTTGTCCGATCAGAAAAACGTCAGCGAATACAACAATCAAGAAACGATTCAGAACTACCGCAGCATCTCGCTGCGCTGCATCGTCGTGTACTCCACTCACTTGGCAGAACAGAAAAAAGCGACTCTCGCACGACAGTTGCAAAAGGAACAAGCGCAGTTGGAGAAAGCGGCAGACAACGAGAACGAACAGGAGTATTCATGCGCCACTGAGGCGCAGAAAGCATGGAACATGTTTCAGCATCAGCACCGAAAATCACCTTTCCTGATCGTCTGCCGTATCGAGTCGCATACTCGTCCTAAACGCCGCCACACATGCGGAATACGCAATAAAATAGAAATGCCGGAGATGGTAACTATATATACACTGCATGTTGACATCACGCCTGTACCGTCTGAGGTCATCGAAGAACAAGAGCAGCGCATGGGTTATTTCGTGTTGGTCACCAACCACAGGGATACTGCAGAACTGCCTGCTGAGCAGGTGTTGCGGGAATACAAGTAACAAAGCAGTGTCGGACTGCGCTTCAAGTTCCTGAAAGATCCGATGTTTGTAGACTCATTGTTCTTAAAAACACCGGAACGGATCGAAACGCTCGGTTACGCGTTGTTTATCTATATGACGTTGGAAGAACGCATCCGCACGGCAATCCAGCAACGGAACATTCGCATCCAACCAGTCAGAGGATGGTAAACGAGCAAACCGACAGTCAAATAAGTAAATTTGATAATGGAGCATATCGTGACGATCTACTGGTATGACCGTGAGGGTGGCAAGTGACATAAACAAATGCAACAGAATGAACATGCCCAACAAATCTTTGATCTTCTTCGCGTAAACCCCTATGATGCCAGCGGATAATTGTGAAAAATGAGCAGCCCATAATTCATTCTTCCCAATGTTCAAGGGTGCGAAAAATAGGTCATATGTATCGTTCGTTGAGTAAGAACCTGTTCCTTGTTGAATTGTCCAGCTTTTTTAGGGGCAGAATCACCCGAATTTCAAATTACTAAATTGAAGGTTTGTGAAAACGTTGCTTGACCAATTGCCACGGCAAATGATAAACTCTAATTGGTCATACCACATACCTAGTATGACTTACGAAGTTTTCTAACCGGGAGGGGTTTTCTGTTGAAAGAATCACATCGTAAGATCCTTAGTGTACTGTCCAGCGTCAGTCTGGCTTCCATGTTGTGGGGAGCAGCTGCGGTCACGGGAGTATCGGCAGCGACTCCTGTCACGATCACATTCTTGCATTGGCGAGGTGAAGATGTACCCGTTTTTGACAAGATCATCAAACAGTTCGAGCAAAAGTACCCGAACATTAAGGTGCAAATGCAGGTCATTCCGTCGAATCAATACATTGCGCAGGCCGAGGCCGAGTTGATCGGTTCCAAGGGTGCGGATTTATTTGCCACTTTCCCAGGCGCAGAGTTTTCTGCGATCAGCAAAGCTGGTCTGTATGTGAATCTGAGTTCCATGCCGTTTGTTAAAAATTTTAACCCAAAATTAATTGATGCCGGAAAGATGAATGGCAAACAGTTGGCACTTCCGTACCAGGTCGTGTTTAACATGCCAGTGTACAATGTCGGTCTGTTCAAAAAGTTGCATCTGTCCGTGCCGCGTGATTGGTCACAATTCTTGCATACGTGTCAAGTGCTCAAGAGTCACGGCGATACACCTATCGTTTTTGCAGGTGAAGTGAGCGCGGGTCAGTTTTACAACGACATTGTCATGAACGATGTTACGAATCCTGCCGTATTCTCTGGACTTGATACCGGCAAGAGTAAACTGACAGATCCGGCTTTCCTGAAATCGTTTCAGCAGTTGGCGGTTCTCTACAAAGATGGCTATTTCCAAAAAGGTGCACTGGGAACGGCTCAAGATGCGGCGACGGCAATCTTCTCAGAAGGTAAGTCGGGGATGCTCGCGCTTGGGTCTTATCAGGAAGCGACTGTCACAACCGATAATCCTTCGATTCAGATGGGGCTGTTGGCACCGATTACCACACCGACGCCAAAGGCTGACTATGTGGGTATCGATACGACCACATTTATGCTGGGCGTGAATGCGCATTCACATCACAAAGCGGCTGCGGAAGACTTCTTATCGTATCTATCGCAACCGGCTATTGCGTCTGAATATGCCAACGGAACCGATCAAATGGTTTCGATCAAAGGTGTGCGGTACACCTCGCCCAGTCTTCGCCAAATGGCGCCACTGCTGTCCAAGAGCTTACGCTTCCAACCAATGTATACGCTGACCAATCAACAGGTGGTAACGGCCGTCACCAACACCGTGGAAAATGTGCTCAGTGGTATGAGCCCTATGGCGGCGGCGCAGCGTGGTCAAAAAGAGATTGATCAAGCGATCAGTCTCAAATAACTGAGTGGGCGGGGAATAACCAGATGATCAACCAGACAGCCTCTTTTGCTCGTAAGTGGCAGGACCTGAAGGATCTGTTGGACCGTCGCAACAGGGAGGGGATACTGCTCGATACGCAAGCGAGCGCGGCGTGGCTAACCGGTGCGCGAACGTTCATTAACATGGCGTCCGCCCAGTCGATCTTGCAACTGTATGTGACACGGGAGCGCATTCACGTCATCGTCAATAACATCGAGGCGCAGCGTATAGAAGAAGAGGAATGTTCGGGATTACTGGGAGTTCCCCTTTCATTTTCATTTGAACCATTTTCCTGGTATGACACGGCGGGCGCAGGGCGGGTGCTCGAGCGACTGACGGGCGGGAAGGTAGAAGCTTGGCTTCCGGAACGAGACTGCGCAGAAGAATTACGTGTACTACAAAGAGTGCTTGACCCTTTTGAACAGTCAGTATTGCAAAATCTAGGACAGGAGACCGCGCAGGCCGTGGAGGAAATAGCCGCGACGTTTCCCTTTGGTGAAAGCGAGTTTGCCGTATCAGGTCGACTGGCGTCGGCACTCTGGGAGCGTGGCATCGAACCTATTGTTTTACTGGTAGCGGGTGATCAGCGCAGTGAACGGCGTCGTCATCCGTTACCCACGCATACCCCAGTGACGACGTACGCGATTTTGTCCGTATGCGGACGTCGTAACGGGTTGGTGGCTTCCGTGACGCGCAGCGTTCAGCGCGGGCCACTTTCTATAGAACTCAGGAGCAAACAGGAAACCGTAGCTTATGTGGATGCTATGGCCATTGCGGCGTGCCAACCTGGAATGGAACTGCAAGAGATATTTGCGGTGATTTGCGAGGCTTACGAGAAGCGCGGATATAAGAACGAATGGACGTTTCATCATCAAGGTGGTTTGACGGGATATGCGTCACGCACGCAACTGGCGACGGCGACAGCGGTCGTAACTCTACAGGCTGGCATGGCGTTTGCGTTTAATCCTACGGTAGCGGGGGCAAAGAGCGAGGACACCTGCCTACTGGGGGATCGTGGAGCGACAATCCTGACACAATCTGGCGGACTGTGGCCGATGTTGGACATCTCCGTGAACGGGATATCTATGCCACGACCGGCTGTACTCGAGAGATAAAGCAAGAGGTGACACTATGCGAGCGCGTTGGCCGATTTGGTTGTTCTTACTTCCTGGTGGTTTGCTGTTTCTAGTGTTTTTTGTCACGCCTACGCTTTACGGTCTGTCGCTTAGTTTCACCAACTGGAATGGCATTTCGCCCCACTACAACTGGATCGGTGTCTCCAATTATACGAATATGTTTACTAACGATTCGGTATTCTGGGAAGCCGTCCAAAACACTTTCAAATTCGTCGCGACCACGGTTATTCTACAATCTTTGTTCTCTCTGATTTTTGCTTTGCTCTTATTACGTAATACCAGAACCAATGTGTTTTTTCGGACGCTATTTTTTTTCCCGACCATTCTTTCAACAGTATCGGTGGCGTTCATTTGGATGTTTATTTACGACCCCAATATCGGTATTCTCAACACCGCACTGGGCGATGTGGGACTTACTGCATGGCAGCATGACTGGCTCGGCAACAAGGTGATCGCCATCTTTTGTCTTGCCATGGTGCAGGTGTGGGCGCATACTGGCCAACTCCTGATCATCTATTTGGCAGGTCTGCAACAGATTCCCCAAGAGTATTACGAAGTAGCAAAGATCGAAGGGGCGAATCGCTGGCAGACATTTTGGCGAGTCACGTGGCCACTACTGGTTCCGGTTACGACGATGGTTGTCGCCTATACGACCATTCAGTCATTCCAAGCATTTGTTCTCGTATTTGCGTTAACCAATGGCGGTCCCGGAAACGCGACGGAGATTCTCGGAACGTATATCTATCACCAAGCATTTATGAATAACCACTTCGGTTACGCAGCGGCCATCTCGGTTGTGTTTATGATTATTATCGCCGTGCTGACCATGGGCCAATTTGGCATCCTTCGCCTGCGTATCGGAGGAAGCATGGGAAATAAAGAGGTGAACCCGACATGAGATGGTTTCGGTTGCCGATGGTATGGACGTACGCGCTGTTAATCATTGTTCCTTTGCTCGTTGTCATAGACAGCAGCTTCAAGAGTTTGGGGGAATTGTTCCAAAACCCGCTGTTGCCGCCAGCTACGTTTACTGCGGCGAACTATGTGACGCTTGCCACTCAGGTTCCGCTCGGCTTGTATTTTCTCAATAGTGTCATCGTCACGGGCAGTTCGGTCATCGCGGTGATTGTATTTGGTAGCATGATCGCCTATGCCGTACTGCGTTTACCTAGAAAACTATCATACGCGCTGTACGCTGTCTTTACCGTCGGCCTGATGGTTCCTTCGCAGGCAAATTTGATTTCGGTGTATGTGGAGATGTCGGACTTGCATCTAGTAGACACGCTCTACGGGTTGATCTTGGTGGAAGTGGCGTTCTTGCTGCCGGTTGCCGTCTTTATCATGGGTGGTTTCATGCGGAGCATGAGCCCGGAAATTATGGAGGCAGCCAAGGTAGACGGTGCCAATGAATGGCAGATGTACTATCGCATCGCTTTGCCGCTCACCACGCCTGCGATTGCCAGCACCGCCATCTTTGGGGGCGTCATTGTGTGGAATGACTTGTTATTTCCACTGCTGCTCCTAAAGACCAACACAAATTTCACGTTACCTTTGGCTCTGCTCAGTTTCTCGGGAGAGTATCAGACCAACTACCCCGTCATTTTTGCAGGTGTGTTACTCGCGAGTATTCCGGTTGTGGTGTTGTATCTATTCTTGCAGAAGTACTTTATCGCGGGCCTGACAGCGGGAGCCGTGAAAGGTTGATGCGGTTCGCAGGCTAGCGATGTCGCCTTGTCGAGACATGTGGCACAGCGGTAGGGTGCTGATGGGGATTGAAATGTGGTTAGGGAGGGAACAGCATTGACGGATTTGTTGACGTTCCCGTCCTTTCAGGTCGGGTTTCTCAGTTTCGTTCGTCCGACCTTCGATGTCGCTGCGGCAGAACAACTGGCTGCCGAGGCGCGCGAAGTTCTGGGCGAGTTGGGCAAGCAGTGGCAAATCGAATGGGCGTTACATCCCTCTGTTATCAGCGCTGTCGATGTCGCGCAGCAGACAGCGAAGGATTGGTCCGGGCAGATCGATGGGCTGGTGATTCAATTTTCCACTTTTGTGGATGCTCGGTTTGTCGATGTGGTGGCCAGGCAACTCGATGTGCCAGTCATTCTCTGGGCGCTTCGGGAACCGGGGCGGTATGGGGAGCGTTTATCGCTCAATTCGTTGACCGGCGCTAACTTGACGGCTCATCAATTGCGACGCGTGGGAAGACCCTGTGACATCGTTTACGGCGGGTTGCGAGAGCCAGAGGTGCTCGAACAGTTGCGACAGACGATTGTGGTATGGAAAACAAGCAAACATGTGCAAAATTGGTCGGTGTTAGCGGTGGGCGATGCGCCAGATGGCTTTATGTTTAGTGAGCCGCTGCGCGATTCCCTCGATAGCCTCGGTCTAGCCGTGCATCGCTTGCCCTTACCGGAATTATTTGCGAAAGCCGAACTCATTTCTCAGGAACAGATCGATACGGTGATTGCACTGACCGAACCCCATGTGTCGGGTCTCGGGAAACTCCCGCAAGAGCAAGTCTATCGCTACGCCAGGCTTCGCTCCGTACTTGAGAATGCTGTCGCCGAGACAGGCGCTCAGGCTGTTGCGATTCGTTGCTGGCCGGAGTTTTTTACGGAGTTTGGGGGAGCGGCCTGTTCCACCGTGTCTGCGCTCACGGAAAATGGCGTCATGAGTTCGTGTGAGGCGGACATTTTTGGTGCGCTTTCGATGGACATCTTGTACCAATTGACCGGGAGTCCGGCGTATCTCGGTGACTTGGTGGAAATTGACGAAGCGGTGCAGGCGGTGGTCTTTTGGCACTGTGGCGCGGGCGCTTTTTCGCTAGCGCGTAAAGACACCGGTGCGCAGGCGGGGTATCATCCCAATCGCCATATGGGTTTTACGCTGGAGTTCGGATTAAAGCCGGGCGCTGTGACCATATTGCGGATCGGTGAGGTTCCTGGAGAAGGGTTGCGAGCGCTTGTTGGTCTCGGGGAAGTGCTCGATGACCCACAGCGGTTTCGCGGCACATCGGCCAAGGTATACATCGCGGGTGATGGTGACGTCAAGGCACGGACGCTGCGCGTCATGTCGCTCGGTTTCGAGCCGCACTACGCGATCGCCTATGGTGATGCGCGTTCGGAGTTGCTGGCCCTGCTTTCGTTGCTGGCCATTCCCGTTCACGAGTTTTAAGCGGAGGTGCATCCATGCGGGTGGCAATCGGTCAATTTGGCGGTCCGACAGCGGTCATCAATAACTCTCTTTTAGGCGCGCTGGAAACGCTTGATAGCGCAGGGGCAACCGTTTTGGGAATTGTCGGTGGCACGACGGGTCTGCTGCAAGGACAGACCAGCGAACTCAGTGGTTTGTCGCCGTCGCTGCCCTGGTTGGCGCAGACGCCAGGCTCGGCCCTACGGTCCGGTCGCAAGGCGGGCGTCACCTACGCGGACCTGCAAACGGCTGTGCAGCAGCTCGAAGCAAAACGAGTCGATGCGGTGTTAGTCATCGGAGGCAATGGCACGATGGCGCTGGGCAGTCGACTGGCCAGCGTCGCGCGAGACTGTCACTATCCGCTGCGCGTGATCGGCATTCCCAAGACGATCGATAACGATATCGTGGGTGTGGATCACACGCCGGGGTATCCGAGTGCGGTGAGTTTTGTGCGGATGGCGCTACGCGACTTGAGCCTTGATCTGGAGGCGATGGTTGGCTTTGAGCAAGTGCGCGTGGTTGAGGTGATGGGGCGCAACGCGGGGTGGTTAGTGGCGGTCGCCACCACGCTACAACAACCCGAGAGTTTCGTGATCACGCTTTTGCCCGAACTGCCGCTACGGTGGGATCGTCTGTTATCGACTGTGGAACAGCGGCTCCACGACAAACGGCCCGTGCTGATCGCCGTGGGGGAAGGGGTAAGTGGGGAACAAGGCATGTCGGCAGCGCAAATGCAGACGGGTGGCCAGTCGACGCAAATGATGCTCGGTGGCATTGGACAGCACATCGCCAGTGTCGTAAGGGCGCAACTGGGATGTGGCGTACGCGCGGAAAACTTAGGCCTCTTGCAGCGCTGCTTGGCGCTGTCGGCGACGCCACTCGATGCCACAGAAGCGCGCTGGTTGGGGAGCGCTGCGGCAGGCGCTGCGCTCCGTGGAGAAGGCGGACACATGGTCGGCCTCGCGCCCCGAGCGTGGGAGTCGCGCGAAATGTATGAGCCACAGTTGATTGCGCTGCCGCTCGAGCAAGTGGCTGCACAGGAGCGGGTACTGCCGCTTTCCGGTGGGGAACTCAGTGCGCATTTCGCCAAGTGGGTGACGCCACTGCTATCCTCGGCGGCGCTCGACACGCATCACCGCTTGCAGGGATTACCGTAACTCGCGCACAGCACCGTATCCACGAGTGGGAACTTGGAAACACGAAGGGAACTCCGGCCATAGACGGTACCGAGAATAGACGAGTGTCGAGAAAGAGGGGAATGACCGATGCCGCTTGCCAGTGGAAAGATCGTCAGAGATGCGTGGGAACGGGGATATGCCGTTCCTGCATTTAGTGTGCACTCCACCGATATGATTGACGCCGTACTGGAAGAGGCGCAACTGCTCGAAGCGCCCGTGCTATTGCAAATAGGTCAGCGGGTTATCCGCAACGGGCAGATGCCGTATTTGGTCGCACACATTACGCAAGTTGCGGTTGCCTGCGCGATTCCGGTGTGCATTCACTTGGATCACTGTCACGAAGTCAGCCAAATTGTACAGTCGTTGCATGTCGGTGTGACGTCGTGCATGATCGATTCGTCTTCGCTGCCTTTTGAGCAAAATGTCGCCATTACCAAACAGGTAGTCGAACTCTGCCATTTCGTCGATATTCCAGTCGAAGGCGAACTCGGCACGATCACTGGCGTGGAGGACGATGTGTCGGTGGCAGAAGGTGCGGCGGCCTTCACCGACCCGGTTGTGGCAGCGCAGTATGTGGCGCGCACGGGAGTGGATTCGCTGGCCATTGCCATCGGTTCGGCGCACGGGATGTATAAAAGCGAACCAAAGCTCGATCTGGAACGGTTGGCTGCCATTCGCGAGGCTGTTTCGGTGCCACTGGTGCTGCATGGGGGATCGGGTATTCCGATTGCGGCGATTCATGCGGCCATTCGATTGGGAATCGCCAAGATCAACTTCGATACGGAACTGCGAATCGCCTTTGTGGCGGGTCTGCAAGAAGCGGCAGAGCGCTACGCAGATGATCCCTTTTCCGTGCTACAACTGGCGAAAGAGCGTCTGCGAGCCACCGTGTGCGAGAAAATCGGATTTTGCGAGGCAGCCCACAAAGCGCTGTGAGTGTGAGCCACAGTAGCGCGGAAAGGAAAGGGAGGAATAGACGTGTCAGAGACGATGCGATCGCGAATTGAGCAGTCACAGTATATCGCTGGACAGTGGGTGAGACCGGCGGCTGGGGAAACAACGACCGTGCTTAGCCCCGCTACGGGGGAGACGGTGTCGGAAATCGGATTTGCCGGGGAGCGCGATGCAACGGATGCAATGGATGCGGCTGAGGCCGCTTTCCCAGCGTGGAGCGCACGTCCGGCTCGTGAGCGGGCGGCCATCTTGGGGCAGACGGCGATACTGTTACGTGCGCGCGCCAGAGCCATTGGGCACATTCTCGCGCTGGAGTCTGGAAAGCGATCGGCGGAGGCAGAGGGCGAAGTCCGCTTTGCGGCCGAATATTTTCAGTGGTTTGCGGAAGAGATCCGGCGTCCCTGCGGAGAAATGGTGCCCGGTGATGTGCCCGGTCGTCACCAAATGGTGACGCACCAGGCAGCAGGCGTCGCGATCAGTCTGACGCCGTGGAACTTCCCGGTGTCGATTCAGGCGCGCAAACTGGCACCCGCATTGGCTGCCGGGTGTACCGTCGTTGCGCGACCTTCGCAGCGTGCCCCACTGTCTGTGATCGAGCTCATCCGCTGTCTAGAGGACGCGGGTATGCCAGCGGGTGTGGTCAATTTGATCATTGGTCCGGCGAAGTCGACCACCGAAGCCATGATGCACCATCGAGCGCTGCGCGTGGTGAGCTTCACGGGTTCGACCGCAGTAGGACAAGAATTGGTTCACCTGTCGGCAAAACAGTTGCCAAAGTTGGCGCTGGAATTAGGGGGAAACGCTCCCTTTATCGTCTTTGCGGACGCCGATATCGAGCAGGCGATAGAAGGGGCGCTCATCGCCAAGTTTCGCAATAATGGGCAGTCCTGTATCGCGGGCAACCGCTTTTACGTCCAGGATGACGTATACGACGAGTTCCTGTCGCGGTTAGGGAAACGGCTAGAAGCCATGCGAATTGGAAATCCGCTGCACAGCGCAGACGTGGACTTAGGTCCCGTGATCAGTGGCGCCAACCGCGAGCGACTCGACCGCCTCGTACAGGACGCTAAGGATGTCGGTGCGCGTTCGATCGCCAAAGCGCCCGGTGTGCCCGATACCGGATTTTATGTACCGCCGATCTTTCTGGAACAGGTTCCCGAGACAAGCGCACTCGCCAAGCAGGAAGTATTTGGCCCGATTGCCCCGCTTCATCGGTTTAGCGAGGAGGAAGAAGTGATCGCGCGCGCCAATGACTGCGATATGGGTCTGGCAGGCTATGTGTTCACTCGCGATGTCGGTCGCTCCTTTCGCGTGACGGGGGCGCTGGAGTGCGGGATTATCGGACTGAATCACGCGCTGCCTTCTGTGGCCGTGGCTCCGATGGGGGGCTGGAAGAAAAGCGGTCTCGGTCGTGAGGGTGGACGGGCGGGTCTGGAAGAGTTTCTCGAGGTCAAGTACGTGTCTCTCCAAATTTGACGCAGGTAGTGACATCCGGTGCATGGGTAAGAGGAGGTGAGCGCATGGCCAACCTAGTGGCGCAGGCCGTTGTGACGGAGATGATGGGGGACGTCGGACTGACCCTACTTCGCGAACAGTTGCAGGTGCACTATGATCCCACACTGGGTACGAGTGATCGGTTGGCAGATGAAGTCGCGCAGGCGGATGTGCTAATTGTGCGCAATCAGACGCGCGTCAGTCGGGAGTTGCTCGCTAGGGCGCCAAAACTACAAGTGATTGGGCGACTGGGCGTGGGGCTGGACAATATCGATTTGGTTGCCGCTAGAGACCGTAAGGTGCCGGTGATCACGGCGAAAAATGCCAATGCCGTCGCGGTGGCGGAATACGTATTTGCCGCCATGCTCATGACTGCGCGACCGATTGCCGAAGCGACAGCCGATGTGCGAACGGGCGGGTGGGATCGCAGTGCCTTTGGCGGCAGTGAACTGAGTCACAAAACGCTCGGGTTACTGGGCGTGGGGGAGATCGGAACGCGTATCGCGCTGCGGGCACAGGCTTTTGGCATGAAGGTGATCGCGTACGATCCCTACGTCATGCCGTATGATTTAGCCGCAGTCGATGGGGGTGTGGAGCTGACGACACTCGAAGCGGTGTGCGCCCAGTCGCATTTTATTAGTCTGCATGTGCCACTCACGGCACAAACGCGGCATATGATCGGCGCGGCACAACTGGCGACCATGCGGAGCGATGCGGTGGTGATCAACACCGCGCGCGGGGGCGTCATCGAGGAGGCGGCGCTGTTTGCGGCGCTTGCCAGCGGGATGCTGCGTGGGGCGGTGCTCGATGTACTGGAACAGGAACCGCCGACGTTAGTTCCGTCTGTACGAGGGTTATATCTGACACCGCATGTGGCCGGTCTGACGCAAGAAGCGCAACGGCGTACGTCGGAACTCGTCGCGAGGGAGGTGTTGCGGGCGCTGATGGGGCAGGCGTCACCCTGTGCGGTTCGCTAACAGCGAGTATCGCTCCGATACCGCTACAGGATGCCGTGTGAGGGGGGAGGTGTGGTGGTGTGGGAGAAACGATAGTTCGGGCTGATGTGTTGACGCAGTTTGCTGTTGCCGTGCTAGAAGCGGCAGGACTGCCTATGGAGTCCGCGCAAATCACGGCGCGTGTGCTAGTGGATGCGGATCTAAAGGGACTCGACAGTCACGGGGTGAGTCGTTTGCCCGTGTATGTGAAAAATGTGCGCAGTGGGCGATTTCGAGCGCACGATGCCACTACCGTGACGCGATCGGGTGCCACCGGTGTGGTGGATGGCGGCTATAGCATGGGTCCGCTTGTGGCAGGTAAGGCGATGGAAACGGCTATCGAGTTAGCGAGGGAGTTTGGAGTCGGTGCGGTCGCCGTGCGCAATAGCAATCATTTTGGCGTGGCCTCGAATTATGCGCAAATGGCGGCACAGCAGCGCATGGTCGGTATGGTATTCACGAACACGCCAGCCGCTATGCCGCCGACGGGTGGGAAACGGCCTTTTTTCGGCACCAATCCACTGGCGTTCTCGTTTCCCACGTCGGACGATCCGATCGAAATCGATATGTCTACAAGTGTGGTCGCACGAGGTAAAATCATTCATGCGGCGAAAATCGGCCGTGCCATTCCGGATACTTGGGCGGTCGATGAATCCGGCAACGCCACAACAGATGCCGCGCAGGCACTGGCAGGTTCGCTACTTCCGATTGCCGGAGCCAAGGGCTATGGACTGGCCTTAGCCATTGAAGTGCTCTGCTCCATTTTGACGGCGTCGGTGTGGGGCCCGCAGATCGGTTGGATGTACGATGAGAAAACCGAGCCGATTCGGATGGGGCATTTTTTATTGGCGATCGATGTCACGCGCTTTGTGGACTGGGATGCGTATGTGCAGCAGATCGATCAGTTGCGCGCGGACATCAAAGCGGTGGAAAAGGCCAGTGGCGTTGAGGAGATTTTACTGCCCGGAGAACGCCGGGCGCGGTTGGCGAGCGAACGGGCGCGCCATGGGATTCCGCTGGCGTCAGCCAGCGTAGCCGAGTTGCAAGAATTGGCTGTGCTGCTGGCTATTCCGGGGCTGGTTGGGGAACTGGCAGACTACATCCCGAATTAAACGTTGGACAAATTGAGCAGGGTGGGAGGAATATCGGATGAGACACAAGTTTCTGGTGCATAATCACGGCGATCATGTGGGCGTGGCTGTGGAGGTTATTGAGGCGGGCGAAGCGGTATACGGCATTATTTTGGCAGATGATTCGCAGACGGGAACGATCACGGCCAAAGGCAATGTACCACTGAGTCATAAGATCGCTCTACAGGACCTACCGGCCGGGGAACTGGTTATCGAGTATGGTTTGCCAGTGGGTGTACTGAAAGAAGCGGTATCAGTCGGCGATTATGTGCATACACACAACATGAAAACGGCGAGGTGGTAGCATTGGCAACGCAACTGGTAGGTTATCGTAGGGAAAATGGACGTGTGGGTGTGCGCAACTATGTCGTCATATTGCCGGTGGACGATCTGTCCAATAGTGCCTGTGAACTCGTCGCGAGACAGGTTCCCAACACTCTGGCACTGCCGCACGCATACGGACGGTTGCAGTATGGCAAGGATCTCGAATTGTTCTTTCGAACGATGATTGGCGTGGGCAGCAATCCCAATGTGGCGGCGGTGATCGTCATCGGCATCGAGCCCAACTGGGCGCAGGTGATCGCCGACGGGATCGCCAAGACAGGGAAGCCGGTAGCGGCCTTTTCGATCGAGCGTAACGGCGACTTAAAGACAGTGGAGCAGGCTTCGCGAAAAGCCAAAGAGTTTGTGCAACTGGCGTCCGAATATCAGCGGGTGCCGGTAGAATTGCATGAACTGCTGGTGAGCATCAAATGCGGAGAATCCGACACGACAACAGGCCTCGGTTCCTGTCCGACGGTGGGCCGGGCGGTGGATCATCTGGTGGCAAGCGGGGCCACGGTGATTTTTGGCGAGACGTCCGAACTGACGGGCGGGGAGCATCTGATTGCCAATCGGATGGCGACGCCGGAACTTCAAACGAAGTTCCAGGCAATGTACGACGACTATATCGGGGAAATCCAGAGTCAGGGCGTGGACTTGCTGGGATCGCAGCCGACGCAGGGTAATATTGCCGGGGGATTAACGACGATTGAAGAAAAGGCGATGGGCAATATCGAGAAGACGGGCACCAAGCCCGTGGTCGGGGTGCTTGAACCGGCCGAGGCGCCAACGGCCGTCGGGTTGAACTTTATGGATTCCTCGTCAGCTGCGGCGGAGTTCATCACTCTGATGGCGGCGGCGGGGGCGGTGCTGCATTATTTTCCGACTGGTCAGGGCAATATCGTCGGCAATCCGATTGTGCCGGTGATCAAAGTGTCAGCTAATCCGATCACGGTGTCGACGATGACTGAGCACATCGATCTCGATGTCAGCGGACTCTTGTATCGCGACATCACGCTGCAGCAAGCGGGGGAAGATCTGCTGGAACTGACGGTGCGCACAGCGAGTGGGCGCATGACGGCGTCTGAGGCGCTCGGGCATCGCGAGTTTGTCATAACGAAGTTGTACCGGAGTGCGTGATCCGTTTTGCTGAGGAGATAACCTAGGGGGTACGGTCTTGCGTTTCTCATGTCACATAGTGCAAGGTAGTAGTAGCAACTGGTGACATGAGAAACGTTTGTTCCGTGATAGACAGGATACGCGCCACAGGCAAACTGGTGGCGCCACGCGTGATAAATTTGATTATACGATGGGCATATCGGTGTGGAAAGGTGTGGTCTAGATGTTTGAACCGATTTCCGATAACACCGTGTTAAGTGAAAAGATCATCTTTCAGATCACAGATGCGATCGTAAGAGGTGAATTGAAACCCGGTGATCGCCTACCTACGGAGCGCGAGTTAGCCGAAGCGTTTAGGGTCAGTCGCACCGCTTTACGCGATGCGATCAAAATCTTGACCGGACGGGGGTTAGTGGATGTCAAGCACGGAGTAGGCATATTTATCGCGGATCAAAGCGAGAAATTTTATGACATTACCTCGGCGATGCCGTCTGCGCGATCAGGACTAAAAGACTTGTTTGAGGTTCGTAAAGTACTGGAGTCGCAAGCAGCGTGTTGGGCGGCCCTGCGGGGGGAACCGAGTCATTTGCTGCGACTACAGGGGATTGTCTCGGAAGCTAAAGAGGGCGCCGAGGATCTCCCATTTCTCAGTGAGAAGGATGGGCAATTTCATGTGGCGATTGCCGAGGCATCGAACAATCTGGTGCTTGTACGCATCATGTGGACCATTCTAGGCCTGCTGACAAATGCCCGCGAAACAAGTCTGAAAATTCCAGGAAGACCACTGGAATCGCTGAACCAGCACGAACGGATTATCCACGCTATTGCCGAGCACAACGCCGATGCGGCTAAAGAAGCTATGTTGGCACATTTGGATAGTGTCGAGAGTTCCGTCGCACTAAATATAGTCGAACCCGCACGGATTATCCACGCTATTGCCGAACACAATGCCGATGCGGCTAAAGAAGCTACGTTGGCACATTTGGATAGTGTCGAGAGTTCTGTCGCACTAAATATATTCGAACCTGTTCAGGACTGACATTGAGGAGGCATTTCGTTGCGAGCCTTTCAAACCGATGATCGACTGGAGATTCATTATGATGGTAAGGCCGTATTGGTCCACCGTCTATCCAAGCCTGCCCTGTTTTTAGGTCGAGCGCAAGGAAGTTTTGACATGCACCACGGTCACTTTGCCATAGCGCAAAATCTGGAAGAAAAACTAGCTTTGACAAGATGGAGCGTGGATGAGTCTAGGAGCGCCAACTGTGCGGGGAGTCGCACCGGTTCCGAAACGGACAGTCTGACTGTGCGCTTCTTTTATGAAGAGAAACCCGTTTTGCAGGTGCTATTTGTAGAAGTGAGTGGTCGTCTGGTCATACGCTTCCAAGTCATCGCAGGGGAAACGCTGACTTTCAATCGGATGTGGATTCGACTTGCTGCGGAGTCTGACGAACATGTGTATGGTTGTGGTGAACAATTTTCCCACTTTGATTTACGTGGTCGCGTTTTTCCACTTTGGGTATCGGAGCAGGGTGTAGGACGCAACAAGGCGACGCTTGTGACGTTTCATGCCGATACGCAAATGGGCGCGGGAGGCGATTACTTCACGACCTACTTTCCACAACCGACGTTTGTGAGTAGTCGCCGGTTGTACGTTCATGTCGCAGACAGTTGCTATATGGAATTTGATTTTCGTTCTCCGCACTATCATCAATTGGAACTGTGGGGTATCCCCGAAGAAATTGTCGTGGGTTCTCGATCGTCATTTGTGGAGTTGTTAGGTGATCTGACGGATCTGCTAGGGCGGCAACCTGAGTTGCCCGAGTGGGCGTATCAGGGAGTCTGGCTAGGTCTGCAAGGCGGAACCCAAACGATGCTCGATAAAGTGGCAAAGGGGGTTTCCAGCGGCCTCGCGATGGCAGCCGTGTGGGCCCAGGATTGGGAAGGGAAGCGGATTACGGCATTTGGCAAACAATTGATGTGGAATTGGCGATACGACGCTAGCCTATATCCCGATTTAGAAAACGAGATCGCTAACTTGCGTGAACGCGATATCCGATTCTTAGGGTATATTAACCCGTTTTTGGCCATCGAGGGAGACCTCTACCAAGTGGCTCATGACAAGGGGTTTACAGTCAAAAATAAAGACGGCGAAGACTATTTGGTGGTGGTAACCACGTTTCCTGCGGCGCTTTTGGATTTGACAAATCCCCAGGCGGTTACGTGGATGAAGCAAGTGATTCGCGACAATATGATCGGTCTTGGTTTGTCCGGTTGGATGGCAGATTTTGCGGAGTATTTGCCAACAGATGCAGTCCTCGCCAACGGGGAAGACCCTGAAATCTTGCACAATAGGTGGCCGGTCATGTGGGCACGGGTCAACCGTGAGGCCATTCAAGAGGCTGGCCAAGAGGGAGAAATCGTCTTTTTCACCCGGTCTGGCTACAGTGGTAGCGCTAAGTACACGACGATGATGTGGGCGGGGGATCAGAATGTCGACTGGAGTCTCGATGATGGACTTGCCTCCGTGATTCCATCCATGCTGTCGCTTGCCATGTCGGGAGTGGGCCTCCACCACAGCGATGTTGGCGGCTATACGTCGTTGTTTACGATGACGAGAAACAAGGAATTATTTCTGCGCTGGGCCGAACTGGGTGCGTTTTCCGTTGTGATGAGAACGCACGAAGGAAATAGACCAGACGAAAATTGGCAGTTTGATTCGGATGAAGAAACACTGCGCGAGTTCGCTCGACTAAGTCGCGTGCACAAGGCTCTGGCACCCTATTTGCAAGCGTTGGTACGAGAAAATGCACAGACAGGATTGGCGGTTGCCAGGCCGCTTTTCATGCATTACGAAGAGGATTCTCAGTGCTACGAAATCGCTTATGAATACCTCCTTGGACGAGATCTTCTAGTGGCTCCCGTGTATAGCGAAGGAGCGACCGAATGGGACCTGTATTTGCCACGCGACCAGTGGGTTCATATGTGGACAGGCGAACGCTTTGCCGGAGGAACGGTCCGTATCCAAGCGAAAATCGGCTATCCACCAGTCTTTTACCGCGAAATGTGCGAGTTTGCGTCGGTGTTTGCCCTCATTGGCGAATTGTAGGACTTTCTGGGAGAAGGGGTCGACTGGAACGTTGTGGCGTTGTAACGCGAGTATCATCGACACAGGATATTCCGTATAGGCGTTGGAAGGTTGATTGTTTCGGGATTGACAAGCGGTAGCGGTCACGCCTTCAGGAGGCATGGCGAGTGCCTCGGGTCACCTGTTGACCTCCTTACTTATGAAGCGATTGGACAGTCTGCGGGTAACACATTTGTCCAAGAAGCATTCGGCAAGCGGGCTCTGTTTGTCAAGTCAATCTTTTTCTCTCGCTAAGCTACTCTTAAGTGAGTGAGTCTGTCAAGGCACTCTTTCCAGGCTTGACAGACGGATCATCATCACCACCTCCATGCTGGACTCGGTAGTCGAAGCAACATACCTGTGGATTCGGCTCAGATACTGGTGGGTGGCAGCAAGAAAATCTCGATTCTACGTGTCTACTCTATTGACATAGTACCAAACGAGCCACAGGCGGACACAGGCGTCAGCCTGGAGAGAGGGGTGGGCGTTACATGGAAGATCGGTTGATTATGGCGATTGATCAAGGAACGACGAGCACGCGAGCGATTTTGTTCGATCATTCGGGCGCGATCCGCAGCGTCGCGCAGGAAGAATTCACGCAGCATTATCCGCAGCCTGGATGGGTGGAGCACGACGCGAACGAGATTTGGGCGACGACCGTTCGAGTCACGACGGAGGTGCTTCAAAAGGCAAATGTTCCTGCGACGAGCGTGGCTGCAATCGGCATTACGAATCAGAGGGAGACGGCCGTGGTGTGGGATAAGCATACGGGCGAGCCGATTTATCACGCGATCGTTTGGCA
>Ga0209012_1001231_pt1 | contig 28125 bp, 28 predicted proteins | sample RS3BMetagenome_FD_184735 | JGI IMG/M metagenome (GOLD analysis project Ga0209012, IMG submission 184735) | Ferric oxide microbial mat and aquatic microbial communities from Rainbow Spring, Yellowstone National Park, USA - RS3B (SPAdes) (version 3) ...
CGTTCGGCGGGCTCGACGCTGTCGTCTACGCCAGCGGCCACTCCCCGCTCACCAGGAGCCACGAGGCCACCGGCGAGCTCTGGCGCAGCGTGATCGAGACCAACGTGATCGGAGCGGCGATGATCGCCCGACACGCGATCCCGCACCTCCAGCGCTCGGGCGGCCGGCTGATGCTGCTCGGGTCGAGCTCGGTCGGGCGCCCGTACCCCGGGCTCGTGCCGTACACGACGAGCAAGGCGGCGCTCCACGAGATGGCGCGTGGACTGCGCAACGAGTACCCGTGGCTGCGGGTGACGACGTTCATCGTCGGCCCGACGATCACCGAGTTCGCCGACGGGTGGGACATGGACCTGGCGATCGAGATGCACGGCCGCTGGAGCGCCGAGGGCTACCCGGCCAACGCCGCCCTGCCAGTCGAGGAGATGGCCTCCCAGGTGGTCGCCGTCCTCGCCAGCCCGGCCAGAGTGGAGGAAGTCCTGGTGATGCCCGACGTGCCGGCACCCGAGCCCGGTTCGTCGGCGCCGGAGGCCGCCGAAGTCCCCTGAGGCCGTTACCATCGACCCGGCGGCGAACCTGACGGCGTTCGCTCCGGGGAGGGAGTGGTGATGTCCGACACAGCACTCGACGAGGCGCCGGTCGAGTTCGACCCGTTCTCGGCGACCTATTTCGACAATCCCTACGACCTCTACCGGCGGATGCGCGACGAGGCGCCGGTCTTCTTCAGCGAGCGCTACGGCTTCTGGGCGCTCTTCCGCTACGACGACGTGTGCGCCGCCCACAAGGATTGGAAGACGTTCTCGAGCAGCCACGGGGTCGACCTGTCGACACTGAGCAAGGATCCCGAGCTGATCCGGATGTACCGCTCGATCATCATGATGGACCCGCCGGAGCACGACCGGTTGCGGGCGCTCGTCAGCCGGGTGTTCACCCCGCGGGCGGTGCAGGCGCTCGAGCCGATGGTGCGGGAGGTGATCACGAGCTTCCTCGACCCCTTCGACGGCGCCGACGCCTTCGACGCCGTCGCCGATTTCTCGGCCCCTTTCCCGGTCGAGATCATCTCGCGGATGCTCGGCGTCCCCGAGGGTGAGCGCCAGCAGATCCGGCTCTGGCTCGACGTCGGCCTCCACCGGGAGCCCGGTCAGATCGACCCGAGCCCCGAGGGGATGCAGGCGCAGATCGAGTCGAGCATGTACTTCCTCGACCTCGTGGCCGCCAAGCGGCGCCAACCGGCGGACGACATGATCAGCCGGCTCACCCAGGTCGAAGTCGACCGGGGCGACGGCGTCGCCACCAGCCTCGAAGACGACGAGATCGCCGGCTTCGCCAGCCTGCTCGGCGGTGCCGGGGCCGAGACGGTCACCAAGCTCGTCGGCAACGCCGTCGTGCTGTTCCACCGCAACTCCGAAGAGTGGCGGAAGGTGCTCGACGACCCGGCGACCGTCCCGGCAGCGGTCGAAGAGATCCTCCGCTACTGGCCCCCGTCGCAGTACCAGGGGCGGTTCTCGCTCCACGACGCCGACGTCGGCGGTGTCACCGTGCCGGCCGGGCACCCGGTGATCCTCGTCACCGGCTCGGCCACCCGGGACGAGCGCTTCTACGACCGGCCGGACGACTTCAGGATCGACCGGCCACCGAGCCTCTCACTCGGCTTCGGCTACGGGATCCACAGCTGTCTCGGGGCGGCACTGGCCCGCATGGAGAGCCGGATCGCCATCGAGGAGCTCGCCCGCCGCTGGCCCCGCTACCGCGTCGACGAGGACCGCTGCCGGCGGGTCCAGATGTCCAACGTCGCCGGCTACGCCAGCGTACCGGTGGTGCGCGACTGAGCGGGGCCCGCCGGGAGCCGACCCGCCCGCCGGCGGCGACCGGTCAGCCGCGGACCAGCCGCCCCGGCAGCGCCCCGGTCGGCTGGCCGTCGCGGCGGGTGACCTGCCCGGCGACCACGGTGGCGACGTAGCCGCCGGCCGCCTGACGGATCCGGCCGCCGCCGTCGGGCAGGTCGTGGACCATCTCGGGCGGCGCCAGCCGCAGCGACGACGGGTCGACGACGTTGAGGTCGGCCCGCTTGCCGGCGGCGAGCACCCCGCGGTCATCGAGGCCGACGGCGGCAGCGGCGTCGGCCGTCAGCCACTTCACCACCTCGGCCAGCGGGATCGTCCCGCGCCCGGCATCCGACCAGCGTTCGAGCATGTAGGTCGGCAGGCTGGCGTCGCAGATCAGCCCGCAGTGGGCGCCGCCGTCGCCGAGCCCGAGGATGGTGACGTCGCTGGTCAGCATCTCCTCGATGACCTCGGTGGTCCGGCCGGCGTAGTTGGCCACCGGCACGTAGAGCACGCCGGTGCCGTCGCCGGCGGTCAGGTGGTCGTAGGCGTAGGCGGCCGGGTCGCAGCCGGTCGCCTCGGCCCGGGCGGCCACGCTGTCGCCGGGCCCCGGCTCGTACGAGGCGGCACCTTCGAACGGGAACATCGTCGTGAAGGTGGAGAACAGGGCGGCGCTCCCCGGGAGCGTGCCCGGGAACTGCTCCAGGATCGCCTGGCGGCGGGCCGGCACCCGAAGGGCCGCCAGCCGCTCGTCGACCGGGAGCCCGGCGACCTCCCGGTAGGCGTCGGTGCCCATGAACGGGTTCCGGCTGAAGTCGAGCCCCATCATCAGGCCGACGGGGCGGCCGCACACCTGGCCGCGCACCGCCAGCCCGTCGGCCACCGCCGCCTCGATCTGGTCGAGCACCTGGCGCCAGCGGTCCGGGGCATGGGCGAACTGCAGGATGGTGACCGAGACCGGCCGCCCCGATCGTTCGGCCATCCGCCTCACGACGGCGAACTCGGCGTCGACGTCGTCGAAGTCGGAGATCAGCTGGAGGACCCCGGTGCCGGTGTCGGCCAGGGCCTCGGCGATGCCGGCGAGCTCGTCGCCGGCGGCGCCGTAGCTCGGGATCAGCGAGCCGTCGATCGCCTTGTGGTTGAGGCTGCGGGAGGTCGAGAAGCCGATCGCCCCGGCCTCGAGCGCCTGGCGGGCGAGCGACCGCATGACTGCGACGTCGTCAGCCGAGGCCGGCTGGCGAACCAGGGCACGTTCGCCCATTGCGAAGACCCGGAGCGGGGCATGGGCCAGCTGCACCGCCACGTCCATGTCGAACCGGCGCCGGTCGAGGGAGTCGAGGAACTCCGGGAAGCTCTCCCAGTCCCAGGAGAGCCCGGCGGTCATCACCGCCTCGGGGATGTCCTCGACCCCTTCCATCAGCTGGACCAGCCGCCTCCGGTCGTCGGGGCGGCACGGTGCGAAGCCGACGCCGCAGTTGCCGGTGACGACCGTCGTCACGCCGTGCTCGGCCGAGGGGCTGAGCGAGCTCGCCCAGGTCGCCTGGCCGTCGTAGTGGGTGTGGACGTCGACGAAGCCCGGCGTGACCAGCAGGCCATCGGCTTCGATCTCGACCGCTGCCTCGCCCTGGACGCTGCCGACCGCCACGATGCGGTCGCCGACCACGCCGACGTCGGCCACCTCGCACGGCGCGCCGCTCCCGTCCACCAGCGTCCCACCCCGGACCACCAGGTCGAGTGCCACTGCGCCTCCCCCGGGCCCGCCGGGCGGCGGCGCCCGCCTCCATCATGGCCCAGGTCGGCAGGGGTGGGGCACCGGCGCAGGACGTGGACCGCCCCGTCCCTGACAGCGCCGGCCTGACGCCCCTCCCGGCCGCCGGGCGATGAGCGCTCCTCGGCGTCGAGCGGGATGGGTTCCCTTCACCTCCACTGCCTGACAGAGTGGAGCCGATGAGCGACCACCACCCGAGCTTTCGCCTCTCGGACACGCCGGTCCACCTCGGCCGCGGGGCCACCACCGTGCCCCAGGAGCGGTTCACCGGTGCACCTTCCTGGTACGAGCGCTATGCGGCGCGCCACGCTGCGGACGGCGTCGAGGGCCGGCTCGTCACGATGCACACCTTCAGCCAGCCTTGGGATTCCTGGGAAGTGCACCCCCACGGAGAGGAGCTCGTCCTCTGCCTCGACGGCGAGATCACTCTCCACCAGGAGCTCGGGAGCGAGGTCCGGCGGACCACGATCCGCGACGGTGAGGCGGTGATCAATCCAGCCGGCGTGTGGCACACCGCTGACATCGACGGGTCGGCCACCGCCTTGTTCATCACCGCCGGCATGGGGACCGAGAACCGACCGCGTTGAGGGCTGTCGGAAGCCACACCCCGCTGCGATCCGAAGAGCCGCCGTGAGCCGACCGCACCCCGGCGCCGAACCCAGTGCCGACCCCGGCGCCGAACCCAGTGCCGACCCCGGCGCCGAACCCAGTGCCGACCCCGGCGACCTCGGCGCCAACGCCGAGCGATTCTCGGGGTTCGCCGCGCTCTACGACGAGGTGCGGCCGTTCCCGCCGGCCGAGCTGGCCCGGATCCTGGCCCGCTACTGCGGGCGGAAGGCGCCCGAGGTGGTGGACCTCGGGTCGGGCACCGGCCTCTCCAGCCGGTGGGCGGCCGGCTGGGCCGCCTCGGTGGTGGGGGTGGAGCCGAGCGACGACATGCGCCGGGTGGCCGAGTCCCGGGCTCCGGCCAACTGCCGGTTCGTGGCCGCCTTCGCCCACCGGACCGGGTTGCCGGCGGCCTCGGCCGACCTGGTGCTGGCGGTGCAGGCCTTCCACTGGATGGACCCCGGCCCCACCCTGGACGAGGTGGCCCGCCTGCTCCGCCCCGGCGGGGTGTTCGCCGCCGTCGACTGCGACTGGCCACCGACCGTCGGGTCGGCCGAGTTGGAGGCGGCCTGGGCCGAGTGCCGGTCGGTGCTCAGGGTCTACGAGACCCGCCTGGCCGGCGGCGCCGACGGGGCGGCGCTGCGGGCGCCGGTCGAGGCCGACGACCCGGGGCGGGCCGGCTACTCGGGGAGGGACGCCCACCGCCGGCGGACGCTCGCCCGGGGTGTCCGCAGCTGGTCGAAGGACGACCACCTCGAACGGATCACCGCCTCCGGACACTTCGCCTGGTGCCACGAGCTGGCCCTCCACCGGGCCGAGCCGGGCGACGCCGGACGGTTCGTCGAGCTGATGCGCAGCCAGGGCGACTACCAGTCGCTGCGGCGGGTCGGGCTCGACGACCAGGTGTTGGGGATCGAGCAGCTGGCGGCGACCAGCCGGCGGGTCCTCGGGCGGCGGACGGCCCGGTGGTGGTTCACCTACCGGGTGCGGCTCGGCGTCACCCCTCCGGCGGGCACGGCGTCGACGCTCATTTGAGCCCGGTGGTCTCCTCCCCGAGCCGGGTCGGCTCGAGGAAGCCGAAGGTGTCGGTGATCTCGGCTGTCGGCTCTCCTCCTGGTCGCCGCAATTCTCGGCTCCCGCCAATGGGTGCGGTCAACCGGTGGTACCGCGTGATGGCGCGTGCGCCCGGACCGGCGGGTCGGACCTTCCGAGGTGGAGGTCGGCGATGACCGGTCCCGCCATGGCGGCGGCGAACCGGTAGGCGCCGGAGCTGTAGACCGTGCACCCGGGCACCTGCCCGATCGGGTTCCCGCTCTCTCCGGGGCAGAAGTGGACGCCGTCGGGCGAGCGAACCACGTCGGTGCGGACCCCGCCCCGCAGCGGCCCGGTGCACGGCTCGTAGTAGAGGCACCGAAGGTAGGTCACGAACGAGCCACCCCGGCCCTCGACCGCCCGGCCGGCGTCGACGTAGGCGACGCCCCGCCCGGCGGCCTTCGCCATGGCGGCGAGGCGACGGTTCAGGTCGTCACGGTGAGGATCCCGGTCGACCCACTGGGCCCGGGTGACCGGGGTGCCCACCAGGTACACCCGGGCCCGCACCGCTCGGAAGATCCGCACCGCCACCGACAGGTCGCTGCAGGTCCGGTCGACCGCCTTCGCCGAGCCGGAGGTGCAGCCGGCCATGCACCGGGTGAAGGTGTTGCCCACGAACTCGAGCACCACCGCCTGGGGATGGTCGTCGGCGGCGACCCGGCGCATGGTGGGCAGCCAGTCGCAGGCGTTGGTCCCCCCGAAGGTGTGCTGGCTGACCGTCGCCCGCCCACCAGCCTCGACCAGCCAGGCGAAGTAGGGGGCAGCCTGGAAGGCCAGCGAGTCGCCGAAGAGCGCCACCCGTGCCGGCGGCGTCGCAGCCCCCGCCGGGGTCGCAGCTCCCGCCGGGGTGGTGGCCGGCACCGGCCAGGCCGAGGCGACCGGCACCACGACGGCGACCGCCAACCACTGCCACCACCTCGACCCTTCCCGGCCCCTGGCCGTCGGTGTCCCGTGGCGCCGCACGGCCTCAGCATCCGTCGGCCACGCCCCGGCGCCCAGAGGAGAAGGTCACCCGGGCCGTTCCCGTCCCAGTCGTCCGGCCGGCGCAGCGCCTGGTCGACCGGGTCGCCGACCAGCGTCAGAGGACGAGCTCGGCCAACCGCTCCATGGCGGCGAGCCAGTCGTCGAGCTCCCGGCGCCACGGGGCGCTGACGACGTGGCGGATCCCCGCCTCGGCGAAGGCCGCCCGCTCCTCGACGATCCGACCCGGGTCCATCCCGAGGGGGTCCCACCCGGTGCGCAGCGAGATCGGGAACCCCTCGTCGGGACGGTCCCGCCGGAGGCGGGCCACGATCGGGACCGCCTCGTCCGGCGAAAGGCCGACTGCCTGGTAGCCGTCGCCGCGCTCGACGGCCCGCCGGTAGGCCGGCTCGCTGCGGCCGCCGACCCAGATCGGGATCGGCCGGGCCGGCTTCGGCAGCAGGCGGATGTCGTCGAAGGAGGAGAACCGGCCGTGGAAGCTGAGCGGGTCCTCGGTCCAGGCGGCCCGGAAGAGGTCGATCGCCTCGTCGAGGCGGCGGCCCCGGGTGGCGAAGTCCCGCCCGAGTGCGGCGAACTCGGCTGCCGACCACCCGGCACCGACGGCGATCGTCAACCGGCCGGACGACAGGGCGTCGAGGCTCGCCAGGCTGTTGGCCAGTTCGAGGGGGTTGTGCATCGGCACGACGAGCACGCTCGTCCCGAGCCCGATCCGCTCGGTGACCGCCGCCGCCCACGACAGCGTGACGAGCGGGTCGAACAGGTACGGCGACGGGTAGTCCTGCGAAGCCGGATGGACGACGTGGTCGCTCACCCACAGGTCGGCGAAGCCGAGGGCCTCGGCGTGCCGGGCGGCGCGCACGATGGCGTCGGCCCCGGCCACCCGGCCGTACTGGGGAAGGTGGATCCCGACTTGCAACGGCGCCGTCACGTCCTCGCTCAGACGACCCGGCTGGCGTGACCGGCCCAGTAGCGGTCGCGCAGCGGGCCCTTGTAGAGCTTGCCGTTGTCGAGGCGCGGGAGCTCCCGCTCGAACTCGATCGAGCGTGGCCGCTTGTAGCCGGCCAGGCGTCCCTCGCACCACTCGTGGAGCGAGGCGGCCAGCCGATCGCCGGCGTCGGCCCAGCGGACCGGTTGCACGAGCGCCTTCACCTGCTCGCCCATGTCGTCGTCGGGCACCCCGAAGACGGCGGCGTCGAGCACTTCGGGGTGGGCGACCAGCACGTCCTCGACCTCCTGGGGGTAGACGTTGACGCCGCCGGAGACGATCATGAACGCCCGGCGGTCGGTCAGGTACAGGTAGCCGTCGTCGTCGAGGTGGCCGACGTCGCCGAGCGTCCGCCAGGTCGGGTGGTCCGGATGGGTCATCGCCTCGGTCCCGTCCCGGTCGCCGTGGTAGGCGACCTGGGCCCGTGGGTCCTCGAAGTAGACGGTGCCGGTCTCGCCGGGCGTCACCTCCGCGCCGTCCTCGTCGCAGATCCGGATCACCGCCGGCGGGGTCGCCCGGCCGACCGACCCCTTGTGGGCCAGCCACTCCTCGGAGCTGATGGCGGTGCTGCCGAAGTTCTCGGTGCCGGAGTAGTACTCCTCGATGATCGGCCCCCACCACTCGATCATCCGCTCCTTCACCGCCACCGGGCACGGGGCGGCGGCGTGGACGGCGCTGCGATGCGTCGAGAGGTCGAAGCGCGACCGCTCGCCCTCAGCCAGCTTGAGCATCCGGACGAACATCGTCGGCACCCAGCTGCTGTGGGTGACCTGCCAGCGCTCGATCAGCGCGAGCGCCCCAACCGGGTCGAAGCGGTCCATGACGACGACGGTCCCGCCGAGGGTCTGGACCCCGAGGGTGGTGCGCAGCGGCGCCGAGTGGTAGAGCGGCGCCGGGCTGAGGTACACCATGTCCTCGCTCCACCCGTAGCGGGTGGCGCTGTGGGCGGCGATCTCCCACTCGCCGAACGGCGGTCCCGGTGGTGGGAGGGGGAACTCGATCCCCTTCGGGCGCCCCGTCGTCCCGGAGCTGTACAGCATCACCGTCCCGCGCTGCTCGTCCTCCAAAGGGCCGCCGGGCACCGACGCCAGCGCCTCCTCGTAGGACTCGTGGCCCGGCGCCGCGCCGTCGAGCATCAGGCGGGCGCCGACGCCGGGGGTCCGGTCGAGCAGACCGGTGGCCACGTCGGCCAGGGCGGCGGTGGTCACGAGGACCCGGGCGCCGCAGTCGTCGACGATGTAGGCGGCCTCCTCGGCGGTCAGGTGGGAGTTGATCGCCGTCACGTACAGGCCGGAGCGGAGCCCGGCCCACACCGCCTCGTGGTACCGCGGGTGGTTCTCGGCCAGCACGGCGTAGCGGTCGCCGCGCCGGAGCCCGAGACCGGCGAGCACACGGGCCAGCCGGGCCGACCCTTCGTCGAGCTCGCGGTAGGTGACAACCCGGTCGGCGCCGTCGGCACGACCGACGACCACCGCCGCCCGGTCTGGGCGGGCAGCGGCGACGCTGCCGTCCGCCATGGTGCCGGCCTCAGCGCGCCGGGACCGGCCCCTCGACCTGGTCGGGCACCGCCAGGCGGACCGGCGGTGCGTTGCGCCAGTCGGCGATGCCGTCCTCGGGGAGCGCCACCGGGTACTTGTTCTCGTGCACCTGCGCCCAGTGCGAGTGGTTCAGCTCGTGGAGGGTGAAACAGGCGTGCAGGGCGTTGTAGAAGCCCATGTTGTCGACCGACTGGTTCACCGACTGCTTGATGAGCAGCGCTGCCATCGTCGGCGTCTCGGCGATCCGCTTGGCGTACGCCAACGTCTGCTCCTCGAGCTGGTCCACCGGGAACACCTTGCTCACCATCCCGAGGCGGTGGGCCTCGTGGACGTCGATGGCGTCGCCGGTGAGCAGCAGCTCCTTGGCCCGGCGCGGGCCGAACTCCCACGGGTGGCCGAAGTACTCGACGCCGCACATCCCGAGCCGGGTGCCGACGACGTCGGCGAAGGAGACGTTGTCGGCCGCCACGATCAGGTCGCAGGCCCACATCAGCATCAGGCCGGCGGCGTAGACGGTGCCCTGCACCTGTGCGACGGTGATCTTGCGGAGGTTCCGCCAGCGCAGGGTGTTCTGGAAGTAGTAGTGCCACTCCTGGAGCATCAGCGACTCCGCCCCTTGGCGGGTGCCGCCGTTGATCTTGACCGTCGGGTGCTCGGTCCGCTCGGCGATGGCGGCCTTGGACCCCATGTCGTGGCCGGAGGAGAACAGCGGCCCGACCCCGCCGAGAATGACCACCCTGACCTCGTCGTCCTCCTCGGCCACCCGGAAGGCGTCGTCGAGCTCGACCAGCATCCCCCGGTTCTGGGCATTGCGGGTGTCGGGACGGTTGAGGAGGATGCGGGCGATCCGCCCCTCCTCGAGCGTCTCGTACGTCACGAACTGGTACTCGGGCATCTGCTGGTCCCTCCTTGACGAGACGCTCACCGTATACCGGACGCCGAGCCTCCCCCGAGCAGCGGCCGGAGGCGGTCGGCCAGGGCGACGCAATGCCCCACCGGGTCGTCGAGCGGCAATCCGAGATCCGGCAGGTCGAAGTACTCGACGCTGAGCAGGCCCTGGTAGCCCCGGGCGGCCAGGCCGGCCAGGAAGCCGGCGAAGTCGACGTCGCCGGTCTCGTCGGGGTGCAGCTGCGGGTGGCCCGGACGGGCCTGGCGGAGCTGGACGTGCCCGGCCAGGTCGGCCACCTCGAGCGGGTCGTACCCGCAGGAGACGGCCCAACCGGTGTCGAGGGTGATCCGAAGCCCCGGGACCGCCTCGCACATCGCCCGGACCGCCGCCGCGCTGTCGAGCAGCGAGGACGGCCCCGGCTCGACCCGGATCCCCGGCACCGAGCGCAGCAGGGCCACCCCCTCGTCCCAGGTGCAGCGCCTCGGCGGCCGGCAGGTCCCGCCGGCCCGCGGGCGACTGCCGATGCGGTCGCCGACCGGGAGGGCGAGCGGGGGCTCCGGCCCGTCGGGCAGGCGATCGGCACCGAGGTCGATGTGGTCGAACCCGAGCCGGCGCGCCCGGGCCGCCGCCTCCTGCGCCGGGCAGTCGGCGCCGAAGGCGATGCTGACCACCCCGATGCCCCTGGCCGGCACGGCCGGGACGGCGGTCACGGCGACACCGGCGGAGCCGGCAGCGGGAGGACGACGTGGGCCACCGGGCGCCCGGCGAGCCAGTCGGTCACCCCGGCGGCCACCTGCCGGGCCACGTTCGACGGGTAGGAGCGGACGGCGACGGCGTTGTGAGAGCTGATGGCGAGCCCCGGCACGTCCCACAGTGGGCTCGTCGGAGGCAACGGCTCCTCGGGCAACACGTCGAGCCAGGCGCCGCCGAGACGGCCGTCGGACAGGGCCGCCACTAGTGCGTCGTGATCGACCAGGCCGGCCCGGGCCACGTTGACGAGCAGCGCTCCCGGCGGCAGTGCAGCCAACGCGTCGGCGCCGACCACGTGCTCGGTCCGCTTCGTCAAGGGGGCGGCCAGCACCAGAACGTCGGTCGAGCAGAGCACCTCGTGCAGCGACGGCTGGCCGACCACCCGCCGCGCCCCGGTCGGCGCGCCGAGCGCCGGTCGGTCCCGGACGCAGGTGACGTCGAGACCGAGCGCGGCGCCGAGGCGGCAGACCCGGCTGCCGATCTCGCCGGCCCCGAGCACCGTGAGGCGACGCCCCCGGAGCTCTTTCGTGGCCGTGCGGACCCAGCGGCGCTCCTGCTGCGCACGATGGTGGGCGCCGGCGTCACGGGCCAGGCTCAGCATGGCGAGGACGACGAACTCGGCGATCCCGTCGGCCCCGGCGCCTGCCGCGTTGACCAGGCCGATGCCCCGCGAGGCCAGCCCCTCGAGGTCGACCCGCTCGTAACCGGCGCCGCAGTGGTGGATCCAGCGGAGCCGGGGGGCGACGGCGCCGAGGTCGGCGAACTGCTCGGCGAACCCGACCAGCACGTCGGCGGCCGCCAGCAGCGATCGCCACTGGTCGGGGACGTCGACCGCCCCGCCGCCGTCGCGGTAGTCGAGCGGGGCGTAGGTCACGGTGACCCCTTCGGGGACCGCCTCGGCCAACAGGCGGGCGGCCGGCTCGTCGACGATGCGGGTGGCCACCGCCACCGTCAGCGGGCCGGCCACCGCCCCACCGTCATCGTCGGTCGGCAACGGCCCGGGCCACCAACTGGCGCCGCTGCACCTGGCGGGTCGCCCCGGTCCGCGGGATCGCCTCCAGGACGACAAGGGCCCGCGGCTGCTTGTAGGCGGCCAGGCGGCCCTCGCAATGGGCGCGCACCGCGGCGAGGTCCACCTTCGCCCCCGGGTGCGGCACGACGAAGGCGGTGACGATCTCGCCCCAGTCGTCGTCGGGCACGCCGGCCACCGCAGCGTCGGCCAGCCCCTCCATGGCGAGGAGCACCGTGTCGACCTCGGCCGGGGCGACCGTCTCCCCGCCGGTGCGGATCACCTCCTTGGCCCGCCCGACGATCGAGTAGTAGCCCTCGTCGTCGCGCTCCGCCAGGTCGCCGGTGTGGAACCAGCCGCCGGCCAACGCCTCGGCCGTCGCCTCGTCGTCGCGAAAGTAGCCGCTCATCAGCACGGGGCTCTGCACCAGCAGCTCGCCGTCGTCGCCGAGCGCGACGTCGCAGAGGACGGCCGGCGGACCGACCGAGCCGGGCTTGCGCTGCACGTCATCGGGCCAGAGCCGGCAGACGCTCCCGGCCTCGGTGGACCCGTAGGTGATCGTGGTGTCCGAGCCCGGGAACGCCTCGGCGATCGACCGCAGCAGCTCCGGCGTCGTCGCCGACGTGCCGGTGTCGCAGTGGACGAGCGACGAGAGGTCGTAGGCGGCGCGGTCGGCCTCGAGGATCCGGCGCCACACCGCCGGGATGGCGTAGAGCCGTACCGCCCGCCGGCGGTCGACCGCCTCGAGGAGCGGGGCCGCCTCGGCCCGTTCGACGAAGACGACCTCGTCGGCCGATCCCCAGGCGATCATCGGCCCGAACCACCCGGCCATGTGGAATTGGGGGAACATGCAGACGATCGGCCCCGACGGGAACGGCGAGGCGTCCCCGATCACCCGGGTCCTCGACACCCGGTGCGACAGCACCACCCCCTTCGGTCGCCCCGACGAGCCGCTGGTGAAGAAGATGACGTGCGGCGAGTCCTCGTCGATCGTCGCCGGCACCACCCCGCCGCTCGACCGGTCGGCCAGGAGCGTCCCGATGCCCACCTGGCCCGGGTGGGCATCGTCGCCGACCACCAGCGCCGGGTCGGCGAGCCCGAGCAGCTGGTCGACCTCGGCGGGGGTGGCCTTGGGGTCGACCGGGACGAAGACCGCCCCGAGGCGGGCGACGGCGAACCAGAGCGGGATGGCGTCGAGGCCGGTGTCACCCCACCAGGCCACCCGGTGCCCTGGCCCGACGCCGCGGGCGGCGAGCGCCCGGAGCAGCCCGGTGCACCGCTCCTCGACCTGGCCGAAGGTGAGGCTGGTCGTCCCGAGTGTGGCGCAGACCCGGCTGGGGGCGCGCCGAGCCGTCAACTCGAGGATGTCGCCGATGACGAGACCTCTCATGCGGACCCGGCGCCGTCCTTCAGCTCGATCAGGATCTCGTGGTAGCGCCGGCGTCCGACGTTGACCGCCGTCTCGGTGTTGCCGGCCTCGACGAAGAAGACCTGCCCGGGACGGACCTCGGCCTCGATGTCGGACGCCCGGGCCGCCGGCCCGTCGCCGGGCGCTCGAGCAGCGATCCGGTCGCCTTCGAGGATCACCAGCACGTAGTCGAGCGCGTGCCGGTGCAGCGCGCTCGCCTCCCCCGGTTCGAGGTCCATCTCCCACACCCGCACCCGGCGGTTCTCGAAGAGCAGCCGGGTGGCCACCTCGCCGAGCATCGCCCCGTCGTCGGCGGCCGACACCCCCGGATCGCTCACCGGGCACCGTCCCGGGCGGCCACCGGGGCGCCGTCCGCTCCAGAGGCGCCGTCCTTGAGCACCCCGAGCCGGTGCACCTCGGCCAATCGGCCCTGCAGGTACGCCGGCGCCTCCGCCGCCTCGACGAACCAGCCGGTCGGGCACATCGTGAGGATCTCGACGAAGGTGAAGCCGGTCCCGGCCGCCTGGACCTCGAGCGCCCGGCGGAGCATCCGGCGCGACCGCGCCACCTCGCCGGCCGAGCTCACGGCGCCGCGGGCGACGAAGGCCGCACCCTCGAGCGAGGCGATCAGGTCGGCGATCAGGATCGGGTAGCCGTGGCGGGCGGCGTCGCGCCCGTCGAGCGTGTTCTTGGTGCGCTGGCCGAGCACGGTGGTGGCGGTCATGTGGCCGCCCGTCTCGCCGAACACCCCGTTGTTGAGCAGCACGCAGGTGATCGCCTCCGCCCTCGCCGCAGCGTGGAGCACCTCGGCGAGGCCCTCGTTGACCATGTCGCCGTCGCCCTGGACGGTGACCACCATCGTGTCGGGGCGGGTCCGCTTGACGCCGGTGGCGAGCGACGGGGCACGACCGTGGAGCGCTTGGAGCGCCTCGAGGTCGAGGTTGCCGGAGAAGGCGGTGTAGCAGCCGATCCCGAACACGGCGATCGTCCGGTCGGTCAGGCCGAGCTCGTCGACGGTCTCGACCAGGCTCCGCATCGCCACCGGCTCGCCGCAGCCGGGGCAGAGCGAGTGCTCGCCCTCGAGGATCAGCGGCGGCACGAAATCGTCGACCAGCCGACGCGGCGGCAGACCCCCGACGGACCCGACCCGGTCACCCGAGGCACCCACCCGATCGGTCATGCCGGCACCCCCGTCCGCACCGTCTCGTCGAGGGCCCGGCGAACCCGGTCGGCCAATCGCTCGGCGTCGAGATCAGGGGCGATCCCGAAGCCGGAGCTGTCGAAGCTGAGGCCCCCGATGAAACGCACCGGCCGGCGCCCGAGCACCGCCAACCGCACGTCGTCGAGCATCTGTCCGGTGTTCAGCTCGTAGACGGCCACCGCCCGCGCCCTCTCGGCGGCGGCGGCGACGACGCCGGTCGGGAACGGCCAGAGCGTGACCGGACGTACGAGCCCGACACCGAGCCCCTCGCGTCGCAGCTCGTCGACGACGTAACGCAGGTAGCGCCCGGGCGTCCCGTAGGCGACGACCACCAGGTCGGCATCGTCGATGCCGATCGTCTCGACCAGCGGCTCGACGCCGGCCTCCATCACGGCGAGGCGCTCGCCGATGCCCTCGAGGTGTTGGCCGTACTCGACGAAGGACGGGTCGCCGCGCTTGGCCGTCCCGAGCGGCGAGACGATCTTCGCCGCCCCGCTCCCCCCGGTCGACCCGTCGAGCGCCCACGGCTTCGCCGGGGGCGGCGGGAGGTCGATCGGCGTCTCGTCGACCGCCTCCTGGACGTGTGCGAGGTAGTAGTCGCCGACGACGAGCACCGGGTTGCGCCAGACGTCGGCCAGCCAGAACGCCCGCTGGACGAGCTCCACCGCCTCGGGCACGTCGGCCGGCGCGAGGACGATGTGCCGGTAGTCGCCGTGCCCGCCGCCGCGTGTCGCCTGGTGGTAGTCGCCCTGGCCGCGCGCCATGTTCAAGACGACCAGCGGCAGGCGGGCGTGGCAGATCTCCGAGAGCGACTCCTGCATCAGCGACAGGCCCTGGCCGACCGAGCCGGTGGCTGCCCTGGTCCCGGTGGCGGCCGCTCCCCAGGCCATGCCAACCGCTTCGAGCTCGCTCTCGGCGTTCATGCACGTGCCGCCCACCGGTGGCAACAGCCGCGCCATGTGCTCGAGCACCTCGGTGAACGGCGTCATCGGGTAGCCGGCGAAGAACCGGCACCCGGCGGCGACCATCGCACCGGCGATCGCCTCTGCCCCCTCCACCAACCGGCGGCTCACCCGTCCCCCCCTGTCGACCGGGCGCTCGGCACCGGCCCCGGGTCCAGCTCGACCGGCTCGTCGAACTTCCACACCTGGAAGACGAAGTCGGGACAGATCTGGGCACACGCCCGGCAGGCCGTACACCCTGCACGCAGCTCGGGATAGTGGTACCCGCGCCGGTTGGTGGCCCCGGTCATCACGAGCACGCCAGGCTTGCAGGCGTCGAGGCACAGGTCGCAGCCCTTGCAGGCCTCGACGTCGATCACCACCGTCCCGCGGGTGAGCACCATGTTCACCGCCCCGCGCCCGCCACCGCCTGGCTCCAGGCGTCGGCCAGCGGCGCCGCCACCGAGCCATGGCCGGCGACCAGGGCGCGGCGGTTGGCTTCGGCATGCTGACGACGGTAGGTCGGGAGCACCGCGCCGGCCGCATCGAGCAGCGATTCGAGCCCCACCAGGGCGGTGGCGGCGACGAACACCCCGAGCGCCACCATGGCTGCCGCCCGCGGCGCGTCGTGCTCGGCGGCGACCGCCGCCGCATCGACCGCCACCACGTGGCAGCCGGGCACGCTGACGTCGTAGCCGAACGTGCCGGCGTCGACCACTGCCACCCCGCCCTGACGCAGGCGGTCGCGAACCGGCGGCCAGTACTCGGGGTGCATCGCCAGCGCCGACCAGGCTCGGGCAACCGTCGGCGGCGCCCGCAGCGGGCCGTCACCGACCACCACCGTGGCGTCGGTGTTGCCGCCGCGCATCATGCCGCCGTAGCTGCCGAAGACCATGACCTCGCGGCCTTCGTCGACGGCGGCCACCGCCAACGTGCGCGCCGCCAGCTGGACGCCCTGGCCACCGATCCCGGTGCACAGCACCTCGCGCTCCACGCCACCTCCCCCAGCACCGACGAGCCGAACCCGACGCTAGCACCCGCCCTGAGGGCGAAAACCCGCGTTCTCCACCGGGTGGCTCTACAGTACGGGGCGTGGCTGCCAACAGAACGACAACCGTGCTGCACCCCGGCAACCCGGCGGCGTCGGCTGCCCCGGCGGCGTCGACCGGTGGGACCGACCCGCAGGTCGCCGGCGAACCCGACGAGGTGGCGGCGCTCATCACCGCCACCTGGACGGTGACGGCGCGAGTTGGGAGCATCGAACCGTCGGTGCGCGAGATCCTCGAGCAGGCCGGCCTGTCGACCAAGGCCTTCTACCGGCACTTCCGGTCCAAGGACGAGCTGCTGCTGGTGGCGCTCGACGAGGGGACGCGGGTGCTCGTCGAGTACCTCGAGCGGAGGATGGCGGCGGCGGCCGACCCGAAGGCCGCCATCGGGGCCTGGATCGACGGCTTCGTGCGTCAGGCCGTCCACCCGTCGGCCGCCCAGCGCACCCGGCCGTGGACCCTGGGCTCCGGGCGCCTGGCGTCGACCTTCCCGGCCGACTTCGAGCGGAACCAGCGGGCGATCGCCGCCCTGCTCGAACGCGAGATCGCCCGGGCGGTGGCCAAAGGGACCGCCCGGTCGCCCGACCCCGCCCGCGACGCCCGGCTGATCTACGCCTACACCTCCGACACCGTCCGGGTGCACCTGCTGCGCGGCAGCGTCCCCGACGCCGACACCACCGCCCATCTCGTGACCTTCGCCCACCGGGCGCTGGCCGTCGACTGAACGGGATCGGGGTTGATCTCGACCTCGTACGCGTCGTAGCGGGTCAACGGTCAGACCCCGAGGGACCGGCCGATGATCTCCTTCATGATCTCGGTCGTCCCGCCGTAGATGGTCGTCACCCGGGCATCGGCGTAGGCGCGGGCGATCGGGAACTCGCGCATGTACCCGTAGCCGCCGTGGAGCTGGAGCGCCCGGTCGGCCACCCGCCCCTGCAGCTCGGTGCACCACCACTTGGCCATGGCGGCGCGCTCGGCGGTCAACGTCCCGGCGACCAGCTCCTGCACGCATGCGTCGACGAACGCCTGGCCCACCTCCACCTGGGTAGCGAGGTCGGCCAGGACGAAGCGAGAATTCTGGAAGGTGCCGACTGGCCGCCCGAACGCCGTGCGCTGCTTCGAGTAGTCGAGGGCGAGCTCGAGGCAGTAGCGGGCGGCCGCCACCGCCGAGACGGCGATCGACAGCCGCTCCTGGGGCAGGTTGTGTACCAGCTGGAGGAAGCCCTGGCCTTCCTCCCCGAGCAGGTTTGCCGCCGGAACCTCGACGTCGTTGAAGAAGAGCTCGGCCGTGTCCTGGGCGTGGAGCCCGAGCTTGTCGAGGTTGCGCCCGCGCTCGAAGCCCGCCATGCCGCGCTCGAGCACCAGCAGGCTGATGCCCCGGTGCTTGGCCGACGGGTCGGTCTTCACCGCCGTCACGACGAGGTCGGCGTGGATCCCGTTGGTGATGAACGTCTTGGCGCCGTTCACCACATAGGTGTCGTCGTGGCGGATCGCCGTGGTTGCCATCGACGCCAGGTCGCTCCCGATGCCCGGCTCGGTCATGGCGATGGCCAGCACGAGCTCGCCCGACGCCACCTTCGGCAGCCATCGGGCGCGTTGCTCGTCGGTGCAGTAGGCCAGCAAGTACGGCAGGACGATGTCGTTGTGCAGCACGATCCCGAGCCCGGCGCCGTTGCACCCGGCGAGGTGCAGCTCCTCGTTGAGGACCGTGTTGAACCGGAAGTCGTCGACCCCACCCCCGCCGTCGGCCTCGGGCACCGCCATCCCGAGCAGGCCGAGCTCGCCGGCCTTCGTGAACAGGGCGCGGTCGACGATCCCCTCGGTCTCCCACCGGTCGACGTGGGGGACCACCTCGGCAGCCACGAAGCGACGGGCGGTCGCCCGGAACTGCTCGTGGTCGTCGTCGAACAGCGTCCGGCTCACCAGGGGGCGCCCCCGGTCACCTCGACCTCGACGGCGTCGCGTTGTGCCGCACCTCGTCGAACGGTCTGTCCTTGTCGGCGGCGTACTCGCGCGGCATCCCAAGGACGCGCTCGCTGATGATGTTCCGCTGCATCTCGTTGCTGCCGCCGCCGAGGCTCCCGCCCTGGCGGAAGAGGTACTCGACGCTGACCTCACCGACCTGGTCCCCCTCGTGCCAGGCGGCGGCGCTGCGCCCGGTGATCTCGAGCGCCATGTCGCGGTGGCGCTCGTTGGCAGTGGCGGCGAACAGGCGCGGCATTGCCCCGGCAGGCGGCGGGAAGTGGCCGCTGGCGATACCGGCGGTCACCCGGCGCACCAGCTGCTGGGCGACCCGCTCGTTCACCCGGTCCTCGGCCACCAGCTGGCGGACCCGCCGATCGGAGGCCTGGCCGGTCGACCGGGCCAGCTGGTCGAGACGACCGAGGGTCCCCGAGCGCTCGCCGCCGGGCCCCTGACCGCTCGTGTACTTGGAGGCGCCGCCGACGGCGTCGCGCTCGTGGATCAACAGGCGCGAGGCGACGGTCCAGCCGTCGTTCACCTGGCCGAGCACGTTCTCGGCCGGGATGGCGACGTCGTCGAAGTACTCCTGGCAGAATTCGTTCCAGCCGTTCACCATCCGGATCTGCTGCACCTCGATCCCAGGCTGGTGGATCTTGACGATGAACATCGTCAGCCCCCGGTGCTTCGGAGCGTGCCAGTCGGTCCGGGCGAGGCAGAGGGCGTAGTCGGAGCGGAACGCCCCCGAGCTCCAGATCTTCGAGCCGTTGAGGACGAAGACGTCACCGTCCCGGGTCGCCCGGGTGACGAGGCCCGCCAGGTCCGAGCCACCGCTCGGCTCGGAGAGGAACTGCACCCACATCTCCTCGCCACGGAGGATGGCCGGGATGTGCCGCTGCTTCTGCTCCTCGGTGCCGAAGTCGAGGATGGTCGGCGCCAGGATCGACAGCGTCGGCACGTTGAACAACACCGGCATCTCGTAGGGCGCCGACTCTTGGGTGAACGCTTGCTGGTGCTCGCGGCTGAGCCCGAGACCGCCGTACTCCGTCGGGAAGCAGATGCCGGCGAAACCGCCGTCGTAGAGCGTGCGCTGCAGCTCCCGGGCACGGACCCCGAACTCGTCGTCGCGCATCAGGTGGTAGTTGTCGACGTCGTCGGGCAGGCGCTGCATGTGCTCGGCGAGCCACGCCCTCGCCCGAAGGCGGAAGGCCTCGACGTCCTCGTTGGGCTCGCCGCGCCCGGTTCCGGTCGCCATCTCGTCTCCTCCTCGCAGCTCTAGACGCCCATCCGGGCGGCGATCCGCTCGCGGTGCTCCTCAGGGGTGCCGAACAGCGCCCGCTCCTGCACGACCCGCCGCAGGTAGAGGTGGAGGTCGTGGTCCCAGGTGACGCCGATCCCACCGTGGAGCTGCACGCAGTCCTGCAGGATGACCGGGCCCTTCGTGCCGACGTACGACTTGGCCACGCTCACCAGCTCGGCCGCCCGCTCCTCGCCGGCGTCGACCGAGCGGACGGCGCCCACGGTGGTGGCGTGGCTCGCCTCGAGCCACAGCTTCATGTCGGCGAACCGGTGCTTCAGCGCCTGGTACGAGGCGAGAGCCCGGCCGAAGGAGAAGCGATCGAAGGCGTACTCGACGGTGCGCGTGAACATCTCGTCGACCGCGCCGACCATGGTGGCGCACTGCAGGGCGACGACCGTCTGGAGCTGCCGCTCCACCTGGTCAGCTGCGGCACCCACCTCCCCGAGCACCGACTCGGGCCCGACCGTGACGCCGTCGAAGCGAACCTCGGCGAAGCGGCGGGAGAGATCGAGGCTCTGGAGCGGCGACACCGTCACCCCCGGCGTCGCCGCCGGCACGAGGAACTGGGTCAGGCCGCCGTCGACCCGGGCGGTGACCAGAAGGTGGCCGGCGTCGGCCGCCGCCTCCACCGGCAGCTTCACCCCGGTGAGCACGAAACGGGCGCCGTCGTCGACGGCTTCGAGGGCCACTCCGTCACCGCCGACCGCCGGAGTCGTCGGCTCCGCCAGGCACCACGTCGCCACCGACTCCCCCGAGAGGAGCCCCGGGAGCACCTCGGCACGCTGGTCGGCGGTGCCGAGGTCCGAGACGGCGGACGCCACGACGTTGGCCATCAGCAGCGGGCCGGGGCTGACGAGGCGCCCCATCTCCTCGGCCACCAGCGCCAGGTCGGCCAGGCCGGTGCCCGACACGCTGCCACCGCCGTCCTCCTCGGCCACGAGCAACGAGACCCAGCCCAGCTCGGCCCCGCGCCGCCACCAGTCGGCCGGATAGCCGCTCGGCTCCTTCTCCGACCACTGCCGCACGGTGGCCACCGGCGCGGTGCTCTCCAGGAACCGGCGCGTCGTCTCCCTGAAGAGCTCCTGGTCGTCGCTTCGCTCGAGGTCCACCCTGCTCCCTTCCCGTCGGCGCGCGGAGCCCACGTCCCGGTGGTCGCCGACCGCTCGCCGACCGCAGCGTAGTCGTGCCCCGGCAACCCTCCCCGGCGACGCCGTCGACCCCGGTGCGCTCAGGAGGAGGCCCGCGTCGCCCCCGCCGGGGCGAAGCGGTCGAGGTCCCACACGCTGACGGTCTCGTACGGGGCGGCGAGCAGCGGGCGCACCGGCGCCTCCGCCCAGGCGTCGGCCAGCGGCTCCCGGAGCCGTTCGGCGACCGCCGGCGGGTCGTCGTCGAGGTAGCAGACGGTGATCCGGTACTCGCCGTCGTCGAAGTTCGGCCGGCGGATGGCCGAGCTGGTGGCGAAGACCCAGAGGCCGGCCACCCCGGGCACCGAGACGAGGCCGGGCAGCACCTCGGCGTGCATCCGCTGGAGGTGGCCGTCGTAGCGCCGGCGGTCGGTCGCCTCCTCGACGATGAGGTAGATGCCGCGGTTGGGCCGGAACGGGACGACGTCGGGGCTCACCAGCGCCGCCGGCGAGGCCCAGGTCTCGAGCAACCGGAGGCCGCCCTGGTAGCACGACGGCAAGCGCTCGGAGAACCGTCCCATCTCCGCCAGCCGCCGGCCGAGGGCGAGGAACTCGTCCAGCGTCTCGTCGAGCGGCTCACCCATCAGGTAGAGCACGACGTTGCCGACACCGGACCAGCGTTCGGCGCCGGCCACCCTGGCGGCGCGGCACGCCGGGGTGGCGGCCCAGCGTTGCCCGAGCACGAGCCCCGGCAGCTGGTACTGCTCGGGCATGTGGTCGAGCTGGTGCCACCGCAGGTACGGGCGGTCGTCGCCACCGGTGGCGTGGCCCGACAACGAGAAAAAGCCCACCTTGACCCGGTTCATCTTTCACCCTCGTCGTACAGGTGCCGGCGTACGAAGGCCAGCGATCGGTCCCACGAGGCGGCCGTGGCCTCGGGCCGGTGCCAGTCCTCGAAGTGGCTGGCGAAAGCATGGCCCGCCCCAGGCTGGAGATCGACCTCGAGGGGCAGGCTCCAGCGGGCCGCCCGGGCCGCAACCTCCTGGCGCAGGGCCGGCGGCCACACCGGGTCGTCCTCCCCGATGACGAGCAGCGCCGGCCGGCGGAGCGTCCACAGAAGGTCGAGCGGGTGCTGGGGATGGCGGTCCGACAGCGCGGCGAAGGTCGGCTGGCTCGGGTAGTAGAGCACCGAGGCGGCCACCCGCCGGTCGAGGCAGGCCCCCAGCATGGCCAGCGTGCCGCCGGTGCAGTAGCCCCACACCCCGGCCCGGAAGACGCCCTCTACCTCGAAGAGGTGGTCGACAGCCACCAGCACGTCCTCGATCCCCTGGCGGAAGTCGAGCCGCTCGATGTGCGCCTGCAGCTCCGCCAGGTGGGCCAGGTCGACCAACTGCTCGGGATCCGCCGGACCCTCCCCGTGGTAGTAGTCGGGCACGGCGACCACGAAGCCCTCTGCGGCCAGCTCGGCGGCGACCCCACGGATGAAGGCGTTGACCCCCTGGGCCTCGGTGACCAGGGCGATGCCGGCCCGAGCGGGTTCGCCGCTCTCTGGGTGGTACACCAGCGTGGGGACCGCCACCCGGCCGGCGCGCAGCGTCCGCGTCGCCGCCGGACCCCGATCACCGCTCACGTCGTCACCTGCCGGCCGGCCACCACCGAGCGTCCGCCCTCCCAGCGGCGCAGCACCAGGAAGCCCCCCTTGAGGGCCCCGCGCTCCCACTGGCCGAACCCCATCGTCGTCCCCGGCAGCCCGAGCGTTGCCGGGAGCCACTTCACCCGCTCCCACGCCTCCTTGACCTCGGCGGCCCTCGGCATCTCGGCGCCGGCGAGGGCGGCGACGGCGAGGCGGCCGAGGTCGTCGCCGGCTGCCAGCATCGTCGGCGACGGCGGGTCGTCACCGTAGGTAGCCAGCTGCTCGGCGAGCCGCTGGTTCTCCTCGGACCACGCGTCGACGTAGGTCCAGCCTTCCCACTCGACGGTCCACGCCGGGTTGGCCCACCCGAACATCAGGGCCGAGTTCGCCACCACCGGCGGCCGCCAGCCCGCCGCCGACATCGCCACGGCGAGCGCCCGGGCGCTGAGGCCGAGCCCGAGGTAGACGACGGCGTCGGCGTCGTGGCGGCGCATCTCGGCCACCGTCGGTTCGAGGTCGGTCACCACCGGCGACACCGTGGCCCGGCCGACCACTCGAAGACCGTGGGCGTCGGCGGCCGCCTCGAAGAAGGCGCCGTAGCGTGCGCCGATCGGCGAGCGGTCCTGGACGACCACCACCCTCGCCGCACCGCTGTCGGAGAGGTGGGCGGCCAGCAGCGACGGCTCCTCCTCGAGCGAGCCGATCTGGTAGTGGAACATCCACTCGCTGCGCGACCGGTCGGTGCCCGACCAATTGCAGCACGGCACCCGCGCCCGGTCGGCCAGCTCCCGAACCACCAGGGCGTTGTCGGTGATCGACGGGCCGAGGACGAGCAGCGGGTCCTGGGCCAGCAGGCGCTCGAAGCCTCGCTCGACCGCCGCCGCGCTACCCAGCGGCAGCCCGGTCGGCGCCTCGGTCACCACTCGGACCGGACGGTCGAGCCGCCGGTCGGCCACCGCCTGCTCGAGGTGGCGGCGGACGATCCCGATCATCGGGCTCTCGGGTCCGCCGTGGTCGAGCAGCACGCCGACGACCAACGGCTCCGGCGTGGCGCCGGTCACGACGCCGCGCCGGTCACGACGCCGCGCCGGCGCTCGCCGTGGCGACGCCGCCGGGCGGCCAGCCGGGCACCAGCCCGAGCTCGGCGCAGAGCTCCTGGGACTCGATGAGCGATCCGTTGGCCGGCTCGGGAGAGGGGCCGGCGGCCAACCACGCCACCACCGAGCCGCACACCTCCGGCGGCGCCGCCCGGCTAGGGTCGAGGCCGGCGACGTCGGCCATGTGCAGCGCCATCCGCTCGGTGAGGATGAAGCCGGGGTGGACGTTGTACGCCCGGATCCCCCGGTCGCCGAGCTCGACCGCCAGGATGCCGGCCACCTTGAACAACCCTGCCTTCCCGACGGCGTAGCCGACGCCGTAGCTGCCCATCACGAGCGGGTCGACGTAGCCGGCGGCCGAGGTGACGTTGAGCACCGCCCCACCACCGCGCTCGACCATCCCCGGCACGAGCACCGAGATCAGTGCCAGCGGGGCGAGGATGTCCACCGTCAGCTCGTCGGTCAGGTCGCCGACCGACACGTCGAGGATCGGCGCCTGTGCCCCGCGGCCGGTGTAGATGGCGTTGTTCACCAGCACGTCGACGCCGCCCCACTCCGCCACGACGGTGTCGGCGGCTGCCCGCACGGCGTCGAGATCGGTGAGGTCGGCGGGCAGCGCCAGCGCCCGCCGACCGGCGGCCCGCACGAGCTCGGCGGTGCCGGCGACGCTCCCGGGCAGGGCGCGCCGTCCGCCGTCGTGGGCCACGTCGAAGCCCTGCCCCTCCTCGGCGGTGCGTGCGACGACCGCCACGTCGAAGCCGGCGTCGGCCAGGGCCAGCGCGCAAGCGCGTCCGACCCCGCGGCTCGCCCCGGTGACGAGCGCCCGGCTCCCCTCCGCCCTCTTCGGGACCTCGTCCATCACGTCCTCCCCCGCCGACGAGCGCCGCCGGCGGCGCCACGCTACCGGCAGTGAGCTCCCACCGGAGGGCTCTCCGACGGGGGTCGAGCCCGAGGGTGGCGGGGGTTGCGGCGCCGGGGGTCGGCCGAGCACGATCGGTCGATGGCGGCCGAGCGCACGGACGGAGAGGGCACCGACCGCTTCCTGCCACTGCCGACGGTCGGCCGGGTGTTCACCGGGCACCTCCAGGTCCGCCTGGGCGACGTGACGCCCCGGCGGCGCGCCCGGCTCGACGCCGTCGCCCGCTACCTCCAGGACGTGGCCGAGGACGACGCCGCCGACGCCGGGTGGCCGACCGACGTCGGGTGGGTGGTCCGTTGGACCCGGCTCTCGGTCCGCCGCTTCCCGCTGCTCGGCGAGCGGCTGCGGCTCGACACCTTCTGCTCGGGCACCGCCGCGGCGTGGGCCGAGCGCACGACCACGATCGCCGGTGACGGCGGGGCCTCGCTCCAGGGCACGTCGGTCTGGGTGGCGGTGCGCCCAGCGAGCGGACGGCCGGCCCGCTTGGGCGAGCGCTTCGACGCCGTCTACGCCCCGTCGGCCGGGAGCCGCCGCGCCACCGCCCGCCTGCACCTCCCCCCGCCGACGGCGGCGGTGCGCCGCGGCGGCCGCGACTGGCCGTTGCGGACCAGCGACTTCGACGCCTGGGGCCACCTGAACAACGCCATCTCGTGGGCGGCCGTCGAGGACGCGATGGCCGGCGAAGCCGGGCCGGCGCCTTCCACCGAAGCTTGGCCGGCGCCCTTTTCGGCGGAGGTCGAGCACCACCGGGCGATCGAGCCGGGCGACCGGCCGGTGCTGTGCCGGTCGACCGACGGGACCGCCCTGTCGGCCTGGCTGGTCGACCGCCGCGGCGTCCTCACGGCGGCGCGGGTGTGGAAGTGGCCGTGGACCTCGTGATCGGACCCGAGGACCCCGGCAGCGGCGCGCGACGACACCTCGATCCGGCCCGCGTCGAGATCGAGTCGATGCACGCCGAGCGGGCGGCACGCGGCCGGGGGATCGGGCGGGCGATCCTCGACGGCCTGCTGACCGAAGCCGGCCGGTGCGGCTACCCTTCAGCCTCTGCATGGCCCTCGCGCTCGACGGCTCGGACGCTGTGGACGGGTCGGATGGCGGCTGAGGGGGGCATCCCGTTGCCGCCCACGCCGGACCCAGAGGCGCTGGCCTTCCTCCGTGCCGCCGATCCCGTGCTGGCCACTCTGATCGACGCCGCCCCGGGCTTCCGGCCCCGGGCCTGGCTGGCCGAGCTCCCGGCGCTCGACGCCTTCGGCGCCCTCGTCTTCCAGGTCGCGGGCCAACAGCTCTCGGTGGCGGCCACCCGGCGGATCGTCGACCGGCTGGCGGCGCTCTTCGGCGGCGCTCTCCCGTCGCCCTCCGCCCTGCTGGCGGCCGACCCGGCAGACCTGAGGGCGGCGGGCTTCTCGGCCTCCCGAACGAGGCCGAGGTGCTGGCGGTGGCCGAGCCGTGGCGCCCCCACCGGAGCCTGGCCACCGCCTACCTCTTCGCCTCGTCCTTCCGCCACGAGCGGTCGGTCGGCCGTTGAGCCCCGGCCGGGGCGTCCCGAAGCGGCGCCGGGAGCACCCGCGAGGTGGCGGTCAGCCGAGCGTCGGACGGACGCGCTGCTCGAGGAACTCGACCACCGCCTCCGAGAAGGCGTCGTTGCGGTCGCCGGCGATCATGTGGGCGGCGCCCTCGACCTCGACAACGCTGGCGTCAGGCATGCGGGCCAGGAAGTCGTCCACGCTCGCCCGGGTGACGACATCGCTCAGCGATCCGCGGACCAACAACGTCGGCACCCCGATGTTCTCGACCGCCACGTCGATCAGCCCGGCCAGCCGGTCGGGCAGCACCTCGGTCCGGCCGCGGTCGATGAAGCGGGGGTCCCAGTGCCAGAACCAGCGCCCGTCGCGGTGGCGCAGCACCTTCTTCAGGCCGTCGGGGTTCACCGTCCGGCGACGGTTCGGGGTGTAGGCGGCGATGGCGGCGGCGGCCTCCTCGAGGCTGCCGAAGCCGGCCACCCCCGACTGCATGAACGTCTTGATCCGCTGGATCCCGCGGTCGTCGGCCTTCGGCGTGATGTCCACGAGCACCAGCCCGCTCGACACCGTCCGGTCGCTCGTCCCCTCGGCCAGCATCGCCGAGACACCGCCCAGCGAGGCGCCGACGATGACCGGCGGCCGTCCGAGCTGGTCGCACACCGCCACGCAGTCGGCGCAGAAGGCGGTGAAAGAATAGTCCCCGTCGGACGCCCACTCGCTCTCGCCGTGGCCGCGCAGGTCGAGGGTGACCGACCGCCAGCCGCGCCCGGCCACCACCTCGGCGGTCCGCCCCCAGGCGTGGCGGGTCTGACCGCCGCCATGGAGGAAGAGGACCGGCCAGGCGTCGGGACGGCCCCGGACGTCGCCGACGAGCCGCAGTCCCTCGAAGCCCTCGAACGAGACCGTCGTCGGGTCGCGCCCGTCGCCGTCGGGCACCGGCCGCCCCGTCATCGACCGGTGAAGTCCGGCGCCCGCTTCTCGACGAAGGCGCTGGCGCCTTCACGCGCGTCCTCGCTCTGGAAGACCGTCGCCAGCTCCTCGGGTGTGCCCCAGCCGGGTGCCGCAGCGTCGACCACGGCCCTGCGCATCAGACGCTTGGTGATCTGCACCGCCAGCGGTCCGTTGGCGGCGACGGCGTCCGCCAGCGCCAGGGCGGTCGGCCGCAGCTCGTCGAGCGGCACGACCCGGTTGACGAGGCCCCAGTCGAGGGCCTGCTGGGCCACGAACAGCTCGCCGGTCATCCCGATCTCGAGTGCCCTGGCGAGCGGGATCCGGCTGGCGAGCAGGGTCCCGCCGCCGGAGGCGAAGAGGCCGCGGCGCACCTCGGGAAGGCCGAAGCGGGCGACGTCGGCCGCCACCACCAGGTCGCAGAGCATGACCAGCTCGAAACCACCGCCGACCGCCGCCCCGTTCACCGCAGCGACCAGCGGCTTGGCGAACGGCGTGGTGAAGAGCCCCATCCCCCGCCGGGCACTCGGCCGGCGCTCGGGGGTCGGCGGACCGTCGGCCCCCTCGCTGAAGGCGCGGAGGTCCATCCCGCCGCAGAAATGACGGCCCGCCCCGGTGAGGACGACCACCCGGACGTCGCCGTCCTCCTCGAGCTCGTCGAGCGCGTCGCCGAGCGCCGTCAGCAGCTCGCCGTCCATGGCGTTGGCCGACTCCGGTCGGTTCAGGGTGAGGACCTCGACCCTGCCGTGCCGCTCGCGTTCGAGCACCATCACCCCGTCCTCCCTCGTCGCCGGGCCCCGACACGGTAACCCGCGACGGCGCGCCCCCGGCACGGGCGCTGGGACGACGCAGGTGCGGGCGGTCGGAGGAGGCGGCATACACTGCGGCCATGCGCGTGATCGTCGACTTCGACCTCTGCGAGTCCAACGCCCTGTGCATGGCCAACGCCCCCGAGGTCTTCGAGGTGCGGGACGACGACTTCCTCTACGTCCTGCAGGAGGAGCCTCCGGAGTCGCTGCGCGAGAAGGTCGAGGCGGCCGCCCGGGCCTGCCCGAAGGCGGCGATCACCGTCGTCGACTGACCGGGCGAGCCGGCTGGCGCCGCACCGGCCGGCGGCCTCAGCGCCAGCTCCCGGTCCAGGCGGGGTAGAGCCCTCGCTCCCGGGAGAGCTCCTGGGCCGCCAGGTCCAGTGGCAGCTCGTCGGCCTCGGGGGCGGTCGCCAGCCAGGCCACCACCGCCCCGACCAGCTCGGGCGGCGCCCAGGTGGCCCCGTCGAAGCCGAACGGGCCCATGTCGGCCCGCAACCGCTCGGTGGCGACGCCACCGGGGCTCAGGTTGAAGAACCGCACCCCGCTGCCGGCATGCTCGACGGCCAGCACGCCGAGCACCCGGTGCACCGCCGCCTTGCTGACGGCGTAGCCCATCCCCCAGCCACCCTCGCCGGCGGCGGCCGGCGGGTCGGCCACCCCGGCGCGCGAGGTCATCGTGACCACCGTCCCGCTGCCCCGCTCGACCATCCCCGGGAGGACACGCTGGAGGATCTGCATGGGAGCCAACGCGTTGGCCACCAGGTGCTGCTCGAGGATCGGCA
>Ga0209012_1001237_pt1 | contig 28051 bp, 25 predicted proteins | sample RS3BMetagenome_FD_184735 | JGI IMG/M metagenome (GOLD analysis project Ga0209012, IMG submission 184735) | Ferric oxide microbial mat and aquatic microbial communities from Rainbow Spring, Yellowstone National Park, USA - RS3B (SPAdes) (version 3) ...
TAGGCTTGAGCCTTGTATACCTAAATGAGTAGGCCAGGGAGTGTGTGGAGTAGATGAGTGAGAAGGCTATGGATATCGCTAGGGATGAGAGAGAAAAGAGGTTTATCAACCCATACCATGAGGCGGTGTAGCTGAGCGCCACCATGTGGTTACCCTTGGGTAGACCCGTGGACTCCACGAAGCCTCCGATAATAAGCCAGAAAACCATGAATAGTACACCCCACCCCCACAGCGCTCTATTGGTTAACAGTGTCTTCGAGTAGTGTGTGAATAGCATTCAGGCCACCTCCTCGATTAGCTTGTTTATGCTTGTCGCGTTTTTGAGGGCCACATCCCCCTCCCCCCTAGTGATTGTGAGCGTTCCGAAGCTGGTTTTCACCGTTAGGATTGAGCCCGGCCTCTCACCTCGAGATATGTAGAGTTCATCCAGATCCTTCACACTAAAGGCGCCATAGAGTGTGCCCTCGATCATGAAGTATAACTTCCAGTCTTGGAATTTGCGTAGTAGGTCGAACTCGTGTGTGACCATCACGACCTCCTCCCCGAACCCGGCGAGCGTGTTCGCCAGCTTGATTCTCCTACTCTGGTCAACGTTCTCGAAGGGTTCATCTAGGAGTAGGAGCTTGGGCTTTGAGCCGAGGGCCATGATGTTTCCGAACATCTTAGCCTGACCGGAGCTCATTTCGTACACTCGTTTATCCAAGATCTCTTGTAGGCCGAAGTATTCCACGAGGCTTAGGTAATCAGATGTGTCAACACCCCGTAACCCGGCGAACACCTCCATGAGTTCAGCCGCGGGGCAGTTGAGAAGCCTGTAAACCTCCGGCAAATTTGTGGAAACCCTTGTCTCGCCCCTCACCAATTTCACATCGCTGCCAAACACCCTCACCGAGCCTTCGACTATGGGTGCGAGACCCAACGCCGCCCTGATTAGGGTCGACTTGCCAGAGCCGTTCGGACCAACCACGGCAACCTTCTCACCCTCGCCCACAGTCAAGTCAACGCGGTTAAGTACCTTACTTTCCCTCCGATAACTCACCGTCAAACCCCTAACTTCAAGCATAAATCGTATGTAGGCTGGTAGCATATAAAACGCGTAAAGAGTTCAGTTTTTGAACCGACCCATCAGCTCGCCTAGAAGATTCGCCCACGATGGAGCCAGTATAAAGGGCGGGGATATCAGAGTCGACATTAACCCCTTATACTATGCTATATTAATGCAAACCATCGTAACGGATTCAAGGTAACCGAGTGTTTAGCGAAGTGCCACATAATGCTCGTTTTTACTCGGCTAGTGGCCTAGACACGCTGCCCCGAACTAGGCTTCAATGTGTTTGAAGTTGAGAGGTTGTTTGTCTATTAATAGCAAGCTGGGCGTCTTAGGGGTGATTTGCTAAGCACTTGGATGGTGTTGGCTTGAATTGTGAGTTTGAGGTTAGACTACTGCTTTCTTGTGAGCTCTTTTGGGAGCACGAGGGATACGACGTAGTTTGGCTCATCAACTATTTCGCTTATTCTGAGGTTGCCGGCCACGCTGCATAGAACGTAGGCCTCCTCGGGTGTGAAACCCCTATCACCAAGGTAGTGTATCATCTGGAGGAGCGCCTCTTTGGCCGCGCTGTAGAGGTCGTTCGAGATACCCATTGTTACAACCCTTTCACCCACCTCCTCTTCAGAGGTTTCCATCATTGGCGTCTTCAGCTCGGTGTTCTTGTGCACCCTTATCCTTACAGTTATCCTTGCGGAGGTTTCTATCGCCGTGCCGCACACTTCACCATCCCCCTGCGAGGCGTGGGGATCAGCGAAGGACACGAGTCCACCCTCCCTGCTCACTGGTAGAAACAGGTGTGAGCCGCCTCTGAGAAGGCGGTTATCCATGTTCCCACCAAAGTACCTCGGAGGTATCATTCCGAACTCCCCCTCGGCGGGTGCGGCGCCCACGACTCCGAGGAATGGGCGCACGGGGATTCTTACGCCAGCGAGGAAATCTCCCTTGGTAGCGGCCCATCCATTCCTGATTTCCCAAACTACGAATGTCTCTTTGAAGGAGCCTTTGAGCAGGCCGAAGTTGTTCAGGATAGCGGTCCACCCCCAGTCACCAACTTCTATAGTATCTAATATCACCTCCAGGGTGTCGCCTGGGTTTGCTCCATCCACGTACACTGGGCCTACTGCGCCGTCGAACTTTGACTCGTCTATTGCGGCGAGCTGCTTCACCGTAAAGTTTGGCTTAATCTGCGATGTTGAGGAGTCTGGTATTATCACTTCGAATGGCTCGTCGGGGTAGACTCTGAGCACGGGTGGGTTGTGAGGCCTCCATTTGAAGTGGATGTTTGATGCCATCATTCCGTCGAGCCTCTTCAAATTTCTTCACCCTCTTCAAGCCTAACCCTAATATCCTTTTTGACGGAGTATATCAAGGCACCGGCGACAAGCCAAGCCACCATTGAAGCCACGCCTATCAATATGTAGATGTTTATTGAGAGGAAGGAGCCGTAGAGCGCGAAGATATATATGGCTGTGGCTATGGGGGGTATAGCTACATAGGTCCAGCGGAGGTCTCCGAGCCTCCTGAAATAAAGTGGTAAAGAAGTGTTTACAAGTATGTGTTCTATTATTGTCCCAGCACCCGTCCAAAGACCTGTTATAAGGAAGCCGTTGAGTGGGCCGAACAACCATCCGGTCACTGTGAACAGAAATATCCCCACCAAGGTGTTTACAAGTAGCGCTATATGAGGGCTCCTGTGCGTGGGGTGAGTGTCCGAAAGCCTGTCCGGCAGGAGGCCGTCCTTCGACATGGTGTACATATCCCTTGAACCGGCGTTTATGATGGCGAGCGTGTCCACGAACCCGCTGTTAACCAAGAACACAAAGAGGAGGGCCGCGAGCACAAACCCTCCATCCCTGAGGGCGAGCACGAGGCCTGGGAGGAAGTATCCAAAGTATGTCCCCATATTCTGCGGCCCCCAGCCCACAGTCATCGCGTAGCTCTCAAACAAGAATAGGAGGCCGAGGACCAAAATGGTGAGCACGACGCCCCTCCTGATGTTGAGATGCGACTTATGGGCCTCGGTTCCCAAGAATGTCATCGACCCCCAACCAGCAAGCGAGGTGAAAGAGAAGACCAGTCCGAGCGCCACGCCGCTCCAACCAGTGGGTGAATAGGCGGGTGTGAAAACCTTAAAGTCAACCCGGTCAGGAGTCGCGGCAAGTATTGCAACCGCAACCGCAACAAGTATGAGTATCTCCGCTGTACCGGTATACACACTGTACTTTAGGGAGTTCTTGATACCCGAGTAGGCCAGTAAGTAGGCGAGAACGCCAACTAGGATACCAACTGGGTACCAGAACCAGTTTGGCACGTTCAAGCCGAACACCTCTAAGCCGTATTGGGCGGCGAGCGCCGTCTCAAAGTAGATGAACGGTGTCGCCCCTATAACCGTGTAGAGCATATACACCCACCCCCCGAACGCTCCGAAACGCGGACCGAGGCCACGCTCAATGTATCGGTAGTAACCCCCGCTCGAGGCAACCTTCCTTGAGAAGGCGTACACCACGAATCCCGCGGAGAGAACGCCGAAGAGCGCTAAGACATAGGTGAGTGGTAGTGAGCCGTAGGCGAATGCGGCGGCGCCAGTCATCGTGGCGGTGACAGCTATTGCCGGCGCGGTGAACGAGATAGACTGGAAGATTAGCTCAGCGTAGGTTACAACACCCCTCTTCAGTTCTTTGCTTCTTGGCTGCATAATCCATCAAAATATTTTTCTTCTTTATAAATATTCTCATCACAAATCTACAGGTATGGGCTGGGAGATCTGAACAGTTTTCGACTACTATAGATTTCTGGAAAAAACGGGTAGTGTGTGAACAAGATGCGGATGGGTGATGGGTAGCCCTCACGCCCACGATCACACTCACTGGCGCGTGTGGTGTCTGAGCGAGGAGGATTAGCTCGTTGAGGGAACCATAGCTGTTCGAACGGGTGCGCGGATAAGGGAGATTTTAAGCTTGGATTTAACGCTCACCAAACCCAGTTGTAGGGATGATATCCTTATCTGGGCGCGACGGACGTGACCACTTAGGCAACTAATAGTCTCTAGAGTGGAGGATCAGGGATACATTAGGATTGGGTGGAAGTTTTTCCGCTGAGTTTGGGGCGCGCGTTAAAATTTGTTACTGGGAAGTTGGGGGTGGATTATTGGAGGTGACCGTCTTCATACCGTTGCGCACTTTCGCTAGCGCAGCGCTCGCACCCAAATATACAAGTATTGGGGTGAGTATGTTGAGTACGGGTATGATTGAAAGAATACCGCCGATCTGTATTAGCGGCTCAGCGTACCTTGCGCCAACCCTCCACAACCCCAAAATCCCACCTCCCACGATCCCTACGAGGACAAGGATTAGTGAGAGCAAACCCAAGAGGGCTCCACCTATGACTAGGCCCGTATTTTGGGGGTTCGCAAACTGAGTGGGCGTGGTGGCTAGTGAGGCGACTATAAGGCCGGCTGCAAATATTAGAATTAACAAGCCGATGGGCATAAGTAGTAGAAGCCTTGCAGGGGTTCTGAGTGAAAGGTCGACTTGGGCTATAAGCATGAAGCCCTGGTAGAGGAAGACGAATGCCAGGATGGCTATCACCACGCCTAAAACCCCAACTATGAAACCCTCAACGACGGCTCCCACAGCAACCGTGGTCCCCGAGAAGGGTATGGGGTGATTTTGCGGTCGAGCAGTGTTGATCACCACAAAGCTTCTTAGAGCTGAGAAGAATAATGAGACCAATGATAAAACTATTCCAACCAAGCCGAGGAGCGCGTAACTCCTTATCTTCCTAAGCCCTTCAACGTCTGCTTGAGTGTATTTTTGTGATGGTTGCGGGGGCTGAGTGGCGGGTGGGGGGACGGTGGGGTACGCTTGAACTGGCTGGTTTAGCGTGTAGTTGGTTGGCCACTGAACACCAGCGTTCCCCAAGGATGCCCCGCAACGCGTACAGAAGTTGGCCGTGTCAGGGTTATCATATCCGCAGCTCGGGCAGGTCTTGGACATTCGTGTGGATTTGACGCAAAGAAGTATATAGGTCTTTAGGGGAATGCCCTAAAACCATGCACATAGAGCTGATCTCGTAGAGTCCTACTCTTCTTATCTCAGACACAATATTTTAAATTTAATCATTTGCAGGCCGAAGACAAACAAAGCTTTGTGGTTATAGGTATGGAGAGGGAAGATGGGTAACGCTATCTAATAATTCACGGCTCAACTCATAGTAGTGTTGTAACTGAAGTATGTATAATCGATGATGAGCGCTTATGCTTGACAGATTGTGCAACCCAATATGCTGGATCGCTAGGATAGGGTGGTATGGGTGGAGGGGTTAGGGTGAAGATATTCAGAAGCCAAGAGCTTGAGTTAAAACCAAACAGGCTGGTCGGGGACCTTCGGATTGCTTATCGGCTGTGGGTGGGGCCCAGGTTATCCGTTGAGTGCGTTTAGGCTGCTGGCAGCGAATCAGCGTTTTTTGGTATTGTTGGCAGTGTGGGTTCACCAAGTGCATCGAGGTACTTTAGTCCTGTGCCCGTATTGTAGAGTAGCACCACCTCACCCCGATCCACCCACCCACTATCCAGGAGGCGTTTTAGACCCGCGAGGGTGGCAGCCCCCTCAGGGCACACGAACAAACCCTCACCCGCGAACTCGCGCACACAACCCAGTATCTCTCCGTCACCAACACTAACAGCGGTACCACCACTCTTCCGTAGCACACGCAGTATCTGCTCACCCGCGTAGGGTTTGGGCACCCTAATACCACTCGCAACCGTGTGCGCATCCGGGAACTCCTCCACACCCTCAGCCCCCTTTCTGAAGGCCTCCACCACCGGGGCGCACCCCTCCGCCTGCACCGCAACCATCCTAGGCCTCCCCGAACCAATCCACCCAAGCTCCTCGAGCTCCCCGAACGCCTTCCACATACCCACGAGCCCCGTACCCCCACCCGTAGGGTAGACAATCACGTCGGGTAGACGCCACCCCAGCTGCTCGGCTACCTCGTAGCCCATGGTCTTCTTACCCTCCACGCGGTAGGGCTCCTTGAGTGTGGATAGGTCGAACCACCCGTAGCGCTCCCTGAGGCGCTGCACTATCCCCGCGGCGTGGTTTATGAGCCCATCCACGAGGTATACGTGTGCACCCATCACGTGGCATTCGAGCTTGGCCACGGAGGGGGCGTCGCGTGGCATGAACACGTAGGCCTCCAAGCCAGCCCGAGCCGCGTATGTGGCCATGGCTCCACCAGCGTTACCAGCCGAGGCTAACGCCACCCTCTTCACACCCAGCTCCCTAGCCTTGCTGATAGCCGTGGTCTGCCCCCTAGCCTTAAAGGAGCCCGTGGGCATGGCGCCGTCATCCTTAACGAGGAGGCTCACACCCAGGCGTTCGCCGAGTCTTCTTAGAGGGTATAGTGGTGTGTACCCTTCGCCGAGGCTCACGATGTGCTCGTCGTGGAGCACGGGTAGAACTTCCCTGTAGCGCCACATGGTGGGGGGTCTACCCTTGAGTGAGTCCCTGCTCACGCTTGCCTTCACACCCTCCAAGTCGTACCTCGCGAACAGGGTTCCACCACACTTGGTGCACACACTCTGTACACGCGTGTGCTCATACCTCTCACCACACCTCGAACACACCAAATAAGTAATAAAAGAGTGTAATTCCACAGGTTGAATGTACAACCACACATGAAATAAGCCTTATCAACTAGAAGTACCAGAAACCTGAGCCGAGTATAGGCTTTGAAAATCGAAGGGTACTCCATCTATACTCAACTTGCATGTCTTGGCTAAACAGTCGAGGTGAACGCTGGAGCGATTTACTCCCCCTATGGTGTGGTTGTCCCCCAACCCTAAATGCACTGACCCAAGCGCCTTCTTATCGTCGAATTCTCCTCTGAATTCTTTCCTCATCACATTGGTGCCGAAGCCAATCTCGCCGAGCAAATTGGAGCCAGGCTCTCGGGCTAGGATCCGCGACAGGTTTCTACCTATTAGACCACCCCCTGCACTCCTAACGCACCCGTTTTCGAATCTTAGGGTTAACCTTTCCATGAGTGGCCCCAAACCCACCACGCATGCGTCGGCAACGAATGAGCCATTAGCGCTCGACTCTATAGGTGCGAGCGCAACTTCAGCGTAGTCGGGTATAGCACCCCAGCTACCAGGCTTTGTAATCAGGCTCGTTAGCGCAACCGGCTCACGCCCTCCCACATAGACTATTAGTTGAACACCATCTGTCTCCACGACGAGCTTTACCGCACCCTTAAGTCGGTTTTTCAGCCTGTTTGTAGCCCGGGCCACCCTTAGTATTTCAGTGGTTGGGGGTGTCGACTCTAGGGGCTGTGTTAGAAATGCAATACGTGACCCGTTGCGACACGCCTTTAGACGTGCGTCTGAGTGGCCGAGGGTGAGGGTGAGCTGGTCTGAAACGCAGAACATGACTACCTCGTAGGATGATAGAACCCCTGTAAGTGTTTGTTCGTCTACATAGAGAAGGTCATTAACCCTGCTTACACCAGTTATGTGGGCAGCATCTCTAATCGGCTTTAGGACGCCTCGGTGCTCTTTATCATAGACAATGAGCAGCGTTTCTCCCCCAACTATTCCAAGGCAGGTTTGGAGAAGTGTTAGTGCAGAGGAGTTTGTTTCGTCAACACTCAACCCAGTACACCCATACGCCTCGCGATGGACTCCGCTCTTGAGCGCGCTTCTCTCAAAATTTCTTCCAAGTTGAGACGTGTAAGCCCGCCTCCCGAGACCACGAGTTCCCCGTTAACAACCACATCCACTACTCGCGGGGGGTCACAGTACACCATACCTTGAACCGGGTCTCCTAGGCTGAGGTAGGCGTTGCTAGCATCATAGAGTGCGAGGTCAGCAAGAGAGCCAACCTCGAGCCGTCCAGCGTTGAGCCCCAAGAGGTCAGCGGGGTACTCGGTGATGCTTCTAAGTGCGTCGCGAGCCGTGAATATGGATGGGTCGAGGCTTAGATCCTTTACTAATAGGGCGAGAAGTCCAGCCGCCCGCATGGGGTTTAAGCTATTCGAGGAGTTGGCGTTATCGGTGGCCGCACAGTACCTAACGCCTAGACGAACAATTTCAGTAAGCCTACCGTACGCGTGTAGTCCCTTGCCTTTTTTGAGCTCCGTGGCTGGGCAGAGGGCTACACCTGCGCCTGTGGCTTTTAGAGAGTTCACCTCTGAGCTTGTTATATCGGTTGCGTGGGATATGATTGTGCGCCTTGTTAGGAAGCCTATCTTGACTAGGTGTTCTATTGGCCGCTCACCTGTTCTCTTAAGGCTTTGAATGACATCCTCGTGTCCTGAGGACTCGTGGGAGGTGATTGGTGTGTCGTAGCGCGCGGCGAGACGTGCTGCTTCGAAGTATAGCTCATCAGAGCATGTGTTTGAACCAATAACGGAGGCCATACCTCTCAGCCTTCCCCTACCAGAGTACTTCTTGAGGTGTTTTTCAACGTCCTCAAGACACTTCGCTGTGTCCTTTGAGAGAGTGCCCGATAGGTCACTAGCCCAAATCCCTACATAGAAGCGTATACCCGACCTAGAAGCAGCCTTAGCGTCTGCATCTGGCCAGAGGTTGGCTGAATCAGCGCAACATGTTACACCGCAAAGCAGCATAAGTGCGTGGGATAGCAGTGTGCTCCAGTAGGCATCCTCCTCTGTTAGGGAGTGATAGTATGGTAGCGTGTATTCATTGAACCAGGGAATATGGGGGACTGTGTCTGGAATCATATTCATCCAGAGCGTTTCCTCCGTGTGTATGTGTGCGTTTATTAATCCGGGGAGCAGAAGTTTGCCTTCACCTTCGATTACTTCGCCACGCTTCGAGCCAAACGGAGGCGTATCCTGGGATATGAATTGGATACGTTCGTCCTCTACAAAGACGTTCACACGCGAAACCTTTCCATCCGAAGTGATAGCTAGTGGATTCCTAATGAGAAGCGTCAACCCAAGTCACAGACCTAGATAAGCAGCCCTAACCTCAGGGTTAGCGGCCACATCCACGGCAGCGCCGTGAATCGTAATCTTCCCATCCTCGAGCACGTAGGCGTAGTCGGAAATTTCGAGGGCGTCAGCCGCGTCCTGTTCAACCAGAACTATCGCGATGGAGCCCATGTCTCTGATTCTGAGTATCTGCTCAAAGATCTTTGAACGCATGAGAGGTGAAAGACCCACTGATGGCTCATCCAGCATAAGTAGTTTTGGGTGTGACATAAGTGACCGACCTATGGCCACCATCTGCTGTTCGCCTCCGGATAGGGTGCCTGCAAGCTGACTTCTTCTCTCTTTGAGTATGGGAAAGAGGGTGAAAACCTCCTCCAAGGTATCTCTGACATCTTGGGTATCATTCCTGGTGTACGCTCCCAGTGTTAGGTTTTCGAGTACGCTGAGTGATGGGAATAACCTCCTTCGCTCAGGGCATAGCACCACGCCCTTCTTAACCCTCTCCCAAGCGGGAAGGTCGTTCAGCCTCTCGCCGTCGAAGAGTATGTCTCCACGCTTGGCTTGTAGTATACCCGCAAGTGTGAGTAGAAGTGTGGTTTTACCAGCCCCATTGGGTCCTATGACACATGTAACTTTGTTCTCCTCAGCCGCTAGGTTAACACCGAACAGAACCTGGGTGGACCCGTAGGAGGTTTCAATTCCCCTTGCTTCTAGCAATCCCAGAACTCCTCCCAAGAAACGCTTCAAGCACTCTTTCATCGTTCACAACTTCATCCGGTGTGCCAACCTTTATTACGGAGCCTTGGTCTAGGGCGATCACCCTACTAACCAGCTTCATAAGCTCTCTTACCCTGTGTTCTATTATCACGAATGAGACCCCCAGTGATGAGCGTTCACGTAGCGCCTCGCTTACAATCGAGATCTCTTCGGCGCTGAGGCCACCGAAGGGTTCATCCAACAACAGTAGAAGCGGGTCGAGGACTAATCCCTGCGCCACTCCCAGCCTTTTAAGCTCGCCATGTGTGAGTTTTGAGGCGAGATTGTCCGCCCGAGCTTCCAGTCCAACGATACGTAAGACTTCAAGCGCAGCGGCCTCCGGTGAGAGCCCATCGTGTTCTCGTCTCCGTCTTGAAAGGGCAGCTAAAGCAACGTTCTCGAGCACACTGAGGTTGAGGAATGGTTTAACAAGTTGAAATGTTCTGGCGAGACCTAGGCGAACAATGGCTGAGGGCCTCATGCCCGTGATGTCCACACCACGAAATATTACTTTGCCAGAATCGGGTTTTAATGAGCCAGACACCGTGTTGAAAAAAGTGGTTTTACCCGCCCCATTCGGTCCAATTATGCCTACGAATTCACCGGTGTTGATTTCGAAGCTCACACCGTTGAGGGCCGATATCCCCCCGAACCTCTTCTTTAAGTCTTTAACTATGAGTAGCTGGCTCAACGGTCACCCACCCCTCTTAATGTAGCCCCATATACCCTTCGGGAAGAAGAGTAATACTAGTAGAAGCAGGAGTGCTGCTATAAGTAGACGTGCATCTTGAATATAGTTTACGCGTAAAAGGTCAATTGAGCCCTCGAGAAGTATGGTTCCAATTATTGGCCCAACAATTGTTCCCATCCCTCCGAGCGCGCACATGAACACGGGTAGGGCGGAGAAGAGGAGGCCGAAGTCAGTGGGGGAGGCTACACCATTAGAGAACACGTATACTGCGCCAATCATACCAGCGAACAGGTTTGAAAGAGCGAAGGCGACCATCTTAAACTTCGAGGTGTTTATACCCAGGGATTCCGCTGCTACCTCATTCTCCCTAATGGATTTCAACACTAGGCCGAGCCTCGAGTTGGCCACAGCGAAGAAAGTCACCGCGGCCACAGCGAAGATTACAAGTGATGCATTATAGATATAGTAGGTGTTGTTGACTAGCGCATTAACCCCGAATATGCTACCATCCTCCGTTAAAGCGTAATTTAGGAAGTCGGCTGTTGCGAGAGGTATAAGAAGGGTTACCATTATGAAGAAGTGGCCGCGTAGTCTTAGGCTCGTGGCTCCAGTGAGCAGGCCGAAACCTACAGCCCCAAGCCCTCCCACAATGATGGCAACCGCGGGTGGTGTTGCAAACCTGGTTGAGACGATGGCCGCTGTGTACCCGCCCGCTCCGAATGGGAAGGCGAGGCCGAAGTTGAGGTAGCCCGTCAACCCAGAGAGTACATCCCATGAGAGGGCGAGTACACCGTATATCGAGATAAGCGTGAACACCCCCAAATAGAATTGGTTGTGTGTGATGGCTTCAATGCCTCCCAAGAGCGCAATGGATGCTATAATAGTGTAGAATGATGCGGACCTGAATTTAACTCCTCCAAGCAGTGTGGGCAACTATGATGCCTCCCTGCCAAACATTCCTTGAGGCCTCACGAGTAGCACAACTATGAGTAGTATGAGGGACACGAAGCCCGCTAGGAGTGGGTTAATGTAGAGTAACACATATGTATCGATGAATGCGAACATGAAGGCAGCTAGCACTGTGCCAATGAGGCTGCCCAACCCTCCCACAACCACTATCGCGAACGCAAGCGTGAGCACACTCCATCCAATCGTAGGGTCAACAGTCTGATATGAGGCTAGGAACACACTCGATGTACCCGCCATCACCGCCGCAAGCATAGAGGTCAGTATCACCACGCGGGTCGGGTTGATGCCCACGAGCGCCGCCGCAACCGTGTCCTGAGACACTGCACGTATGCTTCTACCCAACCGCGTACGTGTAAGGGTGAACCATACAGCCACGAGTACACCCACTGATACTGCGTCAGCCACCAAATACTGGTTGAAGACCGAGACACCAAGAATCGAGGTTGAGCCCTGGATGAATACTGGTACGTAGGCTGGGTATTGGCAGAAGGCTGGGAAAGCGGAGCTGCACTGCACGAATTGTACCAAGTATTGTAGTACGAAGGCGAAGGCGAGTGTGAGGAATAGGGCTTCAAGGCTGCTCTTTCCTCTACCAGCTATATACTTCTGGATAAATCCAGCTATGAGCGCCACGAAAGCGAGTGACAGAAGAATTGAGAGTGGAGCTGAAAGCCGAAAGCGGGCGAGGAGCGCAAAAACAGTGTAGTCAGTCACCATATATAGTGCGCCGTAGGCACCGTTTAGAATACCAGCTACACCGTAGAGAAGGGAGAAGCCCTCTGAGAGCAACACGTATATCACGCCGAGTGTTGTTCCCAGCACTAAAAAAGAGATTGTGGTGGCAAGCACCATCGGAGAGCACACCCTAGGCGTTGCTATGATGGTAGCACAAACTTGGAGCTCAGGGTCTGTGAGGTGGTGTTCCACACTGGTACTAGATTCCCGTTCTGCCATTGCGCGAATTGTTGGTACATGGGTATATCTGGTAGGTTTATCCCGTGGGATGATGTGAAGTGGATTGTGCCTATCACTCCCTGATAGGTTATGTTCTGTAGCACTGGTATGAGCTTGTAGGCCTTCCAGCTGTTGGCTATGTGCATCGCCTGAGCCACTATGTACACACCGTCGTACATGTCGAGTGCAGCCGTGTTTGGTGTGTGGCCGTACTGCTTATAAAACGCGTCGATGAAGGGAACCGTCTTGGGTGTATAGGATACATTGACTGTAGCGGGCCAAGTGATGTAGCCTTGCGCTGCGCCGTTAGTCATCGACCAAAACTCTGAGAAGCCTCCGAGGAGACCGGGTCCGAACACCACGGGTTTCTGGCCGTTGGGCCAGTTATAGGATTGCCACTGCTCCATGAATGATGCACCATCTGTCCCAGAGAAGAAGAGCATGATTAGCCCAGCTTTCGAGGCCGCGATCTGGCTGAGATATGTAGAGAAATCTTGTGTGTTGAGGGGGAAAAGCGATGCGTACACAACCTTGAAGCCCAAGTGACCCATAACGTTGAAGAGTGTTGAGTTTCCAGCCGGTCTGCCGACGGGGCCCACAGTCCACAGCGCATCTTCACCTAGCACTGCAACACGCGACATGTTGGGTGCGTTGGGGTGAGTTGCAGAATATTGTTTCAGTGCAACCGCGAACTTGACGAGTGAAGGACCTATTGCCGTACCGTTGACGAACAGGTGGAAGTAATATTGATACGCCGTGTAGTTCGCCTGCACACCAGGTGGGCAATTCGAAGTGTGGTGAACCTCGCATTCGACGATCGGCTCGTTGGACTCTATGTCAATGTAGACTATCTTATACTGTGCGAGCTTGGCTGCCTGGGCCACAACTACATCTGTCCTAACGCCTCCCAGTATCACCTGTGCACCATCAACGGTAACAAGCTTCTGCAATGCTGATACACCTTGATCCACTGGTATACTCCAGTCCAGCTCATCCGTATCCTCCGCCACGGTCCTCAAAAGGTAGTGGGTGTTGTTGATTATCACACCACCATTAGCGTTAATTTGGGATACAGCCATCTGAGCAGCGTCATATGCATCCTGCCCAACCGCGTAACTCATTGGGAGAGATAACCCAAGCGTTATATAGTGAGTAGAGGTGGTGGGCGATGAGGGTTGAAGCGAACGATAGGCTAGGTATCCACCAGCCGCCACAACTAGAACAATTACCACGACTATTACCGCCGCAATATTCCTGCTTATTGCACCGCTCCTTCTTGAAGTACGCATGTATCCCTAAATGGTGTTTCCCTAATAAATATTTCGGAGTATAAATATCTAATTATTCTGGATAAAAGAGTATAATTTTCCTATTGATATCCCAATTTGCCAATAGGTATTCCTGGTTTACAAATTTCTCTTTAAAAGATGCTAATAATATAGGTAGCAACTACTCTGAATTGGTTTTAAGCGTGATCTCTACTTAGTGAGATGTGGATTCATTTGGGAGGTGCCAATTCGGGTTCTCTGTATGTTTATAATATTGCAAATGAATAATGTGATGAGTCAAGTTGAGGTTGAGTTATACCTTCGGGGTGCTCGTGTGTCTGCTTTCAAGTGCCATAATTCTCGTCTTGGGCGTGTTGAATATCTTTGGAGGATTTTCACTCTTATTCACCATGCTTGGGGTATGGACACTCGTTTATGGCTTGGTGTTTCAACCTAGGAATGACGGAATATTATTCTATGCTGGGTGGGGGCTCACACTTATTGGTCTTTCAAGCCTCTACTACCTACCAGTACGCTATGCACTCAGCCTCACACTTTCATTTATACTAGGCACGGTAGTGGTTAACACGGTGTTAAAGAGCGTGAAACACTAAGCACCCAGCTTCTAGTGATTACGAGTGTCAGCTCAGCCCCACTGTGCTTATGAGTCTACCAGAGTTTGCGTCCACGACCAGCACAATTTTTTGCCCGGAGTGGTCGTAGCGTACAAACCATATTGGTGCGTGTAGTAGTTCGGGTTCACCAACATCCGACTGGGTGTTGAGTTGCTGGATCATATGGTATTTCTCATGTGCCCTCTTCGACTGTAGCTGATCTACAAGCGTCTTCGCTTGGTATTTGGCTGTCTCCTCACCAACATCCCCGTTTAGAACCCTGACACCCTTAAGCTTTGAGGCATCGAACAGAACACGGTTGGAGAGGTCGAACTCGTACTCCGCGGGTTGATACTGCATAAGAGCCTTGGCACCCACGACTGGAAAGATATAGTTGTTATCAATCACCGCTGTCTGTTTAGCGATGCTACTTCCACCACCCATCCCGCCTGATAGCATTGTGCCGAGTAGCAGGCCGTCAACCACGCCTCCCCCACCCATTCCTCCACGCCTACCCCCAATTTCACCTCCAAGTATCCCGGCGAGAACACCTGTTGCGGCCACGGTGCCCACCTCGGCGGCCACGTTCGCGGCCACAACCGTGGTTCTAGCGGATACGGGTACAAGCCAGTATGGAACCATAGTCAAACTCATCTCTTCCAATGTGGAGGACTCCTGAAGGTGTCTGTGGATTATTCCCCTATCCATCACTTGATGGATCAAGCCGAGCACCCTATCCTTGTCTGTGAATGTTGGAAGAAGCATCGTGTGCTTCTGTATGCTACGCCAACCCTCAGGTGAGAGTGATACGCTTGAGCCACAGTATTCACACGTGATCACCATCTCGCCGAACTTCGGGGTGATGGGGGCACCACAACTAGGGCATTTGAGCTCTTTCACGTCGGCGCCAGCCAAGACGGGCTGAGCGGGGCTGGATACACTCTGAGCCGGTCCCCCACTTGCGGAAGGAGCGGGCTGGGTGGATGTGAAGCCAACCTTGGCTCCACACTTATAGCAGAAGGCGGCATCATCTGGGAGCTGGGTGCCACACTTTATACAGTACAATTCAGGCTCCCCCCACAGGTTTACCACAGTTGGGACAGAACTTCACGTCGGGTGATAGCTGTGTGCCGCACTCGGGGCAGAACTTTGGCCGCGTAGCTGACCCGGCTGGCTGCTGGGTCTGGGGTTGTACTAGCTTCGCACCACACTCGGGGCAGAACTTGCTTGTCTGAGGTATACTGGCACCACAGCTTGGGCAAACACGTGTTTGCGCCTGCGCAGCCATTCCCTGAGCCATCTGGCTCGCCATGGTGTAGCCCACTCCGAGCCCCGCGCCCAGCCCAGCGGTTGCGCCAGCGGCACCCGAGGGGTTCTTCGCGGCGTCCACCACCGCTTGACCCACCTGGTACTGCATGTAGTTTACGCCGAGAACTGACATCTCAGACCTTGTGTCTATAGCGTGCTGGACTTCTTCTGGTAGGTTTATGGTTAGACCCGATATCTTATTTATCTCAACACCGTACTGTCCTAGGTTGTCGGGTGCTAATGCGAGCACCATTTGCTCGATGTTGGTGAGGTTGGCTGCTAGGTCTGTTACTTTGAGGCCCTGCTGCTTCATTTTACCCAGCGCTGTGTACACCAGAATCACAAGCTGCTCGCGTATCCTCCCTTCAACCTCCTCCGAGGTAGCCGCGTTAAAGGTGCCCACAAACTGGTTTATAAATAACTCGGGTGAGGACACCCTCCACCGGTACTCGCCGTAGACACGGAGGTTAACGATGCCAAACACTGGGTCCAAAAACTGGTACGGCTGAGTGCTCCCGAACTTCCCATCAAGATACCTCTTTTGAAGATAGTACACCTCCGCCTCCTGCTGCACACCGGTGAAGAATTTCAGTAGGGAGCCAACTATGGGTGCGTTGATATCTGTTAGAGCGTACCTGTTAGGCTGGTCGAAGTATGTGAGCACCTTACCATCCCTATAGAACACAGCTACCTCATCCTCCCGCACCACTATGTTATCATTGAGCCTTATGTTGCGTGGCACCTTCCACATCACATTATCGCGTTTAAACTCATCCTCCCAAACAATCGTCGTGGAACCGAACACACTCCCCCCCGAGGATGAGATGGGGTTATTATCCTGCTTTCTGCCAAACAATCTTATCACGAACCTTGAACTAGTATCCCCTCAACCGCTTCAAGCCTGGTGGACCACTTTGCGCGGGCATCGGATATCATCTTGGCCAACTCGGATAGTCCTCCGAGGAGTGTGGATGAGGAGGCGGGGTCATAGGTTGAGTCAAGCTTCCCCGCAGCAGCCTCAAGGTTCACAACCGCGGAGACGAAGAAGTAATCATAGCTGTACAGCTCCTCAAGCTTGGATTGGTCTATTTTTATCGGCGCCACGAACCCGGAGTAACCCTGCTGAGCGTGTCTCACCTCACCGCTAAGCGCCTGCAACTGGGATATCGCTGAGCCAACCTGGCCTAGCGACGAGTAATCCCCAGCGCCCACAACCTTCCTCCTCAGGGATTCCAAGCTCGCCCTAGCACGGTCAAGCCTGTCCGCCATCTGGTTCCGAAGCAATTCATCCGCCACGCGAACATCCTCACGCTGCCTATAACCCCTAAGACCAGGAATCAAAAGCTCGAGCTTCTTAAAGTTATCCCGGCTCTCCTCCACCTTACCCTTGATATCAGGGTTCTCAGTGGACATGTCTCAAAGCACACGCCAGAAATCACGAAAAAGCCTATAAAGATTCCTATAACCCACCCAGTCATGGAGCGTGAAGCTTCCCGCCTCAACGCCTCACCGACCGCAGCATTCGACCAAAACCCCTTAACCCGAGAGACTCCACACACAACCAATTCTTCGGCGCCCGTTCTTATCCTTAATTAAATCTGCATAAAATTTTAGATATTGGTCAGATAAGACCACTTCCTAGGGCTGCTGGGTGGTGTTGTTCTCAAACCCTTGTGTCCGCTCGGTGTATTGGCTTCCCTCCTTCAGTAGGGCTATCATAGAGGGGAAGTAGAAGGTTCTAATTATGAAAGTATCTAGTAGTAGTGATATTATAAATGCGAGCCCAAGTTGCCTCAAGAATGATATTGGTGCAAGACCTAGAGAGCCCAAGGAGACGGCTAGTATTATTCCTAGGGAGGTGACAATGGAGGCTGAACCAGACATGCCTCTTAGAATGCCCTCCACGAATCCCTCGCTTTGCTGATATTCTCTGACCCTGCTGATTATGAACACGGTGTAATCATTACCAAGAGACATGAGTATTATATAGAGTATGAGGGGGATTAGGTATAATAGCTGCTCGTGGAAGATTCTTGTAACTATTAGATAGAGTAGCGACGTGGTCCATGTGATGCTTATAAACACTCCGCTCAAAGCAATTAGGGGGTATTTTAGTGAGCGGAAGGATACACCTATTATTATGGCTATAGCAAGCACTATGAGTATTTCCAACTCGGTGTATACGACAGCGTTATACTCTTGCTGGTCTATTACAGAGGATGTAAGTCCCCCTACGAGTAGTGAGTGGTTGTTGCGCAGAGATTTGATAACCGATATCGCTTGGGGGCTATAAGGCGAGTAGTCAAGGTAGAATAAGTAGTAAGCGTGTAGGCCATGGTCGAACACAAAGCTTTTTGCAAGCTGTGTTAGCGTCGAAGACGTATTCGCTGGGTCTGGCCCCAAAACCTTTACTACACCAGGCGTTGAAGCTATCCTGGAATAATAGGAGGATAGCTGGTTAATTGCGTTGGAAGTGAGGCTACCATTAGATGAGTATACTTGGCCCGTTAGGTTGACTATTACAAAGTTTGGGTAGAGTAGATTGGCTCCAAATGATTTTTCAATGGTGTTGAGAGCCTTAACACTCTGTAGACCAGAGGGTAGCCCCTCGTTGAAGTTATAGCTGGTTGGTAGGGTGAACCAGGCATAAAAAGCCGGTAAAGCAACCGCAAGTATGACCCCAACTATTATTGCCCTTTTTGCGACACTCAGTCTTGCAGCAGCGTAGAACTTTGACCCACGGTAATTGTCAGCCGACCTTCTGATTGTGTTCTTAGTGAATATGCGTGGGCCTATTACCGCGGTTATTGCTGGAAGAAGTGTGAGCTCTGCTGTAACGGTGAGCATCACGCCTAGGAAGAGCACTGGTCCCCAACTTCTGAGGTCTGAGATGAAGCCGAATGTGCCCAAGCTTGCGGCTACAGTTAGGCCACTTATCAATATTGCCCTTCCACTCATCGTCGTAGCCTTTGTGAGCGCTTCAGATGCATCAATACCCCTTCTAAGCTCCTCCCTGTAGCGGTGGAGTAGGAATACCAGATAGTCTGTTGAGACGCCGAGAAGCACAGCCGTTAGTGTATATGTAACTATGAAGTTGACGTGCAGGATAAGTATTCCAGTTATGTATATGCTAACGTAGCCTAGAAGTGTTGAAACTGAAACTACGAGTAACGCTATTAGGGGTGCTATGTACGATCTTAGTGTTATTGCTACAGCTATTGCTAAGAATATGAATGTGAACGCGAAAACCGCCCCAGCTCCAGCCGTCGCCCTCTGAGTGTCGTAAGCTATGGCTCCATCCCCCGTTAGTTGAGCCTTACCACCAAAGTATTTCTGAACTAAGTCTCTGATGCTTGGGGTTGCAAGTTGGGATGGCGTCGTATCACCCTTTCCAACATAACCACTTGGGACACCGAAGTATATCTGCACCAAGTATACTGTGTGGTTCGCGTTTACCAGTCCACCTGTGATGAAGGATGGCGCCCCTAGGAGGCCGTAGTGGGTAACATAGTTGAACCCGGGGTCACCGGGTCTCAGCGTGGCTAGGATAAGCTTTTGGTTCACGGGGAAAAATGTTCTATTGATGAAAACCGAGAACCCTTTAAGCGTGTTGTGGTAATTGGTCACGTTGAGGTATTTTAGGGCTGCATAATAGTAGGGATTATTCAATCCAAGCGTGTAAACAGCTATTTTGGTTGAGTTTTGAACTATTAGAGCGGGTGGTGCCCCTGCATCTGTGGTTAGCGATGCATTGAGCGCTCGGGCAAACGCGTATTCATACGGCGTAGCAGTATAGTTTGCTAGGCTTAGGGCTTGGCTCACAGATTTATAACCACTCTTAGCCCACTCATACAGGAATTCGGATGGAAAAGAATAGATTGCTGTTGAAGCGTTGCTAAAATTGTTATATGACTGCCTGAGGAGTTGAGTCTTATTAGCTAGGAGGCTGTCAATAAAGTCTGCATACTCTGAGAAGGCGCTCACACTTATAGTTAGGTTTTGTATACCCTGGTCTCTTAGTGCCGCTTGGAATTGTAAGGTATTGTTGGCAACCCACGATTCGTTTACATCCTGCGGTCTTGTTATCACCAAAACCAGTGATTCGTTTTGTGGGTGGGTTGAGCCCAGCAGTGCCTGAGCCCTAGCTGACTCTGAATGTGAGAGGGCGGAGCTGGATGTGGAGTAGCTAATATAGTTTGAGTAGTGGAGAATAGCAGGCATTGAGGCTACTATTATAACTATCCATAGGGCTATTACTAGCCATTTTCGTCTACCCACATCCATTCTACGCCTAACTCCACACTACATGTTGGGGGGCAGGATAACTGAGTCTATTACGTGTATTACACCGTTTGTGGCCTCTATGTCTGTAGCTATCACTTTTGCGTTATTCACGTAAAGAACCTTTGTGAAGAGACCTTCAAGCTTGAGCTCTACCGGTGATCCCTGAAGGGTGGGTACTCTAGCTGGCTTCTGTGTGGTGGCTAGCTGTATGGCTTGTGCCGACATTACCTTACCGCTGATCACGTGATACGTTAATACTGACTTGAGCTTTGGTAGATCTTTGAGTAGTCCTTCAACGGTACCCGCTGGCAGCTTTGAGAACGCTTCATCGTTGGGTGCAAACACTGTGAATGGTCCGGGTGACTTCAGCGCATCAACTAGGCCTGCCGCCTGAACGGCCGTGACCAATGTCTTAAAACTTCCCGCTTCCATTGCGGTTTCTACTATATCTTTCATATAGGTCAACTATTGTACACTTTAGGGGTTTTTAAGTGTATTTAAATATGTATATTTCGATATATTCACTGCTATGAGGTAAAACCCAAACATTAGAACGGCTTATATTATCCGTATGTGAAAAATAGTCGATATACTTGAAAAAACAGCAGCCGACAATCAGCTTCAGTGGACGAATGGGTTTACTACCCCTTTACATATTAAACACTCTCTCGAAGGGTGCACTCTCAGGGTACGATATAATGAGGGAGCTCAACACACTCACAGAGGGAGCCTGGCGGCCCGGTTCGGGCTCAATATATCCAGTACTGAAAAGTTTGGAAAAGAAGGGTCTACTAAAGGTCACGGGCCGCGGATTAAGGGGAAAGAGGATATACACTATAACACCCACTGGTATTAAGGCATTGAAACAAGCGAAGAAGGCTTACGACGAGTTCTCGGTGCAAAGATGGCACATGATCAGGGGGGTAATGATGACACTTGTAGAGCCACCATCACTAGCCAGAATGCTCAACGAAGCAATAGAAATGCAGCCAAAGGCTTGGGAGAGGGTGCTCGCATCTCAACAAATAACCAAGGAGGAGAAAATCTTCTTGTTAAAACAACACCTCCTCATGCTAGACAGACACCACGAATGGGTTACACAAAAGATCCGTGAACTCGAACAAAAAACACACAGCAAATAGTGCTCAGAAACTTCATACAATATATCGAATTGTGGCTTCCAATAACCAAAAATAAGAGCAAGCGGCTCATAAACATCTAATAGCATTTAAATAGAGCATTCATAGGAATTTAGTATCCGCCCTCTACGACCCATAGTGGGGAAGAGGTGAACCTTGGTTATGGGTCTTAGAGCCAGTATGATTATATCAGCTTCGCTGACTATCCTTGCCGAGGCCTTCGTAGTGTTATTAATACTTTCCCTCATACGCCTACCGCTAATCGACTTCTTGTTTATCCTAGGATTGTTCTGGCTTTTCCAGTGGCTCGTGGGGCCCATATTAATAGCCAGGAACTGCCGCGAAATACCACTGGGGGACGAAGCGTATGGGTGGCTACACCAAGTGGTCGATGTCTTGTCGCGTAAGGCTGGAATCCAAAAACCCAAGGTATACTTAAGCGATGAAAGGTTTCCAAACGCCTTTGCCTTCGGAAACGCCTTTAAAAGGGGTATCGCTTTCACCACACCACTTCTTCAAATACTCACACCTGAGGAGCTGATGGCAGTGGCAGGCCACGAGCTCGGCCATCTCCGGCACTACGACACCGAGGTTGGAACAACCCTAGGGCTTATACCCAACCTTCTGAACTGGGTTGGCGCAAGCATGATAGCAGTGGGCTCAACATGGCTTGGGCTTATAGTCACAGACTTCGACCTCGCGCTGGCTTTTACACTACTCATACTAGGTTGGATTATAACCGCACTCGCATTCTTTGTTAATGTGTTCGCACTCTGGTTCAATAGACTAAGGGAGTCCTACGCAGACCTACACGCACTCGAATTGACCGGGAAGGAGGGGGTGAGCCTTGCTACTGCGCTAGCCAAAATCCAAGTATACATGAAGAACGTTAGACTGGACCCCTTTAGAGGCATGGTTGTGACCGTGCCCCCTCAGAAAATAAAGAGCGCGACACCAGAAGAGCTTCTAAGAGAGTGGTTACGTGAAAAGCCGGGGGTATGGAGCGATATACTCGCATCACACCCACACCCCGCAAAAAGAATAAAAATGATAGTTGTGAGAACAGGGACACCGTTATAAAGTTTCCAAAACCTCGCCTTTTAAGACGGGGATTCTAAAAGTATAAATACACGCGGAGAAAATACTCGGTAATGCGTGTAAGAGCGTACAGGTTCAGAGCGTACTCTTCGAAGACGACGGCGGGGGTGTTGAAGACCCAGCTTGAAGCAGCGTGCAAACTTTACAACACGCTCTTACACGCGGAGCAAGAAGAATATGAGAAGAACAAGCACTCAATGAATAAAACCGAACTGAGACAACTCGCTTTGGATTTGAGGAAGCGGAACCCTGAGTTTCAGGCGCTACACTCTCAGGTTACCCAACAGGTTGCTGATAGGTTCTACCAGGCACGGCAGAGGTTCTTCGACGGCCTCGCGAATAAACCAAAGAAAAAGAAGCCGTACAAGTTTCTTTCTTTGGTGTACCCTCAATCTGGCTGGAGGCTTTCTAACACGAGGGATGCTGGACAAGGCAAAAACAAAAAGAAGAAGGCTCGGCTCTACCTGAGCAAAATCGGCTTCTTCACTTTAATTCTGCATAGGGTGTTCCCAGAGAGCCAAGTGTCTCAGGTGTGCGTCAAACTCAACCCTTCAGGCAGAATCCACGTGATATTCTTGGTGGAGGAACCTGAGAGCCAAGAGCAGCATTCATCGGGGGAGGGGGAGCCCGTGGAGGCTGTGGGTGTTGACCTGGGGATCACAAGGCTCGCCACACTCTCAGATGGGCGCTACTTGGAAAACCCGAAACCGCTTGAGCGCTCCTTGGATAGAGTCAGGTTGCTGCAGAGGACGCTGTCTAGGAAGAGGTTTCTTTCGAATAACTGGCTTAAAACAAAGACAAGACTCGCAAAGCAGCACGAGCGTGTTAAGGATTTCAGGCGTGACCTGTTCTTTAAACTCGGGGCGCTACTCGCACTGGAGTACGACCTCTTAGTGCTAGAGGACTTGGATGTCCGAAATTTGGTTCAAAAAGGCGAAACCAAGAGGAGGAGGATGAGGCTGTACGACTCCTCTTTTTCAGAGCTCAGAGCGGTGTTGGAGTGGGAGTTTGTGAAAAGAGGGAAGCTTGTTTTACCTGTTCCAGCGTTCAACACTTCACGTGAGTGCTTCCTATGCGGTGGGATCAACAAGGGTTTAACACTGGAAGACAGGGTGTTTCACTGCCCCCACTGTGGTTTCACCTTGGACCGCGACCTCAACGCTTCCCTTGTTCTTTTGAAGAGGTCAGGGTGGGTGCCACCCTTCTGGTGTGCCTGCGGTTGAGCTTCGCCCAATACCTCCCCTCCCAACCCTTGGGTTGGTGGGGAGGCAAGGTGGAGTGATGAGGCAGGAAGCTCCGCCATTTATGGCGGGGTAGCTCACACTCAAACCCTGCACTAACCTAACTCTAAAACAGCTCTAAAGCATGTACAAATTAACCAGACATCTTTGCTCTATATTGTCGAAGCTACACAACTTACTCCTACAGTGTCTCAGGTCATAACAAGACTGTTATTCTTTATTATCTTTTCAGTATTAGGCGCTTAGACCCTGCCATGCATCTGAAATTTAGGGGTGTGAACCACGTCTTTAGATGGGTTTTAAGATTCGGCTTGGAAGATTGAGAGGTCGAAACCTTTCTTTGAATCCCACACCTTCTTTGCATCACGGATTAACCTGCTCCTTGCTGCCTCCTCACTACTCATCACAACTATATCCACGGGGCCCCTAACGTATTTGGAAACCTTTTCTAATAGCTCTATTTTTGTGGCGTCAAGCTTTTGGAATACAAGTGCCAAGTCTAGATCGCTAGTATCAAGGTAGTTTCCTCTCGCTCTACTGCCAAAAACGTAGACTTCCAGAAGGGGGAACTCGCCTGTGACTTTCTCGACTACCTCTTTTACTAGCTCCCCCATTTTTCTCTGACTCTCTAGTGCAGATTTAGCCTTGACCATTCCAACACCTCCTTACATTTATCCAAGATTTCCTTGGCCTTAGTCTGCGTGTAAGCCCTAGCGGGAATACCGTTCGCAGCGTCTGGGTACCTTGTAATCACATAGTGTGGATTAACTTCTTGTATTGCTAACCTAATATTTTCAGGTATACTTATACCCGTCTCCGACTCCAACATGTCGGCCAGCTCTGGCAGTGAGTGGATTTTACCCGGGTCTTTTCCATGTTTCAATAAGATTGATTTAAGAGCCTTTTCGATGGCTTGATGTGAGAAGAAAACGCTTGCATAGTATACTCCCTGATTAATTAGTATCCTAGCGGTCTTGAAGTCTTCATCCGCCTGCTCCATCCACCGCAAATAATCTTCCATTGCCCAACCACACCACGATTAAGGAGAGTAATAAATCCATTACATATTGAACACCCAGCTATAAAGAAAACCAGTTAAGAAAGGGGGTCGACCACTATAAACCCAGTCGTCCCGACACCGCAACAAATACAGTAACACATTTCCCGAGTTCCTTCTCTATAAATGCGTTTCATTCAAGATCCCACTATATCAAGATATCCGCTTTCTAGGCTTGTCTACCCTACCTATACGCTTCCTTATCCAGGCACCATTTAGAATCTGAATCCACCCAAATGTTGGATACTATTAGGAGTATAATACAAGCCAAGTGTAATGACAGCTTTTAAAACAAGGTATTAGTCTTAGATTGATTCTTAGTCAGCGCACAAATATATTTAGTTTGAGTTTACACTTTGCCTAAACAGCGTCGAGTACAAATAGGCTGTGTAAACTAGAAAGCAGAGGCCATGCACTCATTCCGTGTTTGGCTAGGAGCTTGTGTAAGTGTAGTATCTGTTAGACGTTGGTGCGCCCTGTATCCGTTTGGTGCGAAGCGGAGTTGTGCGTGTCCAAAGCAACACCGCGGCCTTCACTTCTTTTTGTCGAATCTGAGCTCCGAGAACTCGTAGTACCTCATGCATGGCATACAGTAAAATCTTCCCCGCAAGTATATGCTCAACTTATTAGTTGCCATTCGACGCACACCTGTGGTTTTCATAGCACGACGCGCAGAACACCTTATCGCAGCCATCACAGTAGTATATCTCTCTGCAGATAGTCACATCGTCGGACCTACCCGCAAGCAACCAACCACATGCCGCACACCTCTCCTCGAACACACCCTTCAAAGCTGACAAGTTAACCACCGACAGCGCCCAGAGGGTTGACGCACATCTCCCACCAACGGGTGTCTCCCTGTGAACCAGCATGTTTGAGCCGCATGTGATGATCCAGACGTTCCACAGAGCTCTTACTTACCCTTGGAGCTTTTGAGCGGCTTCCCCATGCTATCATACCCGCACCGCGGGCGCCCCGCCGAAGTCTGCCTACAATTATAAGTGTTGAAATGAGAGTCAAAAACGCTCCGAGACCCAACACTTCCCCCGCTATAGGGTAAACCGGCTTGTCGCGTCCCACCCAAGGCGTTACCCCCATCGAACCCAGATTCGTTGAGGTTGAACCACTCCTCGAGTATGGGAGCGCATCAAAGGGGATTTGGGGTGGCACTGGGAACACACTCGAGTTGTTTAACACGATGGGCGGTCTGCTTTGTTGGAAGTAGAACACGTCGAGCGGGATGTTTGACTCGCCCACGCATCGGTTAAGCGGTGGGAGACCCCAATTGTAATCTATGAACGCGAGGAGGCTGCAGTGATTGAGTAGAGTATGAGAGACATAGCCCTCTTTGGTGTATGCGGACACCACAATGAATGGAACCCTGAAGCCGAGCAGCGAACCGTCCAACGTGGTGGGTGGGATACTGTCATAATAGCCCCCGCCCTCATCGTAGGTGATGAACACAACAGTGTTACTCCAATACCTGCTCTCCATTACGTGGTCAACCACCCCCATCAACCACAGCTCACCGGCTGTAACGTTATAAGGGGGATGCTGGTCGAATTCTGATTCACCCCCACCAACCGGCATAACCCATGACACAGGAGGGAGCGTCCCATTTGACAATTCCCTTTCAAAATCTGCGACGCCACCAACATTGAGGGATTTAGCCCCATACAAATAGTTGAGCGGGTAGGGGGTCCCGTCATATCCCTGAACATAATAACCCCAGCTCACACCATAGTTGTCGAGCTCGGCGAATATCGTCTGGTTAAAGGGGATATAGGGTGGGGGCCCGTAGTCCCCGCTCATAGGCGTATACCCAGCCAAGCTCATAAGCCTGTTAGGGGTTGTGGGCCCCATATACGCCGAAAAGTACTCGTCACCTATTGCGAAGAGCTCAGCCAAATCCCACTCGAGCGCCAGCTGCTTAGATGTATAGTAGGTCATAGCCTGCACCCCCGAATTGGCTCGGAAGCCATCCATTTTACCCTGGTCCCAATCTCTAAGGTAGGTTTGCCTACCCTCAACTGGGTCGGGGGTAGAGTACCCCTGGACGGGTGTAAGGTTTAAGCCGACCGTGAGTCCTAGGAGGTTACTGGGCTTCTCTATTGCTCGGGCTATTGGGTTATTCACAGTGTTGTTATCTAGCGGGTAGACGCCGAATATGTTATCGAAGCTGTGGTTCTCCATCATTATTATCACCACGTGTTTGAAGGGTGTCCGGGTATATGGTGTGGTTTGCGGTGTTGATCCCGTAGCTATGAATATGAGTAGGAGTATGCCCAGCGTTGGCCTGTTTTTAACCCACGTATGGTATCCCTCTCCCATATCCGTGTGTTGCTGCGTAAACAGTTATGATCAGCGCTGAGACTAATAGTATAAGGGTGATGCGGTCTGCTCTGGTATAGTGTAGGGGTTTTGCATACGTCCTCTTGGGGTAGGCTCTGAACGCGCGTGTGTCCGCTGATATGGCTGTATTCTTCGCACCTCTTAGCAGGAATACTAGGACTGGCACTATGCTTGAGATCAGCGCCTCTACGTAGTATATGGGCCTGATAAGTGGGTGGGCGCGGCTTCCAAGCCCCCTAACAAACTGGGCCTTCATCGATGTGTCAATCGCCTCGAAAATCCTAGGGACACTCCGCATAGCTACCACAAGTGAAAAAGTGACTGGAATCGGCAACCCGAGCTTGCTGAGCGCCCTGATTACGCCTGAGGGCGTGGTTGTCAGCACGAGGATTAGTGAGGCTAACGCTATTGATGTAAAGCGCATCGATATCTGCAGGCTATATATGATGGATTCAAGTGTAAGTGTATGCTGGAATCCCATGTATGAGAAGTATTGGGGCCACACCCACACTGGGTGTAGAATTTTAACATGCATGGCCTCGTAAAGCGTGAGCGCCGTGGTGTACGGGGCAAATCCCTGGACGGTTGCCACAACGGTGGACGTGGTGAGTAGAAGCGCGAACACAAACTTCCGCAGCCCATTGTTGAGTGTGAGGAAGCTTAACGCCAAGATAGCGGTGATCAAACCACCTATCCACCATATAGAAATCGCGCTTATAGTGGTCACGCAGAGTCCTAACACGATTTTGGTTACCGGGTTCAACCTGTAGTAAAAGCTAGTCCCCCTCTCGAAGCGGGTGATTTCAACGAAACCCGTGAGCCCTATGAGCCCGAATATTATACCAAGGGGGGTTGTGTATCCAACCAATACGAATAGCCAGCTAAGCAGGTTATTGACGAGCTGGTCAAGGATCAACGTTCGCTCAGCCTCCGCCAGAGATAAAACTCGGTGGGTGGGGGTATACCGTAGTCCTCCGAATGTTCAAACACCTTCTCAGGTGTACCCTCCAACACAATCCTCCCCTCTGAGAGTATGGCGAGCCTATCACAGTGTCTATACACGAAGCGGGAGTCGTGTGTTACAACTATGAATGAATACCCCAACCCCGCGAGCTTAGAAAGCTCCCTGCCAAGCGCCTCCCTGTGCGCGAAGTCCTGACCACTAGTGGGCTCATCTAGTAGTGCTACTTTTACACCTGCGGCTAACGCGGAGCCTAAGGCTACTCTGCGCCTCTGTCCAAAGCTGAGTGCGAGGGGATCAGAGGATGAGTACTCTTCTAGGGAGAGTATACTCATGAGTTCGTTCACCCTAT
>Ga0209012_1001240_pt1 | contig 28024 bp, 20 predicted proteins | sample RS3BMetagenome_FD_184735 | JGI IMG/M metagenome (GOLD analysis project Ga0209012, IMG submission 184735) | Ferric oxide microbial mat and aquatic microbial communities from Rainbow Spring, Yellowstone National Park, USA - RS3B (SPAdes) (version 3) ...
CACCACGCCGCTTGCTGTTGCGCGTCACGCCGTCGCAGCGGGCTCCCGGCAAGCCCGTCGCTCCTTCCCCTACTCGAGTCAAACCGGCCGGCCGCAACTCCTACCGGACCACTTCCGCCTGACCGCGGGGTCGCTCAGCATCTTGACGAATACCCCACCCACCACCGAACGTGCCTGGAAGCCGCGCCGCCGCGCGTCCGGCAGACCGGACCCGCCGACACGGGCGCCGCCCGCCGGCGGGAGCCGATGTCACCGTCCGCCTCCCCGCGGACGACGGCCCCGTGCGTCGGCCCCTGACCGGCGCGCGCGGTGGCGTGCAGGCCCGCAGCCTGACCGGCGGCGCCCGGAGGATTTCAGAGTTGTGCTCCCGAGGGCTCGATTTGCGGCGCGCGGCGGGCGGCCCCCCGGCCGGGACCGCGGGCCGGCGAGATTTGGCGAGGTGCGCGCATGCAGTCCAGACCGAACGTGCTCCTGATCACCACGGACACCCAACGCTGCGACACGTTGCGCTGCATGGGCAACGCCCACGCGGTCTCCCCCTGCCTGGACCGGCTGGCCGCCGACGGCGTGCTGTGCACCCAGGCCCACACATCCTCGCCGGTCTGCTCCCCGGCCCGGTGCACGCTGTTGACGGGTGTTCACGCGCCCGTGCACGGCGTGATCGAGAACGGCATCCGGCGCCACGAGCACCTGACCCCGTTCCCAGACCTCCTCAAAGCGGCCGGCTATACCAACCTGATGATCGGCAAGAGCCACTTCGGTCCCGTTCCGGCCTCCTTCGACCTTGTCGAACCGTTCCACGACGGCCCAGGGGCCGCGCCGGCGGCCGTACCGGGCAAGACGGCCGAGGACACACACCGGGAGGCGCGGATCGTCGACTCCGCCCTGGCTGCGCTGGACCGGGTCGCGGCCGCCGGCACCAGGCCGTTCTTCGCCTTCTGTTCCCTGGTGAGCCCGCACCCGCCCTTCCAGCCGCCGGGCCCGTGGGCGGATCTGTACCGGGAACGCCCCCTGCCCCGCATCAACTACCGCCCCGGCGAGGAGGGGCGTCATCCCGCGCACATGCGGGACGTCTTGCGGCTGCTCGACGACGAGACGTCCCGCGCATTCCGGGGCGGTCGCCTCGACCCGGCGGTGCGCGACCGGCAGCGGGCCCTCTACTACGGGCTGGCGGCCTACTGCGACCATCAGATCGGGCGCCTGCTCACCTACCTCGATGAAACCGGCCTGCGCAACGAGACCCTGGTGATCTTCACCTCGGATCACGGCACGGAGCTTTTCGACCACGGGCTGCTTGACAAGCATAACTACTACGACGAGACGTGGCGTGTCCCCCTGATCCTGTCCCTGCCGGGGCGGATACCGTCCGGGGAGCGGCGGGAATTCGCCAGCTGGGTCGATCTGGCCCCGACCATCCTGGGGGCGGCGGGAATTCACTCCGACGGCATGCACGGCTTCGACCTCTTCGGCGCCCTGTCCGGTCCGACAACATGGCCGCGGCGGTGCGTCCCGGCGACGTTGTACAAGTCGTGCGCGGTCGCCGGCCGGAGGTGGAAAATCGAGTACTACCTCGAGGAGGGCCGCGGGCGCCTCTTCGATCGTCTCCAAGACCCGGACGAACAGATGGACCTCTGGGACAGTGAGCCGCATCGCACGGTCCGTGATGCACTGATACAGCCCCTGCTGACGTGGCGCGCCGACCTCACGGACGTGCAGCAACTCCAGGCGGCGACCGGCGGGGGCGGGCCCATCGCCCGGTACGCCGCAGAACACACGCGCGCGCTGCGCGGGACGGACGCCGAGGAGCGGCTGAACGCGGCGCTGGCCCGGATCGAAGATTGATGCCTGATGCGCGGAGCGTCGCCGTACCACCATGTACCATCGGCTGGTTGCGGGCAGCGCAGCACTCTCCGGCGCCCTGTCCTCCCTCCCCGCGTAGCCGCATATGCCCCGCCGGCCCCCGTAGCCGGATGTTCCAGGCCCTGGCACGGATCCGCCGCCCCGACGGCTTCACGACCACGGGATGGCCCTTACACCGATCGCCAGGCCACGCCAACCGCTGGGTTTCCCCGACTCGGGCCGGTGCGCCCGCCAGACGTCCCGACCTAGGGCAGGAGCCGGCCCATCCAGAGGTCGAGGACGGCCTGTTCCAGGTCGGCCCGGCGCGCCGCGTATCTCGGTTCGCCGGCGACGTTGACGAACTCGCCGGGATCCTCCACCAGGTCGAACACCTCTGTGAACGCCCCCTCCGACGTCATGCGCCGCACGTATTTGCAATCGCCGTCGGACACGGCGACAAAGCCCTCCCCCTCGCTGAAGACGTACCTTCGGCCCCCATGCCCCACCAGTTCGAGCAGGTCGCGCCCGTCCACCGCCGGCACAGCGGCCCTCGCCAGGCGCAGGCACGTCGGCAGAAGGTCGATCAGCGCCACCTGGGCCGACTCGCGCCGGGGCGCGACCTCGGGCAAGCGCACCAGCAGGGGGACGTTGAGCACATCCTCATATGCGCAGGCGTTCTTCCCCCACAGGCGGTGCTGCCCCAACATCTCGCCGTGGTCCGCGCTGAAGATGACCGCCGCGTCCCCGCCGAACGTGTCGGCGACGGCGGCCAGCACGCGGCCGACCTGCTCGTCGATCAGGGCGACATTGGCGAAATAGGCCTTGCGCAGGTCGTGCCAGTAGGCGTCCGGGTAGTTCTTGCAGGCCCGCCCCGGGGCGGAGCCGGCGCCCTCGATGCCCCCGCCGCCGTGAAAACTTCGATGGTGAATCCTGCTGGGATCGTCAAATTCCCCGTTGCGGGCGGCCCCCTGTCCCACCAGGGAGTCGTCGACGCGCTCCAGATACGCCTCGGGCGGATCGAAGGGGAAGTGCGGCCCACTGAACGACACCCACAGGAAGAGCGGGCGCAGGTCCGCGTACGCGCGGATCCATTCCGCGGCCTTCCGGCCGACCCAGGCGTCCGGGTGCCACTCCGCCGGACCGGGGAAGGTGAACACCTTCTGATTGGTTGGATCCCACACCCTGGCCCGGTAGGCCTCAAGGTGGCCGGCGGCCGCAAGTTCCCTGCTGTAATCGTCTGAAAACCACACCGACACCTGCTTGTCGTCCTGCAGGTCCAGGTGGTCAAGCCCGAGGCTCAGGTAGTAGTCACGGAATTCATCGTACGTCAGCGTCTCCGTGGGGCGGGTCCGTGCGTACGGAACCGGGGCGTAGTGGCACTTGCCCACATGGCTGGTGCAGTAGCCGCTCTGACGGAGGAGGTTGTACAAGTTCGGCGACTCGGGCGACAGCCGATTGGAACGGAAGTTGCTGTAGGCCCCGTGGTTGTGCGGATACCGGCCGGTGAGTATGGCACAGCGACTCGGCATGCACCACGGGCTGGGGGCGTAGGCGTGCTCGAAGCAAAGCGCCCGTTCCGCGAGCGCGTCGATATTCGGGGTGGCGACCGCCCGGCCCCCATAGCAGCCCAGCGCATCTTTGCGTAGTTCATCGGCGGTGATGAGGACGATCGCGGGTCTCTGAGCCACCCCTACCACTCCCCCGGCCCTGCCGTCGCAGCCCACTCAGTGATTCCCGAGCCCGAGTCCCGACGCATTTGCCGGCGGCCTCCGCCGGCGGCGCCGCCCTTGGAGAGACGCGCCCCGCAGCCACGTGCGCGCTGCCCCACGCAGGCGACAGCCTGCACCCCCCAGGGGGGTTCTGGGATGCATCACTTCGGCCTCTGCCAGGCTCTCTCGGGCCCGGGTTCGCTGCGGTGGCCCCCGGGCTGCAGTCGGCCTGAAAGTACATCGGCACGTTCTGCGTCGTCCCGTCCGTGTAGTCGGCCTGAAGGTCCACCGAGCCGCCGCCGTTGACTCCGGCCTCCAGGATCCAGACCCCGAGGTACTTCCCGGCGGTAACGGGGATCCGCACCTGGCCGGCCAGGTCGAAGGCGTCTTTCACGCCCGCGCCGCCGGCCGGCCTGAGAAACGGGACGGTGAGGGTGTACCCCTGGTCCTGGATGGCGACATCCCAAGACCCCGTGTTGGGGGCGAAGGGGGCGGGGATGTCCCCGACACTGAGCCCCTGGCCCGCCCCTTGCAGACTGAAGCGACCGGAGCCCTGCACACCGGGCGTGCCCGGGGCCGGGTGGGACGCCTTTTGCGGAGCCACCACGGCATCCGACTGAAAGTACTTGGTCAGATCCAGCTCCACAAAACCGCTGACGGTTTGCGCGGGCGGCTGTTGCGCCTGCACCTTGCCGTAGGTGCCCGGAGCGCAGGCCTTCAGCGGAAAGCCGCAGAGGGGCGTCGCCGCCTTGCCCGCCGCCGCCAGAGACGCCGTCAGATTGGCGCTGTAGGTCTTAGCGTCGGCACCGACCGGCGCCGTCGCCGACCGCACGGCGAGGCCGTCCCCCGCGGGCTTGGCGTGCGCGCACCCCCCGGCGACCGCCATCGCCACCGCGACCATCCACGCGGCTCCACGGCGTCTGTGCCCCCGCCCGTGCGGCACCTCAAAGCCACCCCCAGATCGAGGCGGATCCCCCGCCTGGCCGGATACGGTGCGGGAGCGGGTGCCGCCTGCGCCGCACGAGTCCCTCACACCGGGGGTCGTTCGATGCCCGCCGAGGGCTCGTGGGGGGTGCCCCCCCGCGGTGGCGGGCCACCGCGGTCCCGTCGACCACACCGCGGCGTCGTAGACCACCGCCTGGAAGTGCAGGAGCACGCGGCAACCCGCAGACGAGGCGGGTATGGGCACCCCTCGCCGGCACCACGCGGCAGGCATGAAGTCGGTCTTTCGATCCCCGAGAGTTCCGACTCGCACAGAAGACGATGGGGCTCTGCGACAGGTTCCGCTCCGGCAGCCCGCGCTGCAGGCCGCTGTCACCCGGGTCCGCTTCGAATACCGATGGACCGTTCGGGCAGAGCCACTCGCGCCGGACGAACCGCGGGCGTAGGTATTCGGTCCGCGGCACGCTCAATCTTCACACCACCGGGTTAAGGGTTGCCGTGCGGACGATCACGCGGTCGCGCGTCCAATGGTCCCGGTACCACGTGCACGATTCGAAGGTGTCGCCGAGCACCGCCATGCGCTGCCGCAGGGCCTGCCGGTACCTGTGCAGGGTGGCGGCGTGGGCGGGGTCTGTGGCCAGATCGGTGGCCTGCTGCGGGTCTGCCCTAAGATCGAAGAGGTACTCGCGACCGTCGGCGCGCATCACGGCATACGCGTAGCGGGTGTCCCGCAGCGCGCGCCACTCGAAGCCGTCCTCCCACATCACCACATGTCCCATGCCCTGCAGAAACGCCGCCTCCGGCTCGGGTCCCGGACGGCCCAACGCGCAGCGGCTGAGATCGGTCCCCTCGACCGAGGCCGGCACAGGGAGCCCCAACAGCGAAAGGAGCGTGGGCATGATGTCCGGCGTGTTCATACAGGCGTCGGTCACGCCGCCCGCGGGAGCGCGGCCGGGCCACCGCAGGAGAAACGGAACGCGGACGGCCTCGTCGTAAAATCAGCCACTTCAGAAGTTCCCACGCCGCGTCCGGATGGCGCGTGCTCCCGCTGATCCCCCAAAACAGGGCGTCGATGGTGGTCGAGGGCCCCTGGGGGTAAACCGGCGGAGGGTAGAACATCCACTTGCCGTCATGCCAACCGGTCTGGTAAAGATTGAGAACATGGTTCATGTCCGGTTCCTGAATCGCGGCGAACGTGCCGCCGAACGGCACCCACATCCGCGGCCAGGGTGACGGTGGTCACACCCGAGGCCTGCGTCGGCGCCGCCCGCTTCAGGCCGCACGCCGTAAGGAACCCGGCCCCGCACGCCGCCGCCGCGACGTGGAGCGCGCTCCGGCGGGTGTAGGAGCGCACGCGGAGCCCTGATAATCCTGCCCCACGTCCGCCGCCCTCCTCCGCTCGTCGTCAGGCGACCGCAGGCGAGCACTTGTGCGGGCGCCCCTGGGCCGCGTGCCTTCCGTCCGCCGGTGACGGGGCCCTGAGCTGTATGCCCGGGGGGGGCCAGGGAATTGAAACGGTTCGTTTGACTTGCGGACTTCTCGAAGGCGCCACACACTCCTTCCGGGCCAATCCGTGCGGCTGACAAAGTGCCCAGTTCTCCCGCATGGGTAGGGGATGAAGGGCCTGCTTTGGGGAGGCATGCCGCAGCATTCGGGAAAGAAGGGTACACCTGCGCCCATTCAGGAGGTGGAAGGCGATGCGCTGAGCCGAATCGATTCATTACGCACGGCTGCAGGGCCGAGGCCTGGGTCTGCCGTCCGCCGTGGTCGGTCTGACGTACGGTTCGAGGCGAGCCGTGTGTTACGGGCGGGCCCCACCGCCACGAACGGGGGCCGTCCTCGAGGCGGGAGGAAAGCGACGGCCGGCAGGCCTCTCCCGCGGGCCGACATCGTCACCGATGGCGCGGAATCGACAAACCGAGGTGGTTGGCCGAGGATGCGGTTCACCCCACCCTGGCGCGGCAGCTGGCCCGAGCCACACCACCTGACCGTGAATCGAATCGCATTCGACCCCCGCGGCACGGCGTGGGTCCTCACCGGCCCGAACCGCGGCGGCAAGACCACCCACCTCCGCGCGACGGGCGTCGTGCAGGTTCTCGGCCGATGCGGTCCGCCCGTTCCCGACCGGTCAGCCTGCATCCGCCTGGTGCGCTGCGTCTTCACTCACTTCCCCGCGCGGTGGCGGGGAACTGGCCAGGTCCCGCCCGGACGGATGGACCGTTCGGGCACCAGGGACCGCCCCCAGCCACCGCGCGGATCGGTCGAACGACTCTTCCCCATGACCCCCGCGGGCCCTACCGTGGGCGGCGGACTCGACTCGCGACCACACGACGGCGAAGGGGCGATAGCATGCGTCTGGTAGTGGCCACCAGTTGGGATGACGCCCTGCTGCGCGGATTGGCCGGGATGCCGGTCCACGCGGTCTTCGGCAAGCTGCAGCAGGACCTGGTGGGTGGGGGCCGGCCCTCCAACATCCTGCCGGCGGTCGGCTGGGACGACATGGCCCGGCACATCGCGTTGGCCCACGACCTCGGCTTTCGCTTCAACTACCTCTGGAACGCCACCAGCCTGGCCGACGCGGAGTACGATCCCGCGTACGTCGGCGCGATGCGGGAACAGCTGCAGCAACTGGTCGACATCGGCGCCGACGGCCTGGTCGTGGGCCTGCCGTGGATGATCGGCCTCGCCAAGGACGTCGCGCCGGCCCTGGAGGTGACGGTCTCCTCGCTGATCGACGTGGTCTCGCCCCGCGAGGCCAAGCAGTTCGAGGCCATGGGCGCGGACACCATCGTGCTGCACCACGCGGCCAACCGGGACTTCCCCGTGCTGGAGGAGATCCGGGCGTCGGTGTCCTGCGACCTCGAACTGATCGTCAACAACAGCTGTGTCTACCAGTGCCCGTACAACAACTGCCACCACGTCTCGCCCTCGTTCCACTCGCGGTCCGGGAGCGTGCCGCTCCTGGAGTACGAACTGTTCTGGTGCGCCGGGCGGCACGCGCGCGACGGGGCGGAGATCATCCGCTCCCGCTGGATCCGGCCGGAGGATCTCCACGTGTATGAAGCGATCGGGTACGACCGGTTCAAGATCGCCGGTCGCGGACGGGACACCGCGTGGCTGCTGCGGGCCGCGGGGGCGTATGCGGCTCGCGCCTACGCGGGGGACCTCACGGACATCATCAGCATGTCCCAGCACGCCCCCCTCCGGCTGGCCCGCCACCGCGCCGCGGAGGGCGAGGGGCCGCATGCGGCCGAGTGGGCGGCCATCGCCGCGGATCTGGAGCCCGTCGCCGGCATCCAGATCGACAACGGTCTGATACCGCGAGACTTCATCGAGTTCTTCACGGCGCACGACTGCAACACGCTCTCCTGCCGCCGCTGCGGTTACTGTGAACGGATCGCCCGCAGGGCCGTGCGCGGGGCGCAGACCTGGGAGCGGGACTCCGCCCCGCGGATGCCGTCGGCCGACATGTTCGGCGACCTGCGGCTGTGAGCGTGCCGCGACGGGGCACGCTCAGGCTCCGGTCCCGTGTGCTTTGAAATGCCCGTCGGAGGGCCGGACGGGTCCCCCAAACGGACGATCGAGGGTGCCCCTCGCTGGGGGCCCGCGCTGATGAAGCCGTGGGGATGGACGCCCGTTCTAGCCCTGTCGCTACTCTGGATGGCCGCCTGTACAGCGGCGCGGGTCCGGGCACCGCGCCCGGCGGCCTCCGCGCCCTCCGCAGCCCCCGCGGGCGCCGGGGCGCCCGGCGGCACGTTCCAAACCGGGGTCGGCTCCGCCGAGGCCCCGGCATGCCTGGCCATCCCCCTCGCCGTGCGGGTCTCCCCATCGGCCGGCGTCGGTTCGGGGCCGGCCACGTCCGCCATCCGGCTGCACGGCATCCCGTCGCCGCCCCCGATGCCTCCCCTCCCGGTCGGGTGGAACTGGGGCAACCGGCGGTGGATCCCGCGCACCCGGGCCGGATGGCCGTGTGGATCCAGGGCGCCCCTCCCCCGTCCTCCGCATCCGGCGCCAACCGCAAGCCCATCTCCGGCCGGTGGCGACAGTACGTGGAGGCGGGCACCGACGGCGGCTGCACCGGGCGGTCGGTATCCGTTCTTCGGGGGCTTCGGCGGCTTGCTCGTCGTCACCGAGCCGCCGAACAGGGCCACCGACTTCGTGGTGCGGGTGATGCCCGTGCTGGATCGGGGAACCGTACTGCCTCGCCCCGGACGGACCACTGAGCACGATTCTCGGGGGCGGGGATCGCATCCCGGACGGTTGGGGCACTTGGTGAGCCCCCCCGGCCTTGGACGACGCCGCGCCCGGGGGTACACTCGCATCGGAAACCGTGCACAGCCCGCCTGCCGATCTGGTCGCCAGACCCGTACGTGCCGGGCACGGGCCCTTGCTGGAGGGACAGCGTTCCCGTGCCGTGGCGGCTTGGGGGTGACGCGGATGTCGTTCGACCCGGCCGGCATCGTCCGCGGACTCGACCGGCTCCGCCGCGCCGTCCTGCCGCGGGGGAACCCGGATGCCTGGCCCGGCGGGGATTTGGAGCCCGCCTTCGCGGGCGTCGGGGGCCCCGAGGACGACGCCCCGCCCGCGCGCGCCTGCGTCTTCTGCGGCGCCACCCGCCACGTCATCCCGCATCGCGGCAAGGGCATCTGCGTGGATTGCGTGGCTGAGATCCGGCGGATCGTCAGTTCCGATTGACAGCGGTGGCATGATCGTGCAGGCCCGCGGGGTCGGCGGGGCCCACCCTGCCCACCGGATGCCTCGGGCGCCGCCGGCAGGGCAGGGCCGCATCGCTGGGGCACAAGTCGACACACGTGGCGAGACCGGCCGGACGACGAAGCCGCCGGGAACTCCACCAGCCGCCACGGCGCCGACCATGCGCCATTTCAAGCCATGCCCCCGGGACCGGTCCGGATCCGCCCCGCCCCGCGCCGGCGGACCCCGGGTGGAGGGTCGGATGCCCGCACGGGCATCCCAGGTGGTCGCTGCAAAAGGCCCCTTTGGCGAGGCCACGGTTTCCTGGCCCCCTGTGCCCCAACGCCTTCCGGCTCCGGTTGGGCGTGGGGCCCGAGTCTTGCAGCACCGTCCCAGGACTTTCGGGGTGGACTCCGAACGAAGGCACCGCAGCCGTCCGCAGTGGTGGCGGCGTATTGGGGACGAGACGGCGCCGGTCCACCGATCGCAGCCGATGGACGCCGCCGGCACCGGCCGAGTCCCGTTCGATCCCCGATTCCACAGGGAGGCGCATGCCGATGCCCACGATGGATGTCTCTGTTTCCGCCGACCTGGCGCCCTTTGCGGCGCAGGCCCTGGGGGCGGTCGAATTCGGCAAGGCGCGACTGCTCGCGGCCCTGGAGGGCCAGAGCCCCGAGCAGTTGGCGGCCGTGCCGGCGGGGTTCAGCAACAGCATCGCCTCGTTGGTCGTGCACATCGCGGGCACGGAGGTGACGATGGCGCACGGCATCCTCGGGAGGCCGCTGCCGGACGACCTGAAGGCCGAATACCTGCGCGACCGCCCGCAGAATCCCATCCCCCAGCCCGCGGGCGAGACCGTCGCCACTCTGACCGCCAAGAGGGAGAAGGCGCTGGGGATCCTGCGCCAGGCGCTGGCGGGCCTGACGGCCGAGGATGTCGCCCGTGAGGTGCCCTTGGGCCCGAACCGCAGCGCCACCGTGCGCTGGATGCTCACCGCCCTGCCCAACCACCAGATGCAGCACTTCGGGCAGATCCAGATGATCAAGAAGTTCCAGTAGGGAAACCGCGGGGGCACGGGACGATTCGTGCCCCCCGACCCGCGGCCGGGGTGGGGACGGGCCCTGCCCCCCCGGTTTCCTGGCGGTCGCGTACATGTCGCCGGGGGGTCACCCGGTGGGCGACTGCCCCCGTGCGGCCCCGGTTTCGTCCGGCGGGCGGCGGCGGCCCACCGGTGCGGGCGTCCGTTTTCCGGCTCAGTCCGGCCAACCGGGCCGGACCCGCAGGTGGCGGATGCTGGTGCGCTCATGGGTATAGAGCACGTGCAGCCCGCCGTCCGCCGCGGGAATGACCGCCGGGTAGGAGTACTCCCCCGGGCCCTCGGCGAGGATGCCGCGCCCCGGCCAGGTGGCCCCTCCATCGCGCGAGGTGCGCAGAGCGAGCACCTGGCGGCCCTTCGGCACGTCGTTGCAGGCCAGCGCCCAGGAGCCGTCTGGGCGGGCCGCGGCGTCGCAGCCGCTGTTGGGGTTGGGAACCGGGGTGGGCGCCGTGGCCGACCACGTCCGCCCGCCGTCGGCCGAGCGGCTGATCCATACCGGCCCACCGCCCTTGCCGCAGCGCAGCAAGGCGGCGAGCCCACCGCCGGCGTCCGGCAGCAGGGTCGGCTGGATGCAGCCGAGTTCCGCCACCATGCGCCCCGAGGGCAACCAACCGGCCCCGTCGTCCTCGGAGCGGAGGACGAAGCCCTCCCAACGGATCTCGTCGTACACCGGCAGCAGCCAGGCACCGCCGTGGACCACCGGCTTGTTGCGCACCAACCAACCCACCTCGCCGCCAGGCAGGTCATCCGGCGCGGACCAGGTCAGCCCGCCGTCCTCCGAACGCATGCGGCGCAGGTAGCAGGTCTTCCAGCTGGGCCCGGTCAGCGTGGCGAAGATGAGCCACAGGTCGCCCCCGGGCGATACGCCGAGAATCGGGTTGCCGTCAGGCAGGCCCGGGGTGTCCACCACCAGGCGGGCGGGCGACCAGCCCGCGCCCTCCGTCCAACTGGCGGAGAACACGGCGATGTCGGGCCGGCACTCCGCGGTGCCGGCGTACCAGGAGGCGATCAAGCGTTCCGGGCCGTCCCCCGGCAGGGCCGCCACCGTCACGCAATGGCAGGTGGGGTGCCCCGCATCCACGGCGAACACGTCCTCGGCCGTGCCGAACGGCATCTCTGTCCGCGGCAGCCGCTGCAGCGCCTGCCTCTGCCCCTCGGGCCCATCGCCCATGCCGACACCTCCGCGCTTAGAAGAACTCCCCCGGTAACTCCTCGGCAGCCCCAGCCTTGGGGGGGCTGGGCAGTTACTGCCGACTCACCTGCGGCAACCGTTCCTGCCATTCGGCCACGGGTTGGCGCAGTCCGCTGACGGGCGAGGCGACGGGAGCGGCCACACGCCCGGCGGCCTGGCCGCCCTCATGGGCGCAGTACGTCCCTGCATCGGTCAGCCGGCGGCGTTCCCGACCACGCCCGCTCCAAGACGTCCAGCCCCGCCGCCCAGGGGTGCTGGTAGTTGCCTCCCCCCAATTGTAGCCGGGCGGAGGGCGTTTGGGCCGCGTCCGCAGACCGCCCCCCAACCCCACGGGCCCGGAAGCCCCGTCCCGATGGGCGGCACGCGGAAGGAGCGCCGTGGCCGCCGCGGAACTGAGCGCGGAATCGACCCGCCGGAGGCGCATCATGCCGACTGCCCCCGCCGGCCGCACCCCCGTCACCGGTCTGGTGGCCGCCATGCTCACCCCCCTCGGCCCGCGCGGGCGCGAGGTGGATGCCGCGGCCGTCGCCCCGTACGTCCAATGGCTCAGGCAGCGCGGAGTCGACGCGGTCTTCGTCGGCGGCACGACCGGGGAGGGGCCGCTCCTCACCCCCGAGGAACGCCGCCACCTGCTGGAAGGGGTCGTCGCTGCCGCCCGCCCCGCCGGCTTGGCCGTCGTGGCCCACGTGGGCGACGCCACAACGGCGGGTGCCCGCGTCCTGGCCGAACACGCGGCACGCGTCGGGGCCGACGCCGTGGCGGCCGTGACGCCCTGGTACTTCGCCGTGGACGAGGAGGCCTTGGTGGACCACTTCGCCGAGGTGGCCGCCGCGGCCGGGGACGTGCCGTTCCTGCTCTACCACCTCCCCGGCGCGGCCAGGAATCGCGTCACCCCTGGGCTGATCGCGGCGCTGGCCCCGCGGGCAGCGAATCTGGCGGGTGTGAAGGATTCCGGGGGCGACCTGGCGGGCCTGCGGGCGCTGGCCGCCGCGGGACGCGCGGCCTGCCCGCGCGGGTTCACCGTCTTCTGCGGTGGCGACGCCATCGCCCTGGGGGCGCTCGCGGCCGGCGCCGACGGCATCGTGTCCGGCAACGCCTCCACGGTGCCCGAACCCTTCGCCGAACTCCTGCGGGCCTTCCGGGCCGGGGATACGGCCGGGGCGCGACTGGCGCAGGACCGCATCGACGCGGTGCGCCGCGCCCTGGGCGACGGCTTGGATCTGGGGCTCTTCAAGGCGGCGTTGGAGGCGCGGGGGGTACGGGTCGGGCAGCCCCGCCCGCCGCTGCCGGCACGCGAACGGATGCAGGGTGCGGCGGCGCTACAGACCCTCGCCTGGCTCTGAGCCCTGGGACATCCCGCGCGGGTGCGCCCGCGGATCTCTGGGGAGACAGGCACGTCGGAAGGCGAACGTGCGCGCGCTCCCGCTGGCGCCATGGGACGGGCGGAACGGCAGAGTACCCCCACAGGGCGCCCCGGGCCCGGTCGCATCGGCGGCCATGCCGTCCCCGGCAGTCCCGCGCACCTTCGGAGGGGCCGGGGAAGCGGGGGCTGGGGGGGTGCCCAGACGGCCGCCTCCGCCCCCGCCTACGCCCCGACACCCACCGAATCCACCCGCACACCGGAGCGGTCGATCCGCACCAGCATTTCACCGCGGTCGGTCTCGATCGTCAGCCGGTGGGCACCGGGCCCGTCGGCGGCAAAGGCCAGGCCGGAGATCACCGCCCCCTGCAGCGCCGACAGCGCCGAACTGACCGCGGCCGCCTGCGCCGCCCGGTCGCGGCCGGCCGGCGTCCGGGCGAACAGGCCGCGGGCGAGGGTGTCCGCCGCGCGCCCGTGGACCTTCTCAAAGCGGCCGGTCTCGATACCCAGGGCCAGCAGTTGCTCCAGGGCGGGCAGGCACGCCTCCGGCACCCGCCCGGCGCCGACCGCGGCCTGTAGAGCCAGGAAGCGCGCCCGGGCCTCCCCCGTGCGCACGCTCTGCAGCACGTTCTCGACTTCCGGGGCCAGGAGGTCCTGCGCCGTCTGATCGATCAGCAATTCCCGAGACTCCACCCCGGCCTCGCCGCTTCCGGCAGCGTCCTCTGCCATGGACCACTCGCCCCCATTCGCGCCATCAGACTCTAAACCACCTAAACCACGCGGTTTTAGGTGAAATGGTAGCGGGCAGGCGCGACGGGCGTCAAGGGGCGGGGTTGCGTGGGCATCCCCGGCCGTTCGCCCAAAGGGCGGCGGGGCGTCCGGGGTCTTGAAACAGATGTTGCAACAGTGGAGGCACGGGCTATAATCCGATGGGCAGCAGATCTTGCACCGATGCGCCCGGTCGAGGGCGGAGCGCGCCGCGCGCCGTCCACGGCGGGGCGCCGTCAGGGGGCGCCGGCGGTTGAGCGGTTGGGGCGTATTGGCGGTCGTACCCGCGTTCGGGCTCGATACGCTGGCGGTGGCCGTAGGCCTCGGGACGGCGGGAGTGGGCGAGCGGCGCCGCCTGGCGCTGGTCGTCGCCCTGTTCGAGGGCGCGATGCCGATCCTGGGCGCGGCGCTGGGCGGGTGGCTGGGGCGGCTCCTCGCCGGGTACGCCGTCTGGGGTGCCGCCGCCCTGCTGGCCTTCCTCGGCCTGCGCGAATTGGCCGAGGGCTGGCGGGAACTGCGCGAGGCCGACGGCGACGATGACGACGATGACTCCGGGGGCGAGGGCGCTGAACTCCTGCGCCGCCGTCCGGTCGGCTGGGGCCTGGTGCTGGCGGGCCTCAGCGTCAGCATGGACGAACTCGGCGCCGGTCTCGCCGCCGGTGCCGCCCGGTTGCCGCTGCGGATCCTGGTCCCGGCCCTGGCGCTGCAGGCGGCCCTCTTCACCTACGCCGGCCTGCACGCCGGTGCGGCGCTGCGGCGCCTGGCCGGCCGGTACGGCGAGATCGTGGCGGGGTCGGCTCTGCTGGCGGTGGCGGTCGGCGTCGTCCTCCTCGGCCGGCGGTAGCCGGCGGGTCCTGGCGGCCCGGGGCGCGGCTCCGGAGGACCCGCCCGGGAGGACGCCACGGGCGGGTCCGCATTCGGCGCACACCTGCCGGTCGCAGGCGGGCCCCGGGCGGGCCGGGCCGGAACCCCGCCCTAGAAGCCCGCGTGCCCCTGCAGGCGCCCCCCGCACCAGAACACGCGGCATCAGCCGACCCAGGGGGGGTCATCCAGACGGCCGAGTGGGTGATTCTGCTCCCCCAGGTCCCGTCCTCACCCTCCAGCCTCCGGGTCAGCGTGTGGCGCCGCATGCGGGGCGCGGGGGCGCTCAACCTGCACGCCGGGGTGTGGGTGCTCCCGTCCCGAGCCGCCCAGGAGGCCGAGATGCGCTCGGTGCAGGCGGATGTCCGCGCGGCCGGCGGGGACGCCGTGCTACTGGCCGCCGACGTGGTCGAGGGCCCCGACGCGGAGTCGCTGCGCGGGCGGTTCCGTACCGACCGCGACCAGGAGTACGCGGAGTTCTGTGCGCGCTGCGCCGAGTTCGTCGCCGATGTGGACAAGGAGACGGCCAAGCGCAAATTCACCTCTGCCGAGTCGGAAGAGATCGAGAACGACCTCGGCAAACTCGACGCCTGGCTCGGCAAGATCCGCGGGCGCGACTTCTTCGGGGCTTCCCTCGGTGCCGCGGCGCGGGAAGCCCTCGCGGCGTGCCAGGGGGCCGCCGGCGCGTTCACCGGGCGGGTATACGACCAAGAGGGTCTGCACGGCGAGTAACTGCGCAGCACCACAGCACGGGTGTCGGACAACTGGGAGCGGGGTTGGGATGGTACCCCCGTCGGCGGAGAGGGCGGCGCACCCCCACCCTGGGTGTGGCCCTGCCCGGGGGGAATCATGGGTGCGTGTGCCGATCCGCAGCCGCGGGCACCCGGACCTGGTCATGATATCCCGCCAACGGGTAGTGGCACCCGCGGGAGCGGGGGTCCAAGAACTGCCGCGGCCGGACCGGAACAGTCACTCCTCGGCACCCCCCGAAGCGGGGCTGCGGAGGAGTGACCACGGCGAATCGCCCGAGGATGCGCAGCGGGGGGGAGTGAGTAGCCGGACGGACGGATGTCCCCCGCATCTGAGGAAGGATATGCCGACGGGTGCGCTGGCGCCACCCGCGGCCAGAGGGCCGCACGGATGCCGCGAAGAGGGTCGAAGCGGGTCGATGCGGAACTACACGCAACTCCGTCCGCCGGCCCACCCGTGCCGGAACGACCGGGGCGCGCCGCGCCCTCGGGGGATCGGAGTCACGAGGGGGTTAGGGACAACCCGATGCACGCCGCCAAGCGGCCCGCCGCGTCCGGCACGGGGATCCGCCGTCCCGGGGCAGCGACCCGACCGCGCCCGTCCGGGCGGCGCGGGGTATGACCACGGAACGCACGCTGGTCATCGTCAACCCGGCGGCCGGCGGCGGCCGGGTCGCACGGGTCTGGCGGCGCCTCTCCCCCGACGCCCGGCGGCTCTTCCCGTTCGACGAGCACTGGACCACCGCCCCCAAGGAAGCGACCCGCATCGCCGCCGACGCGGCGGCGGCCGGCTTCGATCGCATCCTGGCGGTGGGCGGGGACGGCACGCTGCACGAGGTGGTCAACGGCGTGGCCGGCACCCACCTGGCCGTCGGCGTCCTGCCGCTCGGCACGGGCAACGACTTCGCCCGATCCGCGGGCATCCTGCGGGCCCCGGCCCCCCTGCTGGAGGCCCTGCACCGCGGCGGCACGCGCCCCATCGACCTCGGCCGCGTGCATGAACGGTATTATATCAATATCGCCGGCGCCGGGTTCGACGCCGAGGTGGCGCGGCGGGTCAACGCGATGCGGTCCAAGGCCAAGGGTACCATCCCCTACCTGATGACCGCGGTCGGCCTGGCCTTCCGCTATGAACCCCCGCAGATGACGGTGACGCTGGACGACGGGCCGGCCATGGGTCCGGAGGCCCGCCTGCTTGTGGCGGTCGGCAACACGCGCGCCTACGGAGGCGGCATGCAGGTCTGCCCCCGCGCGGAGGTGGACGACGGCCTGCTGGACGTACTGCTGGTGGGCGACGTCCGCGGATGGGCCACCCTCGGCCTGCTCCCGAAGGTCTTCCTCGGCGCGCACCTCGGGCACCCCGCCGTGGGCTACGTCCGTGCGCACTCGGTGCGCCTGGAGGGGCCGGCCGGCGTCGCGCTACACGCCGACGGGGAGGTCCTCGGCGGACTCCCCGCCACGTTCAGCGTCCACCCCGCCGCCCTCCGCCTCTGGATGCCGGCCTGAGGGCCGCCGTCCCAGTCGCCACGCGCGCCGGACGCAGCGCGGCGACCGGGGCCCGATATCCGAGGGTAGCCGGCGCACCGGCGCCGGCTACCCGAGGGACGTCGGCACGGTGGTTGGGGGCCGCCCGCAGACGCACGGGGGGTGCATGCCACCGGCCCGCTTAGGACGCCACCGCGCCAAGTCGCCGTGCCGCACGCCTTGGGACGCCGCGTTCCGAGGACCAGGGGACCGCCGGGGGCCCTGCGCGGGCGGGGGGATCCGGGTCCCGCCGCCCGTCCCCCACCCCCCGTCTCCACTGCCGCCTGCCGGCGCGACGATGCGCCGAAGTCCCGGCGGCCTCCGCTGCCCGCCCGCCACACCGCCAGCGTGGCGGCGCGACGTGGCCCGCCGCCGTCGATGCGGGCGTCATCGGGCTGCCGCGCGCAGCGTCGGGCCCTCGACCTCTCCGTCCCGGCGCACGTTCCCGCACCCGGCGACGGCGCGGTCCGGCGGGCGCCCCTCCGCGTCCAAGGTCGCCGCCGGGGTGAACACCTCCACGGCCCCGATGATGCGGCGTTCCGAATCGAGGACCGGGGTCGTACGGACGGACGCCGCGATGCGGTGCCCGCCCTTATGCCGTATCCAGAGGGTTTCCTCGCGCGGGAGCCCGTCGGCCATGGTATGCACGAGCGGACAGGCACCGTAGCACAGGGGGACACCAGTGGCGCTCAGATGGCCGAGACGGCTCACCATGCAGTTGCGGCCGACCACGTCCGCGGCCCCGAATCCTGTGATCGCTTCCGCCGCCGCGTTCCAGTGAAGGATGGTGCGGCGCCGGTCCACGTAGTACACGCCCTGGCCGATGGCCCCCAGCAGGGCTTGGTGAAAGGCTTCCGCGGAGGCCGGATCCCTCGCGGGGATGTCCCGCACCCCCGTGGGTGGGGTGGTCTCGCGCATGAGCCCTGCGGGGCATGCGCCGCCTGGCTGCGGTGCGGGCCGGCCCAGGAGGAAACCCTGTCCTAACACCACGCCCATGGCCCGCAGTGACCGCATCTCTTCTTTCGTCTCGATCCCTTCTGCAATCACTTCCGTGCCCAGGTCGCGCGCCAGTTCCAACAAAGACACGAGCGCGCGATGGTGGCGCGGATTACTGTCGACGTCGGCGACGATACGCCGGTCGACCTTGATGATGTCCGGTTGGATGGCCAGCAGTGTGCCGAGAGAGGCGTAACCGGTGCCGTAGTCGTCCAGGACGATGGCGTAGCCGTGGCGCCGCCACCGGTGTATCGCGTCCAGGGCGCGCGGGTTGTCCAGGATGGGCTGCCGTTCCGAGATCTCGATGGCCACTCGCCTGGGTTCCATGGGAGGCGCGACGTTGTCGATGGGGAGCACGGCATAGCGCATGTCCACGTTCACAAACAACCGTTGGTCGGCGGGCAGGAGGTCCCGTCCCGCCCGCAGCGCCAAGGCGCGGCATCGAAGCTCCAACTGCTGCTCGCGGCCCTCGCGCCGAGCCTGCGCCGCCAGCGCCTCCGGTTGTGGCCACGGAGAGTCCGGCGCCCCCCGCACCAGTACCTCGTGTCCCACGACCCTGCCACTTTCCAAGTCCACGATTGGTTGAAGCGCCATCCACAGGGAGTCGAGTTCCAACCGATAGGGCAAGGCTGCGTCCCCCCTGACCGTGTCGTGCCCGGCCGTTCGTAAATAGACACCATAGGCGCGATATTTGTCGATCAGGGGCGAAAAAAGGGGGGGGTAAGAGCCGTCTGATCCGCGGACCGGATGGGCGGGAGGAGTTGCTCGACCAGGAACGGGGATCGGGCGGGAGGATGCCCAAGGCGACAAAGGGCGGACCGCCGGAATTGCACCGTGGGTGCGGCTGGGCCGAGGCGCACCGCATACCGGAGCAGGCGCGATGTCCCGGCGGGCCCTGGGCGGCGCCCTAGCGACCGGATGCACGCGGCGGCCCGGTGCGGCTGCGCGATCGGGGGCGGACCGGGATCGGAATGCCGTGGGAAAGGGGCTGCGGAGGTGCGGCCGTACACCGTGGCCGTGCGGCTGCGGCGCTCGCCCCCGGCGTGCCGCCCCGGCCGAGGGCACCGGCGGGAGCCCGGGCAGGGGGAGGCGGGACCGTGGGGCATCGCCTCGGTTCCTCGGCTTTACCGCACATTATGCCGACTCCGCGGTTATGCCGATGGATGTCCTTGGGCCAACCGCAAGGCGCCTCAAGGGCTGTCGGGACAGGCTGGCTGGCCGGTAGTCGGCATAATTCCGGTCCGCCGTTACCACCCAACTCCCGTCACCGCGGCTCGCAAGCCTTGGACCACAACAACCACCGCCAACCAGTCGACCTCTGGGCATCTGCGTAGCCCCCCGGTAATTTTGCCGACTTCTTTGGGCCGCGTTCCCTGTGTGCGCTGTGATCCTGGCAGCGGGGTCGGGATAATGCCCAGATCGGCATAAATCCTGTTATCCCGACATCGGAATAACAGGATCTGGCATCCTACTTGCGCGGCACCGCCCCGCCGGGGCCGCCGTCCGGAGCCGAGCGGGCGCGGATGCGGGCGGTCGCCGCACTCCGCCCAAGCCGCGGTGCGCAAAGTGCCCGGCACCACTCTGGCGATCCCGGTAGGCCCGCGGGAGTGGCCGCCACGGCCCACCGACCCGGCAAGGCCGGGTGCGGCCGGAATGTCCGCCCGCACCCGGCGCCGGTTCGGTGCCCGGGGAAGGGCTGGGCCTGGGACAGGCCCAGGACGGCAGTGCGAAAGTCGGTCTCCGTGCGGCACCGGAGCCGGAAGGCCTTGGGGCACAAGGACCTAGGAATCGTGGGCTCGCAGAAGAGGACTCTTGCATCGGCCACCTACGGCTGCTGGGGATGCTGGGGCACCAGGAACGCCCGCAGGGAGTGGACCTGGTTCGAATCGCCGGCGTTCTGCAGGTAGCCGAGGTTCCAGTTCTGCTCGATGGTGCGCAGGAGGGAGTAGTGGTTGTAGGGTGTCGTGTTGCTGTAGCCGCGCACCCCGTGCCGCGCGATGACGATCATGGGCACATGCCCGCCGCCGTAGACGGAGGCGGTGGTCAGGTCTCCCCCGCTGCCGCTGCTGGTGTTGACGGCCGGATTCGCGATCATCGGGCTGTCGCAGCAACCGGTGTTGCTCGCGAAGTCGTTCTCGTCCCACGTGATGAAGATGGCCGAGTTGCCGGTCCAGGCACGGCTGTGCATGATGGCCGTGACCCACTGCCGCACGAACTGGTCGCCGTTCTGCTGCAGTTGGGCGTCGTTGCTGTACGGGCAAGCGGCGCCGCTCATGCCGTGCATGTCATTGCACACGTTCGGCGTGATCCAGACGAAGTCGGGGGCATGGTTGGCAGCCAGATCCGACGTGAGTTGGTGCAGCGGCACGACGTCGGCGGCGCGCGCCGGGTTACCGTAGACGTCGGGGAAGAGCAGGAACGGGTCGTGCTTGAGGACGTACAGGGCGTTGCCGGGACCGTTGGGGGTCCCGGTGTAGTCAGCGAAAGAACCGGTGTAGCCCGGCGACGGCAGCGACTGCATGTAGCCCTTCCAGCTGACGCCGTGCGCCTCGAACTGATCGACGAGGTTGCGGTGGTCGAGGAGGGTCTTCTGGTCCGGGTTGTCCGAGTTGCTGCCCCAGTTACTGCCGCTGATGGTGGCGATGTAGTTGGGCAGGCTGACGTGGGTCACCCCGTAGTAGTCGAGCGCCAGGCCGTAGGTCTTGGCGAGGGACTGGATGAACGGCGTGTCGCGGTTGCTGCTGCTCAGGAGTTGGCTGCTGCCGTGGTTCTCCATCATGATCACGAAGACGTGGTCCATGTGGGGCACGCCGTGGACCTCGCCGAACTGCGGGCCGTCCGCGGACGCCGCCGCGACCGCACCCGCCGCGACCGCCAGCCCGGCGACGACGGCCGCCGCCTTCTGCCAGAGCTTCACAGGAGCACCTCCCCTGCGCTTGGAACGGGGGACGCGCGCGCTCGTCCCCGTCGCAAGGGTAGCCTTTGGCCCGACCTCCGCCGGTTATGGCAGGATTGACCTTGGCGTGGGGATTTGTGAAGAAATCACTAAGGGTAAAGTATCTGTAGGCTCGCGGCCTGACCGGTCGGCACCCGTTGGTGATGGGAAAGCGGGGAGTTTCGAGTAACGCCCGCGATCCCCCCGCCGGCCGACCACCGCAAGGGGATCGGGACGGGGGCTGTATCCCGGCTTGGCGGTCACGGGTGGATGCGCCCCCGCGCCGGCTGCAACCGGGCGGTCGCCCGCGCGGCGGCCGGGGCGAGGGGTTGCCCTCACCACGAGGCCAGGGCGGCGGCCACGACCTCCGGTGTATCCCGGGCATACCAACGCGCGTGAGCCCGATCGTCCGGGTCGCACCCTGAGCGCACCAGGCAGTCGAGGAGATCATCTATCTCGACCAGCTTCTTGAAGACCCGGCAACAGCGGAACGCCGCCGCAAACGCCTCCCGCCGGACGGCGACGCCCCCGGAGGCGACATACGCGTCCAGGAAGCGATCGAAGGCCATCTGCGCCGCAGCGCCCCTCGGCGCCGCCTCCCACGGCTCGATGACGCGGCCTCCACGCGGGTCGATGACCTGGCGGCTCAGGACCCGTTCCGGCGGGACACCCAGCGTCTGAGCCAGGACGTCCAGGGGCACCGCGTCCGGTTCCCCCATCGGTGTGGCCTCCGCTTCGCCGCCACGCTGGTCGTCTTCCGGCTTCGGCGGGCGAAGTAACCATCGCCGCCCAACCGGGGCTCTGCGGAAACACCGGCCCTGTCGGGGCGCCCTCTGCGCCTGCCGGCGCGCCCACCCCAGCCCCTGCAGACCCTGCGCCCGGCCGCGGGGCCTTCGTGAGCAAGGCCTCCCGCTCCGGCGGGAGACCGACCGACTGACGGCCGCTCCGCCGCACCACTGCTCCGGGGCACCCCTTTACACCGGCCCTGGGGGGGTGGCACGGTGGCCCCCGCGATGCGGCGGCCACCATGCCGCCCCCCGGGTCACAGGCCGGCCGGCACCGTCACGACCGCCGCACCGCGCACCGGGAAGGCCTTGGTGTTGTTGGCGGCTACGGCGGCCTCCTGCGCGCCGGCCTGTTGCATGCCGTTGATCTGTGCGGCCAACTGCTGCAGCGACTGGGTGACGCCCACCTTCCCGATCTGGATGTTGTTCATGACCGTATTGATGAGGCCCGTCGCCTGGGCGGTGGCGTACGGAAATACCGGGTTCGGGATGGCGTGGTTGCTCTCCGCCAGCGTGCCGAACGGCCATGTTCTTGCCGCGGGTGAACGGTGCGACCTGGTTGATGATCGTCACGAACTGCGGCCAGAGGGACTTGAGCGCCGGAGTGAACAGCCGCGTCTTGATGAGGCCCTCGGCGAACGCCGGGGCGGTCCCCATGTACCGGACCAGTTCCCAGGACTCCTTGCCGTGCTTGGTGGCGGCCGACACCCCGTAGTAGTCCGAGGTGGAGCGCGTCACCCCCGGGTAGCCGGGGTTGGTCGGCAACGACATGATGTCCCAGTCCACACCGGACCGGTAGAGCGACGCCAGCCAGAAGTCCAGTTCCCACGACTGGGCGAGCCGGCTGAACGACTGGCCTTGGAAGAAGAGCGTCTTGGCGTGGATCGCGGCCCCGCTGGCGAAGAGGTCGGCGTACCACCTCGTGGCGGCGATGGATCCGGGGGCATCGAGGGTGCACTGCGTGGGGTCGGCCGGGTTGAGGATCGAACCGCCGAAGGCCTGGAACTGCCACTCGTCCATGTACTGCATCGAGATGTTGTCGATGCCGTGCGTGGCGGTACCCGTGGCGTTCTTCTTGGTCGTGGCCGAGGCCAGCTGCGCCCAATCCGCATAGGTCCAGTCCTGCGCCGGGTAGGCGATGCCCATGGAGTCGAGCATGCTCTTGTTGATCAGTACGGTCACGGTGCCGAGGTACATGGGCAGCCCGAAGAGGCCGCTGCCCGCGCGCAGTTGGCCGATCTGCTGCGAGGAGAAGATGCTCAGGTCGACATTGTCCTTGGAGGCGTAGGGCATGAGGTCGAGCAGGATGTTGTTCTCCAACTGGGCCGTCGGGACGACCCAGGTGTGGAAGACGTCTGGATTGGTGCCGGCCGCGGCGCCCGTGAGCAGGCCGGTCTCGGTGGTGGGACCGTTGGACAGGATCAGTTTGACGTGGATGCTGGGATTCTGCTGATAGAAGGGCTGGAGCAGCTGGTCGACCAGCGCCAGGTTCTGGGCGGTGCTCATCCCGGAGTAGGTGAGCGACCGAGTCGGGTCAGGACCCCACGGCTAAAGCCGGGGGCTTGCGGCTGCAGGATCGCGCCGCGATAGGCCGCCTGACTGCGGCCCGCCAGTCCCACGTGTAGCGAGGCTGGCAAGGGAGGTGGCGCTTGTGTCCGAAACCGTTGCCGGCAAGCCGGTGCCTTTGGACAGCGCATGCTCCCGTGTTCCGCGAACGTTTTACGCGCCGACGGATTCCTCGGCGCAACGCCATACGCTCGGTTTTCAAGGTGCGTCTCCATTCTACCGCAAGGGAGGGAACGCGCGGCCCTGCCCACGGCTGAAGCCGGGGGTATCAGACGGCCGCGCGGAGATTTGATGACTGGATTCGCGACCCAGAGGGGTTAGTCATGTGACAGAACTTTGCAGTTCGTGTGAACAACGGGTTCTCAACGGTGGCGGCCGGTTAGAGCCGGCGGCAAGTTGACCCGACGGTGTCTTCGGGGTACACCCCGCCCAACCCAGCGTTCATACCTGTGATCCGCGCGCGACACTTCCTTCAGTGGCACCACCCCGGCAACAGCGTCAGGCGTACCACTCCGCCTGCATCGCGAACATGCGGGCGTATGTCCCGCCGCGGGCGATCAACTCCGCGTGGCCCCCCTCCTCGACGACGCGCCCGCCCTCCATGACCAGGATGCGGTCCGCCAGCCGGGCGGAGCCGAGGCGGTGGCTCACCATGATCGCCGTCCGCCCGCCTGCCATCTCCTGAAAGCGGGCGAACACCGCCGCCTCGGCGATCGGGTCCAGGGCCGCCGTCGGCTCGTCCATCGCCAGTAGCCAGGCCCCCTGGCCGTCGGGCCCTCCGACCGTGCGGAAGAGCGCCCTTGCCGTGGCCAGGCGTTGCCATTGGCCACCGGACAAATCCACGCCGTCCTCCAGTTGCTTGCTCAGCAGCGTGTCGTACCCGCGCGGCAAATCCGCCAGGAACTCCGCCCCGCCCAGGCGCACGGCTTCGGCGAGCGCCGCCTCATCCTGCAGCCGGTCGATCCGGCCCACGCCCACATTCTCCCGGGCCGTCAGGGGGTATTGCTGGTACTGCTGGAACACCGCGGTGATGCGCGCGCGGCGGGACTCCCGGTCGTACTCGTGCAGGTCTCGGCCGGCGGCCGTAAGGACGCCGCCGGTCGGCCGGTAGAGCCCGAGGAGGAGCTTGACGAGCGTGGACTTGCCGGCGCCGTTGCTGCCGACGACCGCGATCTTCTCGCCCGGCCGCATGGTCAGGTCGACGCCGTGCAGGACCTCGTGGCCGCCCGGATAGGCGAAGCGGATGTCCTCTGCGGTGAGGGGCGCGGGCTGCGCCGGGAACTGGGGCGCGCCGGGCCGGACCGGCGCCTCCTCGGGGGCTTCGAGGAATTCCTGCACGTCGGCGACGTAGAGCAGGCTCTGGCCCACCGACCGGAGGCCGCCGAGGACGCCTTGGAAGGCTCCGCTCATGCCCTGCACCGCCGAGATGTAGGAGCCGAACCCACCGATGGTCAGCCGCCCGGCAAGCGTGGCTGAGAGAAGGAGCCAATAAGAGGCGCCAAAGCCCGCCGTCGCCACGACCGTGCCGAAGGTGCCCGCCAGATGCAGGCGATCCTCGACGGCGAGGATGCGGCGCCGGAGTGCGCGGTCCCTGTCCACCCACTCCCGCAGGAGGTGCGGCGCCAGGCCGTAGATGCGCACCTCCTTGGCCGCCTGGCGGTTGTTGAAGAGTTGGTTCAAATACCAGGTGCGGCGGAACTCCGGCGCCGACCAGGAGCGCAACGTCCACATCCGCCGGTCGAGGCTCGCCGTCAGCGTCAGGTCGGGCAGCATCGTCAGCAGCAACAGGGCGGGGATGGCCCAGCTCACCGCGACCAGCACGCCGCCGAGCGACACCAGCGTGATGGCGGACTCGACCATGCCCACAGTCGCGGTGAAGACCTGGACGAAGCTGGTCTGCACGCCGTAGTTGGCCCGCCACAGGGAATCGTGAAACCGGGGCTCCTCGAAGCGCTCCGCGGCGACGCGCTGCGCCTTGGCGAGGACGTGCCCCCCAAGGCCGAGGGCGGCGCGATTGGCGAGGTCCGCCTGCAGTAGCGGCTGCAGGAGGCCGAGGGCGCTCCCGGCGGCGCGCAGCGCGAGCAGACCGCCCAGCCAGTCGATCACCGACCCCATGGGGTGGCCGGGCAGGGACAACAGCCTCCAGGCCGAGTTGATCAGTCCCTTGAGGAGGAGGACATCCCCGAGGGGCTGCAGCGCGCCAAGCAGCGTGAGTCCGCCCAAGCCGAGCATGGGCGCGGCCCCCACACGCCACAGCAGGACCAGGACGCGCCCCAGGTGCCGAGCCTGGCGCGCGCGGTCGCGCGGCGTGAACCGGGGCCGGTCCGCACCCGAGCCCGAGGCCCGCTGCTCGGCGCCGAAGCGAATAGGGCGGGACATCCGGGCACCCCCTGGGGTCGACTCCGTGCAGCCGCGGTGGCGGGTCAAGCGGGGCGGCGGGCCGGCGGAGACGCGTCGCCGCAGCGTGCCCACAGCCGGTGGTCGCAGCCGCCCGTACCGCATCGGACAAGGCCCGCCGACCGTCCAGAGCGCGCGGCCAGCGTGGAATCCGGAACGGACCGACATCGCTGGAATTCGAACAGACCGTCTGCGCCGGCCCCCCGGCCATCGGGCGCGGCGGGCAGGCGCCGCTGTGCGGCTACCGCCCTGGCGCCGCCTCGTAGGCGCGCCCCTGCAGGGTGAACATGGTCGCATACTCGCCGCCGCGGGCCATGAGTACGGCGTGGGTACCGAGTTCGGACACCCGCCCGCCCGTTATGACGGCGATCTGGTCGGCGAGCCGCGCGACCCCCAGCCGGTGGGAGATCAGGAGCGTCGTCCTCTCGGCCGCCAGATCGCGGAAGTGGCGGAAGACGTCGACCTCCGCCAGGGGGTCCAGCGCGGCCGTCGGCTCGTCGAGGACCATGACCTGGGCGGGCCGGATGAGCGCCCGCGCGATGGCGATGCGCTGCCACTGGCCGCCGGAGAGGTCGGCGCCGTCGTCGTACTGCTTGCTCAGCACCGTATCCAGCCCATGCGGCAATTGGGCCACCAGGTCCAGGAGCCCCACCCGCTCGATGACCTCGCGGATGGCGGCGTCGTCGTCGACCCGCGCGAGGTTGCCGAAGGCGACGTTCTCGCGGAGGGTCAGGTTGAAGCGGGTGTAGTCCTGGAAAACCGCCGCCAGGCTGTTGCGCAACGCCTGTGGCTCGAAGTCCCCGAGGTCGATGCCGTCGACGGTGATCCTCCCGGCCGTCGGGCGGTAGATCCCCAGGAGGAGCTTGATGAGCGTCGTCTTCCCGGCGCCGTTGCGCCCGACGACCGCGAGGGTCCGACCCGCGGGGATGAACAGGTCGAGGTCGCTGAGCACCGGCCGGTCCGTCTCCGGATAGGTGAACGAGACGCCCTCGAAGCGGATGCCCTCGCGGATCGGCTGCGGAAAGGGCAGGGTCCCGGCCGCCTGGTCGGCCTGCCCCGTCGCGAAAAACGCCTGAGTATCGGCGGCGTACTGCCCGCTTCTGGCGAGACCCGCGGCGCCGCCGAGGATGCCGGCGATCAGGGCCTGCACTCCGGGGATCGCCGCGACGACGAGGGTGACATCGCCGATGCCTGCCCGCCCGTGCGCCAGCGCCACGACCACGGTGGCGAACGCCAAGCCGAAGGCGGCCAGGCGGCAGAGGGTGGCAACCCCGCCGCGGGGCCGCTGGGCGCGGAGGAGCGCCAACTGCTCTCGGCGCTGTGCCTCCGCGTCGGCGCGCCACCGCGACAGCAGGAAGCCGCCGATGTCGAAGAGGCGGATCTCCAGTGCCGCGGCCGCGTCGGTCAGGAGCGCCGCGAACATGCCGATGCGCCGCTGGCGGGGCTGCGTGTCGCGATAGAAGGCGACGTTCTCCCGCGTCGTGCGGAGGCCGGTCCACAGCGTGGGCAGGGCACCGACCACGACGATCGGGGCGATCTCCCACTGGACCCGCAGGAGCACGCCGATGGTCGCGGCGAGGTTGATCATGTTGGAGAGGAAGGTCAGGGTGCCGTCCAGGCTCTCGATGATCACGGCGCCGTTCCACGTGCGCTGCGCCCGGTCCCAGAAGCGCGGCCGCTCGAATTCCTCCAGGTTGGCCCCCGCCGTGACCTCGTGGTGGCGGCGCGCCACCGCGTGCCCGACCCACTCGCGCAGATGCCCCTCGGCCGCCCGCCCTGCCGCGCCCAGCGCGAAGGCGAGGGCGTTCAGGCAGAGGAGTAGGACGAGCAACTGCAAAAGGTGGACGGCGGCGGAACCATGCACCGTGGTGGGGACGGAGACGGCGGTCGCACGACCGGCCAGGCCGTGAACCGGCGGCAGCGCGGCCGCGAGCGCGTCGAGGAGGTCGCGCTGCACCCAGAGCTGAGCGGCCGGGACGAGCGCCGCGAGGAAGCGGCCTCCCAGCATGACGATCAGCAGCGGCAGCGACACCGCGGCGATCGTGCGCATGGCGAACCACAGGCCGAGAAGGGGGGGCGTGACATCCTCAGGCCGGCGTTCCACCGGCGGTGAGGACGCCGCTCCCGGACGCCGCCGGCGAAGGTGGAGTAGACCGAACAGGCGCAACCCCTCCTCAGACAACACGCAGTACCTACCCGCCCGCTCCACCCGTTAAGGCGAAGCCGGGACGCCCCAGCCCCGGCAGGTACTGCGCCCCGGGTGCCGCTGCCGGGTGTGGAAGGCGCACTGCCCCGGGGCGGCCACGGGCAGGGGGCGCTGCGAGGTCCGGCCGCGCGGCCGCCTTGAGATCCTCAGCCGCTCTACACACCTCGTTCGGCCGGTCCGCGCATCCCCCCTGGGCCCCACAGTGGGTACCGTCGGGTCAGGCTCCGATCGGAGGATACCGGCGGGGGGCCGACTGCTTCACACGGGTACCCGAACGTTTTCGACCTGTGCAATTCACTTGGGTAGCGAGGTGAAGTAGAGCCGGCGGCCCGAGTTGGCACTGGGCCCCTGGACAAGTGGACAGCGCTTCCCCATGATGTTCGGGGAGGCGGGACTGAGTGGAGATG
>Ga0209012_1001241_pt1 | contig 28009 bp, 34 predicted proteins | sample RS3BMetagenome_FD_184735 | JGI IMG/M metagenome (GOLD analysis project Ga0209012, IMG submission 184735) | Ferric oxide microbial mat and aquatic microbial communities from Rainbow Spring, Yellowstone National Park, USA - RS3B (SPAdes) (version 3) ...
CATCGAAAGACAGACCCTATTCCCCTTAAATCTATATTCTTTGTTCCTTCATACGCAACAAATAAATTCATTCCATTAAGAAAATAGGGATTTATATGGACCTTGAAATTTTTTATAATACCTTCCTTATAACTTATTCCTTGGGTTTATCACCTTTTTCGAGTCTATAATTGGAGGATATGCAGCACAATTTTTTTCAACTATTTACGGCCTGTATTATGGTCTTTTAACTATGTATGTAGTATCCTTTGTTGGGAGGATGAGTGGAGCTTTTTTATTTTTAAGAGTGAAGGAAAGAAGAAAATATCCAGGAAAGATTGTATTATCGTGAACATCTGAAATTATTTTTTCTTTGAAATCGATTTTAACATATCCCATTGTTCCTTTGTGAGCTGAAGAAGATCATTAAACTGTCCTGCACCCTTCAACCATTCTCCCCCATCTATTGTGACAACCTCCCCATTTATAAAGGATGCTTCGTCAGAAACAAGATAGGCAGCCAAATTAGATATCTCCTCCATTGTACCAGCTCTTCCAAGTGGAACCCTATTTATGAGGGTTTCCTCCATTCCAGGAAGAGGAAACAGATTCTTTCTTGTTGCATCAGTTGGAAACGGTCCGGGTGCAATTGCAACATGTCTGATTCCGTATCTTGCCCATTCAACAGCCAAAGATCTAACAGTTGCTAGAACACCGGCTTTTGCAGCTGCAGATGGAACGACAAATGCTGATCCTGTCCATGCATATGTCGTTACTATATCAAGAACAACACCCTTCTGCGAATTTGAAATCCACCTTTTTCCAGCTTCTAATGTCATATATAACGTTCCGTGAAGAACTATGCCAATAACTGCGTCTATTGCATGTGGGGAAAGCTCTTCGAATGGAGACGCAAAGTTTCCTGCTGCGTTATTTACAAGGATATCAATCCTTCCAAATTTTGATACGAAATAATCGAATGCTTTAGATATCTCTTCAGGGGATCTGACGTCACATTTATGGAATATTGTTTCGATTCCATCATCTTGAAATTTTTGAGCAGTATCTTTAAGTACATCCTCCCTTCTTCCAAGGATGGCAATTTTAGCTCCAAGTTTTCCAAATTTGTAACCCATCTCCTTTCCAATTCCGGTTCCACCACCAGTAATTAGAATTGCCTTATTTTCCAATAAATCGTCTTTAAACATAATTTAGCTAAGTTTAGTTATGGTATTAATCTTTTTTCGGAAAAACTCATTTTAAAATATTTTTTATAAATAAATGAAATTAATTAGCCGAATTTGTTGAAATTTCAATCTGTTTATTGTTTTTCAATTTCCGGATTTGAATTGATCCTATCACGAATGCAGAGAATGAGATAACCATTGCAATTGACCAAAAGATTGCACTTACCTCAATATCAAGAGATGGCTTGCCCAGAATAATTGAATCTGTTAATACCACTCCAGAATCAACTATGAAATGAAGCAAGAAGGCAATGACAAAATATAGAATCTTTTTACTTACTAATTGTCCTTATTTGAGCAGCATTGCTGTCCCCGGATGGAATAACAATGAAGATATGGTATCGGGTGCAACTTCCACAATAATGAGAGCATATAACTCCTTTATAATTGTTGGAACAGCCTCCCCGTAAAGAATAATGATATCAACAATTGAGAATCCAAGACCTATCAATATTGCAAGTTCTTTTGGCCTCGTATCAACCGATATAAACTTTAATCCCTCTTGAAAAATGGCCGCTGTCCCACCAATAAAAAATGAATAAATAATTATATCGGATAATTCAAATTTTGCTAGTATATTTACACTATCTGTAACGCCATATTTCAATATGTAATAAATTCCCGGTATTAACTGTACTGCTCCTTGAAGAATTAATGCAATAAACATGAACAATATCCCTATACCTACAGCAATTAATTTTTCTTTCTTTGAATTTACATTTGTTTCATACATTTTATACCATCTTAATTTATCAAAAGGATGATATTATAATACATGATGATTTACTAGTTAAAAATCTGGGTTAAAGTTTTTATTTAAATCCAATTTTAATATGTATAATTCAATAATTCTAAATTGAGTGGAAAAGAGAGACGGTTAGTGCGTGATGTTAATCATATAATATCAAGGAAATAATTTTACTACCCTACGATATGTTTTCCCTTGAAGCATTGAATCTCACATATATGAAACAGAACGGTGCCGGCAAGAGATTCAGGAGGATGTTCGGATCATGGTCTCCAGTGGAACTCCGGAGGTTCATAAAATACAAGGCAGAAGGTACTGGTAAAACTACAGTATAAATAACTCCAAAATACACATTACAGAAATGTTCTAAATGTGGCTACGTAGATAAGACTAATAGACATGGTTCATTTTCAAATGTGGTAATTGTGGATTAGAATTGAATGCTGGTTTAAATGCCTCAAGGAACACATAATTACTCAATAGATCAGAATACATCAGGCTGCTGTCAATAGCAATAGTTGCGGTTCAATGAATCTTCACTCATGGGTGAAGGGAAAGATAAGCAACAAGCTACGAAGCTTTAGCGAGGAGTAGTTGACGAATTCATTATAGCCATACCTTAATTTAAGAATCTTGCAATGTGCTTTGTAGTAATATTCGATATCATCATAGCTTAATTGAATTTTAAAATGTTCTTTTAGAATCTCCGCGTTTATCTCCATAAAAGTTCTGAAGTATTTTCCCTTTCTATAAGTTTTTGGTGCCTTATATTAACAAACTTACCGATTATTTGTTCCTCAATATGATATTTTGTCCTGATGAATTCGAGAAAGATTTCAAGTGCCTCATTTTCTGACTCTTTAGTGGAAATGGTGTTCGAGAAATCAATCAATATTGAGGTCTTCACGTAGCAATAATGATTCAAACAGTAAATATTTTTATTAGATATTCATGAGGTATAGAAGCATGGCCGGGATGGGGTAGCGGTGTATCCTTGGGGACTGTGGATCCCCGGACCCGGGTTCAAATCCCGGTCCCGGCCTCTTTTGATTGGTATAATTCCCTATCATTGATTTTCAGGTTTATTTATACACTCCGCGAGGGATTATCAATAATATAAAATTATGTGAATTAATTAAGTCAAATTGTTGATCTTGCATTATCATATTACTGACAACCCTCTCTAAAGAGTTAATAGAGACTTTTCATCAGGGTTAACCATGAGAGTTCTATAAAAAAGCCTATCCAAAGTTAAACCGATTTCTTTGGACATCATACCAGTAATGTATAATATTGGATTTTCAATATTTAAATATTGCTAGACAATATCGAGGATTTCTAAAATCCAGAGAATTTTGATTAAGTTATACCAAACTATTTAGTTTTAGCATAGTTCTATCGTCAATTCAGCCAAATAAACAAACGAATCCTATTTCCCCATCTTATTTTCTCAATTTTTGTTAAAATTTCGATAGTTTACTATCTGTTTCAGTTGACCCAGTGCAAACAGATTATAATAGAAGCGTGAAAATACGAATTTCATTCTCACTGTTCTGAAAGGTGTGACTAAAGTGTGTGAGAAGTGGAATTCACTCTTCATTATTGCAAATGGATAATCTACAAGAGATCTCTTCCTTGATATTCTCATGTTGCGAAAGATACTATAAATGTTAGAGGATCAAGAGCAATCTTTCATTATATATTCCTTGAGAGCACAATAATTAAGGTTTGCCATTCTGTTCCATGGTTCCGCATTAATAAAGTTTATTCTCACTACCTCTGTTAAATTATTGTCACCGGAAATTTATTTTTCAAATTGTGAAATATTCTTAAGTAGTTTCCTTATTAAGGGCTTTGCAAATGGATTTAATTTTATTGAATCTATCATTATATCAGGATTTTCATTTTCCCTGAGATTTATGAGTGCCTTCAGGGCATTATATGAATTCATATCAATATTTATTTCAGGTACATTAACAGATAGGGATAAAAGATACGGTATAGCTTGGGCTATTGCCATAATTTTATCATGTTCTTCTAAATCCATTTCAAGAAATTCGTAGCTAGGAAAGAGCTCGTCCAAAACACTTCCATAATTAGGGATGCTTAGATCCTTTATTACCAAAATTTTCTTGCGTTTTTCACATGATATTGGGCCAAAGAGCGGGTGTATTGAAATAAAATGTCCTTTATATTTTCTAAAAGGTGTTTTAATTGAGCACGTTTCAATAATCAATTTTTTTGTGTAATATCTGTCAAGTATTTTAATAGTTTCAGTTATTGGAACTGCCAATACGGATACATCTGATTCCATTATTGCTTCCTCATCACAATGCTTCGAATTGCAATAAACGTAATCAAGTCTATTATTCATTACTTTCTTCAAAGAAGTTCCTAATCTTCCATCCGAGCCTATTATTGATACTATCATATAATGGCAACATCCATTTTTCCGAAAAATTTTAGTGAATCAGCCGGAACCCCGAAATATGAACCTTTTGGATCATCGAATATAAAAGCATTATCATGTAATATTTTCTTATTGTAATAAATGCGGATTGCTGAACTCTCTGCTTCTGAATTGATTATATGAGAACCACCCAATATCAATCCGAGTTCAAGCATATTGGGCAATGGATTCAGGGTGTAAACGACTCCTCCTGGTTTACTTGCAATCAATCCAGCCATTATCAGGACAAAATCAGAGGAACCGGTCAAGATATTAAATTCCTTCCCTAAAACCCTAAGTTCTTTCCATTTGATACTTGAAATTAAAGGTCTTTGGCTCTGAATTGATAACTCAAATAGAAGATTAACAATGGCTCTTGAAGTTACATCATCAAATTCTAGATTATTAAGTACTTCTCTTTCCCTTTGGTAATCCCTGACATCTATACCAAGTATAGATTTCAATTTGCCAATAGATTGAGAAAGTTCCTTTCTTTTGTTCAAAACATTAATGACTTCGCGGGTATTTATTAACATTTGCTCTCTAAGTTTATTAAGTTCAAGCTGAGCCTCTATAAAGTAAATCATCTCTCATTTTATCGGCCATAAGACGAAGATAAGTAGCGCTATTTAAAGGCTTCTGTTAACAAATGTACAATTTGTTAAATGCACCAAAGTTAAAATTTGAAAATTGTATCAAATCACTTAAATAACATATGATTATTTTCGAATTCTGGGAAAGAAAACTTTGGCTATTATTTCAGTAGTAATAATATTGATAATCGGGGTAATTTTTGCATCTCTTATGTTTAGCAATAATGGTAACCTTGCACTTAAGGTCGCAGATCAACCTATGCCTGGTATATCAGCCGTTTATATCACTTTCACCGAAGTGGCCCTCCATGGAAATCAAAGCGGCTGGACCTATTACAACTTATCAAGCCCAGTAACCATTAACATTTTGGGATTAACAATAAACAATGCAAGTTTACTAACAAACATATCTCTAAGTGCACAGAAATATACAATGATGAGATTGTACATATCTAGCGTTACTGTCAATATTGTCGGCATGGGGAACATATCTTTCAAGTTAAGTTCTCCATTTGCTTTTATAAATCATCCTATAAATATTCCCGCCCATAAGACAGTGACCGTCATAATAGACTTCTCAATACAACAGAGCTTGAATTTACAATCAAGGATGTTTACTCCATATATTGGAAACTTCATGGTGCAGGGCTAATCTGACAGAAAATTGATTATAATTTTTTTATTTAATATTTTCATTAATTAAATTGAAATGATCTTCCCCTGGAAAAATTATAAGGCAAAATTTACATGTTATATCTTCATCAAATTTAAACTAAGAAAATGTAATATAATCAAGTTTAAGGGTTAAAACCTCCATGCTAAAATATTTTCTTAAAATTCATGATAAGTCATCGAAAAATTCCTTTATGGTTTTTATGTAATTTGCTCTATCCTCCCACATGGTTAAGTGAGAACATCCCTTGAATATAACCAATTTTGAATTTTTTATTCCTTGGTTTATTTGTTTGGCAACGTTAGGAGTAACTTCGTCAAATTCTCCCACTGTTATCAATGTGGGAACCTTGATTTCGTTTAATTCCCTAGTTATATCCCAATCTTTTATTGTTCCGGTTATGGTAAATTCATTGGGGCCATTCATTATATTGTAAACCTTTCTTTTCTCAGCATATTCTAGCGATTTCATAACTTCAGGGGGAATGTTGTCAATCCTGATTAGGTGTCTTCTGTAGAATTCCCATACAGCCCTTTTGTATTCTTCATTTTCATAATCCCCAAGTTCATTGTATTTCCTTATTATTTTTGAAATTTCTGGAGGCATTTCTGAAATCAGCCTATTCATCTCTTCGACGGTATATGGAACACTTGCCAGTCCGCCTGAAACTACCATTCCGAGAAGACTCTGTTGATATTTCAATGCGTAATATAACGCTAAGGCTCCGCCATAGGATGAACCAACAAGGAATATCTTTTCATTGCCGTAAAATTTCCTCCTGACTGCTTCTACCTCATCCTTGGCATAATCCATGTTAAAATTTGAAATGTCATTTGGTTCATCAGACCGTCCACAGCCAAATTGATCATACATAAGAACTTCGTAGCCATATTTTGCTAAATCTTGTAAAGGTAGCATGTAGTCAAGTGACATCCCGGGTCCACCGTGCAACGCGATAACTTTTTTCTTTACTTTTCCTGGTAAAAATCTAATGTAATAAAGGTTGAGACCGTTAATATTTACATACCCCTCTTCCATTTTATATTCCATATACTGATAAATATATTGATCCTTTCAACTTTTCGCATAAAATTAATAATCTAAGCTACAAATAGGATTTAAGCTGATTTAGATTTACTAACTAATGAAAGGGAAATACTACAGGAAACTTACTCCTGAAGAGGAAAGGATAATTGTTTATGGTGGAACCGAACGCCCATTTTTAAACGAATATTATAATCACTTCGAAAAGGGGATTTACGTCTGCAGGAGGTGTGATGCACCACTTTTCAAGTCTGAATATAAATTCCATTCTGACTGCGGTTGGCCAAGTTTTGATGATGAAATACCAGGCTCAGTTCTTAAATTACCGGATAAGGATGGAATTAGAACTGAGATAAGATGCAAAAACTGTGGTGCTCATTTGGGTCATATATTTTATGGTGAAGGTTTTACTTCAAAGAACACAAGATATTGCGTGAACTCCTTATCTATATTATTTGTTCCTGATAGAAATGAATAAGGAAATAATATTTGGAACGGGATGCTTCTGGTGTTCAGAGGCAGTATTCTCACAAGTAAAGGGCGTAATACAAGTAACACCAGGATATTCTGGAGGGCATAAAAATAATCCTACATACGAGGAAGTTTGCAGCGGATTAACAGGTCACGCTGAGGTTGTGAAAATCCAATACAATGATAATATAATTTCATTAAGGGAACTTCTTGAAATATTCCTAGCTATCCATGATCCTACCTCACTGAACAGGCAGGGTAATGATATTGGTGAGCAATATAGGTCCGCAATTTATGTATATAATAAAGAGGACTACGATGCTGCTAAGAAATTTCTGGAAGAGAAGGCGGAATACTTTATTAAACCTATAGTCACTGAAGTGGATTACGTGAAGAACTTTTACGAAGCCGAGGACTACCATAAGATGTATTTTTTCAGAAATAGAAGGAATCCGTATTGCAAATTTGTGATAGAACCCAAATTAGATAAGGTTAGGAAAAATTTTTATGATCTTATAATTGTTAATAAAGATTAATTTATTTATTATCAATCGTTAATAATATCACAGGAAAGAATACTCGAACCATATTCTCTAACATGTTTTATAGCACTTGATATAATAACTCTGATTTTATCCGATGCTATTTCATAATAGACATTTTGTTCTTTTTTATTATATTTTACTACCCCACAATTTCTGAGGCAGCTCAAATGATGTGATATTAAAGATTGCGACTTTTTTAATTCTTTAGAAATCATTGATACACTCATGGAACCTCGGTTAATCAATAGTGCAGTTATCTGTAGCCTTGTTGGTTCAGATAGGGCTTGGAAGAGTCTGCTTATTTCTATTATTCCTAGATCTTCTATTTGATTCATTTATATATGTAATTTATTTAACGTATAAATATATGAACTATTGTTCATATTAACAACAATTTTAAATAAACCCAACAAATGGCATTTTATGAATTTCATGATTAAAAATAATGAAGAAGTATCAAATTTAAAATGTGAATACTGCGGTAAAGAGATAACACTGGAAGAATCATATGAAGTTAAAATAGAAGGCAAAGCACATTTCTTCTGCTGTGATCACTGTGCTAATGAATTCATAGGTTCAGGTAATAACCACGCATGCAGTTGCTGATAGAAAATGGAAAAGCTTGTTATAATAGGATACGGAGCAGCAGGTTTTGCTGCTATGATAAAGGCTAATGAACTAGGAATTAAGCCAATATTGATAGGAAAAGGCTCCTTAGGTGGAACGTGTGTTAATGTTGGTTGTATTCCTTCGAAAAAATTGCTCTCAATATCACATTTTTATAGAGAACTAAGAAAAAGGATAAATTCAAATCAATTCCCAGATTTTATGGCCGCTTTCAGTGAAAAAGATGAAGTGGTAGGAACATTAAGGAAAAAAAAGTATGAAGATATATTGAACTCATATGATGTTAAATTGGTTAAGGGCGAGGCTAAATTTAAGGATAGAAAATCAGTAAAGGTAGGAAATGACATTTATGATTTTGAGAGGTGTATAATCGCAACTGGTTCTAGACCGAACATCCCTGAAATTGAAGGTCTAGAAAAGATAGATTTCTGGACAAGTGAGAGGGCTTTGAGCCCGGATAAAAAAGTGGAATCTTTGACTATAATTGGAGGCAGGGCATTAGCATTGGAATTTTCAGACATATATTCTGGTTTGGGGGCAGAAGTTTCGATAATTCAGAGGAGTCCTAGATTAATACCAGAATTTGATCCGGAATTTTCAGTCATGGCGAGAAAGATAATAGAATCATACGGTGTCAAGGTTTTTTTAAACTCTAAAAATATTAAAGTTCAAAAGAAAAATGATAAATTAATTGTTAGTGGGAACTTTGGGATTATAGAATCAGAAAGGCTTTTAATGGCAACAGGAAGAAAGCCTAATGTTGAAATTGGACTGGAAAATGCACAAATTGAATTAAACGAACGAGGTGGGATCAAAACAGATGAAGAGCTTAGAACCACGAATCCAAGTGTGTTTGCTGCGGGAGACGTAATAGGTATAAAAATGCTAGAACCTTTAGCAGGCCGGCAAGGATCGATAGCAGTCTCCAATGCATTTACGGAAGAAAAAAAGAAAATCAACTATGATGCAGTTCCTGAGAACATATTTATTTCTCCAGGTATTGCTAAGGTAGGTAAAACATCAAGCGAGCTTATAGGAAACATGTATGTAAAAAGCCTAAAGGTTCCAATTGACTCATTGGCTAGGGGATACATAGAAGAAGAGGAAATTGGATTGGTAAAATTAAATGTTGATTTAGGAAACTTAAAGATCTTGGGCATTCAGGTAATTTCAGAAAGATCGGAAGAGATCATCAATGAATCTGCGATCTTGATGAATGCTGGTGCAACTATTAATGACCTAATAGACAGCAATCAAATATTCCCAAGTTTTTCAGAGGTTTTAAGATTAGCAGCTTTATCCTATTATGGCGACGTTAATAAGATGAGCTGTTGTGTATAACAATGAAAAGATTAAAAATAAAATTCAAGATTAATTTTCATTTTAAATAGAAGCAATGTATTCAGTTGCCTTAAGGAATTTTCTTGCCTCCTCGATTGTATTGTACATCAAGAAGGTAACCCTTAAAACAGATTTTCTAGAAAGGTAATCATGTGCCAAGTTGAAATGATTTCCCCCAACTACAGTGATACCAAATTTTTCCCAATAAATTTTTTCAGCTTTTGCATCGTCAATGTTTTCGAAATTGAATGAAAAAGTGCTTCCTCTTCTATCAAGATCCTTTGTTTCCTTAATCCCTAATATTCTTACATTTTTTATGTTATTTAAACCCGGAGTATATCCATCACCTTCTAAAATAAATTTATTCAAATTTGTAAGGTATGACTTATTCCATGCAAAAGCTTCTTCAATGCCGGACCTTGAAATAATTCCCTTATCTTCGATTAGATTAGAAAGAAATTTAACTACCTCGAAAGATGAATTAAAAATCGCCTGGTCTCTGGTGCCAAGCTCCATGAAGGAACCCTTGAATCTATTTGTGAATGGATCTACATTGTATGGCTCAGATTGCCTCAGAAGATTGTCAGATAAATATGCGAAGGAACCTCGAGGTCCAAATAATTTATACATGGATATAATAAAAGCATCAACATTCGGAGATGTCACATCTATCAAATCCTGAGGAGCATAATGGACTCCATCAATTATTAAAAGACCATCATTCTCCTCAGCCAGCTTTCTTAATTGGGTTATTGTTGATTTAGTGCCAGTTAGATTGCTTTCTGCAGTAGCTACAATGAGTTTAGTATTTTTATCCATGAGCTCTTTCATATGCTCTAGATCTATTTCTGTGGTTTCGGGATTAATCTTAGTTAATTTTACATCCCTAATAAATCCATTTTTCTTCAGGAATATGTAAGGTCCCACCGAGGAATAATGTTCATTGTATGTTGATATTACATTACCTTCCTTGCCTATATAATTTCTTAGCGCAATCGCTATCAAAAATGATAGACTGGATGCTGACTCTGCCTGAAATATATTATCGGGACTTTTAGAATTGAAAAGAACTGCCAAAGCCTCTCTTCCTTTCTTTAATATCTCTTCATTTAATTCAGATTCATAGTAATGTCCATCAACATTGGCACTGGCATTAATTCTGGCAAAATTTTCAGCGTTAACAGCCTCTTTCAAAACTAAACTTCCTGCTCCGTTGTCCAGGAATATTCTTTCTTTACCTGAAATGTCATGATCTATATTAGGAAAATGTTGACGAATTCGTGAAACTATGCTTTCATTATTTGAGTTCATTTTGAATTATTTTATAAACGTATTTTAACTTAATTCAAATATGGCTATAAATGAAACACTGCCTTTAAATTTTGGGTATGAAGTTAAATATATCGCATTAGCAAAAATCACAGGCAACTAGGCATCAATAATATGAAAAGAAGATTGTATTTTCTCTTAACCTTTTACTAATTTGGTTAACGCATAGGTAAGATTATAAGATCGAAGAATACGGTAGAAAGATCAAACAGAGGTATCAGCAGAAGAATAAAATAGATTCATAGCCAGGTTAAGAATCAGCAAGAAAATCACATACTTAAGAATCATTGAACAAAATTATAAATTCTGCGTAAGTTCAGTCCTTAGATTAAATGTATACAAAGATAATATAATGAGGAACTTTGAAATTGGCCTCCCAAAAATTTCCACAAAAATTTTGCCACTAATTATAGGATAGTGTCTCCAATTCCGTTTAAATTTAAGGATATTGAGATCTTACGATAAATTGAATGTGATGTACATAAAAAGATATTATTAAATTTAAATAGAATTTAAGACAATATTAGAAATATATCGGTATACGTTATTGTATTTCTCTCAAACCTAGAATTTTAAATTTAAAAGAGTCACGTAATTATTAAAAGGTAATGAACGAAACGCATTCTAATATCCGTAATTCTCCAATTAACTTTTTTAAACGGATATATTATTCATTCTGGACTAAGAGAACTCAATATTTAATATGTAATGAAATGCGGAGGGCCGGATTTGAACCGGCGAACCCCTGTGGGAGCAGATCTTGAGTCTGCCGCCTTTGGCCAGGCTCGGCAACCTCCGCTTCCACCCATAATCGATTTGATGGTTTAATTTTTGCTGTTTGTCTTCAACAGCACCCTGTATGTGGGCCTTGGATTTCTCGAAGCATCAACATCATCAATCCTCCCGACTTTTAAATTAGTGGGTTCCTTTTCCAGCTGCTCTTTAGGTGTATTAATAGCATCTTCCAGTATCTTTATGAATCTATCCATTTCTTCTTTGGTTGCGCTTTCAGTGGGTTCAATCATGAGCGCTTCAGGAACTATCAAGGGGAAGTATATTGTCGGTGCATGAACTCCGTTGTCGATTAAGTGTTTAGCTATATCGGATGCCTTGGGCAATCTACCGTCTTCATCGTGTGATGATGCCACAAATTCATGTTTCTTTATCTTAAATCCTGGAACCGGCATTAACTTAGAGATTTTAAAGCTCATATAGTTTGAATTCAACACCGCTCTCTCACATGCTTCCTTCAGTCCTTCCTCTCCGTGCAATTTTATATAAGCCCAGGCTCTTACTAAAATGCTAAAATTGCCGTAGAAATTGGCCACCTTTCCAATCGTCTTTGGAACGTTGTAATCTAGATGATACTTTCCGCCTTCATATGTTAGGATTGGAACTGGAAGAAAATCTTTCAGGTATTCTTTTACGGCTACAGGCCCTGCTCCAGGTCCTCCACCCCCATGGGGAGTAGAGAATGTTTTATGAAGATTTAAGTGAACGATATCAAATCCCATTTTCCCTGGTGATGTTTTGCCCATAATTCCATTTAAGTTGGCTCCATCGTAATAAACCAGTGCACCCATTTCATGAGCATAATCAGCCATCTGCTTGATATTGTCTTCAAATATGCCAAGGGTATTTGGATTGGTTATCATGAATGCAGCTGTATTCTTTGTTATATATTTTTTGAATTCCTCAAAGTCTACCTTCCCATCTTTATTGGATTTAATTTCGATTGCCTTAAAACCTGCCATGTTTGCCGAGGCAGGATTTGAACCATGAGCTGAGTCTGGAACAACCACTTCTTTTCTCTGATCCAGTTCTCCTCTATTTTCGAAGTATGCCCTTACAATAGACAATCCAGTGAATTCACCCTGAGAACCTGCCAGAGGTTGAAGTGTAATGGCATCCATGCCGGTTATTTTTTTAAGATCTTCTCCGAGTTCATACATCAACTTCAAGGCGCCCTGGACATCATCTTCATCCTGCAGAGGATGTATTTCCCTGAAGCCGGAATAGGATGCTATTTCCTCATTAATTCTGGGATTATATTTCATTGTACAGGATCCCAATGGGTAGAAGCCGAGATCCACACCGAAGTTCATCTGTGATAATCTGGTGAAATGCCTTACTACCTCAAACTCTTCTCTGTCTCCGATGTTAAGGGACTTTCTCCGCATTTTTTCAGGTATATTTATCTTAAAATTCTCCTTTTCATGAGGAAGCCTTACAGTCCTTCTTCCAGCAATTTCAAATATTAATGGTTCATCATATACTGCCTGATGATACATTTATATCACCTTCATTAAAAAGTCAATATAAGCATCAAAATCTTCCTTAGTATTCCTCTCAGTAACATTTGTGATTATATTCATTTCTTTTCTTGTGTCAAATCCAAATTCTTGTCCCAATATGGCACCCGGTATTACCCTAGATTTCCTGGCAGCCAGGTTGAGATAAGTCTTAGAAACTTTCAATTTGATATAGAATTCATTAAATACAGGTGAACCTTGGAAAGGCAAATCAATTCCGGTGTCCCTGATCCTCTCAATTAAATTGTTGGTTAAACCCATATTTATTTCTCCAAGCTTTCTTAAGCCACTTTCACCTAAAAGTGAAACGTATATGGCACTTGCTACTGCCATCAGACCCATATTGCTTGTCATGTTGGTTACTGCTCTTTCCCTCCTAATGTGTTGTTCCCTTGTCTGAAGAATCATTGCAAAAGCAAGTTTGCCATTTGAATCCCTAGTTACACCCATTATTTTTCCTGGCATTTTCCTAATGTATTCTATTCTGGTGCCAAAAATTCCAAGCATGGGACCACCAAAATTAAGACCTAGGCCAAAGACTTGACCATCTCCTATGGCAATATCTGCCCCTAATTGTCCCGGTGGTATGAGAACGCCCAAAGATATGGGGTTTACACCTGCAATCATGATTCTTTGATCACCTATTATTTCTTTGACTGCTGCCACGTTTTCATCTATTATACCGAACATGTTGGGATATTCTACATAAACTGCAGCTGTTTTTTCATTTATATTATTTTTTAAGAATTCCAAATCTATCCTGCCTGACTCGTCAAATGGATATTCAACTAATTTTATATTGGAACCTCTTGCATATACCCTAGCCACACTCTTCTTGAACGGGTGGGTGAATTTAGGTATGAGGACTTCATCCTTGTCAGTAATGTTTACAGCCATTCTTATTGCTTCGCCTAAGGCGGTAGAAACATCATAATTAGAGGAATTCACGGCATCCATTTCAAGAAGTTCGGCCATTAAGCTTTGATATTCCCATAATGCTTGCATTATCCCCTGTGATATTTCTGCCTGATAGGGTGTGTATGCTGTCAGGAATTCACCCCTTGAAATAATGGCAGAAATTATGGCTGGGACATAATGGTTGTAGCATCCAAAACCAAGGAAAGAATGGAATTGTGTGATTGTTTTGTTCATAGATGCATACTCCATTGCCTTTCTTCTTATCTCATCTTCAGAAAGGCCCGAATCTAATCCCATGGAGCTTATTCTCAAATCAGAAGGAATATCGGAGAATAGGTCATCAATGCTATTCAATCCCATCTCTTTCAAAATATCATTAATGTTATCCATTTATGATCAGCCAGGAAATTATTATTATAAATATAGCATTTATGAGAGATTTAGCATGCGAAAATTCTTATTGTTTGCGACAAAATCCATTAGAGGGTTTATTTACGGGATATTTTCAGTATCCCTTATATTATTTTTAATTTCTAGGGGTGATAGCCCTTTAATTGCGGGATTGATAGCTTCGGGATCAATTATATTAAGTTCTCTCATTACATTTTTGATTACGTTTAAATATCACATATCAAGGGCAAAAATTTTTCTGATTTTCACGACTTCCATGCTCTCTATAGGTTTATTATTGCTCATACCTAAATCATCAATATTGAATAATATTGGTGCCATTATAGGTGGTCTCGGTGTAAATCCAAGTGATAATACCCTGTTTTCTTCATTTGAACAACCGCAGTTGTCATATCTTGCAAGGGATCAGGAAAACAGGAACTGGCTATTCTCAATTTACACTCTTTCTGGCTATGCATTTGCTTCCATAGGTTCAGCTATGCTCTTTTTGGGTATTGACTATCTGATAGAGCTTTCAGTTTTACTTTCCATTGTAATAATGGTAATGTATTCAGTAATGAAATTCGGAACAATAGAAAATGAAAATAAAAAACAATTGAAGGTGTCAAATGAAACCAAGAAAATATCAAGAGATGTATCTTTACTGTTTTCCTTAGACGCCATAGGTGGTGGGTTTGTCCTTCAAAGCCTAATAGCTTATTGGTTCAAAGTAAGGTATGGTATAAGCCTGTCATCTCTTGGGGGAATATTTGCAATAGTGGATGTAATAATCGGAGCAAGCATTGTTGCAACCCCTTATATAGCCAAGAGACTAGGGCTTGTAAAAACAATGGTTTATTCACATCTGCCATCCAACGTATTTTTGATACTTATTCCATTAATACCCAATTTATGGGCCAGTTTAACATTCCTATTTCTGAGATATTCATTAAGTCAGATGGATGTTCCTACACGCCAATCTTATCTTAATAGTATAGTTCCACCTGAAGAAAGGAGCTATGTAGTCGGTATTTCCAATGCATCAAGGAGTATTGCGCAATCAACTACCCCCTATATTTCTTCTTCACTAATATCGGCGGCAGTTTCTCCAATACCTTTCATCGGTGGTGGAACTCTCAAGATAATATATGACATTCTGCTGTATTTAAGGTTCAGGGAGTTGAAGGAAAAATATTAGTCCCAGTATTCCACTATAAAAGCTATGATGGTATCTCAATGCTACATCTGTTTACGCCCAGCTTTACACACCTGCAAAATCTGTGGCAGGCCAGTTTGCACAGAACATTATGATGCTTCAACGGGGTTATGTATTAGATGTGCCAGAGGTAAAGGAATATATTATAAATAACCTATTTTTTCCATGAAGGCTGGCAATCCTTCCACATTGCTGGTCTCCGAATTGATGGTGTTCAGTAATTTCCAGAGTTTTAAGTTTACGCGAATCCCTTCTGTTATGAGGTATTTTTCCAGGATAGACGTAAGCCTTTTACCTTTTCTATCCCAGTCCATCAAGAGTATTACTTCCCTATACTTAGTTAAAGAATAAGAGAAATTTATTATGGTCTTATTCTTCGGGAGGTGGATTATTTCTCCACTGAAACCTATTTTCCTTAATGCCACGACGTCCAGCCTTCCCTCAACAATTATGGGAATTTCAAGGTTCAATTCCCTTGTTTCCTTAATCTGCTTAACCAAAAGTTCCCTATTATCCTGAGATACCAATGTTCATTAAAGCTAAATCTAATATAATTTTATTTCGTCATTACAATAATCATCCTATCACTTTTGGCATTAAACTCCTCAAAGTTAAAGCCTCCAAATATATGTAATATTTTTAGATTGGCCAATTTTGCCTCTTCCTCAATTTCTTTACTGCTAATTGGGAATATCATTAACTTTTTGGTAACTGTTTCTCCATTTATTATGTATCTATATTTGAAATATAATCTCCCACCTTCTGAGATTGGAGTAATAAACACCGACACATTATTTCTATGGTCACTGAATTCGCTTACTAGAAATTCATTTCCGATTTCAAAGGGAAAGCCATTCATAATCTCCAAGTAAATTTTCCCATTGTCTAATAGAATTCTATTTGATTCCCTCAATACCTCTATCCTGCTATTTCTATCCAGAAGGTTTAAAGAATTCAATGGTATCAGCACAGTCTTGAAATGTTTTTTAAAAGGGGTTATACGTGCATCTCCAATAACAGCATTGTATCTGGTTGAAGCTCCTAATACCATTTTTTTGTTAATTTCTAAGCCGCAGGAGTTCTCTAAGAATCTTGAGATCCTTCCTGTCCCGGAAAAAAGTTCGCAGTAGGGTGGTTCGAATCCATATTTTTTTATGAAAATAAGATCGTCTATAAACGATGAATAAAGATTATCGTAGAATTTCGATTCAAAGTCATAAAAGTCTTCTACTTCAGTTATCATCTTTTATAACCTATATCTCTTAGAAATTTTTTTCTATCTTCAATATCATTGTTTCCTTCAATTCCGAGTGGTTTGTAACCGTCTAAGACCCCTATTATTCCGGATTGATCACCTTCATCAATAACAACAACTGATAGGTCATTAGCAGTTGCTGCAAATATATTTACAAGTTCCTCCTTTGACCTTAAATGTGGAAGAACATTTATGGGATATGCATTTTTAATATGTATTATGAAAGAATGTCCAGCTCCAACATTCATTGCATTTTCAACGGCCCTTTTTTCTAATTCAGCATCGTTACCGTCATGCCTAACTAATCTTTTACCTGAAGCTTCACAAAAGGCTAATCCAAATTTAATCCCAGGGGAAGCTGTAGCTAATGCCTCATAAAAATCTTCTACCGTCTTTATGAAGTGGCTTTGCCCGATAATTACATTTTCATCTTCCTTTTTAATTTTAACGATCCGGATGTTCATAACCATTAATACACAAAATAATAGAAATATGTTTGTAACATTACGAAGGTTGTGATTTGCTACGCAGTGAGAAAAGAGAAATTTAATGATATTAAGTCCAGATTAATACAGGAAAATATTGAATTTTTAGAGGATGAGGCAAAATTTCATGTTTTAATAATTCCATTGTCTCAAAAGGAAATTGAAAACATTGGGAAGAAATACTTATTAATGGAAGAAAAAGAAGTTGGTGAATTAGACTTTCCAGGTCAGAGTTTTAGAATAGATTCATCCAAAGATGTAATTGATAAATTCGCGGGTTTGTTTATTTCAAAAGGTAAAAGAGTAGATTTGGAGAATCCTAATAATATAATTGAAATTAAAAAGTGGAAAGGAAAGTATCTAGTCAGTGTCTCCTGAGCCTTCCGTTGGCCCTTATAGAAGGTCTTGATTTTTCAGATCCTTTCCCTTTCTTCCTTAGTCCGCGTGCCTTCTTGCCTGAAGAGGTTAAACCCCTGTAAACTCTTCCGGTATTTGCAGGTTCGCCAGTCCATGAAAGATGAGGATCATTTTTGATATTTGGATGGCTTGGATCAACAAGTATAACTTCAAAGAATTTGTATTTTCCATCTTCAGCAAGATAATATGAATTAAGGACGTTCAAATTTGGATATTTATCTTGAACCCTTTCCTCAGCAATCCATTTCTCGCTTTTACCATGTGTCAATTTATTATAGCCATATCTCCTTGGCCTTCTGCCTCCCATTATGTTTCTCCTATGAAGATCTCCCCTCTTTATCCTGATTCTTACAACAACAAAACCAGGTTTATCCTTATAACCCAATGACCTGGCTCTTGCTATCTTAGTAGGTTTTTCAACCCTTACTATTGCAGGTCCCCTTCTCCAAGAGACCATCCTCAGCCTTACATAGTCAGGGATCTCCTCTTTAGCCTTAAGTATGTTTTGAGATTCAAATGAATAGCTACTTTTAGCCTCCAATTCCGACACCTTAGTTTTTGGTTATATTTATTGATTATAAAAGGATTAGGTTAATATTTATATCATCTTGGAATTCAGTTACATGAGCGATATAAATCTCCCACCCATGCCAGATAGATCATTGATAATATTAAAGAAATTGCAGAGCAAATTGCCGGAATATAAACCTTACAAGGAAAATGTAGATATTAAAGGAAACTCCCTCACAATTTACAATGAAATATCAAAAAGAGTGAAAATAATATCATCAAACCTTTCTGCCGCTATTCAAAATTTAAAGGATTATAATCTTTTGAAGGAAGCTTCACAGGCTGAAGAAACACTAAAAAAACTGCAATATTTGGCAAGTCTGCCATCCGAATTCACAAAAACTGATAAGGTAATCAATGCCACGCAAGAAGAAATTAAGAAACTGTATGAAATGGACGAATTTTCAGTCGATACATTGCTTTCGATACAGGACAACGTCAATACATTCAGAGGGGCATCTATATCCGGTGAGTTTGATAAGAATGTCTTGGATAAAATAAATAAAGGGATAAATGACTTAATGCAGTCTTGGGATAATAGGAAAAAATTCTTTGAGACTAAAGCTTGAGGAAGGCCCTTCCAAATATCTCTTTTCTATCCATGGCTTCATACGCTTCTTTTACATTATTTAAATCAAATTTCTTCCCTACAATGGCTTTTATTTTTCCCTCCTTAGATAGGCGAAGAGCTTCTTCCATATCTCTTTTCGTAGAACTTATGCTCCCAATTACTTTATTCCCCTTTAATATCAAATTGCCCAAAGGCAAATTTACCGGGGTAACATCAACGTTCCCAACCACAACAACCGATCCGCCGAATCTGAGACTTCTAAATGCTTCATTGAAGGTGGGTCTTCCAACACTTTCAAGAGCTAGGTGTACACCATCGCCTGTTATTTCCTTAACCTTTCTTTCCATGTTTTCTTTTTCTATAACATAATCTGCACCTAGTTTTTCAAGTAATTCTTTTTTCCACGGTGAAGATGTTTCGGCTATCACCTTGGCGCCATATGCTTTGGAAATTTGTACAGCATGACTTCCAACTCCTCCACCCGCACCAGTTACAAGTACCCATTGACCTTCAGATAAGCCTCCGTTTACCCTCATAGCCTGAATTAGCATTCCAGTTACGCATGCTGCAATTACCGCTTCTTCTTCACCAACTCCATCAGGTACCTTTACCAGACTTATTTCTGGCACCCTTATGTACTTTTTATAAGCACCATTTAGTGATTCACCGAAGGTTCTTTTATTTCTACATAAATTTTCCCTCCCGCTAAGGCAGTATTCACATTTACCGCAGGGGACATATATCAAGGAAGATACCCTATCTCCAACTTTGAATTTCGTTACGTTTTTTCCAATTTTAACAACTTTCCCTGAAATTTCATGCCCAGGAACTATTGGGAGCGTTACTCTGGGAAAGAATCCTTTCATTGTTAGAATATCCCTATAGCAGATTCCAGTCCCGTTTTGTTCTATTAAAACTTCATTATCTTCAGGCTCTTCATCAGGAAAATCTTCAATTTCAGGGAATTTATTAATTTCCTTTAAAATAGCAGCTCTCTGCATGAGAGCTTATTTTTAATTAACATATTAAAATTGTGATAAAATTTATAAATTTTTTAAAACTTCTTTTGTAGCATCCACCATATTCTTCAATTTATTGTACCCCACTTCTCTGGACCTCGTCCTTAGACCACAATCAGGATTAATCCTAAGTCTGTCAGGTTCAATGAATTTTAGTGCATATTCTATTCTATTCTTTATGAGGTCAACAGTTTCAATATCGTCAATGTGTACATCAGTAACCCCTAGTCCAAGTCCAATTTTTCTAGATGTAACGTCCATAGCATCCTTGAATCTTTTGACATCTGCGTATCCGATCCTATCAGCATTGAGATTTAGTGAATCTCTGTTTGCAAATTCAAGATTGTAATAATCAACCTTTAAATCTGGAACTATGTTGAAGAGAAGACCGTAATCAATACTGTAGCAAACATGGAGATGAACCTCGATGCCATTTATATCTCTAATGGATTCATTTATGGAATCCAAAACAGTTGTCATTTCAGCTGGATGTGTTGTAGCAGCAGGTTCATCTATCTGTATCTGTAATAAATCATCTCCCCAGAATTCTTTCAGTTCCCTAATTTCCTGATTGACTATTTTTCCAAATTCCATTGCCAGTTCATATCTATCTCTATAGTATTCATTAAAAGACCAATCCATTAAGGTATATGGGCCAGTAATGGGTATTTTAATATTCTTTTTCTTTAATTTTTTCAACAGCTGAATTTCTTCCATATGGAAGCTCTTGATCCTTTTTAGTTTATTCACAACGCTACCTTTGTTATAATATCTGTTATCGAAGGATCTTACAGGTCCATGAACAATTATGCCATCCAGCCTCCTAATTGGGTGTTCATACATCTCCCACCTGAACATCTCTCCCCCTACACCGATATTGTCCAGCCCTGCTTTTTCGTACAGTTCAATTGTTTCGAAGGTAGCCTTAGATGCCAATTCATTTAACTCATTTTCATCTAGAGATCTGAATTTTCGTGAAAGATATTCTGGTTTTCTAAATGAGCCTATTTCCTGAGTTGAAAGATAATCCGAATTCATTAAGCGACACCTCCCAGCAATTCAACTTTCTTATCAGCAATTTTTCTGGGCAGAAAGTCTAAGTAATTGTTATGAGTAATAAGTAATTCCGGGAAATCATCTACAAATCTTTTAAGTTCACCGGGCAAATCATTTTCTAATTTTGTACTGGTTGAATCCAACGCAAAATACCCCGGTAGATTGGAATATTTAGACGATAAATACGGGTCTTCAGTTATTAGTGAATAAACTTTCAAACTGTTAATATGAGAATTCTTTGAATTGAGTGGTATTCTTAAAAAAACCCTTTGACTAAATGAACCATAAACTTCAGCATCCTTCGGGACCTCTTCATAAAAGAAAACCTTGTCAGTCCCCATAATTTTCAATATTTGACTGTAAACCTCTATCATTCCATCCTGAAATTTTTTGAAATCCATATTTACTTGTGACAATGAATAGAAAGTTCCAATTCCCGGAAGGAATGTCATATATCCATCAAATTCATTGGGTTTATATACAGGTCCTGGAATGTTATATTCAGATCCATCCACATCCAGGGAATTTTTGACATTACCTATTTCATTGACTATGGGTTTTCTATAAAAAGTATTGGTTTCAAAGTATCTTGTCAATGGTCCCAATGAAATACCATCTACACTAGCCACCAGTGGCCTGAAAATATCCTGCCAGTTGAAAAGGGGATCAGTATAGTAATCTACCTTGTTCACTCGCATCATTTTGTAGAATTGATCCTTTTCTTCCGTAATCATTTTTATCAGATCATTCGTTTCTATAATTCCCCTTTCCCATCTTCCTATTCCCAGTCTTAGCCTTTCACTTCTTGGGTATATCCCATAAATAAGTTTCCTTACAATCGTTTAAATCACCTCCAAAACTTTCCTAGCAAATTTATATTTACCTATAGGCATTAAATGAATGCCATCGATGTATCCTTTCAATTCATCTATTGAATTTACAATTAAATTGAAAAACAAATTTTCCAAATCTGCTGAATTTTGCATTTTTTCAAGAAGGTTATCTGGAATATTTAAGTCCAAATCCCTGTAAAAATCCAATGAAGCCTTTTTCAATATAGGAATAAAACCAGCAATCAATTTGAATTTTCTATGCTTGACCCAATCATGTTTTAAAACTTCTGGATCATAAATTGAATGTGTAATGAAAAAACTACATCCAGCTGTAATTTTTGCATTTAATACTTCTTGCTCATTACCTCTATGCGGATTAGAAATTCCACCTATGTTAATATCCATACCAAATTTACTAGAAATCTCTTTCAAATATTCATTTTCCTTCAGATATTTCATAAGGCCTATTGTATCAATCTCATCTACAGGTTCTGAACCAATCCTGGGATTTATGCTATCACCTCTGAGTACCAGAAAGCTATTTATTCCTACTTTGAGTGATGTTACAACTCTAGAAATTATCATAAGTTTGTTACCATCTCTGGGGGATATGTGAGGAACCAATTCAACAATTGAATTTCTACCGAATTCATGCAAAATTAAGATTGGGTCAATAGAGGGCAATCCTCTTGGGTTATAGGGACTTGTAGCCATATTTATGTAATCCAAAATAAGTTCCCTGGCACTTTCAATATCTTTCAGTCCCGGTGACCTGCTTGAAGTAATTTCCACGGATTTTATGAAAATATTAGGATTTTTTTCAAATATCATTTCGGTAATTTGATTTATCTTATAAAACAATAAAAATTTTTCTTCGATTCATTTTCTAAAAAGATATTAAATTTAATTTTGTACGGTTTCTCTTTAAAGATATTTTTCGTGAGAAAATCCCATTAACACCATCAAAAATGGGAAAATATAAATCCAGAGCGCTCATACTGGTATCAGCGGGGTGGGGTAGCCAGGAAATCCCGACGGGCTCATAACCCGTAGATCGGTGGTTCAAATCCACCCCCCGCTATTTTTAAAAAATTCTTAATTTACTATTTCTTCTTAAACTGATTTTTTGATGCGTTCCGATAAATATGGTGATAAAAGGAAATTAATCATCACAAACTAATAGAAAAACAAAATAAAATTAATTTGAATCTATGATCAAATTAATTCCTCTATAAGAGGAGTTATATCATTCACTGGCTTTCCATTTTCGTGTATGGGTAATGTTACGAAATTTTTGGATTTGTAGTTCATTAGAAGCTTGGATAAACGTTCATCATAGGTTTCCTTCTGATATTCAATGAATACCCCCATGGGAATTCTATCTCCCCATTCCAGGGATTTTATAGTAGCCTGTCCTAACTTTTGTTTATATTCATCTTCATTCTTAGCAACAGGATCCCACCCTTCCTTCTGCAGGTCATACAACCTAGCATCGTAATATTCCTTTGTATTGATGTTATTGTAAGTCACGCACGGTTGCATTATATCTATTAAGGCAAGCCCTTTGTGTTTAATGGCCCTAATTATGGTGTCCTTAAGATGTTTTATATTGTAAGAATAAGATCTTGCAACAAATGTATACCCTGAAGCAAGTGCAAGGAAAATTGGATTGACTGGATCCTTGATATTTTCTACCTGTAACGATTTAGGGCTTTCACCATATGGAAGTGTCGGGGATGCTTGCCCTTTTGTAAGACCATAGACTCCATTGTCAAATATGAGATAGGTCAGGTCAACATTTCTCCTTCCAGCAGCTACAAAATGTTGACTACCAATACCCAATGCATCTCCATCACCTGCCGCTGCGATAACTTCCAATTCAGGATTAGCAATTTTTATTGCTTGTGCCTGGGCCAAAGACCTACCATGTAATGTGTGGTATGCATATACATTTACATAATGAGGAATTTTTGAACTGCAACCGATACCACCGGTTAATGCTACTTTCTCATTAGGTATTTTCAATTCCTGTAGTGCCAGTGTCAGAGCGTTCAGTATACCGAAATCTCCACATCCTGGACACCAATCTATTTCAACATTTGTTCTGTAAGTATTAGGCATAAGTTAAAACCACCCTCCCTTCAGTTTTAGATCTATCTAACCCTTCAATCAACTCCTCAAAAGCTATGGGTCTACCATTAAACTTCACTATTCTGGAATTAACATCAATTCCAGCTTCTTCTTTTAGAATGTCTGCAAGCTGACCAGAATAATTTTGTTCCACTGTTACGATCCTTTTGTATTTGGCAAAGGGTTTTACTTCGTCGACCGGGAATGGATGTAATAATCTGATCTGTAAGTATGAATATTCCGGTCTTTCTCTTATTGCATCAAGTATAGCTCCTTTGGGTGATCCCCATGAAATTATGAGGTTCTCTCCATTTCCATAAAACTTGTATTTCATATCTGTGGGTATTTCACTTAGAACCTTCTTTAGCTTACCCATCCTTTTATCCATCATTCTGATCCTATTATCTGGGTCTTCGCTGAAGATGTGTCCATCTTCCTCATGTTCGTCTCCGGCAATGGTGAACATTCCGTTTTTAACTCCAGGGACTGTTCTTGGTGAAATGCCATCTTCTGTAAACGCATACCTCTTATAGTTGCTTACCTCTCCCTCAAGAATTAACTTACCTCTATCTATTTTGAGCTTTGATGTATCAAATTTTGGAATTGTATAATTGCTCATTGCCATGGATTTATCAAGCATCACTATTACAGGCAATTGATATTTCTCAGCAAGGTTAAAAGATTCAAATGCATCGTAAAAGGCCTCTTCATGGTCACCAGGTGCTATTACTATCCTTGGAAACTCTCCATGGCCTGCACTTATCGCGAATTTCAAATCACCCTGTTCGTGTCTAGTTGGCATACCAGTTGATGGGCCAGCTCTTTGGTAGTAGAATATTTCAACGGGCGTTTCTGTCATTCCTGCATATGAAAGCGATTCAACCATTAATGAAAATCCAGGCCCAGATGTGCTAGTGGCTGCCCTTAATCCTGTATTTGCAGCCGCAATAGCCATATTAATTGCGGCTATTTCGTCCTCCGTTTGCTCTACAATTACATTGTATTTGGACATAACCCCTTCCAGATACTGAGATTCATCGCTCGCAGGTGTTATTGGGTAATAAGATTGAAACCTCAATCCAGCGGCAATTTTACCAATAGCTACTGCCTCAGCTGCATTTATTAACATTTTTCCAAAAGACTTCCCCTTGGGCAAAGTTATGCTTCTTTCAATTTTTGTTATGGAGTATGTTTCATCCACTACTGCATTGTTTAATTCTGCAATATTTGGTCTCTTTGCGAAATTTTCACTAATCACCTTCTGTATGGCATCCTTTGGTATGGAAGCAATTTTTCCAACAACTGCAAGGGCAATGGTATTTTTCATAACGCTTAGTTCAGATAGATTCTTGTTGTATTTATTAGCTACATTTTGGAGAATCTTGTTGTACTCAACCTGTATAAATCTTGAATCAAGTGGCTTTTCCTCTGTTATTATAAAACCGTTGTTATCAACTTCGTCTTTATGCAATATTATGCTTTTAGAATCTAATGCAATCAGTATGTCAACCCTCTTGGAATAACTCCTTATTAGCTCATCACTAACTCTGACCCTGAAGTAAGAATGTTCGCCTTTTATAGTAGAGAAAAGCTCCGCATTGCTGAATACATAATATCCCAGCCGAGCCATAACCTTAGAGAAAGTATCTGAAGTGAAGTTTATTCCACTTCCTTGCGGCCCGGCTACCATTAGGTTTAGGTCTTTCATGGTAAATCCCTTTCTCATCTGAATTAAATCTTATCTTAAATAAATATTGCAATTTTTTTAAGTAATTTGTATCTGTAAATTTTATTCCGTTAAAATTCTCGAATCATAACCTATTATGAAATTAAGGGATAGAAAAAATTTAAATCAAATCATTTATTGCATATCAAATGGCCGAGAAAAGGGGATCAGGTTTCCAATCAGCAGCTGGCTTAATCAGATATTTTGAGGAAGAGGAAGACTTAGGTCCAATTCTTGATCCCAAACTGGTTCTATATATTGCAATAATTTTTGGTGTCACGATTGAATTGCTCAAAGTGTTTTGGCCTTTATCCATATGAATAACCAGCAATAAAATTACAAGATATTTTAATCCTGTCTGTTTACATAAGAATTTTTTGCATGTAGAAAAAATAGAGGTAAGTTTTCTAATTATGGAAGAGACAATTATCTTTTCTAATTGTTCTGGGGTGTGACAGCTATAAGTATTAAGGGTGTTTCCAAAAAATTTGGAAAAAATCAGGTATTGAAAGATATAAACTTGGATATTGTGCAAGGCGAACTGTTAGTAATCTTAGGTCCAAGTGGATCCGGTAAATCTATACTTTTAAGGGTTATCTCAGGTCTTGAAAATCCAGATTCAGGAAAAATTTACTTTGACGGGGAAGATGTAACAAGTTTCCCCCCTTCAAAAAGGGGAATAGGGATTGTCTTTCAAGATTATGCAATTTGGCCACATCTTTCGGTAGAAGAGAATTTAATGATTGTAATGGAAGATAAAAAATTTGGAAAAGATAGCAGGGATGAAATCGAAAAGGAAATAGCTGAACTAACTTATTCGGTTGGTCTGGGAGATAAATTAAAGCGCATGCCCCATGAGCTATCCGGAGGAGAACTCCAGAGGGTAGGCATTGCTAGGGCTCTGGCTTCAAAACCTAAACTTTTGCTTCTAGATGAGCCATTGAGTAATTTAGATGAAAGAATAAGAAAAGAACTTTTAATCAAAATTTTAGAAATCGTGAAGGATAGAAAATTAACTGCCATAATGGTGACACACTCGCAGGATGAAGCGTTTGAAATAGCAGATAGAATTGCCATAATTAATTCAGGAAGAATAGAACAAGTAGGAAAACCGGAAGAGATATTCTTTAGGCCATCTAGCAAATTTGTGGCACAATTCATAGGGGAAAATCTTCAATTAGAGGGTACTATACAAGAAATTTTACCCGAATCCATTAAAATAAACCTTGGGCCATTAGGGAATATTAAATATAAAAAATTACAAGGATTTAAGAACGGAGAAAAAGTATCTATTATAGTAAGGACGTCTGATTTAAAACTTAGCAGTGGCGTTGGGGATAATGGTGTTGAAGGTAGGGTTGTTGATATGAAGCGTTTTAAGAACAATTATAAAGAGATGTGCAAGAAAGCTCCGGCCTTCAGGGAGGAGATGAATTGCGGAAAGATATATAAACCGTGATAATATAATTTTTAGGAAGATGGAAATAACTAATAAAGAAAAGGAGTATCATGATGAAGATCACGTAGTATACAGCTTTCAATACCATGTGATATTTTGCTCGAAGTATAGAAGAAGGGTTCTTGTTCCCCTATAGATATAAGATTAAAGCAACTGATTTTTGAAAAAAAAAGTGATTATGGGTATAAGGTACTTGAGATGGAAGTTATGCCAGACCAAGTATATCTCCTCATAGATGTGAATCACAAAGGAGGTTTGTACTATGTTGTGAATAGAATTAAGGGTTAAACTTCCCATATACTCAGGGAAGAGTTCCCGGAACTCCAGAGAAAGCTTCCAAACCTGTGGACACATTCAAAATTCATTTCATCAGTGGGTGCAGTAACACTTGATGTTGTAAAGAAATACATAGAGGAGCAGAAAGGGGTATGATATTAACATTCAACATAAAACACAACAGGGATTTCTCCGATGAATTTAAGAAGGCCAAACAGGTTGCTGAGTTTGCGATCAGAACTCACACACTTTCCTCTAAGGATGTCAAACACTTCGGTCTGAAGAGTATCATCGCAAATCAGATACTGAGAAAGTATCCTAGAAACAGGA
>Ga0209012_1001244_pt1 | contig 27916 bp, 36 predicted proteins | sample RS3BMetagenome_FD_184735 | JGI IMG/M metagenome (GOLD analysis project Ga0209012, IMG submission 184735) | Ferric oxide microbial mat and aquatic microbial communities from Rainbow Spring, Yellowstone National Park, USA - RS3B (SPAdes) (version 3) ...
TGGTCAACGACCGTCTCGCGGCGATCAATGCGGTTGAGGAGCTGATCGCCGCCAGCCACCTCCACGTCGGTGACCGTGTCAGGCTCGGCCACAACCTCAAGCCCCAATACCTTCACGGACGGATGGTGACGATCATCGCCAAGGACGGCGAGAAGTGGCTTGTTCGGCTCGACGAGCCGGTGGGACGATTCACCAACGCGGATCTACGGGTCTACGCCAGGCAGCTGGAGCCGGAGAAACCCCCTGAATAGATACGATGGCGATACGGATCTCGGGAGGGTAGAGGCTGCGCAGATAGCGGCAGAACTCCAGGAATATCGTGCGGTCCTTCTTCACCTTCTCCCGCCCATAGAGCTCGTCCTGGTTCAAGTCGTACGCGGCGAGGAGGTGGCGCACGCCGGCGTTGCGGTTGTAGGTGGCGCGTCGGCGACGGCGCCTGGGCTTCTTTCCGGTTTCGCCCTTCACGGCCGCCGGCGCTCACTGCTTGCCCGGGCGCGGCAGGAGGTTGAGCGGGCCGAACTCGTCCATGCAGATGACGACTTTCGGATCCCTGCGTTTGGGGGCCTTGCCGTCGGCGATGTCGTAGAACTCCAGGACGCCGCTCTTCTTCTCCTCGAAGTCCTGGTCGGTGGACTGCCCGACCGCGTCTACGGACGGGTTGATCGCAGCTCGAAAGTCACTCACTGAACACAGTGGAGGACCCGCCCGACGCCCAATCGGGCCCGAGCCCCTGGCGGCGGCTGGCGTTACGACACCCTGCAACCAGCTACCGCCGAAGCCAGGGGGCCGTGTCTCCGATCAGCACCGTGATCTCGAATGAATACCAAGGCATCGAGCAACGCGTGGTCGTTGCTGTTCGCCCCTCGCCGCACCGGAGCCGCTGCGGGTCACCTGGGGACGGCCCATCTCCCTACGTAATGGACACTACGTCCATTGTGGAATGCCAGGAGGTGGTGACCAACCGAGCCGCATTTTCGGGGCGTCAGACCTGGGGCATCTCTATCGAGGGCGGCAGTGGCTCATCCTGAAGAGCCAGAGCGAGATTCCATCGCAACCACTTGAGGTAGGCCTGAACCTCGATCGTTGCTCGTCAGTAGGTCGCTACCGTGCCGACCTTCACGGTGTCAGTCAGGGCTGGAGCCTGCCCGAATGTTGTAGCAGTTATTGACCATCTGAACAGCGCTGCGCATCCGCTCTCGAAGGTTCTTATCGTAGATGAACGGGAGGGACGAAATCTTGTCCTGATAGACCGCCAAGTCGAGCCGTCCGAGTTTGAAGCGCATCATGTCGGACCAGGTCACCGTCGCCGCCGGACCCGAGAGCCCCTTCATCTGCATGCGCCGAGTCCAGTCGACTAGCTCGGAGATGCCGACGAGCACCCTCTTCGGATCACACCCCCGCTATGCGCACGTGCCGCCGAAGGGGCGCGAGTCAACGATCGTGGCGCCCCACCCCGCCTCGCGGCACGGGTAGGCGACGCTCTGGGCGGTCGATCCCGTACCGACCTCAATGAGATCGACAGTCATGATCAGAATCCGGCCAGATGAGGGTGAGCGTCAGGTCGAAGACAGCTCTGTCACTTCAGCGTGGCACGTAGCATCCCGGATTGGCGGCTGCATGATCCGCGAAACTCGAAATGTGGTCGGATGTCGCTCAGGGGTTACCATTGTCGATTGCCCGTTGTCGGTGGTGCCGCGGTCAGTATGAGCAGGACCTGGGTTGATACTCAGGGCGAAAACAGCCCGGACGGGCTCGGCTCTGGCAGGAGTTGAAGGTGTTGACGACCCAGCGAACGCCTTGATCGCCAGCTCGGCATGACCCCGCGTCTTAGTTGTTCTGGTGTATAATAGAAAATCTTATTTGGGAAGGAGTAGGCGATGGTTGACGACGAACTGCAACACGAGGCCCGGGCGCTCGGTGACCCGACGCGTCACCGCCTGTTCCGCTACATCGCGGATTCTCCTGGTCCGGTTGGGGTCGCTGAGCTGACCGACCACGTGCGCCTCAACCACAACGCGGTTCGCCAGCATCTCGCGGTCCTGAAGGACGCCGGCCTGGTGATCGAGGAGGTCGAGGAGCGCCTGCGTCCAGGACGTCCCCGCCTGCTGTACCGGCTGCACCCCGAGGCGGCAGGGAGATGGGACACGCCTGGCGCGTACGCCTGGTTGGCGAGCCTGCTCAGCGACGCGGTTCGCCGCCGATTGGACCCGCGCCAGGTGGGCCGCCAAGACGGGCATCGCCGTGCCGCCGAGCTGACCGGCACCGGCGAAGGGATCGATCTCCTGGAAGCCGAGATCGCTCGGCGTGGATTCCGGCCGACGCGGATCGAGCGGGGACGCAGGGTCGAGTTCGTGCTCGGACGATGCCCGTTCGCCGATGTGGCCGGATCGGATCCCGATACGGTCTGCCAACTGCACCTGGGGCTGGCCGAAGGGCTGGTCGAAGGCCTCGGTGGTCTCGACGTGGAGGGGCTCACGGCCAAGGATCCCCGCCGGGCTGGCTGTCGCCTGAGTGTCCGGCGCCAAGCTGTGGCGGCAGGTGCCCGCTCCTGATTCGATCTGCATGTACGGCGTCAGACGCTCGCGCGGCGGCCAGGGATTCATAGAGCCGCCAGGTACCCCTGGCTCGGAGGACTCGAGGGTTTGGACCGTGACAGGACCCGACACAAGCTTCGCACCCTTCGAGCGGAGAGGAGTCCCACGATGTTGCACACCGAGCTGACCAGGCGACTGGGTGTCGCGTTTCCCATCATCGGCGCACCCATGGGGGGCGTTGCCCATGGGCGTCTGGCCCGGGCGGTGACCGAGGGCGGTGGGCTCGGCATGATCGGCGTCGGTAGCACCGATACCGCGGAGCTGATCGACCGGGAGGCGGCTGTGGCGAGCGACTGCGGGCGCCTCCCCTTCGGGATCGGGCTCATGGCCTGGGCGCTCGACCGCCGCCCCGGTCTGCTCGACAACGCCATCGACGCGCGGCCGGCGCTCGTGTCGGTGTCCTTCGGCTCGCCTGCCCCCTATGTTGACGCGCTCCACGAGGCCGGCATCGCGGTTGCGTCCCAGGTGCAAGACGTGGCCGGGGCCAGGGCCGCCGCCGAGGCTGAGGTTGACTTCGTCGTCGCGCAGGGGACCGATGCCGGCGGCCACACCGGGACCGTGGGTACGCTTCCGCTGTTGCAGCTCGTGCTCGACGCCGTCGACGTGCCCGTCATGGCTGCCGGCGGGATCGCGACTGCACGCGGCCTCGCCGCGGTATTGGCGGCCGGGGCAGCCGGTGCGTGGGTGGGCACGTGCCTGCTCGCCTCCCCTGAGGCCACTACCAAACCCGAGGCAAGGGCCAAGGTGCTGGCTGCCGAAGAGGTCGACACCGTCCTCACCCGGGTGTTCGACGTCGCCCAGGGCATCCCCTGGCCGGAGCGCTTCGCAGGCCGAGCCCTGCGCAACCGGTTCACCGACCGCTGGCACGGCCGGGAGGCCGAACTGGCCACCGACGCCGCGGTAGGAAGCGAGCTCGCTGCCGCCCGGGCCACCGCCAACTACGACATCGCCTACCTCTACGCAGGCCAGGCCGTAGGCCTGGTCCGAGCCTCCCGCCCGGCCGCCGAAGTGGTCCAAGACCTCGGCGAGGGCGCGCTGGCCCTCCTGGATGAACAGCTGGGCCGGCTGCTGGGACGCTGTTCCAACGACAGGTTCGGATCACCGCACCCCGGCAGCTGACCGGTTCTCGGCAAGGTCAGCCGTATGCCGAGACCTCTACTTGTCGGGCTGGGGCGTGAGGCGCAGGTACGGCTTGAGCGTCCGGAACCCCTTGGGGAAGCGACTGCGCGCCTCGTCATCGGAGAGGGCCGGGGAGATGATGACCTCGTCGCCGTCTTTCCAGTTCACCGGGGTGGACACCGCGTGGGCGCCGCTCAGCTGCAGCGCGTCGATCACCCGAAGGATCTCGTCGACGTTCCGCCCAACGTTGGCCGGGTAGGTGAGCGTGAGCTTCACCTTCTTGTCGGGGCCGATGACGAACACGCTTCGCACCGTGGCCGTCTCGATGGCCTTGGGGTGGATCATCCCGTACAGGTCGGCGACGGTACGGTCCTCGTCGCCGATGAGCGGGTAGTTGAGCCCCTGTCCCTGGGTCTCGGCGATGTCGTCCGACCAGCGCCGATGCGACTCGACGGGGTCGACGCTCACCCCGATCAACTTGGTGTTGCGCTTGGTGAACTCGTCCTTGCGGCGGGCGAAGTCGCCGAGCTCGGTGGTGCACACCGGCGTGAAGTCCGCCGGATGGGAGAACAAGAGCCCCCAGCCGTCGCCGAGGTACTCGTGCAGACTGATCTGTCCCTCGGTCGTCTCCGCGGTGAAGTCGGGGGCGGTGTCGCCCAACTGGATCGCCATATGTCCTCCTCTACTGAGATTTTCTAGTTAGTGCTAGTATATCGGGTGGTGGGTATGATTGTCGGGTTTCTTGGTCGGATTTTGCCTCGGGTGCCGGGATGGGTGGCGGCCGAAGCCGAGCCGTGTCACGGCAAGATGGCACGATAAGGAGTCGTGATGGAGCACCCAGCAGTCTCCGGTGAGGCACAGGACACCGACGGGGGTGATCCCGCCTGCTGGGCCTACCTCGTCTGCGCTGAGTGTGGAGCTGTCGAGACCGAGGGGCATCGTCCGGGTTGCCGCTACGAGCAAGCCGACGCCTCGGGCACCGACCGAGCCACCGGGAGATGACCGTGTCGGGCCCGGGCCGAGCTTAGGGCGTTGCCGACGCGGCGAGCTCGGCGAGGTCGATGTCTGGATCAGTCAGGCTGGCAGGAGCCACTGGGTGCCCGGCTTGGAGCAGTGCGTCGATGGCGTCACCTGCGTCCCAGATATTCGCGTTCATCGCGGCGGCCACCCGGTCGTGGCGAAGCCAGAAAGCAATGAATGTTCGGCTGGCCGGTTCACCGCGAAACACGACCTGATCAAACGACGGTGCCCATCCTCGGTACTCCATCCCGAGGTCGTACTGGTCGGATTTCTTCGAGGCGCAGGTGTCACCGCCCCAAGCCCTTCTCCGTCCATCGAAATCCGAGCGATCCGTTGGGAATCGCTGGAGCACCGGTCACCTCGTCAAGGGCCGCCGTCTTCCACTCGGCCCCTTCTGCGTCGTCACCCAGTTCAGCGGCGGTGAGGAAGTGGTCGGGGACAAACCCGTCTCCCCGCTCACGCAGGGATACGAGGAACGGCAGATCGGTGTAGGTCCGGGCGTAGGTCTCGCAACGGGGGACTTGGCGGTTCCGGTAGAACTCGGTGAGGATGACGTGTCCCATGGCCATCGCGAGCACCCCGTCGGTGCCGGGGTTGGCGGCCAGCCAGTTGTCGGCGAACTTGGTGTGGTCTGAGTAGTCGGGGGAGACGACCACCACCTTCTGGGCCCGGTAGCGGGCCTCGGTCATGAAGTGGGCGTCAGCGGTACGGGTGATCGGCAGGTTCGTTCCCCACATGATGAGGTAGGAGGCGTTCCACCAGTCAGCCGATTCGGGCACGTCGGTCTGGTCGCCGAAGACCTGGGGCGAGGCGATGGGCAGGTCCGCTTACCAGTCGTAGAAGGAGAGGATGGTGCCACCGAGCAGCGACTAGAAGCGGGTGCCGGCTGCGTACGAGGCCATCGACATCGCCGGGATGACGGTAAACGCGGCGGTGCGCTCCGGCCCGTAGGCGGCGACGGTGTGGATGTGAGCCGCTGCTATCAGCTCGAGGACCTCGGGCCAAGCCGACCGCACGACGCCGCCTCGCCCCCGAGCTTTCTTGTACCGGCCGGCCCGCTCGGGGTCGGTGGTGATCTCCGCCCAGACCGCCGCCGGGTAGCCGAGGCGGGCTCGCGCCTCGCGGAACATCTCGAGCAGTTCGCCGCGAACGTAGGGGTAGCGGACCCGCGCCGGGGAGTACGTGTACCAGGAGAATGAGGCCCTTCCGGGCATCCCCGGGGCTCGTACTCCGGCGAGTCGGGGCCGACCGAGGGGTAGTCGACCGCCTGGGTCTCCCAGGTGATGATCTCGTCCTTGACGTAGACCTGCCACGAGCACGAACCGGTGCAGTTCACCCCGTGGGTGGAGCGCACCACCTTGTCGTGGCGCCAGCGCTCCCGGTAGAACTCCTCTGCCTGGCGACCACCACGACGGTGCAGCTCGCGCCCGTCGCCCGACGGCTCGCCGCGCTGGAGGTAGCGGGCGGCTCGCACCAAGCCGGTGTCGGCGAGCAAGATCGCTTGCTGGTTCCCAGTGTCTGTGTCCAAGCGCCTCGACGCCATCACCCTCCAACTGCGCTCATCCTCGCTGGCCTGCGTCGGCACCGCAGCGATCGCCACCCCACCCAGCGTCTCGGCTGGGATACGGATCACCCTGCTCACGCAATCTCGCAGGACTCAGTTTTTATTGACTACCAGGAATACTCACGGTCCAGCCATCTCGTCGGCACCCATCGAAGGAGGCCCGTCACTCGGCAGTCTCGCGAGGACGGCTCCACCACATCTCGAGCTGGATGTGGTCAGGGTCGCGAAACACGAGCGCCGAGCCGACCTCGGTGTCGGCGACAGGTGAGTGTTCGATATCAAGTGAGGTGAGGTGCGCCTGCCACGCATCGAGGTCCTCGCGTCGTCCGACGGCGAGCCCGACGTGATCGAGACCCGAACGGCGCTCGTCGAATCGCCCGCCGGGATGCCCTGCGTGTTGGTTGAGGCCGATCACCAGACCGGTCGGATGGTGGAGCAGGACGATCATCGTCCGACCCGGGAAGTCGACGCGGCGAAGTCGTCGCAGTCCGAGAATCTGCTCGTACCAGGTGGCGCTCACCTCGACGTCGGAGACCGACAGGTCGAGATGCCCTATCCCCACAAACTCGGGTAGTTCCATGCCACTCACGCTTTCTCTCGATGACGCCCGTACGTTTGATGCCAGACACCCCATTGCGGGTCTTCCGTCATGTCCCGATCACCCGATAGGTCTGTCGCCGCTCCGGACCTGCCCGGCGTCGTAGACGATGGCGCCATGCCTGTCGGACAGTACGCCTTCGGTGAGGCGGTGTTCGGACACCCGCCCGTCGTGACCGAGCTGGTGGGTTCTCTGCGCCGGCCAGCAGTGTTGCAGCATCGGAGGTGAGGCGCCGGTGGCAGGCCACCAAAGCGCCTCGGCGCACATGACGGCGACGCGCGGTGCGAGGCCTCGCCGAGCACCTGAGTGAGAGCACGACGGAAGCAGTCGGTTGCCATGTAGCCGGCGGAGCCGCGAAACGACGGGTGGCGTAGCGCCGTGTTGGCAGAGCTGGCGAGAGGCCGGCAGAACCCGCCGAGCTCCTGCTCCCAGCGGTAGTCGATCCCGACGGCCGGAAGCCAGCGCTCCATCCCTACTCGGCCGAGCTGAGGGTGCCGCCGGCTGCCCCGAGCACCGCGCACGTCGACGAACAGCTGCACGCCCTTTGCCTCGAGCAGCTGGACAAGCTCGTGGCTGGTCAGCGTTCCGTGCCCGACCGTCACCAGCGACGGACTGCCAACATCGCCCTTGCTGCGACGGTCGCTGGCGAGATGCTCGGAAGTCGGTCTCATACGGGTGATATTCTAGTTGCTACGAGAACAACGATGCTGATCGTGGCCAGCCCGGCTGGTGTCGGGATCCTGCGACGGTCCGCAGCTCGGGTGCCATCAAGCGGCGCCGACGATCGGGCCGTCACCGCGGCGCCCGCTCGCAAGACGGTCAAGGAGGCCAGATGCGCATCGACTACCGCAGCGTCTTTCCGGCGGCGATGGAGGCCATGGCAACGCTGGAGAAGGCGGTCCGGACCTGCCCTCTCGAACCCGAGCTGCTCGAGCTCGTGAAGCTTCGGGCGTCGCAACTCAACGGGTGCGGCTACTGCCTCGATATGCACACCAAGGACGCAGAGGCGATCGGCGTCGATGCCCAACGGCTCCACTTGACCGTCGCCTGGCGGGAGGCACCGTGTTACTCCGCCCGAGAGCGAGCGGCGCTCGCCTGGTGTGAATCGTTGACGCTGCTTCCAAGCTCCGAGGTCCCGGACGACCTCTACGCCGAGCTGAGCAGCCAGTTCAGCCCCGAGGAGATCGTGGCGCTCACCCTTGCCGTCGTCGCCATCAACGGCTGGAACCGCTTCGCCGTCGGGCTGCGTTCCCCCGTCGGCAGCTATCAGCCCAGCGGCGAGCACGAAGTGCACTGATCGGATGGACTCGGAGACGGCATTCACCCGCCTCGTCGGTTGCCGGTTGTCGTTGCAGCAGGCCGGCATGGCTGGCGTCGGCGGCCCGGAGCTCGCCGTGGCGGTCGCCGACGCCGGGGCCCTGGGCATGCTCGGGACGCCGCTCGGCACGTCTACAGCGTTCGCGGCGATGCTCATGGACACGGTACGTCGAACGTCGGGGGTGCTCGGCGTCAACTTCCTGGTGCCGTTTCTCGACCGCGACGCCGTCTCGATCGCCTCTTCGGCGGTCCGCCTCGTCGAGTTCTTCTACGGTGAGCCAGACGGTTCACTGGTGTCACTGGTCCACGACGCGGGCGCATTGGCCGCTTGGCAGATTGGATCTCCTGACGAGGCGAAGCTTGCCGTCGACGTGGGTTGCGATCTGGTGGTGGCTCAGGGTGTCGAAGCGGGCGGTCACGTGCGCAGTCAGGTCGGGCTCCTGCCCCTGCTCGACGCCGTCGTCGACGCCGTGGAGGTGCCGGTAGTGGCCGCAGGAGGCATCGGCAGCGCCCGAGGCGTCGCTGCCGTGCTCGCGGCCGGTGCCGACGCAGCGAGGATCGGGACGCGGTTCCTGGCCACGGTCGAAGCGAACATCCACCCTCAGTACCAGCAGGCCCTCATCGAGGCCGGCATGGAGGACACGGTCCTCACCACCACCTTCTCAGTCGGCTGGCCAGGTGCCCCTCACCGGGTGTTGCGGAGTTGCGTCGAGGCCGTGGCAGCCTCCACGGACGAGAACGTCGGTGAGGTGCGGACGCCCGACGGTGCTTCGTCGGCGGTACCTCTGCGCTCTCCGCTGCCCCCTACGCGGGAGACCACGGGAAGCATCGCTGTCATGGCTCACTACGCTGGCCAGTCGGTGGGTGGGATCGACCAGATCTTGCGTGCTGCGGACGTCGTCGAGGAGCTGGCGGCGGGCACACGTGGCCTCGGCAGCTCATCGGACGCTCTGCCTCAGCGGCAGCGCCGCTGAGCACTCATGCCGATGCTGATACTGCGTTCGGGGCCAACTGCTCGCCGAGCGGCCGGCGCTGCCGCGGTCGTGCGTGGGGACAGGCGATCAACAGGCCGTCGCCGATGACCCTGATCTCGATTGTCACATCGCTGCGCCGGGGTCCGAACCGGTATCTCGCCGAGGTATGGGAGAGCGTGCGAGCCCAGCGCTGGCCCCCCAGATGGGATCTCCAATGGATCGTCGTGGAGGACGGCCCTGCCGTCGATTCGAGAACCGTCCCTGACGACCCGAGGATCCGGTACCTCGGCACCTGGGCGCAGCAGGGACCTGCCGGGGCGCGCAACGTCGGCGTCTCGTGTGCCCGAGGCACCTGGATCCGCATCCTGGACGACGACGACATCCTTCCCCCCGGTGCGCTCGCCGCCGCCATCGATGTGGTCGAACGCCACGTCGACGTGCTGTGGATCACCGGCGAGGCCCTGGACCTGACCGAAGCGGGACCTCAACCCATCTCCGGCCATGGCTTCGCCCCCGGACCGCTGCCCCGCCCCGCATTCGCACGGTGGTTGCTGGAACACGACGAGGGTCCGCTGCCCGTCCATCCCGCCAGCCTCTTCGTGCGCCGCGATGCCTTCCCAGCGCGCTCTCCCCGGGCGAGGACGTCGAGATGCTGGCCGCCCTGAGCACCCTCTTCGATGGCTGGCACACCGGTGCGCCTGCCCTCCATTACCGGGTGTCACCTCAGCAACACCGCCGTGCCGAGCACCGGTCGACCAGCTTTCCCTGCCGCGTGAACCTGATTCGCCAGCGGATCCTCGCCATCCAACGGCTCGTCCAGGCGCAGGCGCACTCCGGCGAACCTACTCACCCCGGGGTGGACGATTCCCGCTCGCAGTTCACCGCAGGAACGCCTGCCGCGTCGGGCAGTGCCGACCATCCCCCGCTCCTGGCGACGAGCGGATGGTGACCGGCCCATCGCCATCCCAGCGACAGGCTGCCCGCGCTGTGGTACGGACGGTGAATGTGGGCTTGCCCCGTGAGGTGGTCTGGCGGGGGCGAACGATCCGCTCGGGAATCTGGAAGTCACCTGTCGTGGGGGTGGTCGCCGTGAGTGGGGTGAACCTGGAGGGTGATGGCCAGGCTGACCGTCGAGCTCACGGGGGCCCCGACAAGGCGGTGTACGCCTACGCGGCAGAGGACGAGCGGTGGTGGTCCGAGGAACTCGGCGTCGAAGTGGGTCCGGCCAGCTTCGGCGAGAACCTCACCACGGCCGGCCTCGACCTGAACGATGCCGTGGTGGGTGAGCGCTGGCAGGTGAGCGGTGTGCTCCTCCAGGTCACACAACCTCGCATCCCGTGCTACAAGCTCGGCATCCGCATGGGCGACGACGAGTTCCCGGTGCGTTTCGCCGCGGCCCGACGCCCCGGGGTCTACCTGCGGATTTTACAGGACGGAACACTCCAGGCCGGCGATGAGATCGACGTGGTCAAGCGTCCCGCACACGGCTTCCGGGCGGTCGACGTGGCGAACATCTACTACGGCGACCACCGACGGGCTGCCGCCCTGCTGGATGTGGCCGAGCTCGCTCCGTCCTGGCACACCTGGGCCCGCGGGTGCTCGGTCGTCTGGACTGCGGCCGGAGCGCAATTTGCACTCCACCCGGCGGGACCGGTGCATAACGACCTACCGGCTCTGGTCGGGGCCTCGGGCCGGTCCTCAGTGCGCCAGCATCAAGCCGATGGGAACACTCACGCCGAGCACGACGAGTATTGCCCGATAGCCGAGCAGTACCCGACGCCGGAGCCTCCCCGCCTTTCTCGTCGTCCAGGCAAACAGACCGAGTGCCACGATGAGCAATGCGCTCGCGACGTCGAGCAATTCCGTCACACCTGCGAGGGTGCCAGCCAGGACACCCGCGTTGGCGAGATTGAACATGCAGAACTGGGCCACCACGATCTCCCGACGCGGTGGGTCCGAGGCAACCAGCGCCTGGCCACCGCCAACCAGTATCTGGGCGACGCCGCACACCAACACCAGGTATGCACTGGCCCAGGCCAGATGCCGGCTCGGCGCCTCCCCCCCGGCGGCGGACACGAAGCCCCCAACCACAACCAGCATCGCTCCGGCCGCGGCGAAGGCTACCCCGGACCGACGGGTGCCCGCCCCGGCAGGCATCTCGGCGGGACCAACCTGGGGACCAGTGATCTCTGAGCAGCGGGCTGTCGCCACCGTTTCAGCGTTGACGCGACGTCCGAGGACCATTCGGACAGTTTAGCTAGTCAATGGTAGAGAAACCACTGGCGTGGCTGCGTATTCACGGTTCCACGATCAGTGCGATCGTCGCTCCCGCGTCAGCATCCTCTCGGTCCCAGGTCTCCTGAGCTGCCCCGGCTGCCGGACGCCTCGGCGGTGCCCCGGCGGTGCGTTGCTGCCCGCCTACGCCTCGGCGCCGGCCTCGCCGAGTCGGGATAGCACGAGTGGCATGAAGGCCAGCGGTGATGGCCCACAACGCGAGCGTGGCGAATCCAGCCGCCTTGCCGATCATGGTGATGGCATGGGCGTGGAACATGGCACCGGTGGCGAGACCCCCGAGGGCGAACACGGCAGTCGAGAAGGTCGGTGGCCATGGAGCCAGCCTGACAATCCGGCGCGTCCCCAACAGCCATCGGAGACTCTCGATCACGATGGGCACGGCGAGCGCCGCGGCGAGCGCCCAGGTTGCAGCTGCCGCGATGTGGCACGCGACGCTGACGCCAGGTGGCCAGTAGCTGTCGTCGGCAGCGAGCGCTCTTCCGACAGACGCCGCGGCCAGCCCGCCACAACCCGCGGCGATCCACCACAGCACCCTACGGTCATCTCCGAGGCCACGCCGGGTGACGCGTGCAGCGGCAGCGGCCGCCACGGCCCAGTACCCGACCACGCCGACAGCCGCCGCCAGGAGGGACGCCCACTGCAAGACATCGTGCATGGCGCCAGACGCGTGGGGGACGCGGGCGGCGGCAGCGATGCCAGCCCCGAGTAGTGCGGCAGGAGCGAGGAACCAGCCTCCGTCGACCGTCTCGGCTCGGTGGCAGCGAACGATCGAGGCCACGAAGCGACCCAAGAACACCGCGGCACTCAGCCAGGCAAAAACGAGGCACACGACCCCGACGGTCGCCGCCGGTTCCCCGTGCTGTGTGCTCAGACCGGTGGCGACGACGGCGAGACCCAACGGCACGGTCAAGACGCCGGTGTGCTCGCCGGATGGGCCGAGTCCGAGCCAGGCGGAGATCGGAAGGCGGAGCTCCCGGCGGTGGCGAGCCATGCCACGCCCGCAGATCCACATCGCTTCGCCAACGGCCAGCCACAGGAGTGGACGCACGGCACCGGTGAGCCCACAGGCGCCGGCCAGCTGGGCAGCCGCGCCGGTCGCCATGACCGCGCCGTAGGGAAGCCCCCGTCGTAACGCCTGGGGCGCCGGTGCACCGCCCGGTGAGTCACAGGGAAGATGCCGCTTCTCGCTCGTCATCGAACGCTGCTCGTCATGGGTGTATCGCCCGCGCCGTGGGTACGGGCCAGCTCCCACCGCAGGTGCCCTTCGGTTGGGGACTGGATCGGCAGGAACGCCGCCTCGCGGACCCGGCGGGAGGTCGGGCTCGGCGCCCGATACCCGCCGCCGCCGGTCACCCGCAATTCGAGGGCGACGGCAGCTTGGGCAATCTCTGCTGCCTCCAGGCGGTGCTCCACCACCGATCGCGCTGGCCCAAGGGAGCCGACCAGGCGTCGCTGGCGCTCCTCGATCAGCCCGAGGGTCGCGGTGAGCCGGTTGTGCTCAGCTTGGAACACGTCGAAGCTCCGCCCGAGTCCGGAGCGGGCACTGGCGACCGCGGCTTGGGCCAAGCCGATGCAGAATGCGCTCTGTAAGAGCAGGAACCGCGGCTTCACCGCCCGAAGATACGTGTCGAACTGGGTGCTCACGACCCACTCCGGGTCTACTCGCACCTTGTCGAAGGTCACATTCGACGAGCACGTCGCCCCCAGCGCCAACAGGCCGAGTGGTGGCCCAGCAACTACCCCCGGCGCGTCCGAGGGCACCGCGACAATGACCCGCTCTCTGTCGTCGCCACCGGCGGCGCCGGCGGCGCCGAACACTACGAGGAACCCATCGGCAAAGAGGTTGGACGCCCAGCGCACCGCCCCGTCGACCACAAGGACGTCGTCGTTCCTGGTGAAGCGCACCCCGAGGTCCGCCAAGCCGACCAGGTTCTGCATCGCCGGAGCCATGGCAGTGGAGCCGATCACCGCGGCGTCGCGCAGTCGGGGGACCTGGCTCTGCAGCCGGGGCGAGGCGGACATCGACAGGTACTCGGCCACCATGGTATGCGCCCATACGCTGAACGCCGAGGCCAGGCAGCACCGGGCGACCGCGGTGACGACGTCGCAGCTCACCTGGAGCTCAGGATGAGCGAGGAGCCCAAGCTCGGCGAGATAGCGGAGCCCAGCGCGGAGATCGGCGTCTCCGCTATCGACCGCCTTCGCGCGCTCCGAGAAGAACTCTTCGATGGCCCCGACCGGCAGCTCGATGTCCACCGACGCCGGCTCGGCGGTCATGGCCGCTGCCTCGATGACGCCGGATCGCTCGAGCTGGCGAGGCGGTGCAGGCGGTCGATGGGGGTGCTGACGGCCTGGCGGGCTCGAACGACCGCCTCGTCGTCGGGTGCGTCGTAGAGACAGAGGCACTTGGCCATGTCCTCTCGCACGTAGGTACGCAAGAACGCGACCTCGGGGACCTTCGCGTACAGCGGCGCCTTCTCCTTCTTGCGGGCCAGGTAGGTGTCCATGTCGAGGCCGGCGGGGAAGTCCCATTCGACCAGGTAGCTCGCCGGGCCGCCGGCGCGCGCACGGACCGCTTCGACGGTCGCGCCGACGAGGCGAACGAGGGCCGGGATCGTCCGCTCCACGCCGAGGTCGGCGATGCCGGCTTCGAGGCGCGACGGGACGACGTCTTCGGCGACGAAGAAGATCCGGTCCAAGTCCTCACTGACCTGGACGTCGAGCAGACGACCGCCGGCCTCCTGCGCCGTCGGGCTCAGCCTCTCGACGACCGCCTCCACTGTGGCTCGATCGTTGGTGCCGGTTGCGATCTCGGTCAGGTACAGCGCCATGTCGTGCTCCCGTATCTCTAGTAGTTGACCAATATAGTCAGCTTTCAACATAGCGGGTTCCAGCAGCGAGGCGCCATCGCGACAGGTGACGATCGGGAGTGGACGTCCCCGCATCCCGAACCACGCGGGCTGAGCGGGCGGTTCAGTGGGTGATGATCTGCGCCGCCAGCACCACGACCGCCAAGGTCACCGCCGCCATCAGGCCACGCAGCATGTTCGCCAGGAGCCGTCCTCGACGCACGCTCACCGCGAGGCCTTGGTCCTCGGGGGCGCTTGCTGCCTGGCGGCGAAGCCGGGTCATGGCCCGGGCCTGTGCCATCCCGACGCCGCTGACGATGACGAGGAGCCCAGCCAAGGCGAAGGCCCAGTCGGTGATGGGTGACCACGCAGTTGGCGGCCACGAGAGCGCCAAGCCGGCCCCGATCGCCACCAGCAGGGCGGTGGTGCCGACGAGACCGTAGCGGCGTCCGACGGCCCGGAAGAGAGCCACCTGGGACGGCGTCTCGAGGACCCGTCGGGCCGCGGCGGTCACGACCGCAAGGCAGACGAGGCTCCCCACCCAGATCGACGCCGCGACCAACTCCACGGCGACCAGCGGAGTGTTCTTGGTCAGCATGGTCCCTTTTCTCCTTGCTCATCGCCCGTCTGGCGGCCGACAGCACTGCATCGACTGGTTCGTGACACCCGATGGAAGGTTCGCTCGCTCAGCTTTGGGGCTTGTTTCTCTAGTCTATACTGGAGATAGTATCAAGAGCGGAGGACGAGGTCCTTCAGGATCTCCACACGAGGAGGATCATCCCATGACGATCACTGACACCGACGCCTTCGAGGCGATGCTGGCCCATCACCGCAGCCTCGAGGACCAGGTGGTGCGGCGGGTGGCTACTCTTCGAGAAGCTGTTGGGAGTGACCGCCCCTTCGAGGCGGCGATAGCCGAGCTGGTCGCCTACGTGGCCGAAGAGGTCCTCCCGCACGCGATGGCCGAGGAGCACTCCATCTACCAGGCAGCCGGCGGTCTGCCCGACCTGGCGGGCACGGTGGCAGAGATGATCGCCGAGCACCGACAGCTGGTGGCGTTAGTCGAAGCTCTGGCGACGTCACAGAGCCCAGCCGATGCCGCCGATCTCGCCGGTGCGATCGAGACGCTGTTCACTGCCCACGTGGCCAAGGAGAACGACCTCCTCCTGCCACCGCTCCAGGCGGACGACACGGTGAGCCTGTCGCAGCTGCTGGTGCAGATGCACCGGCTCACCGAGGCAGCCCAAACCGAGACCTCGACCGTCGACGATGTCTCGGTCCCCGACACCGATACGACCCTTCTCGGACTGCTGCTCGAGGCGGGCAGCGCCCTCGCAGACGCCGGCCAGGGTGATCGGGCCTGTCGGATCGTCGCCCAGGCGTGGGCGGCGCTGCGAGTCCCGAGGCCCGATCTCGCCGTGCGTGTGACTGCCGCCCTGCACCGCCTGGTCCGCTCCGTCACGGCCGAACCGATCGCCTTCTTGACCCATGCAACCACCGGCGAGTCGGCCGACGACGAGATCCTCGACGTGCGGGAGCTCGCCCCGGCCCAGCGTCACGAGTCGATTTTCGCCGCCTACGGCGCACTTTCTGCCGGCGCTGGCTTCGTGCTGGTCAACGACCACGATCCTAAGCCGCTGCGATACCAGTTCGAGGCGGAGCACACTGGCGAGCACACCTGGGAGGCCATCGAAGAGGGACCGACCGTCTGGCGGGTGCGGATCGGTCGGATGGGCGCTGGGACCGCATCGACGTCGAGCGCTGCCGGCAGCGAGACCGGAACCGAGCCGGAGCTCGACGTCCGCCGGTTCCCGCACGGGCAGCGCCACGAGTCGATCTTTGCCGCCTACGATGCCCTTGCAGGCGGTGCCGGGTTCGTGCTGGTCAACGACCACGACCCCAAGCCCCTGCGTTACCAGTTCGAGGCGCAGCACGCCGGCGAGTACACCTGGGACTACCTCGAGGAGGGACCCCGCGTCTGGCGGGTGCGCATCGGCCGTCCCGTGGGTGCACCTGCATGAGCACCACCCGAAGTGACCTGGCCGAGCTGGCCGGACGCGAGTACGCCTACGGGTTCGTCACCGACATCGACAGCGACCTCGCCCCTAAAGGCCTGAGCGAGGAGGTGATCCGGCTCATCTCGGCCAAGAAGGACGAGCCGGACTGGCTGCTGGACTGGCGCCTGCGTGCCTATCGCCATTGGCTCACGCTTTCGGAGCCGGCGTGGCAGAACGTAGCCTACGGGCCGATCGACTACGACGACATCATCTACTACGCGGCGCCCAAGGCGAGGGTGACGCCGGGAAGCCTGGAGGAGGTGGACCCCGAGCTTCGGGCCATGTTCGACAAGCTCGGGATCTCCCTCTCCGAACAGGAGCGTCTCTCGGGCGTGGCGGTCGACGCGGTGGTCGACTCGGTATCGGTCGCCACCACCTTCCAGGCAAAGCTCGCCGAGGCGGGGGTCATCTTCTCCTCGTTCTCCGACGCCGTGCGCGACCATCCCGACCTGATACGCGCCCATCTCGGCTCGGTGGTCCCCTACAAGGACAACTTCTTCGCCACGCTCAACTCGGCGGTGTTCACCGACGGGTCGTTCTGCTACGTCCCCAAAGGGGTGCACTGCCCGATGGAGCTGTCCACCTACTTCCGGATCAACGCAGCGGGCACCGGCCAGTTCGAACGGACCCTCATCGTCGCCGAGGACGGGGCGGAGGTGAGCTACCTGGAGGGTTGTACCGCCCCGATGCGCGACGACAATCAGCTGCACGCCGCGGTCGTCGAGCTGGTCGCCATGGAAGATGCCCGCATCAAGTACTCGACAGTGCAGAACTGGTACCCCGGCGACGCCGAGGGCAAAGGCGGGATCTACAACTTCGTCACCAAGCGTGGACGCTGTGCCGGGGCGCGCTCGAAGATCTCCTGGACCCAGGTGGAGACCGGTTCGGCGATCACCTGGAAGTACCCCGGTGTTGTCCTCCAAGGCGACGACTCGGTTGGCGAGTTCTACTCCGTGGCGCTGTCGGCCAACTACCAGCAGGCCGACACCGGCACCAAGATGATCCACATCGGCAAGAACACGACCAGCACGATCGTGTCCAAGGCCATCTCCGCCGGGTACGGCCAGAACACCTACCGGGGGCTGGTGAAGATGCTGCGCTCCGCGGAGGGGGCCCGCAACCACACCCGCTGCGACTCGCTGCTCATCGGGCCCGACTGCGGCGCCCACACCTTCCCCTACGTGGAGGTCAAGCACTCCTCGGCCCAGGTCGAGCACGAGGCGACCACCTCCAAGGTCTCAGACGACCAGCTGTTCTACGCCCGCCAGCGCGGCATCGGTGAGGAGGAGGCCACCTCGATGATCGTGAACGGCTTCTGCCGGGAGGTGTTCCGGGAGCTGCCCATGGAGTTCGCCGTCGAAGCCCAGCGCCTGTTGTCGGTGAGCCTCGAAGGGGCGGTCGGCTGATGCTGCTCATCGACGACCTGCACGCTTCCATTGGCGACACCGAGATCCTCTCTGGGCTGAGCCTGGAGGTGGCCGCCGGCGAGGTCCACGCGGTTATGGGTCCCAACGGGTCGGGCAAGAGCACCCTCGCCCACGTCCTCGCCGGCCGGGACCCCTACCAGGTGACCGCCGGCCGGGTCCTCTACGACGGTGCCGACCTGCTCGCCATGACGCCCGAGGAGCGCGCCGCGGCGGGGCTGTTCCTCGGCTTCCAGCACCCTGTCGAGATCCCCGGCGTGGCCAACATGTACTTCTTGCGCACCGCCCTCAACGCCCTGCGGCGCGCCCGAGGCCTCGACGAAGTCGGTCCCGTCGAGTTCCTGGCCATCGCCGACGAGAAGCGCCGCCTGGTGGAGATGGACCGGACGCTCATGGACCGCCCGGTCAACGACGGGTTCTCCGGAGGGGAGAAGAAGCGCAACGAGATCCTCCAGATGCTGCTCTTCGAGCCGCGCCTTGCCATCTTGGACGAGACCGACTCGGGCCTCGACATCGACGCTCTGCGTGTCGTCGCCGCGGGTGTCAGCTCGCTGCGATCCGCCGACACCGCCGCGATCGTCATCACCCACCACCAGCGCCTGTTGGACCATCTGGTCCCCGACCGGGTGCACGTGCTCGCCGGGGGGCGGATCGTCCGCTCCGGCGGTCCCGAGCTCGCCGCCGAGCTCGAAGCCCACGGCTACGCCGGGTTCGACGCCAGGTCCAGTCGCGAGCTGCCGACGCCGATCGGATCAGGGCGATGACTCTCGCAGCTCGCACCGTGTCCACCCACCCCAGCGAGGGGTTGCAGCTCCCGCTGGCGGGATGGCCGTCGGACCCGGACTGGCTCACCATCGCCCGACGCGAGGCAGCGGCGTGGGTGACGACCAACGGGTTCCCGAGCACCAAGCACGAAGATTGGCGCTACACGAGGATCGATCCGGCTCTCGTCATTCCTTTCGCCACGGATACCGACACCGGCCGTCGCACTGCCACCGGCGGGAGCTGGCCCGACGTGTCGCTGCGGGACCTGCTCGGCCCAGGGCTCGGCGGGATTCGCCTGGTGGTCGTGGACGGCCACTTCGCTCCCGAGCTGTCGGACCATGGCCACCTGCCCAGCGGTGCACGTCTCGACAGCCTGCACGACGCGCTCGCCGTCGCGCCTCATCGGCTCGAGCCCCTGTGGTCGTGGCACCCGGAGGGGTACCCGCACGCCCTACGCGCCCTCAGCGACGCGCTGGCGACAGACGGGATCCTCATCGACCTGCCGACCGAGGCAGTTGTCGACGACCCGATCGAGATCGTCCTCCTCACCGTGCCGGGACGTGCTCCTCACTGGTCGCATCCCCGCATCGTGGTCCTTGCCGGAGCGCGGTCGAAGGCAACCGTGGTCGAGACTCACCTCGGCGTTCCCGGCAGCCCATCCGTGACCAACGCCCTCACCGAGGTGGTGGTGGACGACGACGCCCAGGTGGACCACTACGTGATCCAGAACGAGAGCCTGGACAGCTTCCACTTCTCGTCGCTGGAGGCCCGCCTCGGCCGCTCCAGTCGCTTCTCCTCCCGACTGCTCGCCGTCGGTGGCCGGATCGGCCGCCACGAGGTCCACACCGTCCTCCACGGTGAGAACGCGGAGGTCGAGCTCGACGGGCTGTTCCTCACCGCTTCCGGCCAGCACCACGACAACGCGATCCTGGTGGACCATGGTGCTCCGGGCTGTCGGAGCCACCAGATCTACAAGGGCGTCGTAGACGGTGACGGCCACGGGGTGTTCAACGGCCACATCGTGGTCCGCCCCGGCGCTGTCGGCACCGATGCCCACCAGACGAACAAGAACCTGCTTCTCTCGGACCGAGCGGAGGTCGACACCCGTCCCCGCCTGGAGATCTTCGCCGACGACGTGGCTTGCACCCACGGCGCCGCCGTCGGGCAGCTCGATCCCGACGCCCTGTTCTACCTTCGCTCCCGAGGTGTCCCGCACCAGGAGGCCCGGGCGCTGCTCGTCTCAGGGTTCGTCCAGGAGGTCCTCGACTGTTTTGCCGACGGCCCCATCCGCCAGTACGCCGAACGCCTCGTCACCACCCACCTGGAGCCGATCGTGTCAGCTGGTCGACGAGGTACCGGAAGTGCGCCCGACAGCGATAGAGCGCGAGAAGTCTCGGTCAGCCGATCACGAGGAGGTACCGCGAAGTGAACGAGGTCGTCGAGCTGCGACGGGACTGCCGTGCTGTGTTGATCCCGAGTGGTCGACCCGCCGTCCTCGCCCGAGGCGAGCACGTGGCGCTCGTCCAACAGTTGGGCGGCAGCTTCACCGTCGAGATTGGCCATGGACTCCTGGTGCGGATCGACGGCGCGGATGCCGACGCGCTCGGCGTCGAGCCCCCTGCAGACGGCCAGTCCAATGCGTCGGGGCCGCCCGATGTCGAGCTCGTCCTCGACCGGCTGCGGACGGTGTTCGACCCGGAGATCCCAGTCAACGTGGTGGACCTCGGCCTCGTCTACACCTGCGAGGTGATCGCAGTCTCCCCCGGAGAGCACCGGGTCGAGGTGACGATGTCGATGACCGCGCCCGGCTGCGGGATGGGCGATGTGCTTCGGGCCGAGGCGACCCAGAAGATCTTGGAGCTCCCCGACATCGTCGCGGCCGACGTCGAGCTGGTCTGGGAGCCTCCGTGGGACTTGAGCCGGATGTCGGAAGCGGCTCGCCTACAACTGGGCATGTGGTGACGCCCGCCGGTGCTTCCGTTCCGGTCGGGGTCCGTCGCCCGCGAAGTAAAGGAGCGTATCGATGAAGGTGTGGATCGACCAGGACCTGTGTACCGGGGACGGCCTCTGCGAGGAGATCTGCCCGCAGGTCTTCACCCTGCTCGAAGACGGGCTCGCCTACGTGAAAGAAGACGGTCGGGTCCTGGACGACCCTGGCGGGTCCGAGGGCATCGCGGCGGTGCCCTCCGACTACGAGGACGGTGTGCGCGAAGCCGCCGAGGAATGCCCAGGCGAGTGCATCTTCATCGAGGAGTAACGGGTACCCGATGCTCCTGCGCCTCGAAAGTCGCCATGCCCGGCTCCTGTGGGACGCGGGCCGCTGGCGCCGCCGCGCGGCATGTCGAGACATGGGGCCGGAACTGTTCTTCCCGGCAGGAGAGCGTACCGAGGAGGCAGCGAAGCAAGTCGCTGAGGCGAAGAGTGTGTGCGCCCAATGTGGGGTGCGCCTTCACTGTCTCACCTACGCGCTCGTCGCCAATCCCGAAGATGGGATCTGGGGAGGTCTCACGCCGAGCGAACGCACCACGCTGCGTCGCAAGCGCGGCCTCGGACGCACGGCCCTGTCGGCTGAGACCACTCCCAGTCCTCGTCGTCACACAGACGCGGCCCATCACAATGCGCCTGCGCAGATCGCTGCCGTCTGAGCCCGTTCCGACCGCCGGCGGTCACCCTGGCTGGCACTTCAGAACTCCGTTGCCGTAGATCGCACCCTGGGCGCCGGTCAGGGCGTCACCCCTCGAGGAGCGGGAGCGTTGACGGGACCGGGCGCGACAGGAGCGTCCTCGCTGAGCTGCCGTGCGGTCAACAGGTGCACCGGGCGGATCGACAGGTTGGCCGCCACCATGATGCCGGTGACGATGAGCAGCAGCCCAGCTGCAGCCGTCGCCGCTGGAAGCGAGGCACCGAGACCCACACACAGCGCGGCGATCCCGGCAGTCGTGGTCCCGTAGGTGGCTGCGGCCCAGCCGTGGTCGTAGAGGTCGGCGAACATGAGCGGCTTGCCCGACGGACCCGTGGCCACCCCCCGCGCTCGAAGTGCCGACCACACGATGAACGGTACGACCTTGTGGGCATGGCCGACCAGTGCCTCGAGCAGCCAGCCGCCGAAGGCGGCCATGGAGGCCGCCACCAGCGCCACACCCCGGTCGTAGTGGTGCGGAAGCACCAGCGTTCCTGCGAGAGCGAGGCCGGCGCCGACGAGGAGCCACGCCGCCGAGCTGATGACGAACACGAGGTGCAAGTCGGCCTTCCTCCGGCGGTGCCGGACGTGGGCCCACAGCGACATCAGGTGGGCGCCGAGTCCGACGGCGAGGATCCCCGCCCCGACCCACTCCAAGCCGAGGATGCTCCATCCCAGCCCTCCGGCAAGGGCTGCCGCTCCGATCGGGATCATCCACACCGCGACGCTCCCGGCGCGACGTCCTGCGGGGAGGTGCGCCAGCATGAACATCGGCCACAGCTTCTCGGCGACACCTACGTAGGTGATCCCCAGCCAGCCGAACATCCCGATCACGCCCATCGCCAGGTCGGCATGGCCGGAGAGCGCGAACCAGTTGCCTTGGCGGTCACCGACAAAGGCGACACCGAGGAACGTCGTCAGAACCGCGCCGGCGACAGCGAAGCGCAGAGCGATGACCGGAGCGCCTTTCCCCCGGGCTGACAGCGGCGCGATGAGGTTCAGCGCCAGCAGCACGATGGCTACGCCCGCCAGCGCGCCGCCCACCGCGGTCACCGCGAGCTGCTCGGTGGCGATTCCGAACGGCAGCATCCACGCTGCCAAGAGCCAGGTCACGAACGTGGCTCGGGCCAACAGCAGCGATCGCAGCGGCCTGCCGGTTATGACCGGGGTGAACTGATGGGTCGCGCCAAGGACCCCCATCGCCAGCGTCGCCAGCACTCCGAAGTGCACCGCGGCGACGACAGGATCGGTGTTGGGGTCCGCAGCTGCGGCGCTGCGCGCCCAGATCCAGGCTCCGCCACAGGACACCAGACCGGCTGATGCCGCAGCGAGGAACGCCAGAGGCACCGACGGTGGCGGTACCGTAGCCGGAACCCCCGGCGGTCGGCCCTCCCAGGACCTGGTGTTCCTGGCCGGCGGGGGTTCAGCCTCAGTCGTCATCGCCCGCGCCTTCAAGCAGCGAGGCCATGGTGTTCGCGGCGGCGGCCAGGGTCATCGACGGGTCGAGGTCGCTCAGGTCGATCTCCGGCCCCACGGTCCGCTCGGCGAACTCTTCGCGCACTGCGTCCCACAGGACGGCGATGGTGTCTGCGTCGACGCCCAGCTCTGAGAGCGTGACATCCTCCCCGGCGTCGGCGCCTTGGTCGCTGAGGAGGATCCGCAGCAGTTCGAGGACGCTTTCGGCGTCAGCTAGCCTCCCGCGTTGGTGGGTCTCAGCAGGCATGATGCTCTCGTCTCCCATGCTTCCGAGCATCCGACGGTGTCTTCGCCCGAACCTGCACGTTGCTCGAGGGTCGCTCCTCCACGGCGGGCGACGGATCCCTGCTGGTGCGTAGGCGCATCAGTCGTACTTCTCGGTCGCGATGACAGCTGGGCCGACACCAAGGTCGACGAGCGCTGCCGCGACGGATTCGACCATGGCCGGCGGCCCGCACAGGTAGGCCCGGACCGGCCTCGTCTCGCCGAGGCATTCCGACAAGACAGCCTTGTCCACCCGTCGGTGGTAGTCGGCGCGCCCTTCGGTGGGGTCGCGGGTGATGCAGTGGACGACCCGCAGCCATCGGTGCATGTCAGCTAGGCCCGCGAGTTCGTCACGGTAGAAGGCGTGGTTGTAGGTGGCGGCTGAGCAGATCAGCCACACCGGGTTGCTTCGGCCGCGGTGCACCGCGTGGCGGACCATGGACATGAGCGGCACCAGCCCGCTGCCCGCCCCGACCAGCAAGACCGGACCTGCATCTTCTCCTGTCCAGGTGAAGCGGCCGTAGGGGCCGCGCACGTCGAGGCATTGGCCGGTGCGGAGTCCGACCAGCCGGGGGGAGAGCAGACCACCGGGAACCTCCCGCACGCCGAGGTCGATCACCGACGGGTCCGGGGCCGGAGACGACCCGACCGAGTAGGCGCGCTGCACGGGGCGCTGACGCTCGGCCACATCGAGGCGGACGTTGTAGTACTGGCCGGGCAGGAACCCGCCAGGCTCCTCGAGCTGGAGGTGAAGGGTGACGGCGTCGGGGGCCTCGTCGATGACATCTGCCACCGTCGCCTGTTGCCAGGTCGGCGCCGTCCTCCCTGCCGCTCGGCTCGGTGCCGTGATGCTCGAACTGCCCATCTTCCCATTATATCTCTAGTCGTCAGCAGAGTTTCAAGGCAGAAACGGTCTAGCTCCATTCAAGCCAGCGCGGCATACGGCCGTCGAGCCTTCGTAGTCCACCAGGACCACTTCGAGCTCGAAGCTCCAGCCGGCGTGTGTCAGGCAGGCCGCTCGGGCGCGCTCGCAGAGCAGGGCGAGGGGCGCCAGGCACGATTCGGCCACGCACACGTCGAAGAAGTGACGGGCCGTCGCCGTCGCGGTGGCCGCCTCCACCACCGCGGGGGGTGCGCCGGATTCCACCGCCAGAGCGGCGAGAAGCGAGGTGTCCACCTCGGAGCGGTAGAAGTGGGTCATCATCACTCCGGCAGCGAGTTTGGCCAGCTTGCCGGCCATGCCGGCGCAGATCACCTGGCGCATCCCGACGTGCGCGGCGCGGCGTAGGGCGATCCCGGTGCAGTCGCCCACCTCGACCAAACAGACCGGGTGGAGACCCGGGTAGAGGCGGGCCGCTGCTGCTTCCGAGCGAGCCCCGGTCGCCAGCAACACGGTTCGTTCTCCGTGGGCGGCGGCCACGTCGATCTGCTGGACCACCGATGCCCGGTAGGAGGCGGTGGAGAACGGGCGGACGATGCCCGAGGTTCCGATGATGGAGATCCCCCCGAGGATCCCGAGCCGGACGTTGGTCGTCTCGGCCGCCATCGCCTCGCCGTCGGGCACCGAGAAGGTGACCACCACCGGCTCCGGGCCGACCTCGCCGAGCGCCGCGAGGATCATCCGCCTCGGTACCGGGTTGATCGCCGGGGCGCCGAGTGTCAATCCCAGGCCGAGCTTGGTGATGGTCCCCACTCGCTCCCCTGCCCGCAGGACGCGCTCGTCGAGGGAATCAGCCCAGCCCACCTCGGCCGCCATGCGGGCGCCATCGGTGCAGTCCGGGTCGTCCCCGGCGTCTTTTACAACGACCGCACGGCCCTCGCCGTCCCATTCGACAGGAAAGCGCACGCGCCGGACTGCTGGTAGGCCGACCTCCACTCGGTCCGGCCGCACGCCGCCCCGCAGCAATGAGAACGCCGCCTTGGCCGCCGCCGAGGCACAGGTTCCCGTGGTCCACCCGCTGCGAAGCCCTTTCCGGCTGGTGACGGTGGGGCTCAGCTCGGGTTCGTGGGGAACCTGCAGCGCGCTCATACCTGATAAGTTCTAGTATCGAACAGAATAACAGGGCACATCGGGAGCACCCCCGGTGGCCCAGAAGGGAACGAGCGATGGTTACTGTCGATGCTCGTCCGATCATCGCGTCGGGCGCTGAGCCGTTCGAGACGATCATGGCGGCGGCCGGTGCGCTCGGCGAGGGCGAGGAGCTGGTGGTACTGGCCCCCTTCGAGCCTGTGCCCCTCGAAGGCGTGCTCTCCTCGCAGGGGTTCACCTATGAGGCAGAAGACCTCGGCGGGGGTGACTGGCAGGTCACCTTCCGGCGGCCGTCGTGAGCAGCTCGGCCCGAGGAGACCCTGTCGGCGGAGGCACCGACGGGCTCGGTGCACCGCCTGGTGTGGGGTCGGACTGGCTCAAGCTGTCGGCGTCGGCGTCGGCGTCGGACGTCCTCGACGCGGCGTGGGAGGCCCTGCGGGGCGTGTACGACCCGGAGCTGTACCTCGACGTCGTGTCGCTCGGTCTCGTCTACGACGTGCGCGACGAAAGCGGCGCGGTGGTCGTGGAGATGACGATGACGACGCCCGGCTGCCCGGCCTCCGAGGTGCTACCTGAGATGGCACGTGTCGCCATCACAGACGCCGTCGACGGGAGCGTAGAAGTGGACGTACGGGTCGTGTGGGACCCGCCGTGGAGCCCAGCGATGATCGACGAGGAAGCGGCGCGCGCCCTCGGGTTCCGGGCCGGATGAGCACTGCCGTGACCGAAGGACACGTCGAGGTGGTGCGGGTCTACGAGGACCCGGGTCGCAGCCCGGGTGAGCACCGGGTGCTCGTCGACCGGCTGTGGCCCCGCGGGCTCACCAAGCCCTCGGTCGACTTCGACGAATGGGTAAAGGACGTCGCCCCGAGCACCGAACTGCGCCGTTGGTACAGCCACGACCCAGCGCGCTTCGGCGAGTTCGCCCGCCGCTACCGGGCCGAGCTCGCTGGCGAGCCCGGCGCATCGGCCGTCTCGAAGCTGGCCGAGCTGGCTGCCAGTCGGCGTCTCGTGCTGCTCACCGCCACCCGTGATGTCGAGTGCTCGGGTGCGGCGGTGCTGCAGAAGGTTGTCGTCGGACCGGGAGCCAGGTAGCCGGCCGTGAGCACCCGTCGTTTCGAGGTCGAGGTCCACTCGCCGTTTCGTCTCGATCTCACCGTGTGGGCGCTGCGCCGCCGCCCGCACAACACCATCGACACCTGGGACGGCACGACCTACCGTCGCACGCTGGTCGCCGGCGGGCAGCCGCTCGGCGTCGCCGTTCACCAGGAGCCGGGAGACGACCCGGACCGATCGCTTCTCGCGGTTGAGCTGCGACGCCGCGGGGATGAGCCGAGCGACGCCGTCGTGGCCGAGGTCCGCTGCAGCTTGGAACGGATGCTCGGCCTAAGGGTTGACCTGGCCGGCTTCTACGAGCTCGCCCAGCGCGACGAGCGCCTGGACCAGCTCGCCCGGCGGTTCCGAGGTGTGCGTCCGCCGCGCTTTTCGAACGTCTTCGAGGCGCTGGTGAACGCGGTCGCCTGCCAGCAGCTCTCGCTCACCGTCGGCATCCACCTCCTCGACCGGCTCGCCGCGACCTACGGTCCGAGGGTGCCGGGTCGTTCCGCCACGCCGGGATTCCCCAGCCCCGAACAGCTCGCTGGGGCCGATCCCTCCCACCTGCGGAGCCTGGGGTTCAGCCAGGCCAAGGCACGCACGATCCTCCTGATTGCCGGCCAAGTGGCTTCCGGTTCGCTCGACCTCGACGGCCTCGAACGCCTTGGCGACGATCGCGCCTTCGCGGCCTTGGTCGACCTGCCCGGGATCGGCCGCTGGAGCGGCGAGTATGTCCTTTTGCGCGGGCTCGGGCGGCTGCAGGTCCTGCCCGGCGACGACGTCGGTGCCCGCAACAACCTGCGGCGCCGCTTCGGTCTCGCGGCCGATGCCGGCTACGACGAGCTCGCCGCGCTGGGCACTATGTGGTGGCCCTACGGCGGGATGGTCTACTTCCACCTCCTCCTCGACGGCCTGGCTGGCGCAGGCCATCTGGAGGCTGTCAGTGGTGGTGCGCCACCGGGGAGCGAGGCCCGTGTCCTCCAAGACATCGACACCGACAAAGAGAACAAGGAGGTGGCATGAGGACCGCAGTGCACGGCATGCCCCGCATCGGCTCGAATCGCGAGCTGAAGTGGGCGTTGGAGGGCTACTGGGCCGGCAAGACGTCCGACGGAGATCTTGAGAACACTGCGGCGGCAATACGACGGGAAAACTGGCAGCAGCTGGTCGTGGCAGGAGTCGACTTCGTGCCGTCCAACGACTTCTCGTTCTATGACCACGTGCTCGATGCCGCGGCTGCCGTCGGGGCCGTCCCGGGACGCTTCGGCCCGCCGGGGCAAACTGTCGACCTCGACCGGTACTTCACCATGGCCCGCGGTGGGCAGCTCGACGGCGTGGCGGTGACGCCACTCGAGCTCACCAAGTGGTTCGACACCAACTATCACCAGCTGGTGCCCGAAGTCGGCCCTGACACGACGTTCGCGGCAAACCCGTCCAAGGCCGTCAGTGAGCTGGTAGAGGCCGCCAGCCTCGGGATCCTGACCACCCCGGTCCTGCTCGGGCCGTTCACCTTCTTGACTCGCAGCACCAGTGAGGTGCCGGTCTTCGATCGCCTGTCGCTGCTGGAGCGGCTCGTCGAGGTCTACGTCGAGATCCTGGCAGAGCTCGGCGCCGCGGGTGCTGCGTGGGTCCGCCTGGACGAGCCGGCACTCGTCGAAGACCGCAGCCCCGGCGAGCTCGAGGCGGTCCGGCGCGCCTACCGGCGCCTCGGGGCGGCGTCGGCGCGCCCGAGGATCGCTATCTCCACCTTCTTCGGCCACGTCGGCGAGGCGATGGAGGTCCTGGCCGACCTGCCC
>Ga0209012_1001245_pt1 | contig 27870 bp, 18 predicted proteins | sample RS3BMetagenome_FD_184735 | JGI IMG/M metagenome (GOLD analysis project Ga0209012, IMG submission 184735) | Ferric oxide microbial mat and aquatic microbial communities from Rainbow Spring, Yellowstone National Park, USA - RS3B (SPAdes) (version 3) ...
GTGGTGGTTGCCGCCATGATTGTTCCTCCTTGAAAAGTTGACATTAATCCCAAACCACGTCCTGTGGATTGGTACCTTTCTATTTTACACACATTCACCCTTTGGCAGAAACTGTCACAGGCCCATACAAAAAGGGTGCGTGACAGATTACGCGATGGCGGGTTTTATGCGAAAAATCGCGCGGGATAAATCCCGGCGCTAAGACGCAAGGTGATCTCCGCGCTTTGTTTTATCGGAAATCTCCGCCCCTGCCCCGCGTAAAGTGTCAAGCACCCATACAAAAAAGGCCGGGGATGTAAACACCCCCGGCCTGTATTTCGTTATATAAAGGGATCGTTGCCCTTATTTTCAATAATTGCGACCGAACTGTTTCTTCTCGAATTCCTTCTGGATGATGATCCTTGGACGTACCAGAATTAAGAGCACCAGATTGTCCTTGGTTGTTGAGCTGTTTGTGAACAGGCGGTTAATAATTGGAATCTGTGAAAGCACGGGAACACCGGCCTCAATTGTCGTTTCACCCGCCAGGCGTTCGCCACCCAGCAGCAGCGTGCCGCCATCGGGAACCGATACCGTCGTCGACACTTCAGTGATCTGCGTCTGCGGCAATTGGACGAAACCGGGTAATGCTGTGGATGCACCAGCCGTTGTCGTATTTTGACCGTTGATGTTAAAGGTTTGAAGGCTTAGCAACTGTGACAACGATGGGATAATTGTCATGATAACGTACCGGTCATCGGAGGAGACCGTCGCCTGCACTGATAAGCTAAGACCCGTTGTCAGCGGCAACACATTCAAATTTGTAGCAACACCGCCGACACCACCCACCAAGCCGCCGGTTCCGGCAGTTTGAGTGAAGCTTTGAACGTAGTTCTGTACATCTTCCACGATCATTGTGGCTCTTTGACCGTTAAACAACGTGATCCGGGGGGCTTCAAGCAAGGTATTGCGTTTGTTAATCTGTGTAGCATTTAACAAAAGCGACAATTGATAATTGGAAAGAATACCGCCGCTCAAGCTAAGCGATGGGGCGGAATACAGACCTCCAATCGAGTTAGTTACACCGGTAGTCTGAGGCGCGGCATATGTTGTGGTATTGTTCGTGATGCTAACCGGGGCAGTAATGCCCGGTTCCTGCGCTCCGGTTGTCGGATTAGTAACGGTACCCGGCGTTCCAACGTCAGAACCGAACATATTGCCAAATCCCAAGCTCCAAGAGAAGCCAAAATCGTTTAAGAACCCGGTGGTTACATACAAGAATCGGGCATCGATGGAAATTTCAACAGAGCGTGTTTCACGCAATTGTTTCAGCAGTCCGGAAACCTTTTCCAAGTTATTGGGCGTTTGGGTAATAACCAACTGGCCATTAATTTCACGAACAGACCCAACGGTACCACCATTATCAATCCATGAATTCCGAGCAACCGTGTTCTCAATTAACTGCGTGATCTCCGTGACCATTTGAGCACGGGTCTTGCCCGCTTGCGTTTGGCCACCAGCACCGCCACCACCGCTGCCGGAGAACAGATCCGAGCTACCAGACCCACCGCCGCCGCCGGAGCTGCCGCTGCTGACCTGCACGCCGCTGGTACTGCTTTGATTCTGGAGGTTAAACGCTGGAGCGGTAAAATTCGGGGCCTGCACGAGCAAATCCTGAATATCAAACACGCGTGTCGTTTTCTGTTGAGCCAATTGATCGTTGGTGGAAATGGTCAATACGCCACCACTGATGCTGTAACCCAATTGCGTGCCACCGGTACCCTGCGCCTGCTGGAGCACCAGCGAGAGCACTTTTTCAAAGGGAACGCCGCGTAATGTCAAGCTAATCGGCGTATTTCGCTGCACTCCGGCGTTATTCAACGCATTCCAGTTTACGACAATATTGGCACCGGTTTGTTGCCGCAGCAGCCGGACAACATCAGAGAATGGCTGCTGATTGACGACAATTTTTGACACGTTCCGCGCCAGAGCCAAACGAGCCTCTTTGTCCGCTGGGGATTCAGAATTATGCTGTTCCGCTTCGCGCATCCGGCTGAGTTCCGGCCAGTCCTGCGGATAAATTTCCAAGTTGGGGTAGGGAATCATGTATTCCTGCCCCTTAACTTCCTGAGCCTGCTCCGCTTCGGAACGGAGATGATGGTATTTGTTCCAAGCGTTGTACTGAATCTGATCGGAAACCATTTCCTGCATGAACAATGCGGTATTGTTTTGCGGATCAATGGCAATGACCTGATTGAGTGTATCCAAGGCCTGCTGATATTGCATTTGCTTGAAGTACTCGCGGGCTTGACCCATGAGTTGATTGATCTGCTCTTGGCGACGAACCGCCAATTGATGTTCAATCTCCATCTGGCTTTGGGTTACTTCCTGGGCACGTTTGGCCTGCGCAATGGCTTGAGCTTGTGCCTGTTGACGTTCAATAATGGCGAGTTGCTGATCCGCGCGGGCCTTCATTTCTTTATAGTCCCCGGCGGTCAGAAGGCCGCGGGCCGCTTCAATCGTGGCCAAGCCGTCATTGGCATGATCCACTGCCTGGGGATATTTTCCGGCCTCCATAGCTTTGTTTGAAAGCTGTAGATCATTATCAAAAAGAACATGGGCACGCTGGGCCTGAATGGCCTGATCGTAAATTTGCTGTGAAAGCAATCCCGGCGATTGTCCCAACGCCAACTTTTGGGCGTTCCGAAGCCCCATTGCGGCGGCTTCGTTTTTCGGATCAAGAGCCAGGGCATCATTATACAGTGCAACGGCTTGCTGATAATTCGCATTGCGCAAATCATCATCGGCACGCACTACCAGCGCGGCCGCACGTTCACGTTCAATTTCCGCCAAAGATGGCTTGACAGCCGCTGTAACCGGTGCGGCTTGCATGGTGGTCGGAGCGACCTTGGCCGGGGCCGTCGCTGGCGACATCACCATGACCGGTGCCGGTGCGGGCGTGGCTACTTGGGCAACCGCCGGAGTTGGCGCTGGTGCAGGCGATGCCTGAGTTGGAGCGGCAACTGAAGTGGCGACGGGCTTGGGTTGTTGTGCTTCCATGGCTGCCTTTTGTGTAGCCGCCGCTTGGGCCTGCATTGCAGCGGCCTGTTGGGCAGCTGCTGCCGCTGCCGCTTGCCGTGCCTGTTCAGCCTGTTGTTCCTGCGTTTGCTGCTGGGCCAGAAGTTGCTGTTGCGCCATCTGCTGCTGTTGCGCGAGTTTGGCAGCGGCGGCTTGTTCAGCGGCCGACTGTTGAGCCTGCATCTTCTCTTCCGCTAATTTGCGCGCGGCCGCCGCTTTTTCTGCGGCCAATTTTTGCTGCTCGGCGATTTGTGCGGCGGCAGCGGCCTTAGCCTGCTGCGCACGCTGCTCTTCGGCCAGTTTCTTGGCAGCTGCTTCCTGAGCCATCAATTTCTGTTGAGCTTCTTTCTGTTGCTCCGCGAGTTTTGCGGCTGCCGCAGCTTCGGCAAGTTGCTGTTGATGCTGCTGGGCAGCGAGCTTGGCGGCTGCCGCTTCTTTGGCGGCTTGCTGGGCTTTCATCGTTTGCGCAGCCTGAGTCGCTGCGGCTCTCTGGGCTTCCTGCGCCTGTTGCTGGGCCAGCAAGTTCTTTTCGGCGGCGACTTTCTGCGCCGATGAGCTTGGCATGGAAGCACTCTTGGCCTGTCGGGCTGCTTCCAGTTCGCGCACCTGCTGAACGCGCTTTTGCGCGATCAGGTACTGATAGTGCGAAACCAGATCGGCCTGATTGCCAAGATCAACCCCCGAAACCTCAATTTTATTTAAATCCATTTCCGCTTGATCAAAGTTGCCGGCCTGATAAGCGCCAGTCGCATCCTGCAGCAGTGACTTCATCTGCGGAACCAATTGTTGTTGCTTGGCTTGCGTTAGCGCGAGGTTATCTGCTGCTTCACTTTTAAGCTGCGGCGACACATCAGGACTTTTAATGAGATATTGGAAGAGTTTGGCCGCATGAGCGTAGTGCCCATCTTGCAGGGATGCGGTGGCGTTGTGGTACACCGTCATATCCGTTGACATGCCGGCAATACCCGCATCCGCCTTTTGCAGCAGCGATGCAAGACGCGTCTGATCCGCAGCGCTAAGCTTGGATGGGTCAATGGACAGCAACACCTGCTTGGCGGTCTGATACTCATGCTGGCTGATGAGTTGCGTTCCGCGATCCAGAAGCGTCGATGACGACGACGACTGGGCCTCCGCGTGAGCAATGGCAAAGGGAAGCAATGGAAGGCTTGCACCCGCCAGTAAAGCTCCCGCGACACCAACAGCAAGAATTTTTGAGCGCTTCTGGGTATTCAAGGCTACTACTCCTACATCCGGACATTAACTGTGGAATCGGCTTGTTAACATGCACCGATCCCGATCAGACTTCAAACCAAATAGCGTTCGGCACCAACCGTCCGCCAACCTCTTGACCTCATAAAAAACATCTACATGTCTTCTATACCCTTGTTTCGCCAGGGTGCTTCGTTCGACAACCCGCCGATAAACCCCCGTATCCTAAAACCGATTTTGTCCGCTTGCAACCACAATCCCATTTTTATCTGCCGTTTCTTTTTCTTCCGGCGACAATTTTACTCTATGGATTGGGATTTTGCCCGGCTGCCGGTGGCGGCGGCGCTCCGATTTCATTACTCAAATCATTGAGTTTTTGCAATTGCGGGTCGGTCGAATCCCACTGAGAATTCCGCAGCACCAATTTATCAGCCGGTCCATCGAGAATCACATTAACGCTTTGGTTCGATGGTTGCTTGACCGCGTCCACCAGAACATAGCCCGTGCTGAAGTTTACAATTTTCGGAGCAAGGGTCCCATTGCTGGTAATGACAGAAATAGATTCTTTGTTACCAATCGGTTCACCTAAGCGGACGGTCTGACTGCCGTCAAGCCATTGGCCGCGCACCCATTTAAATAACTGGAAGTTAACCGAACCGCGCGAAACCTGGGCACTGGAGATAAAGAAATATAGATCACTGTTCACACGGAGCGATGGGCTCGGCAAGCTCCAAGGAGATTTCAACCATTGCTGATGACGCAGCGCGGGCTTATCGAGGCGGTTGGGAAAATTATATACCGGATTATACATCACCACGCGAATTTCATAGCGATAAGTATCGCCGGGGGTTACGTGAGTATCATAGAATCGCACCGGCACCTCGGTCATATCCGTCATGCTGGCCGGCCCGGTGGTAGGAGGCGTATTAGTACCGTTGAATCCCGGGGGCGTAAAGCCGCCAGGAAATCCGTTGGGTACCGCTGGATAATTACCGTTGGTTGTCGCAGACTGACCGGGCAGGGCCAGTGGCGGCAACTGAACCTGTTGCGATTGCTGCGCCTGAACCTGAAACGGCGACAAGGTCGGCGTGGCGGGTTGCTGCTGCTGATGCACCTGCGGCTGCGGCGGAGTAGGCATTCCACCCGGGGGGCCGAAGCCGCCAGGAGGGCCGAAGCCCCCGGGAGGGCCAAAACCGCCCGGAGGACCGAATCCACCCGGAGGGCCAATATTTGTTGGCATCATCGGATGAGGTCGCTGTGAATTAGGGCTTGGAGCAACCGCCCGGCGCTGCACCTGTTGCGTGGCATAAAATGGCGGATCCAAAATTTCAGAAACAATTCCATCTAGCTGTCCCAACAATGTGGAACGCTGGCTGTAGCTCATGGACCTGAAATTCAAGCTCGGAAGGGGATTCAGATTCAACCCTTTGATGTTTTTCCACGCAGACCAGCGGCCATCCGCCATAAGGCGCTGGCGACGGACTTCCACCCGGTAAAAAGCCGTTATCTGATAAGGCAACGGTAAAGCCGCCTGATTAGCGGTGAGCTTCTTATCCTTGGCGGTCAGGCTGGCCAACCACTTGGCCATGGGAAAACTGGTTTTAAGCGTTACCCAGAACATGCCCTTGGTATGCAAATTACCAGCCCCATTCATATTATTAAAATTGCTCATGTAATTGGCCGGATTGGTGTTGCCCGGAAAACCATTGTTTCCGGTCGGGTTCGCGGTGGAGGCTGATGCGGAAGGTAAATAGACGACCGCCTGGGATTGACTGGCTTTCGGCTTAGTGAGCGCCGGCGCAGAAGCGGTCATAAATATTAAGCCATGTGCATGCTGCCCTGCAGTCATTTGTAGCGCGGTATTATAGGGCGCAAATGGCACAGAGGACACAGCTACCAGAGTTTGGGGCAGAGGACTGGCTTGTTTGGCGACCAAATCTTTGACGTAATCGGGTAGATGGCCGATGTGAATAGTTCGATTCTGTTGCTGCCGAATCGCCAATTCCAAGGAACGCACCTGCGACGTGATAACCGAACCAACATCGGCGGGGGCCACCATGGAACCCGATTGCACCGGCGACGAGACCTGATTCGGATCATGCGCAAAATTCTTGTAAACCAGCCAACCGGCAAAAAGCACGCCGATTCCAAGAACGAGCTTTTCCACATGTCGCTCTATGGGGTTAATATTCTTCATGGTCAATCACCAACATCCATTCTAAACTTATGGAAAATCACGGTTGTGCCGCCGTCGTCTTGAGCAGGCTAAGCCGAGCGCGATACGCCGGGGGCATCAACGGCTCATTCCACGGCGTGCAGAACAGGGCTTCCATCAAAATGTCCACCCGAACCGCGGGAACCTTTCCGTAGACATAACCATCGGTAATGGCACGAATCGGATCAACCGACGTCATGTTCATTTGCAAGACAGTATAACCGTTATTCTCGCGATATAGCTGATTGATAAAGTCGTTGATTTTATTCGCCTGCACCACCACGCTTAGCGCCACAAGCGCGATCTGATGTTTGGCATTGCTGAAGTGATTGGTCAATATTGCACCCGTTGTCGCACCGGCGGTTGCACCGGCAGGCGCACCACCGGGCGCTACAGCTCCGGGCATACCCGGAAAGCCGCCGGGAGGGCCGAATCCGCCCGGGGGACCAAAACCGCCCGGGGGCATTCCCGGCATCTGGCCGCCGGTAAATCCGCCCGGAGTGCTGGTCGATTGCGCGGGAAGTGCTCCTAAGAATAGTCCGCCGTCAGGCACTAACACCGCACCATTTCCCGATTGCTGCGATTGCGACGCTTGTCCTCCCGTCAAAGCTGCCGGCGCATCGGTACCGATGGTAATGCGAATCAGTCGCTTTACCGGCGATGAGCTGACATTCGGACTGCTCTGATCCATGGCAACGATGGCGTTGACAATATCATTTTGAATCCATGAATCAACAAATGCTTCGTAAATCTGCGACGCCGTCGGAAGATGGCGGCTTAGCACAAAATTGCGTTCCTGAAAGCTGTCTCGACGTGCATACACTTTGCATTTTGCAGCCGCCAGAAACACCTGCCGACGGATAATTGCATCCTCAATTTTTTTCTTCTCGGACGTACTGGCGGTGCCGCTGCTCTGAAAGCCTTGAGGCATCGCTTCTTCCATGCGCTTCAAACGGGCATTTACCAGGTCGCTGATACGTTCCGCGCTGGGCGGTCGGCCGGCGTCCAAGCGGGTCAGAAAGCAAAACTTGTTTTGCTTATTGTTTAAAAACAGCCGCCGATACTGCCGTCGGAAGGCCCGCCTGGTCGTTAAAAATCGGGGAGGATTCGGCAACATGCCAGCCATCGGCATGCCTGCAAGCAGCGGAATTTCATGGTGCCGCGGATCTTTGGCGATCTGCCCCTGAGCCGTAAATTCCACACGTCCCCAAGCATTAAGTGTATTATATTCCTGTTTAACAGATTTGGATTGTGATTCGATATATGTCTGAACTTTCAGGCGGGCTGCAATAATTGGCGGCGTCACCGGGGCATTATAACGCTTGTGGCCGGGAATATGGATCGATGTGGTCCGCAAACTTTGTGCCACCTGTGCCTGCGACAATGCCGACGTCATTCTGCTGCGAAGCTTCGCTCCCATGGAACTCAAGGGATAGAAAAGCACCACCACGGACGCCAAAATCACAATGCCGCAGATAATCGGTATCATATTGGCCTTGATAAATTTCATCCAAACCTCCAGCCAGTTGAATGAATTCCAGTAGTTTGGTTTTCATCCAGCTCGCGTTATGGGCATACTTCTGCAAGCCACCCGTAAAAACCCGCTCTCCACAGGAGCGGCACTCAAACCCATCTACATACAAAATTCAGTGTATGTACACGTTGACTATCATCTGAAACGCCGTGGCATCGTTCAGAGAAGCCTTGTTATTGGGGTCAATGGCCCCCTGAATTCCTCCGGTGCTTTGGCTGTTAAAGCTAAAGCCGGTACCGCCGCCGGGAGGCATTCCGCCGGGAGTAAAGCCCCCTGGAGGACTAAAGCCGCCTGGCGGTCCGAAACCTCCGGGAGGACCAAATCCCCTTGGCGGCCCGAAGCCGCCCTGCGGCATTCCACCTGGAAACGCCGGCATATTGTTTTGTGGGATCATATTCTGGTTTTGGCTGTTAGCCGGCGCTGTGGTCGTACTTTTAGGCAAATAAGCGGGAAGAAAAACCCCGGCGAACGGCCCCAGCACCGACCCCCATGGAATAAAGCCCAAGCCGCCTGAATTCGCTCCCCCACCCCCGCCGCCCATCAAATCGCCGATCCGGGATGTCGCCAGAGATCCTTTGACAATCTTGATGGTAAACGGCTTTTTCGCTCCCGGACCGCCCAGTTTCTCAAGCCGATCTTGAAATTCCTGCAAAATTCGTCCCCAGTCCCGGTACGGCGTGTAACCGCTGATTACCAATTGGAAACCGCCACCCGATGGGGCTGCAGCGGCGGCTCCGGCGGGTGTTCCCGGCGTTATGGGCGTAACGGGCATGGTAGGCTGGTTATTATTTCCTGATGCAATTTGATTCGACAACACAGTTTCATAGGTGGAATTAACGGATTGCAATACAATTTTCCATGAATTCGGATTTTTTATACCAGCGGGCTTTTTGGTCATCGCCTGGGGTAATGATTGATACAAAGTTTGAATAATTTGCGGCCAGATCTCCCGCTTCTTTCCCAAATCCAGGTAATAATTAATTTTAGAAACATTGGATTGGTAGGTATTGCTGATGGACGTGTATTGGCTCCGCAGCGAAGATTCGGAAAGAATGCGTGTTTTGGCCTGCTGAACTTCCGGCGTGTTAACGCTGGCGTCGAACGCCGACCTATCCATGGAATAACGCGCGGCCGAAGCAGCCGCTCCCAAGACAAACAAAGCCGCAGTTGCGGCAAACCACGGATATTTCTTACGCCAGATCATTTGCCGGGCAATTTCAACCGGCAGCAAGTTTGTATTAATCGTTGCCAGGCCGACGCCTTGGAGCGCCAAACCATACGCGGCGGTCATTCCCAACGCCTGATCGCTTAACCCCGCCGCCATCTTGGCGTCATCAATTTCAATTTTGGTAAAACCATCAAGCCGAGCTACTTCCATTCCCAAATACTGCTGGAGATATTTTTGCAGATTGGAAAGGCGGAATGGATTACCCATGCCGATAATTTGCTCCACTCGGCTTTCCCGATGCGAACTGTTGTAATAACCGATAGACCGCTGAATTTCCGCGACAACATCGGCGAACGTTGGCCGCATCGCTTGAAATATCTGCCGGGCATATTTACTGGTAGCCGCCGTCTTTTTCAGGGATTCCGCTTTTTTGAACGCAAAGCGGAAGCTTTTCGCCAGCGATTCGGTAAAACTATTGCCGCCGAGGTTGATATTACGCAGCCACAATCTTCCCTGATCTACCACAATCATATCTGTATGATCGGCCCCGATATCCAGGAAAATTGTTCCTTTATCTAATCCCTTGCCTTCATGAACCACTGCGTTGTAAACCGCCAAAGGTGCCAATTGCAGCCCATGAACAGTTATGCCCAACGATTGAAAATCAGCGAGTATCGCGCCGACCAAGTCGGTCTTAATGGCAAAAATTCCAATTTCGACATCCGGACTGTCCGAATTTCGGAAACTGTGATAATCCCAATTAACTTGATCCAATGGAAATGGAATCTGTTGAATAGCTTCAAAGCGGACAATTTCCGGGATTTTCCGTGGCTCAACCGGTGGCAGTTTTACGAAGCGCGAAAAGCTCGTCGCGCCCGGAGCTCCAATAAATATCTGTTCGCCATGCAGAGAATACCGTTCCAGAAATCGCGCCAGACTCTCGCGGACAATTTCCCGCCGATCCACATCCGGCTCACTTAGAAAATGCCCGTGCTCAATAACCTCCATGGCTTCAAGAAATACCTTGTCGCCCTCGCGGCGCAGCTTAATAGCTTTAATTGCCGTCGTACCGACATCGATACCCCATGCTGATTGTGAACTGGCCATGAAGACCTCCGGCAAGCGCTGATGCAACCCCGGGCATTTGAATGTCGGACCAGACCTGACCCGACATCTCGCTATATCTTACGCCGAGCCGCAGCTCAACGAAAGTCTACTCCACCTCGTCGCCCGGTTAGGAATCAGGGATCGCCACCCCCGAACAAAAAAATTTAACCCGCTGCGCCGCCAAGACTTCGGTCAAAGGCGCCGCGCAGGCTCGCATCAGGACTCTTAATAAAACCCAGATTACCGGATTCGTCAAGCAAAAAGAATCTATTTTTTTTATTTTCTATTCTCCGCCGATGCTCTTTACCAACCGCAGGCAACGTATAAAGCCCACTGTACAATGGGAAACCAGACCGGGATGATCTTAGTTTTGCACGATGTCAATCAAAAAAATTCTGTTACAATAAAAAATATGAAATTAAATTTTCCTCAATTGTTGATCCTTACTTCTCTCGCCGCAACCCTTGCCGGTTGTCACTCTTCAATTGTACCGCTGAAACCCGCGGCTCTCGGTCCTCCTTGGGCTTTAACACGCCCCACAGCGACCACCAATCCAGCACTTCGCCGTGCTGCCGCGATACCGCCCATCCTACCCGCGGCTCACGCGCAACACGCTGGCGTGGTCAGTCCGCATTGGTTCGCCAATAGCCGCAATAGCACGACTCGTAAAATCGCTATCGCGCACTATGACAACATTTGGCGACACACAAAGCATCTTCTCATCCACATGGGTTACACCATCCAATGGGCCAGCTACCGCCTGGGCGTTATTACCACGCGTTACAGAACCGGACCGGAAATACTGCAATGGTGGCGGCCTGATGCCACAACCTTTCCCGAGCTCATGGAAGGTACAATCAATACATTCCGACGAACCATCCGCGTGGTCATCAGTCGAACCGACAAACCACATACTTTCGCCATAACCGTTGAAGCACTTGTGGAGCGGCAGGAAAACCCGCAGGGGTCCGTTGGCAATGTTGCGTTTTTCGGGGCTTCAGCCTTTGGCAACAATCCATTATCACTGCAATCTCATCGGGCGGGACCTTCAGCGGGTGGCACTTATTGGATGCGCGTCGGTCACGACCCGGCATTGGAAGAAAAAATTCTTCATCGATTATTCCGAAAACTGTAAATGAGTGCCCCGCTGGACTGCGCATTGGTCGAGGGCATAAAAAAGTTTATTGGGATTTTGGTTTTTTTTTGGGGGGGGTGTTGATAATTGGCAGTATTAAAGCGACGGGTATTGGCGGACGCGAAAAGGAGTGTGTATCGATGGCGCAAAGCCTGCTGTCCATTTTTGACAACCTGTTCCGCCTGCTGCGATTTCTCGGCAAAAAAATGCTTTGGATTATTCTGGCATGGGTCGTGATTTACTTTATTTCGCAGTTATTCGCCAAAGGCTCCTGGATGCTTTTAGAACCGGCCATCGGCGCTATCGCCGGTGCGGCAGCCGGATGGGAAATCGCCGACGACGCCGTTTCCGAAGCTGGTTTTACCGGCATTATCCTTTGGGTATTGCTCGTACTATCCTGCTGGGTTCCCATCTGGGGCACGCAGGGCCTCATGCAATGGATCATGGCGGCCGCTCTGGGGTGGAAAATGTCCTTCGGACAGTGGATGCTGTTAACCATGGCCACGATATTCAGCCTGATTGCCTGCATCTGGCGGGTCTTGGCCGATGATTGAATCAATGAAGCAGTTGCTTTTATTTTTTTATGTTTTTGTAAAACGCAACAAAAAAACAGGAATAACAACGCCGGGCGCTTTGAACCTTTGCCGGAACCTGTTATAACATGTGCATGGCTAACGCTGCCGTGATGGCTATTGCCCATCGGGGAGCATCCGCTGAAGCCCCAGAAAACACCGTGGCCGCTTTCGACGAGGCAATTAGACTCGGCGCTCGAGCTGTGGAGATGGATGTGCGTCTTTGCAAAGATGGCATTCCCGTTATTCTGCACGATCCGACAGTGGATAGAACCACCAACGGAACTGGGGCTGTAGCTGATCTGACCCGACTGGATTTACTAAGACTCGATGCCGGGTCTTGGAAACATCCGCGTTTTGCCGGTACACGCATTCCGCTTTTGACCGAAGCGTTACAGGCCATCAGTGATGATGCCATTGCGGTTCTGGAGATTAAAACGCAGATTGATCCGAATCTGCTGCGGCGAATTCTCGATGAATTCGCCATTCGCGACGCGTCGGTCATACTGAGCTTTGAGCAGGATGTTCTCAAAGCCATCCGTAAAAGCATGCCGCGTACCGCCATCGGCCTGCTTAGTGACGGATGGCAACCGGATTTACCCGATATTTGTTCCACGCTTGGCGCAAGTATCTTGGGTTTGAATACCGGCGTTCTGAATATGGAACGAATCAAGTCCGCCCGGGAACGCCATCTGCGGGTGTGGACTTACACCCCCAATGACGCCGGTTCTGTTGCCGCGTGTGCGGCCATCGGCGTGGAAGGAATTATTACGGATCATCCCGAATTGATCCGCCCGGCGGCGAAACGGAGTTGACTGAAGTGTCAGAAAATCAGGTTGTTGAAAAAGTTGAAAAGCAAGTTACCGGTATGCTGGAAATTACCGACAAGGGCGTCGGTTTTATCCGATCCGAGCAACGAAAATTTAAGCCCGTACCTGCCGATCCCACAGTCTCCGCCGCCATCATCGAAGAAGCGCACCTGCGCCCCGGTTTAACCCTCACCGTTAATACCAAGCCCGCCGCGCGCGGGCCGGCACCTCAGGTTACGGAAATCATCAACGTCATGGATCAACCCCTGGAGAAATACTGGGCACTGCCGGCCTTCGGCGATCTGACCGTCATTGATCCGCGTGAACGCATCCGTCTGGAAACCCCCGGTGGCCCGGATTCCATGCGCATCATGGATATGCTTACCCCCATTGGCCGCGGACAGCGCGGATTGATTGTCGCCCCGCCCAAAACCGGAAAAACCACACTACTCAAGCAAATTGCCCAGGCGGTGCTGACCAATCATCCGGACATGAAGGTTTTTATTCTTCTCGTGGATGAACGCCCGGAAGAAGTTACCGATTTCCGTCGCACCCTGAATGCCGAAGTCTGGGCCAGCAACAATGACGAAGATGTCATTTCTCACGTTCGAACCAGCCGATTGGTTATTGAACGCGCCCGGCGCATGGTGGAGTTCGGCCATCACGTTATTGTGATGCTCGATTCACTGACACGTTTGGGAAGAGCATTCAACCATTTTGTCGGCAGTTCCGGGCGCACGATGTCCGGCGGTGTTGATTCGGGTGCCCTTTTGGAACCACGGGCGATTTTTGGTGCCGCGCGCAATATTGAACATGGTGGATCACTTAGCATTATCGCCTCGGCACTCATCGAAACCGGCAGCCGCATGGACGATCTGATCTTTCAGGAATTCAAGGGCACCGGCAATATGGAACTGGTGCTGTCGCGCCGCCTTGCTGAACGCCGAATTTGGCCGGCCATTGATTTGCCCGCATCCGGAACCCGCAAAGAAGAGTTGCTGCTCGGACCGGAAGCCACGCGCAAGGTCGCGTTAGTCCGCCGGGAAATGCTCCAGCGCGATCCCGCGCAGGGCATGGAACAACTCATGCGCATGATGCGTCGCTATAAAACCAATGCCGAATTTCTTGCGGCATTTACACCTGAGCGCAACGGCGCACATTCAGGACGATCACGCGGTTAGGAAATCGCCGTCTGACGGAGCTGCCGATTGCCACTATCGAGGATCCTTACAGTCTGCGAATTCACTGCCAACCATCAAACATTCACACATACCCGCACAAGCTGCTGCATGAATAATCGACATATTCCGGCCAGCCTGGGAGTCTGTCCAAGTAATGGCCGGGATTGCGATTACTTGGACAGGCTCCTGGAAATATTTTCGCCGACAGGTGAAATTACGAGCCATTGCTCCTAAAATCAGTTACGCTATGAAATGCGGCGGCCATGCCACCGCGATTTATTGGAGTTTTATAATGCCTGAAACAACCGCGTCCTCGACACCCAATACCACCGGTGGCCGCCCGGGTGTATCGACTTCTGTCCATACCGCCGCGAAAGAACAAACAAACGCGACGGGGCAACCCACCGTGCGGCGACAATTTGTTTCATTCTCTTTTTACAAACTCCTGCCTGATTTTCGTCGCCTGCCGCAGTCGCAGCAAACTCAAATGCTCCAGCAGCTCGTTGAGCTGGTGCAAAAGCAGGATCAGCATAACATGCTGCTGATTCCATATAGTTGTGTGGGCACCCGCCCGGACGTGGATATCATGTTCTGGAAAATTTCTTACGATTTAGACGCCATTCAGGAATTCACCGCCGCGATTCATCGCCTGCCCGTGGCCGGTTATCTGGTTCAACCCTTCTGTTATCTCGCCCAGAGCAAACGCAGCACCTACGTGGATAAAATTGACCCCGCCCATGATGACACGCGCACCAGCATTGTTCCAGGTAAACGCAAATATATTTTCGTATATCCATTTGTTAAAACACGGGAATGGTATCTTTTAAGCAAACAGACCCGGCAGGGAATCATGGACGAACACATCATGGTGGGCAACCGATATCCGTCTGTGAAACTTAACACCACCTACAGCTTCGGCCTCGATGATCAGGAATTTGTGGTGGCGTTTGAGACCGATAAACCGGGGGACTTCCTTGATCTGGTGCAGGAACTCCGGGAAACCGAAGGCAGTCGCTTTACCGTACGCGATACCCCTATTTTCACCTGTGTCCAAACGCCGATAGAAAATATCGTAAGGCAGATTGCTGCCGTGTGATACATCAGGGTTTGGTTGCAAAGCCGATAATCGGGATTGGCCTGCCACACGGCCCGGCGGAATATCAGGGAATTGCCATGAACTACAAAATCGGCATCGCCATTGCCATTATTTTCGTTATTATTGCCGGGGTTATGGTTTACATTTTTGTAGGCCCCGCCTCCGTCGGCCAGCCTACTTATCACACCATGGCCAATGGATTTATGAAACCCATAAAAATTAACGCCAGCATCAGCGGTCTCACACCCGCACCCTCGGGTTCGGGAGCCGGCAAGCTTTACATTCAGGCCTATAAGCGCGTAGAAGCGTTATCCAATAATCGCAATGCTCTCAAAGACCTTACTGCCAACGCCAATCCCGATGCCTCACCAGAAATTCATGCCATTGTTAAACTTATTGAGCAAGCCGCACCTGCAACAATGTCGCGTAAATATCTCTTTTTTGCCAAAGGCATCCGCCTGCCCAAAGTCTCGGATACTTTGGCTGATCGCCTCAACGCCATTGGCCAAATGACCGGAGCTTATGCAGCCAGTTGCATTAGCGATAAAAAGCGGAAAGATGCGGTCAATGCTTTAACCGGCCTTTTGGTTTTCGGTCATCGGCTTTGGCAACGCGGCCTTTTTGTCGATGTGCGAACGTGCGGATTAGCCGATATTCAATCGGCCACCGCCGGGCTGCGAATGCTATACAAATCCGGCCCGACAAAAAATCAGTATGAATATGATGCCGCGACCAAACTCCTTCGCGCGGTAAACGCTGCCAACACCCAGTGGTACGGCAAGATGAAAATTGTCGATGTGTTGAATCCACAATCGGGCGATATGGCAAACATTGTCCGCTACGACCAGGACATTTCATGGCGAATAGAAGCCATGCTTGAATTAGGCATTGCCCGATGGAGCACGTCGTATGCGCCGCGTGCCCATGCCATTGCCGTTTTCCTCAAGCATTACACCGCAGATTCCAACCATTGGATCAGTGCCTCGGCGAAAGTCGCATATACGATGACCGCCGATACCATGAACCAACTCGCGGCCAATTAGAACGCGAAAGGGCCGGAATTCTTCTTGCCAACATTTTAACTTTGGCTTGACACACGATTATTACGATTATTGCATTACAATTATTGCATGTTGACCATTTTTCAACAAAACGTTAACATTCATTTTAAGCGAAGAAATGCCGTTAACTTCGCGCTGAGGTTGATGGAATCACGCCCAAAATATCAGCGTAACTCGTTGGGTTGACACGGCTTGCAAGGTTTCGTAGAAACCTTCCGTCTAGGGAAATAAAACGGTCCCTGGATCGGATATGCAGGCTGGTTTTTATGCCGATTCGGAATTTTAATTCCGATGTCGGCACGATCCGTGAATCGGATCGATATAGATTGATGAATGGTGAATCGGGTGTTTTGTTCAGGACGTATCTCTTACTCTTGCGGATCAATCGCTGCCGTTGGCTCACCGGAATCTGCCGATTTAACGGCGGATATTGGCGATCTGCACGTGACGTTGAATCTGCGGAGCTTGGCCTGCCAGCCAGTGTGCTGCCGCGCCGTCACTGCGCGCGGGATGGCCTGACTGCTGTTATGTCCCGTTTGATCCCTCGGTTGACGGAAAGAAACGGAATCACGGTCTTCCGACACCAATCATCAAATTTATAGCTATGCAACAGGGTCCCACATCCGCTTTTTCAGCGGTAAACAGGATTCCGCATACCCGTGTCAACCATCGATCCGTATGGTGCGGAATCGAGTTGTAATGCATCCACGGCTACGGATGGCTTTGGCGAAATGATATGTCATTCCGCGCGGCCCTTCGGCAGGCCGCAGCTTAAAAGAGGTTGACCATGCCCCATGTTTTTGCGAGCAATTTAATGTCGAAACTTCCCCTGGCTGCCACGGGAGGTTTTGACCCCACTTTGGCTATTGTGCTCGCTGCAATCGCCGGCTTGGTGGTGGGCGTGCTTGGCCTGCTGCTGATACTAAAGGCGGCTGGAAACTCTGCCATGTCCCGCGGCAAAATTGATGCCGACAAGCTGATCGCCGACGCCAAATCCAAGTCCGATGATATTCTGCGTGAAGCCCAGATCTCGGCCAAAGATGCCGCCCTGAAGCTCCGCGAGCAGGCCGAACGGGAAATCGATACAATGCGTGAAGAAATGCGCAATATCGAACAGCGACTCCTGCGCCGTGAAGACACCCTCGACCAGAAACTTGATACGTTGGCCACCAAGGAAAAAAATCTCGAATCAATTGAGAAATCCATCACTGAACGAAATAAGGTACTGCTGATTAAAGAAAAGCAGCTCGACGAATCACTGACGCGACAAAAAGAGATTCTCCTTCAGGTTACCAATTTATCATTTGAAGATGCCAAGCAGCTTCTGCTCAAACGCGTGGAAGGTGAAGTGCGTCATGACATGGCGGTCATGGTGGAAAAAATAGAGGAACAGGCCAAAGACGAAGCCAAGCAAAAAAGCACGAATATCATGCTGCAGGCCATGCAGCGTTACGCCGCGGAAGTTACCAGCGAAGGCACCACCAAGTCTGTTATTATTCCCAGTGATGATATGAAAGGCCGCATCATCGGGCGAGAAGGTCGTAATATCCGGGCCTTTGAACAGGCCACGGGTGTCGATGTCATTATCGACGACACGCCCGGCGTAATCACCGTCAATTGCTTTGATCCCATTCGCCGCGAAGTGGCCAAGCAGACCCTGGAGAAACTGATCGCCGACGGGCGGATTCATCCTGCCCGCATCGAGGAAATTTTCCTCGCCACACAAAAAGAAATCGAAAACAATATCCGCAATGTCGGGAAGAAAGCCGTCATTGAGGCCAATATCCCCAATCTTCATCCCCGCATTGTTGAAATGCTCGGACGCCTGCACTATCGCACCAGCTATGGCCAGAATGTTCTGCGCCATTCCATGGAAGTTGCCTACATCGCCCAAATGCTCGCCGATGAGCTGCGCCTTGATGGCACGCTGGCCCGCCGCGCCGGGTTGCTGCACGACATCGGTAAGGCTATGGATCATGATCAGGAAGGCGGGCACCCGGCGCTGGGCATGGAATTCTGCCGCAAATTTAATGAATCGGAAGCCGTCCTCAATGCCATCGGTGGCCACCACAATGATATTCCCTCCACCACGCCTTACACGCCTCTGATTATGGCCGCCGACGCCATCAGCGGTGCTCGCCCCGGTGCGCGGCGCGAATCCCTGGAACGTTATATCAAACGCCTGCAGGAGCTTGAGGGCATCGCGACAAGCTTTCCGCAGGTACGACAGGCTTTTGCCATTCAGGCGGGCCGCGAAGTACGGGTCATTGTCGATCCGGAAAAATGCGATGATGCCAGCGCCCGTCTGATCGCCCGGGAAATCGCCAATCGCGTGCAATCCGAGCTGACATTCCCCGGCGAAATCCGTGTCACCGTGTTGCGCGAAATCCGCGCGGTTGAACTGGCTCGATAATGGAATGCCGCTATGGCTGGCGAATCATCAGATACTGCGGGCCAATTGCTGGCCATCGATTCACCGGTGCAATTTGCTCTCGGCGTTGGGCCAAAACGAGCTGAAGCATTTCGCGCTTTGGGCGTAGAAACCTGCGGTGATCTGCTTAATTTTTTTCCACGCGATTACACCCAGTCTCAGGGGCAAGTTCCGGTGCAACACCTGCAAAGTGACCAACTCGCTTCCATTGAGGGCGAAATTATCCAAACCCGTGCCATTCGCCGCCGCCCTTCGCGCTTTGAAGCGCTGCTGGAAGACTCCTCAGGACGCTGCGTGCTGACCTGGTTCAATCAAATGTTCATGGCTGAAAAACTCGTACCCGGCGCGCGCGTCCGGGCCACCGGAAAGGTCAAATTCTTCAATGCCCGCGCGCAAATGCTCCAGCCTCGCATCGAATTTCTCGCCGCTCCCGGTTCTCTAACCGAAGCACCGGATTTAAAGCCTGTCTACCCGGCATCCGCTGATTTATCCAATCGGGTAATCGCGTCCATCATGGAAAAAAATATTCCGCTTTTACTGCCCCAGATTCGCGAGTGGATTGCCGCCGAATCACTGGCAGCCTGTCAATTGATTTCCCGCCGCCAGGCTTATGAACTCATCCACCGCCCCGGTGCGTGGAAATTTGTGCAACACGCCAGACATTCTCTGGCATTTCATGAATTTCTGCTGCACCAGTTGGCCGTCGGCATGAAGCGACACCACCAGCAACAATTACAAAACGCCCAGGCTTTGCGCACCGATGACCTGGTGGACAAACGCATCCGGGCACTACTGCCGTTCTCGCTGACTGCGGCGCAGGATCGAGTCATCGTCCAATTGCGCCACGATCTTGCTGCCCGGCACCCTATGAACCGTCTGGTACAGGGGGATGTTGGCAGTGGGAAAACCGTGGTCGCTCTTTATGCCATGCTTTCCGCCGTAGCCGCCGGTGCACAGGCTGCTCTGCTGGCACCCACGGAAGTTCTGGCGCAGCAGCACCTGTTTTCTCTGGAGCGATTCTTAGCCAACAGCCGAGTCAAAGCAACATTACTGACCGCCGCGCTTTCCGACGCAAGCCGAAAAAAGGCGCTCGTCGGCATCCAGGACGGCTCGATCAGCTTGGTCATCGGCACGCACGCCATATTAGGCGACACCGTGCGTTTCAAAAATCTCGCCATGCTCGTGGTTGATGAACAACACAAATTCGGTGTGCAGCAGCGGGCCGTGATACGAGGTCGCTACACCGGTGTGCACACACTGGTCATGACCGCCACCCCGATTCCCCGCACGTTAGCCATGGCTGTTTTCGGCGATCTGGATGTTTCCACCATTGACGAACTTCCTCCGGGCCGGCAGCCCATTGCCACGCGCGCCGTGCCCGCCGCCCGCCGCGCGGAAGTTTATGCGTACCTGCTTAAGCAGGTTGAGTCTGGCCGACAGGGTTACGTGGTGCTTCCCGCCATTGATGAAAATGCCGCCGAGTTGCTCGGTGCCACGCGCGTCTTCAATGACCTCAAGGATGGCACGCTGAAAAATCATCGCGTCGGACTTCTGCACGGACGCATGGACGCTGCGGCGCGGCGGGATGTCATGGAGCAATTCCGTACCGGTAAACTTGATGTGCTGGTTGCCACCACCATTATTGAAGTCGGCGTGGACGTTCCAAATGCCACCCTTATGATTATTGAACATGCCGAGCGATTTGGCCTGGCCCAACTGCATCAACTGCGTGGCCGCGTGGGCCGCGGCATCCATCAATCCGCCTGTGTTTTATTGTTTGAAAATGAGCCGCCCGAGCCACCTCCGCGTCTGGCGGCCATGATAAAATATTCCAGCGGCTTTGATATCGCGCAGGAGGATTTGAAAATCCGGGGCATGGGAGAAATTGTCGGCGAGCGCCAAAGTGGCCGACCCGATATGCTCTTTCCTGATCTGCTTCTGGATCCGTTTTTACTGCCCGCCGCGCGCCAGCAGGCCCTGGCCATCATTAAAGCAGACCCGCACATCCTGGCACCGCAGCACGCGGAGCTGCGCAAAGAATTATCCGCACGATTCCAGGCCTCACTGCCCTTGGCGGATGTGGGCTGATACAACCTGCTGTGCCGCCCCCCAAACCGCCCCACTTTTTATTTATTAAGCGAAGTGTTGGTGCCCCCGGCACTTTTCCTGCGGAACCAAAAGCCTTAATATACGGCAATGGCAACAGTACTTATGCAAAATCAGAGTTGGGATGTCGGCAAGGTTGGCGGGCAGTGCGCGGGGTGCGCTGCGGAACTTCCGCCGGGCGCGGCCTGCTGGGCGGCCCTGGTGGAAACCCGGTCATTACCGCCGGTGCCGAGCGAATCAAAAACGCCCGGCAGCCCCTGGCAACGTATGAACTTCTGCCCCGAATGCTGGAACACCGGCAAACGGCCGACATCCCCGGTTGAAATGTTTTCCTTTTGGAAAACCGTGGTGCCGGAATCCCACAAAAAAGCCAAAACATTTGTGGATGACTCGGTTCTCCTGGACTTGTTTAACCGCCTCGCGGATCGTGAGCAGCTCATGGACCTGCAATTCCGTTTTGTCCTGGCATTATTATTAATGCGCAAGCGCTTGCTCAAATACGAAGGCACTTCCGCCATGCCCGAAGAATTGCAGACAAAATTCGCCCACCTTACCCCCCCACCCGAAGCGTGGAACATGACCCAACGCGGTGGAATCGCGGTAGTCGTGTTGAATCCACATCTTACCGCAGAACAAATCGGCGAAGTGTCACAACAGCTATCGGGCATATTGGCGGAAGAAATATAATCTCCCAATTCCCGGACTCACGTATTACGACTTAGGGGCCGCCCAATGCCGACCGCTTGATTCGTCAGAATGATGCATTCAGACTTACCATGACATACGCCGCGTTGGCAATTTGGGCCACGGGCAGTTCGTTACGGGCATCAAATCCCTGGCTGAAGGCCTGATTAAATGCGTAACCGCCTCCAATATCAACGCTCAAATCATGATGCAGGGAAAAAAGTTTAAATCCCGTCTGCACCCGGCACTGCGTAAAGAACAACCGTTGATCCGATTGATAAGAACTCACATGGAACGCCCAGGAATCACTGTCAAATTCGGCATACGCCACCAGCCATCGCAAGATCGAATAATCCGCCGCCGCCGTCCCGGAATCAATCGGAAAATAATTCACATTCAACCACAAGCGGGGCAGCACGTTCCAGCGGATGGCCTCGTAAGGAAAGCCAAAGGTCCAATCCAGGCCTTTTTGGTTATGTTCCACTTCCACTGACGGCAACGGAACATCGGGCATAAATTGCCGATTGCCGCTGTAATCCAAGGCCATATCCAGTTCAGTATGCTTCCATAACTTGTGCTGTACCGTCATGCGTGCCATACCGTAAATGGCACTGGGGTCATTAAACGGACTATTGCCCGCATACCCCGCGCCAAGCGCAATGCCCACACCCCATGCACCAAATTGTCCGATCGGAATTCCCAATGACATCGCTTCATCATTGAGCTGTCGCGGCAACAACGCGCTGCTGGGACCCAAGCCAATATACGTTGAATCATACGCCACCGTCGGGCTGTACCGCCCCGTGTCCGCAAGCCGCAACCGACCGGAAAAATCCAGCATACTGATCTGCGCGGGCGAGGAATCATTTCTAACCCATGATTTATTTTCTATAAATCCCTGGTTGAAAGACTCCACATTATCTCCGGGAATCCAGGCATCCTGCGCGAGATATTGCGTTTGACCGGCTTGGCATACGCCTGTAACAGCCGTAAGCGCCAGTGCGGCCAGAATCATAAGAACATGTTCTTTTCGGGAACCCACCGTGCGGTTCATCTTAATCTCCATGCTGCAGCCACCGCAGCATGGCAATTAAACAAAGCCAAGCTGCGGCTGATAAAAGGCGAAGTATAAGCGAAAATGCAATGCTTTCACTCCTCAGGGGTTTCGTGCCGGGAACGGTAAATGGCCCAACCCAGCGCCAAGGCACATACCGCACTGACCATCCAGGGAATCCATGTCTGATACGACATTTGCACACCCGCAAAACCGGGCACCGTGGACGTGATCTGATGCACCAATCCGCGATCAAATGGCAACACCAGTGGGATAATTAAAAGCGATACCATATTCATTACTTTAATCAATGGATTAATGGCCGGACCCGCGGTGTCCTTCAGCGGATCGCCAACGGTATCCCCGGTAACGCTGGCCTTATGCCGTTCCGATCCTTTGCCGGTCTGCTTTTCCAGATCGCGTGGTTCACATTCCACCACTTTTTTGGCGTTGTCCCAAGCCCCGCCGGCGTTGGCCATGAACACGGCCAGAAGTTGCCCGGAAAGTATGGCCCCGGCCAAAAAACCAGCCAGCGCCATGACGCCGAGAGAAAATCCCACCAGCACCGGCGTCAATACCGCCAGAATGCCCGGACCAATTAATTCTCTTTGCGCTTCAAGCGTGCAGATATTGACCACCTTGGCATAATCAGGTTTTTTTGTGCCCGCCCAGATTTCCTTATCACGGAATTGCTCTCTACAGGTTTGGACTATTAAAAATGCCGCCCGCCCCACCGCACGAATGGTCATGGCGCTGAATAAAAATGGGACAGCTCCGCCAATGAGCAACCCAATAAATAACAGCGGATCAGATAAATTTAATATTCCCGACACGCCGCGATACACCGCCTGACTCAAGTGGGCATGATCGGAGCGGCCACCAGATCCGATGATGGTAATAAACGATGCAAACAGACTTACCGAGGCGATCACCGCGCTGCCAATGGCGATGCCTTTGGTAATGGCTTTGGTGGTATTGCCGGTGGAATCCAGATCGGACAACACTTCCCGGGCCGCCAGATACTTTTGCTCTCCCATCTCCTGACGATCATAACCCATTTCACCGATGCCGTTGGCGTTGTCCGCAACCGGGCCAAAGACATCCATACTGATTGTATTACCCGTCAGGCTTAACATACCAATACCGCACATCGCCACGCCATAGGCGACAAAAATCGGATTGGTATGCGAAAAAATTAATACACTCGCCAGAATGCTCCCGGCAATAATTACAATCGCCATCACGCTGCTTTCCAGCCCCGTGGCCAGGCCTTGAATAATGTTCGTGGCATGACCGGTGGCACACGCCCGTACCAGGCCGCGCACAGGCCCGTGCTCAGTGCCGGTAAAAAACTCTGTGCTTAAACTCAACAGTACCGCAAGAATCAAACCCACAATGGCCGCCACCGCCGGTCGCATATCCAACCCCACCACGCCCATAGACGCCCAGCCGGGGGTATGTGTTTCAATGGCGGCCAACGCATGATTCGCGGAAAGTGCCGAGCCATTGAATCGCAGGTAAAAAAAGCCCAGCACAGAAAACCCGATCGTGCATAAGATCGCACCGAATCGGAAGCCGAAGTTCAAGGACTGCATAGCCTCCTTGACCCCACCCTTGGCCGGGGCGCGGACGCTTGAGGTGGAAATAATATCCGACACCACGCCAATGGCCTGGGCCAATAACGGAAATAGGACGCCCTTGTGGCCGAAGCTCGCCCAGCCCAGAATCATCGCCGCCACAAGCGTAACTTCATAACTTTCAAAAATATCGGCTGCCATCCCGGCGCAATCACCGACGTTATCACCGACATTATCCGCAATCGTCGCGGCATTGCGTGGATCATCTTCCGGAATGTCTTTTTCAATTTTCCCAACCAGATCCGCCCCCACATCGGCGGCCTTGGTATAAATACCGCCGCCAACGCGCATAAACAGCGCAATAAGTGTGCCGCCGAACGCAAAACCCAGCAGCACATCAGGCGCGTTATCTCCGTAATACATAAAAATAAACGTCGCTCCCAGCAGTCCCAGTCCATCAATGAGAATGCCCGTGACCGTGCCGGTGCGATAGCCCAGCCGCAGAGCTTTTCCGAATCCTTCATTGGCGGCGGCGGCAGCGACGCTTAAGTTTCCGCGCGTAGCCAGCAACATGCCGACGGTTCCCACCGTCAGGGAAAATAAAGCGCCGCACACAAATGCCAATGCCCGGCCAATCGGCAAACTTGCGCCCAGCCGCGAATGCCAGTTTGCGGTTATCAGCAAAAGCGCGGCAATGATCCCGATAATCGGTAACAGCGTGTTGCGCTGACGGCTCAAATAGGCCTTGGACCCTTCACGGATCGCCAGGGCAATATCCTGCATTCGCGCGGTGCCACGATCAGCGCGGAATACAAAACCCATCAGATAGCCCGCGTATAACAAGGCCAGAATGGCAATTCCCGCGACCGCAAAAAGAGCGATGCGCTCATAGCTGGAAAAATGCGTGGAGGATAAAAAGCCGAAAGGCTTAAACATGGACGCAACGCCGTGCGGGACGCCGTGTCCGGGCGGATTGTTTGCCTGACCGCCTGCGGCATTGGCCACAATCCACAAGCCCACGAGCACGGATGTAAAAAACGCAAATCGCCGAAGGTGCCGAAAAGTGCCGACAAGTCGTACCATCTTCCACCGCCCTGAAAGGAAACTAAAACATGCTAAGTGGTTACAATCACCTAAGATCACTGGAATGTCAACTTTGAACAGCGCGGGGGGAGTTTTACAGTATTGGTCAGTAATTGCAGTATTAGTCAGTATTGATCAGTAGATTCAGTAACGGGGATGGGGCCGTCCCGGCGCGCACGGGATAAACTTCTTGCACGGACAAACACGATTGGGCGGGGATGTTTTACCATCCCGATCACGCGTATTTAAGCCGAGGTCATCGGGAACACAACGGCACAACGGCACTGCTAATGAGGCGACGATCAACGAACAACGAGAAACGGGGAATCTAGAATCTAGAAACCTGTGTCTCGTCGGCGCCGGTATAGACCCCTGATTGGCTGGTGCGGAGGTGGCTATAACCCGGCGATACGGGCCAATTATCGCGTGTTGGCGATTGCCGCCCGGAGTAACAACCAGAACCTGCTCACGGGCGCGTTCGAACGCACGGTGATCCGTGAATAATTGGAAAGGGTTGACAAAATGCCCGCTGACTACATAATGTGTGCATGAGGATCATCAAAGCCGCGACCATCCGGGAAATGGCCCGTGACCATCCGCTGGCGGAGATGGCTCTGGTGCGATGGTTGCGAATTGCCAAGGCGGCTCGCTGGAGGCACTTGGCGGAAGTGCGTACGGTGTTCCGAGCGGCTGATGAAGTAAAAGTGGCCAGCGCCAGGACTGTGGTGGTATTTAATATCGGTGGCAATAAGTACCGCTTGATCGCCGCCATCCACTACAACACGGGTAAGCTGTACGTCCTTAGCTTCATGAGTCATCGGGAATATAGCTTGGATCGATGGAAGGAGTCTTTATGAAAACGCACAAAAAATTGGAATTTCGGGCGTTGCCAACGGATTACCCGGGGCTTGTCAATATGCTGCCCCCGCGTCCGATTCATGATCGTGTGGACTATCATAACGTCATGGAAGTGGTGCTTGCGATGGCTGGCCACCGCCTGACGCGGGATCAGGAAGATTATTGTGAACTTCTGTCGGATATGATCCTTAAATATGATCAGGAACATGGCGAACAATTGCCGGAGGGTACACCACTTGAGCGGCTGCGCTCGCTGGTGGAGATGGCCGACATGAGCGGATCGGATCTGGGGCGGCTGCTGGGGAATCGTGGACTGGGGTCGAGTCTGTTGAAAGGTACCCGCGCACTATCCAAAACGCATATCCTTAAGCTTTGCAGCCACTTTCATCTTTCAGCGGATTATTTTCTTTAGGTGCTTTACCCCCCCCCCATCACGAGTATTTAAGCCCGGGTCATCGGGATAAACTCTGCTACAACGGCATCCCGATAACGATTAGTAACGGTGGATATCGGGATAAACTGCGAAACGGCGGGAGTCACTCCGGCGCGCACGGGGTAAACTCCGGTCGCAGAGATCACCGAGATACGCCGTTATGAAGACCGAAAGCAGAAACGCATTTGGCTTTTGTAAACCGACACGACCTCACGTTATTTCCTCCTCGTATCCGCGTCATCGGCGTGATCCGCGGTTTGTTGCATCTCCGTGGCCACTGATACCAAATTGTGGTGAGAGCCGCGGATACGGGATATTACAGTTCCGGCTTTCTCAGTGCGATGCTGTTAAAGCTTCGGTTTTGCTGGATGTATTTTTTTTCAAAATTTGTACCCACGAGCAAGCCATCGGCAGTTGGCAGGGGCGGGACAAAATCAATGGTTTGCAGCAGTTTGAATTCGCTGATTACAGCGCGAATGTGTTCAAAATATTCAGCATGATCGGTGACAACGCGCAAGATGCCGCCGGGTACCAGAATGCGGACGGCCTGCTGGAGAAAAGGTGTTTGAATCAGTCGGCGTTTGTGGTGGCGGGCCTTGGGCCAGGGATCGGGAAAATAGACATGCAGGGCATGGAGCGACTGGTCCGGAACGTGGGCGCGAATCCACCAGTTGGCATCGGCGCGGACCATGCGGGCGTTAGCCAAACCATGCCGTCGGATACGATCCGCGGCGAAATCACAATAAGCTCTGGCCCATTCAATGCCGACGAAATTATGGTTTTGGAACTGCGTTGCCGCGGCGAGAAGAAAGGTGCCTTTTCCGGAACCAATTTCCAATTGAACGGGATGATCATTAAGAAAAATATGTTGCCAGGAGAGCATACCGGAATCGTCGGGCAGATGCAGCAGCGCGGGTTCGGGAATTAAATTGGGCTTTAGAGCCAAAGGAAAATCCTCACGATCAGGCCGACAATCAAGGAATCAGGGGTAATAAGCTGGCGCGATGTCACACCGAAAATGGGGCAATAAAAAAGCCGCCACGGGCTGCCGAGTGGGGCGCGACAGCTTTCGTGCAGGCAAAGTGGGAACCCACACGGTGGCGGCAGTTTCAAAATCTACTGCATCCGGTTTTCGTTTCGCTCCTCCGCCAAATTAACGGAAATCAGTGGTAATAAGTGCAGCTTCATTTTCATAAACGCGGCAATTATTACTTCCATCCGTTTGGAATCACTCACGAACCCCGGATTACAACTGAAAATTACATGTCAATAAACCAATATAATGGTGCATTGGCGTGCATCTCCAATTGTTGAGAAAAGTATAGCACGGCAAAACACATTGTCAAGTTAACCGGTAAAAGTTAACCGGTAAAGGGCCTGTGACAGTTTATGCAGCCTTTTTTGGGATCTTGGCCGAAACGTAAGCCGGGCGATTGGCCCATAGTCTTTCCCAGCGTGCATCCTGGCTTTTCCACGCCGCCCGTAATGCCAGAATGGCCT
>Ga0209012_1001256_pt1 | contig 27666 bp, 22 predicted proteins | sample RS3BMetagenome_FD_184735 | JGI IMG/M metagenome (GOLD analysis project Ga0209012, IMG submission 184735) | Ferric oxide microbial mat and aquatic microbial communities from Rainbow Spring, Yellowstone National Park, USA - RS3B (SPAdes) (version 3) ...
TCTGCGCCAACCGGACGCGCGAGGATCTTGCTCTGCCACCCCCGCCTGGGGTACCGTCAATCTACTCCTCTCCTCAGCCTGGCGGGCATTGCAACTGTGGTGCCAGGCCGACTAGAGGAGTTTTCTATGGCGTACCGAATCCTGGTTCTGGCATAAGTTTCCATAATGCTATCCCCGAAAGTGACGTCCGCCCAGATGTCGGCATGGACGCTGGCCCCCGTCGGCGACTCAGTTGTTGCTCTGCCGATATTGGTCGGTGCATCCGGAACGCAAGATGGCCACGGCTCTTAAACCGTTGATTTGAGTAAGACGCGGCAAGAACCGCGTGTGGGGCCAATGCCTGGCTAGTCGAACCACCGCTGCAGTAGCGAGTGCATCGCCCTGTACCGAGCGTCCTTCCACGCCCAGAGGATCCCGTCGAGCAGGCGCACCGCCGTCGGCTCGTACGGCAAGCCAAGACCACCCACGCCCTCACCGATGGCTGCCACCGTGTCAGGCTGGCTCTGCCCCATGTCCCGTATGAGCCGGATGGCAATCATCGCGCCCTCCAGCGAGGCGCCCTCGCTCGGCGGAGCCACATTGAGTGCGTGTGCGACGCTACTGTCGATGATCGGGATGAGCCCTGGTCGTTTGATGTGCAGGATCTTCGTCGCCTGGGCCGCAGCGATCCCCCTCACCTCAGTCAGCGCGGACAGCGCAGCCCGGATCAGCCGCTCGCGCACCGCCCACTCGGACGGTGACAGCGCCTCGAACAGGCCCCATTCGCACGGTAGGTCCGCGAGCGGCGGGTAAACGCGGTTCAGAAACGGGTCCCAGACGCGACGGTCGGCGTGGGCAACCATCGTGCGGTTGATCTGGCGAAGGTCCTCGTCGGTGAAGACGTCGCGGATCCCACGGTCGCCCAGGGCTCGGTATGCATGGTCGTCGTACTCGCCAGGTTGGGCGCTGGGGTCTAGGTGAAAGAACAGCTGCGCAAACCGGTCTGCATGGCGTATCGGGTACGGTTTGGCCGGGCGCCTTGGCACGGACAGGGGCCGCACCCACAGATCAACACTGGCCGACGCGGCGCCGTGCAGCGGCCCGGTCACGCCACCACTCCCGTCCCATGGCACACCCGGCACGCTCCGTTCCCCTTGCCCCAGTCGCAGAAGCTACAGGGACGCGTGCCTGTCGGATAGGGGAACTTGCCCGTCCCGTGGCACTGCGGACAACGGCCCGTACCATTACAGTTGCGGCACTCCCGACCCGTCATCAAGCGTCCCCTCCTCTTCGAGGCCGCCGTATCCCCAGCAACTTCATGGTCCTTGGCGACCCCTTCGCGACCGTGCATCCCCAAGGCGTCCAGCGCGACTCATTCGGCACCTACGTCGACGCAGGTCTCTGAAACATCGACAGCTCGAAGCCGCTCCAACCATGGACCGATTTCACTCGTATATCCATTCAGTCCAGGCCTTGATGTCAGGGGAGAGCGCAACAGCGAGACCCTGCGGCAACCCCAGGCCCCGACGACGTACGATTTCGCCTTCGAGCCGAACTTTGTTGTCGATGTCAGGGAATCTCCTAGCCACTCGGACACTAATTCGCTGGGCGCTGAACCATTGGCAATAAGGTACCCGTTGGGACTAAGGATCGTCTTCAGCACTGTAAACAAGGCGTCATGATAGGCCTTATACAGATCGCGCACCAGGGGTCGCGTGCCAGTCGCGGTGACTGCGGAGTGGAACGGTATGTACTCTAGGGAGGCCACTCCGACGTCTTTGACCTCCCGCCAAAATGTGCTGGTCTGCTCGTCCTTGGGCACGTTTCTCAGGTCGGGCACTACGTGGAGGCCAGCGCCCATCGGGTAGCGCAACGAGGCCACCACGTGGCCAAGCACCGGGTAGTAGCGGCTTTCGAGGGCCGTACGCAGGTGCCCGGGCGGGGAGCCATCCCGCGAGGTCAGATACCAATTGGCATAGCTGCGCCAGGTTCCACGGACGTCACGACCGCTGGCGTCCGGCCACGATGCTTCTAACGCAGCCTCCTTCTCCCTCGGTACGTTCTTCAGGCTGTAGTGTGGATTGAGGCCCACGACCACGACCTGGGCACGGTCGCCAGTGCCGGTGAACGTCATCGGAATTGGTGGCACAAGGGCGCTTCCCTCGCTGCCGACAAACCGTGCCTGGCTGTCCGTTCCGTACCTACAACGCTTGTTGGTCTTGTCCAGGATCTCGCGATAGTCGTCCAGACGAACCTCGCCGTCAATCGTCACTTCTAGGGCGTCAAGCGAATTCAAGAACTGGTGGACGTGGTCCATGCACGATCACCCCTATACACAGGTAGCCCCCGTAAAGGGGGGCACACCCGATACTTCACTCGGGACGAAACAACCTCGCCACACTCGGGTCCAAGTCGCATGCATAGTGCGCCACTGAGCCCAACGCCTCTTCGGCGTCCTCGTCGGCGAACAGGATCAGCATGAACACCTTCGCATACGTGTCCATCCGGGCGATGCACCCGGTTACCAGGTGCTCTAGGGCTTCGAGCGTCGGGGGGCCGTTTTTGAAGCAGTAGTAGGTCTTGAACCGGACCTCCCCATCGGCGCGGTCCATTTCGAAGTTACCGTCCTTGAGGCCATAGTTGATGAATGTAAGAGCTCGCATGACCTCGTCGCGTAAGCGCTCAGGCACATGGGTGGGGAGGTAGGCATAGCAATCCACCGTGCCGCCGAAGTGGTCCAGGCGCAGTGGGAACGACAGGTTGTGGCCGTGGTGCGTTGTCGCGTACCCGCCGTCGTCTGTGCGTTGAAAGCCCACGTCGAGGGCTTCGATCTTCCGCTCGGCTTCGCGCAGCAGGTCCAGCTCCCCCACCCTTTCCCCCGGCGTTTCGTCTTCGGTTTTCAAAGGTTCGCGCCGAAGCGCTTGGGCATTTTCCATCCGCGACTTGCGACTGTCAAGAGTTGGAGACGGGGGACTCTTCGGCGAGCACCTCACGCCACCGCTCCGTGGACGCGGAGGGGCCAGGTATCCCCGGCCGCAACCCGAGCGCGGAACACCCGGCGGGCCGTCGACTCGGGGAGACCAAACGCCTCACCGGCGCGACGACAGGTTAGGACGTCACAAGGGTTCACGTCCGCGCCCCCTTTCGCCGACCGGCTCGTTCCGTTCTTCCGCATGCCGAGCAGGCTACATAGGCGCGGCCCCGAGCGACTCTGTGCGAAGCACCCATCCATCTGCTGTTCGCACTGCGAAAGGGGAGCGCCTCAGGAGTTCGGCCACATAGGTGTCCGGCCGTTCCCCGCGAGAGTCATACCCAAGGACACGCATGAGGTCGGAGACCCGACCGGGACTCGCGGGTGCAGCACTCCGCGCCAACGCGGGTAGCAGGTACTCGCGAGCCAGCGTGCCATGCACCACCGCAGGTTCAAGGCCCTGGAGGAACGTCTCTGCGGCCTCAGCGTCCGCCACATAGGCTCCGACTGCGTCGCCCGCACGACGGAGGGCAGGCAGCGCCTCGGCAAGTGCGACTCTCGCCTGGGGAACGGCGTCCTTAATGGCCTCCTTCGTCTTTGGACGGGACAACAGCCAGACGGCGAACAGGACCAGCCCCATGGCGATGACTGCGCCCACAACCGGGTACCGGCGTGCAACGTTTGCAGCGGCCACATAGGATGCGCGGACAGCGGCGGAACCCACCGTGGCCAAGACGCTGGTCCCGAATACTATGGCTTCCACGTACTCGTCCCGCTGGTTGAGCGCCGTGGCCGCCGTGAGGCCCGATCCCCACAACTTTGCCACGGGCGCATAGCCAACCCCGCTGAGGTCGTGATCGTTTCGTCAAAACGATTTCGGGCCAGAGCGCTTCCACAAGCTCCGCTGTTTCACGATCATCGGGGTCCCGCTGCGCGACCCGGTCAATCGCGACACTGTCGATACGCGGCGGGCTGAAGACGTGGAGAGCGGCGCATACTCCGAGGCGAGAAGTCTGACCAGCCCCACCGGGTCGACACCCACCTCGTTCGCATAGCGCTCGCAGATGGCGCCCGCCTCCAACCATTTCTTTACTGCCCGGACACTATATACCGGCGCAGGGTGAGGGTCCAGACCCCACATATGCCCGCTTCGGGAGCTGCGACGTACCTTGTACCTGCCGGTACGTTCCTAATCTTGTTCAGGGCGACGCCTCAACCGTGGTCGAGGTTCTGCCGCCACTCGGATTTGAACGACGCGATCACTGAACGTGTTTGACACCCACACGCCAACCGAATGGGAGGAGCATAGGGCCGTGTGCTACGCAGGCGACCTGAGCTTTCACCAGCCCATCCGTGCCATTGCCGGGCAGCGGGAGCATTACCCGCCGTGCGACCATCTGGGATGGCTTGGCCAGGTCATTGCAAACAAGACCTATGACACGAAACGGATCTGGCCTGAACCAAAGGTCTACTAAGCGGGGTTCGAAGGCAACCGGCAACGGCACTGACGGCCACACGGAGCCGCAACGAATGGCCACTGCGAGTCTGGGCCTTCTCGGTGGAACGAGGCGGAGTCGTGACACGCCTAAACCCACGGACGGGGCCACCCGCCGCAGCCTGAGTTCCCGGTGCGGTTACCCACCGTCGCAAACGGCATCTCAGGCCGGTGGCTCCCCCATCCCCATCGCCTCGCGCAACTGATCCGTGGCACCCCTATACAGGCCTTTCCAAGTCTCATCCAGCCACGTAGGATATCGTGCTTGCCAGGGCGTCTCATGGATTAGGTAATCAGCCAGTGTGAACTGGGTTGGATCGGCCGACCACGCCTGTAACGCAGCCAAAACGTCTAAACCATCAAGTCCCGCTTGCGTGAGAACCTCGATGTCGAAGGTCGACGTGACTGTCGGGCCAACCACGTCGTCCCCATATCGGTGACAAAAGCAATCCTCGCGTACCAGATCCCAGAGCGCCAGTACGGCAGGCGTGCTTTCGAGCGTCGTCACCATCGGGTAGAGCTTGGCGTCCGTCGGAACTGTAAGTCCGTATTTTCCAGCTCTGATATCCGTCACCCGCTGAAGAAGTTGGCTGCCACCCCGCTGAACCTGAGAGAGGTCTGTGCGGAAGTGCTCAAGATCGCCGGTTTCCACCGTGTCCATACGTGTCCGCTTGGTCTTGTTCTCAACCAGCAGAACGTCCATCGGCGTTAGAAAAGATGTGGTGTCCGCTAAGGGTGCCTTGCCACCAGGGTGAACCGGCCAGGCCTTGCCAAGGGTGTCCGTTATGTACTCTTCGTAGACCCCTCCGAGCCAGTCCATGTACGCCTTCTGGACGGACGGGGTCGCTCTTTCCATGACGACATAGTGGGCCCCTACCGAGATCCTATTGGCGAGAAGTTCCATGCTGATAGGCATGAAGGCAGGCCCCACACGCAACAGCGGCGACCGCCGAAAGTGCCGAAATCGGTAAAACAAGTCCGCTCCTCTGGCCTGCTGCTCCTGGAGTTCGTCTCGAAGTTGAAGGGGCGTGATACCAATTGTGTCTACGATGGTGGCGACATTAGCAACCCCCCTGAAATAGTCGGCATCGGCCAACATCATCTCCGGGAGGACGCCGCCGATTCCCTTCTGGGACCCGCGCACGACGAAGCCAGCATACAGGAGTAGCCCGGCCGTAAAGTACCCTTGCGGCGTAAGGCCACACTCGCCTAAGAAAGCGCCTATAGCATCAAACTCCTGGTGCCTGGGAGCGATGTCGTTGAGAAGAGTATGCCACCTAGCCAGTGCCAAGGGCGGCGGTTCGTGGTGGGCGAGCTGATACTTCCGCAAGATCAGACGTTGCTTCGCGTCGTCTGATGGGCCCACCGCGACGGGGTCGATCAGGTCTCCAACCCTAAGCAGGACCTCCACAAGGTCTTGGGCGAGATCCGGGCGAATGTGCCGAACTTCCTCGCCCTGGGGCAGGCCGTGGACGATCAGGAGGTTGGCCGTGGCCAAGAGTATCTGTTGATGGATGAAAGGCCGTTGCTGGCTAAGGATCGAGAGAATCTGCGCTTGGTGGTGGCGCCACAACGTGTCGGCCACTCTCACGATGCTGCCCTGGAGGTTCATGTCCGTTTCGTGGCCCTCCACGACCGCTGACAGGCAGGCGAGAAAATGTAGGCCGTCGTTCGTAGGCACATGGCCCACGCGATCAATGATCTCCGCCATGGACGAACGGCGTCCCGTGATGTCTTGGAACGATGCTGACGCGGCGAGGCTAGCCAACGTACCACCTCCGCTTCCTGCTCAGCCCCCCCTTCCACTACTTCCCATTTGGTTCCTGCCGCCCACCGTGCTAGGCTCGATCTCACGAGGGCGGCGTTCCACGCCAGCCATAACCAAGGGCACCTCCGGCTGACCGGAGGTGCTCGGGGACAGGCCATAAACGTGCTAGAGTCTTGCGCGAGCCGAACGTAAGCCGGGTTAGGGGCGGCGCCGATTACTCAGTTACACAAGGTCCCCCGGTTGCGATTCCGCAACCGGGGGACCTTGCCGTCCTCATCCCGGAAGGGCACAGTCTCTGCTCCAGCCCGCCGCCACGCGCCAGGCTTGGTTCTCCGTCGCCTTCAGGGACAACTTCAATTACAGCCCTGCCGCCTCAGGGACAAGAACTATTCCAGAGGGACAGGTTCAATTACAGCGGACAATCGGAGTGCAGGCGGCGTGGCCTGCTACTCGACGGTTACGCTCTTGGCGAGGTTGCGCGGCCGGTCGACGTCCGTCCCGCGGGCAACGGCGGCATGGTACGCAAGCAGCTGCAGGGGCAGGACAGCCAGCACCGGCCGCGTGACGTCGCTTCCCGCCGGCACCCGGAACGTCGCGCGCGTGGCATGCGGAAGGTCGTCGCGCACAACTCCGATCGGCCACGCGCCGCGGGTGACCGCCTCGGTCAGGTTGGCCTCGGCCTTGTCGGCGAGCGCCGACTGGGTGAGCACCGAGATCACCGGCACGCCCGGGCCGAGCAGTGCGAGCGGGCCGTGCTTCATCTCGCCGCCGGCGTACGCCTCGGCGTGGATGTAGGAGATCTCCTTCAGCTTGAGGGCGCCTTCCATCGCCACCGGCAGATCCAGGTCCCGACCCAGAAAGAATGCGTCGGGGATCTCGCGCAGGTTCTCCGCGATGAGCCGTGCCGGTTCTTCGGCGTCCTCGATCACCTGTCGCGCCGCCTCCGGCAGAGACCGCAGCTCGGCCAGGATCACCCGGGCGCCCGCCTCGGACAGGTACCCGTTCGCCCGTCCGGTGCGGATTGCCAGCAGCGTAAGCGCGACAAGCTGGGTCGTGAACGCCTTGGTCGATGCGACCGAGATCTCCGGTCCCGCCTGCGTGAGCATGGCGCGGTCGGCCTCGCGCTGAAGGCTCGAGCCCATGACGTTCGTGATCGCCCACACGGCGTGACCCAGGCGGCGCGCCTCGCGTGCCGCCTCGAGGGTGTCGTACGTCTCGCCCGACTGCGAGATGTACAGGGCAGGCTCGCCCCCGGCCAGGATCGGGTGCCGGTAGCGGAACTCGCTCGCGAGCTCCGCCCGCGCCTCGATGCCCGCCAGCCGCTCGAACAGCATCTCGCCCACGCGGGCGGCGTGGTAGGAGGTGCCGCAGGCGACGAGCCGGATGCGACGTACGTCGGCGAAGGCGACGCCCTCGAACTCCGGCAGGGACACATCGGACCCGTCGTCCGCGATCCGGCCGGCCAGCGTCGCCGCGATCGCCTCGGGCTGTTCGTGGATCTCCTTGGCGAGGAAGTGCGGGTGGCCCCCCCGCTCGGCCTGGTCGGCGGTCCACGTCACGTGGATCACCGGCGGGCTGCGCCGCTCGCCGTCGCCGGACAGGACCTCGATCCCGTCCGGTGAGACGGCGCACAGGTCGCCGTCCTCGAGGAGAACGCCGTCACGCGTCCGGTCGAGGAGCGCCGACAGGTCCGACGCCAGGTAGTTCTCGCCCTCGCCCAGGCCGACCACGAGCGGATTGCCGTGGCGCACGCCGACGACGCGCTCCGGCTCGGCCGCCGCCACCGCGGCCAGCGCGTACGAGCCGCGCAGGCGCGGCGTCACCGTCTGCATGGCCGCCAGCAGGTCGCCCTCGTAGGCATCCTCCAGGAGGTGCGCGACGACCTCGGTGTCGGTGTCGGACTGGAACGCGTGGCCCGAAGCCTCCAGGGCCTCGCGCAGGTCGCGGTGGTTCTCGATGATGCCGTTGTGCACGACGGCAAGGCTGCCGCTACAGTCCACGTGCGGGTGGGCGTTGCATTCCGTGGGCGCGCCGTGCGTCGCCCAGCGGGTGTGCCCGATCCCGACGTGGCCGTGAAGCGGCGATGCCTGGCTCAACTGGTGCAGAATCTCGACCCGGCCCGCGGTCCGCAGGCGCCGGATCTGCCCGCCGTCGTCGACGACCGCCACCCCGGCCGAGTCATAGCCCCGGTAGGCTAGCCGAAGGAGGCCACGAACAAGCACGTCCTGGGCCACGTCCGGCCCGGCGTATCCCACAATGCCGCACACGCACACCCGCTCCTCGGCACGCGGTGCGCACCCCTGCCAGTGGCTGTTCCGCGATCGCTCGCGGGTTTTCGCTGGCGCTCTCGGCCGGGTCAGCCGCGGGGCATCCGCCGAATCCTTCGATGCTCCCCGTCCTCGTCGACTCGCGGGGCGAGTCCTGGCGCTTTTGGTTGCGGGTCTTTGCGCACCGCGCGCATGGATTGTTCCGACCGGATCAGCCTGTCGTCCGCCTGCCCTGCGCCACGCACCACCTCCCGACAGCGTTCCCGTCTACCGCAGCATACCCTCAGCCGGCCGCGGTTGCCACAAGCGCCTCCTCGACGACGCGGATCGCCTGCGCCACCGCCGCCTCGGTGTCGCCTTCCGCCATCACCCGCAAGAGCGGCTCGGTGCCCGACGGGCGGACGACAAGCCGCCCGTCCTCGCCCAGGAGCGCCTGCGCCTGGGTCATCGCCTCGCGCACCCGCGGCGTCTGCCAGGCGTCACGACGCGCGCCGTCGAGCGGCAGGTTGACCAGCCGCTGGGGCAGGCGCTCGACGCGCGCGTTGAGTTCGGACAGCGGCCGGCCGCCGTGCACGAGCACGCGCAGCAACACCATCGCCGTGAGCTCGCCGTCGCCGGTCGGCGCCAGGTGCGGCAGGAGGATGTGCCCGCTTTGCTCGCCGCCCAGCGCGTAGCCACCCTCGGCCATCGCCTGGGCGACGTACCGGTCGCCGACCGGCGTGCGCAGGAGCGTGCACCCCAGCCCGCGCAGGAACCTCGCCAGGCCGCCGTTCGACATCGTCGTGGCGACGACCGCGTCGGCGGCGAGGCGGCCGCCGTGCCGCAGGTCCTCGGCCAGGATCGCGAGCACGCCGTCGCCGTCGACCACCCCGCCGCGCTCGTCCACGGCGATGAGCCGGTCGGCGTCGCCGTCCAGGGTCAGGCCGGCGCGGGCGCCGTGCTCGGTCACGGCGGCGGCCGCCACCTGCGGTGCCGTCGCGCCGCAACCGACGTTGATCCGGTTGCCGTCGGGCACGTCGGCGATCGCCACCACTTCGGCGCCAAGATCGCGCAGCACTCCGGACAAGATGCCGGCAGCCGCCCCGTGCCCGGCATCGACGACGAGCCGCCAGCCGCTAAGGTCGGCCGGGCCGGCGCTGCGCAGGTGCTCGCGGTACGTGTCGCGGGCCACGGCGGCGTGGTCGAGGCGGCGTCCCACTCCTTCGCCCGTCGGCCAGTCGGTCTGCTCGAGCGCGCCCATCCGGACGCGCGCCTCGATCGCGTCCTCGTCGGCGTCGGACAGCTTCCTGCCGTCGGCGCCAAAGATTTTAATCCCGTTGTCGGGCACGGGGTTGTGCGACGCGGAGATGACAACGCCCGCGCTTGCCATGCCGGTCGCGGTCAGGAACGAGACGGCAGGCGTGGGCAGGACGCCGACGTCGACGACGTCGATGCCGGCCGCCATGAGACCGGCGGCCAACGCCCCCTGGATCAGGTCGCCGGACAGACGGCTGTCGCGGCCAACAACGACCTGGGGCCGCCCGTCGGGAGCCGTGGCGCCCGACTCGAGCAGGCGCCGGCCCAGTGCCCTCCCCAAGGACAGCGACAGCTCGGGCGTGAGATCGCGGCCGGCCACGCCGCGCACGCCATCGGTGCCAAACATTCGCGCCACGTTGTCCCTCTTCCGTCGACGCATGTCGTGTCAAACAGTGTACTGTATCGCGCCGCTCGCTTCCCCGCCTACCTCTTGGCGGTTCGTGCGGTGTGCACCTTGCCCGCGTCGACAAGGGTCAGGTGGACGCGCACCACATCGGGCGAGACGGCCCGCAGCCGGGTGCCCCGTGGCACCTCTACGCTGACCGGTACGCGAATGGTTCCCGCCTTGTGCGCCTGGGCCGTCGCATCGGCGACGAATTCGCTCGGCGTCAGGCGCGCCAGCGTGCTCGGCGCAAGCACGGTCACGTCCACCTCGGTGACGGCGGCATGGGCGACCATGCCGGCGGGCGCGACGATGTGCAGCGGGATGTGCTGGATCGTCGAGCTACCCAGCACCACGAACGTAAGCATGGCCTGGATCCAGAGGAAGACGGCGAGGACGAGGGCAAGGCCGCGCAGGATCCATTCGTTGTCAAACAGCCTGTCCACCGGTCTCCCCGCCCTCCCTTCCGCGGCGCCGGAACAGACTGCGCGCGAGGTTGGCGCCCACGCCGGGAGCCTTCGCCGGACTCGGGAAGAACGAATCCATGACCTCGGCGAGGCGGTCCTCGTCAAGGTGCCGGATCAGCCGTCCGCCCTGGGCAAGTGAGATCGTTCCCGTCTCCTCGCTCACGACCAGGACGAGGGCGTCCGACTGCTCGGACAGGCCGACCGCGGCCCGGTGGCGACTGCCCAGCTCGGCCGGCAGGTTGGCCTCGGTCGCCGGCAGGTAGGCGCCGGCCGCCAGGATCCGCGTGTCGCGGATGATCACCGCCCCGTCGTGCAGCGGCGTGTTGGGCACGAACAGGTTGACCAGCAGCGCCGTCGACACCTCGGCGTCGATCGCCGTGCCCGACTCGGCAAAGTCGTTCAGGCCCGTCGTACGCTCGATCGCGATCAGGGCGCCCGTCTTCGTCTTGGACAGGAGGCGGGCCGCACGGGCCACCGCCTCGAGCATCGCGCGCCGGTCCGAGATCGGCGTCGGCGCGCCCAGGAACGGCATGTTCTGGGCGAGGTAACCGTAGGCACGGCGGGTCGAGAACAGCCGTCCTTCGCCCAGCTGCTCGAGGGCGCGGCGAAGCTCGGGCTGGAAGACGACCGGGATGAGGACGACCAGTCCGATCTCGATCCGCTCGAGGACGAAGTACGTGGCGTACAGGTTGAGCGCGTGCGCGACCGGCGTTGCGACGAGCAGGGCGAGGATGCCGGTCAGGATCGGAACCGCGCGCGTGCCGCGGATCAGCAGCAGGACCCGGTACGCAATGTACGCCACGAGGAGGATGTCGAGCAGGGCCAGCGCGGCCTGGCCCAACGAGAACGACTCGATGATGAGCAGCACCGCGCTCCCTCCCTGCCGCCGGGCGGGCCGGTCTAGCCGTGCGTCACGTCCAGGGCGAGCACGAGCTCGTCGCGCGCCGCAATCTCCCCGACCCATCGCTGTTCGTGACGAAGATCGGCGTCGCCTGCCGAAAGCGCGCCCAGGCGCGCCTCGATGAGAACGAAGCCGTATCGCTGGACCAGTTCGAACCGCTCGACCTCGTCGTTGCGCACCGCCACGACCAGGCAGCGCCGGCCGGTCTCGCGCGCGACCTCCCGCAGCTCGTCGAGAAGCGCCGGCATCGCCTGGGTGTCGCCGTACGGGCCGAAGACCAGGAGGTCGTCGCCCTCGAGGCCGAGCCAGGCCACGGCCGGAGGATCGTCGGTCCAGACGGACGGCTGGCCGGCGGCCTCGACCCGCACGTCGCGCAGGGAGAGTGTCGCCGGGCCTAGCGCCCACAGGCCCGGCGGCAGCGCGCCGGGCACGGCGCGGCGGACGGACCGCGCCGTCGCCGCGCTCACGCCCGGCCCTCGGCCGACGCGAGCGGGTCGACGCCGTCGCGCAGGGACGTGAAGAAGGCCAGACTCTGCAGCTCCATCGTCAGGTCGATGTGCTGGACGTGCACGCCGGGCGCCGAAAGCGCCACCGGGGAGAAGTTCAGGACCGCCTCGACGCCGGCCCGGGCGAGGATGTCGAGGACGCCCGCCGCCGCGTCGCCGGGCACGGCGATGACGGCCATCTTCACGCCGGCGCGCCGCACGAGCATCTCCATCTGGGCAACCGGCAGCACGGTCAGGTCGCCGATGCGTGAGCCGACGATGCGCGGGTCGCGGTCGAACACCATCGTGACCGCCACGTCGGCAGATTCCTGGCGGGAGTACCGGGCAAGTGCGAAACCCAGGTGGCCGGCGCCGACGAGCGCCACGCCGACACCGCGCGAGATGCCCAGGATGCGGCGAATCTCACCGGCGAGCTGGCGCGCATCGTAGCCCACGCCGCGCGTGCCGAAGGCGCCGAAATAGGCCAGGTCCTTGCGGATCTGCTCGGAGGAGATGCCCGTGCGAGCGGCCACCTCCGACGAGGAGGTGACCGCAACACCCTGCGCCACGGCCTCGGTCAGATCGCGCAGGTAGATCGGCAGGCGACGGATCGTCGCCTGGGGGATCCGCCGACGGCTCTCGTCCATGACTTGCCTCCGCGCTCAGGCCGTCCGCCGCGCCAGGTAGGCGGCCAGTTGATCGAACGGGTCTCGCACCGTCGGGACCAGGTCGTCCAGGTCGGCCCTGGCGCGGGCCAGAAGCTCGTCCGCCGTGCCCGCCACCGAGGCGAGCGCGCCGGCACGGTCCAGGGCCTCGCGCACCTCGGCCGGGGCGACATGGCCGCGCGTCGCCTTGAGCAGGAGCCAGCGGTCGGCGCTGTCCTCGGGCAGGGTCGTCAGGGCGCGGATGATCGGCAAGGTGACGACACCCTCGGCCAGGTCGCCGCCGACGGCCTTGCCGATCTGGGCCGCAGAGCCCGCCAGGTCGAACAGGTCGTCGACGACCTGGTACGCCAGCCCGCAATGGTAGCCGAAGTTGTACATCCGCTCGAGCACGGGACCGGACAGGCCGCCGGCGATCGCACCCGCACGCACGCACTCGGCGATGAGCACGGCCGTCTTCTGGCCGATCCGCTCGAAGTACTCGACCTCGGTCGGAACCCTGGCCGTGCGCATGTCGAGGTTCTGCCCGATCTCGCCCCGGCAAGTGCGGAACACGGCCCGCGCCATGGCCTCGACGAGGCGCGGGTCGCCCGTCGAGGCGAGGAGCGTGAACGCGCGCGCGAACAGCGCGTCGCCCGCAAGCACCGCCACCCGCTGGGACCAGACCGCGTGCACCGTGGACCGCCCGCGCCGGGTGGGCGAGGCGTCGATGACATCGTCGTGTACGAGCGTCGCCATGTGAATGAGCTCCGCCGCCACCGCGACGTCGATCGCCGTGTCACCGCCGCCGTCGCCAGCCCAGGCGCCGAGGAGGACGAGTGCGGGTCGCAGACGCTTGCCGCCCGCCCCCAGGAGGTGGGTGACGGGACGCATCACCTCGGCGTCTTCGTCGCGTAGCGCCGCCCACAGGCCATCCTCGACGCGCTCCAAGGCTGCGGCCACGGGCGCGAAGAGCGTTGCCAGCTCGGGCTGCGCCACCATGCCACCCCCTGAATCTCTCGCGTATTTTATCACGAACATCCCGACCGCCGAACCTCGCCGGAATGGGCCTCCTCGCCGCCCAGCCCGAGGCCGCGAGCCAGGGTGACGAGCCGCCGCATGCGCTGGTTGAGTCCGGACTTGGACAGGCCGACCAGCGTGGCGAGTTCGACCAGGCTGGCCTCGGGGTGGTCCAGCCGGGCCTGGGCGGCCTGGCGAAGGGCCAGCGGCAGATCCGTCCCGGCGACGAGCAGCGCCCGCGCAGCCTCGGCCTGGCGGGCGCCGGCCCGGGCGGTGCGGCGCAGGTTCGCCGTCTCGCCGTTCACCTCGCGGTGAATCCGGCCGCGCATGGCGCGCAGCGCACGCGCGTTCTCCCAGTACAGCATGCTCTCGGGAGCCTCGATCTGAAGCAAGAGGTCGCCGACCGCCTCACCGTCCTTGACGTACACCCGCACGCCGCCCCGCCGCCCCGCTGCCTGGCCCGGCGCCGCGCCCAGCTGGCGCAGGCGGGCCGCCAGGCGGCGGGTGGCGCCTTGCGCCGTGGCCGCCGCGTCGAGGTTCCACTCCAGGCTGTAACCACGCGCCGGGTCGGACACGTAGCCGCACACGAGCGTCATTCCCCGCACGTAGCCGCGCGCGTACGTCACGCCGCGGTCGGTCCGGGCACGGCCCGGCGGGGCCGCCCAGGTCACGCGCATCACGGTGCCGGCCCGGGGACCGCCGCGACGGCCGACGAACAGGCGAGGCTCGCAGCCGTCTGCCCGCAGGAGCCGGTACAGGCGGCGGGCCACCGTGGCGTCGGCGAGGGTGGCCGCGCCGCGCCCGTCCCGGGGCGCGGTCGCCGCGCCCAGACCGGCAAGCATGCCGTCGAGCTCGCCGCGGGCGGCCGGGCCCGCCACGACAGGGCGGGCCGCGAGCTCCTCGTGCAGGGCCTCGTTCGCCTCGCCCACCTACGCATGCCACCCGCTTCCCGCGGCCGTCGCCGAGCGGCGCACCGCCGCCGCGCCCCAACTTGCCAGGCGACCGCCACGCCGGGCGAGGCGACGCTCGAGGAGGAGCGCGACCAGCAGGCGCGCGAGCGCATCCGGCGCGTGGCGCACGGGCGCCTCCTCGCCGCTGAGGAGCGGTGCCTCGACCACCCGCACGCCGGCGGCACGCAGCGCGCCGGCGCTGGCCGTGACCGGCTGGGCGCCCTCGCGCGCGTAGCGCTCCACCGCCGCCGCGGACAGGTGTGCGCTGTTCACCACCGCCACGTCGATCGCAGCGCCGTGGGCGCGCAGGGCCTCGACGTGGGCGGAGGCGTCGAGGCCCTCCGTCTCTCCCGGCTGCGTCATGATGTTCGCCACATACACCTTCAGACCGCTCGCGCCGCGCAGGGCCTCGGCCATGCCGGCGACGAGGAGGTTGGGGGCGATGCTGGTGTACAGGCTTCCCGGCCCCATGACGATCATGTCGGCCTGGGCGATCGCCTCGAGGACCTCGGCCAGCGGTGCGGGTCGCTCGGGAACCAGCTGGATGCGGCGGATCGGCGCCCCCGAGCGGCCGATCCGGCTCTCCCCCTCGACCATCGTGCCGTCTGCCAGTTCCGCCCGCAGGCGCACCGGCGCCAGGGTGGACGGCAGGACCCGGCCACGCACGGCCAGGACCCGGCTCGACGCCCGGATCGCCTGGTCGAAGTCCCCGTCCGCGATCTCGGTCATGGCGGCGAGAAACAGGTTGCCGAAGGCGTGATCCTTGAGACCGCTGCCGGCCGACATGCGGTGCTGGAACAGACGCTCCATGAGCGGCTCGGTGTCGGCCAGGGCGACGAGGCAGTTCCGGATATCCCCCGGCGGGGGCATGCCGAGCTCCTCGCGCAGGCGACCCGACGAGCCGCCGTCGTCGCTGACCGCGACCACCGCCGTGAGGTTCCACGTGTACCGCTTGAGCCCGCGCAGGAGGACCGACAGGCCGGTGCCGCCGCCGATCGCAACGACCCGCGGGCCGCGGCTCGCCAGCGCCGCCTCGGGATAGGCGCGCAGCAACCGGCCCACGCCGGGGGCGATCGCCGCCTCGACCACGGCGCGCGTCACCCGCTCGATGGCGACGATGCATACGCCCGCGCCGATCGCCGCCACCACCCAGGCCTCGGCCGACGGCAGGGCGTGCGGCCCTCCGACCAGCCCCCTGAGGAGGCGCGGTCCGGCCCGGTGGAGGAGCGCACCGATGCCGATCGAGGCGATGGCGATGCCGACGGCCAGCGCGCACAGGCTGCGCTTGAAGCCAAACCCGGGAGCCAGCCAGCCGAGGAGGCTGCGCGCCGACCGGCCGGGGCCGGCGGACCTACTCGCCATGGCCTTCCCCGCGGCGAAGGTCGCGGTGCTGGACCGCAACCGGGTAGCCGGACTCGCGCAGGAACGTCGCCAGATGTTCGGTCAGGGCAACCGAGCGGTGGCGGCCGCCGGTGCAGCCGATCGCGACCACCAGCTGCTCCTTGCCTTCGTGGACGAACGCCGGCAGCAGGTAGCGCAGGAGCGGCTCGAGGTGCTGGAGGAGCTCGCGCGTCTCCGGAGCGGCGAGGACGAAGCTCGCCACCCGCCGGTCCGTGCCGGGGAGCGGCGAGAGGTCGGGAACGTAGTGCGGATTGGGCAGGAAGCGTACGTCGAAGACGAGGTCGGCGTCGGACGGCAGGCCGTGCTTGAACCCGAACGACGTGAGCGTGACGACGAGGCTTGGCGTGTCGGGGTCGCCGGCGAACAGGCCGGCCACCTCCTGGCGCAGGTCGGCGGGCGCCAGGCTCGTCGTGTCGATGACCCGGTGGGCCCGGCCGCGAAGGTCGGCGAGCAGATCGCGCTCCCGAGCGATGCCGTCCAGGACGCGCCCGTCCGGGGCCAGCGGGTGGCGCCGGCGGGTCTCCTTGTAACGGCGCACGAGCACGTCGTCGCGCGCCTCGAGGAACAGGAGAAGATACCGCCCGCCCCGCCGGTCGAGGGCGTCGAGGGCCGAGATGAGGTCGTCGAACCGTCCGCTGCGCGCGTCGCTGACCACGGCCAGGCGGCGGCGTCCGGCCGCCGCGCCAAGGTCGGCGAAGGCGCCGAGAAGGTCGGCCGGCAGGTTGTCGACGCAGTAGAAGCCGAGGTCTTCGAGCGCCCGGATCGCCTGGCTCTTGCCCGCCCCGGACAGGCCCGTGACGACGACCAGACGGGGACGCATGCCCAGGCGCTCGTGACCGCCCTCGCCCGGATCCGTCCCCTCCGCCACCGCCAGCACCTCCCGCGGCGGCTAGCGCCGCACGCCTAGAGCAGGTGGAACGCCCACTGCAGGATTGTCGCCACGATGCCGATGAGGATCGAGGCGATGATCGCCGCGCCCAGGCCGCGCACCTCGAACCCGGGCACGATGGCGCCCACGATGAGAAGCATGATCCCGTTGATGACAAAGACGAACAGACCGAACGTCAAGAAGGTGACGGGCAGGGAGACGAGGAGCAGGATCGGCCGGATGACCAGGTCCACCAGGCTGAGCACGACTGCGGCCAGAATGGCGCTGCCGATGCTCCGAACCGAGATGCCCAGGCCCAGGTAGGCGACCACGAGGATCGCCGCCGTGCGGACGAGCCACGTGACCAGAAGCCCCACGCGCGCACCTCCTGAACAGCGTACGCCATCCGTTTGTCAATTCGCCGTGAACGGGCGCTTTCCGCCTCGGCCCCACAACGGAATCGCTGCCGCACCGGTCGGCGCGGGGCGATGCGGTGTCGCATCCGTCGCCCACCTCGCCGCGAAGATGTGCGGGCGGCTCGCCTGGCGGGCGCATGGACCGCGAGAGGGCTCTCGCTGCGGACGGTGCACGCCTGTAGGCCGCCGATCGGTGGCGTGGCCGCATGGAGGAAGGTTCGGGCCCCGATTGCCGCGGGATGCCCCCGCCGAGGGATGGCTGGCTGCATGCACGGCGGGACGGCGGCCCGCACGCGCGGTACGGTCCGTCCCGACCGAACGCCTCGGGCCGCGTTGCCTGCCTTCGCACACAGGCGCTCCACGTTGTGGTCTTCGGTCCGGCGGCAGCGGAGGGCGCGCCCGGTCGGCGGCCGTGCCGCCTCCGCATGACGCGCAGTGCTCGCAGCCCCCGACCTGTGCGGCCTGTCCCCTCTACCCTTACCCTGCGAGGACGCCGCGGTTGTTCGCAGCGCCGGGTCCTATCCTGCCCGGTCCCGGACACACCCGGTGGCGCACGGCACCCAGCCCGCTGCCGTCACGGCGCGGGACGCCGGCAGACGAAGACGAGCTCGCGGCCGGGCCGGTCGGGCGCACCCCGCACCTCGTCGACACGCAGGCCGGACCGCGCCAGCGACGCGGCGATCTCGTCGCGCCCGCGAAACCGCAGGGTCGACACGGACGTCACCGTCCCCCGGCCGTCCGGAAAGGCGAACGTCATTCGGAACGTGACGAGCGGCAGACGCACGTCGAGAAGGTCGGTACAGATTCCGACCGGACCCAGTCCGGGCACCTCGACGGTTCGCCGGGTCCGGTCGCGCGTCCATTCCCGCCAGCCCTCGCGGGCCGGGTCACGGGTCTCGAACATCAGCCGACCGCCGGGACGCAGGACCCGGCGACAGGCGGCGAGGGTCGCCCGCCACTCCCGGTCGGAGACGAACACCTGGGCCACGTTGCCCGTCATCGTGGCGAGGTCCGCGCCCAGCGGGGGAAGGTCCGCGGCGGTGCCGACGATCCAGCGCACCCGGTCCGCGTGCGCCTTTCGCCGCGCGACCGCGATCGACGCGGCGGCCGGGTCGACCCCGACCACCGCGAGGCCGCGCGCGGCCAGCCGGCAGGCCAGGACACCCGTGCCGCAGCCTACGTCGACGACCCGGCGGGCGCCGAGCCCGTCCGCCATGGCGAAGTACGGCGCAAGGTCGGGCCGCCCGGGCGGGTCGAGGCGGTCGTAGATGGCCGCCAGTCGGGGGTCCGCGAAGATCGCGTCGGGCAACGGTGGCCTCCTTTTTTGTAGGACCTGCGGGCCGTTCTAGGCGCCATCCCCGCCACCCTCCGCGGCCCGCACCGGCGGCACCGGGTGCAAACTGGCATACAGGCGCTCGGCCACCGGCCGGGGCAGGCCCGCCTCGCGCAGCGCCTGGGCGTCGGCGGCCTGGACGCCCGCCAGCGAGCCGAACGCGCGCAGCAGCTGGCGCACCCGCACCTGCCCCATGCCCGGCACCTCGGACAGGCGCGACGTGATCGTCCGCCGGGCTCGCACCTGGCGGTGGTGGGTGATCGCGAACCGGTGCGACTCGTCCCGCACCGCCTGGAGAAGGCGCAGCCCGGCGCTGTCCCGAGCCAGGCGAATCGGCTCGGAGCGCCCCTCCTTGAACAGGAGCTCCTCTTCCTTGGCCAGACCGAACGTGGGGATCTGGGCCACGCCCATCCGGTGCATCACCTCGCGCACGGCCGACAGCTGGCCCTTGCCGCCGTCGATCAGGACCAGGTCGGGCAGGGGCAGGAACTTGGCGTCATCGAGGCGCAGCCGTCCTTCGCGGATCGCGGCGCGCTCCTCTTCGGCCCGGGCGAAGCGGCGACCGATCGTCTCGGCGTGCGAGGCAAAGTCGTTCGCGCCCTCGACCGTGCGGATGCGAAAGTGCCGGTAGTGCGGCTTGGACGGGCGGCCGTCGACGAACACGACCATCGAGGAGACCGAGTCCGTCCCCTGGGTGTTGGAGATGTCGTAGCCCTCGATCCGACGCGGCTCCACCGGCAGTTCCAGGTTGGAGCACAGCTCTCGCAGCGGCGCGCCCTGACGATCCTCGCGCAGGCGTTCCTCCTCCACGGCCCAGCGCGCGTTGTCGGTCGCCAGGGACATGAGGTGGGCCTTGTCCCCCCGCTGGGGCACGCGCAGACGGGTCTTGCGGGCGCGGCCCGTCGGCCCGGCCCGACCCGCCTCGAGCATCTGGGCCACGGCGTCGCGGCCCTCGAACGCGTCCGTCGGCAGGCACACCTCGGCCGGCCACGCGGCGGCGATCGGGTAGTACTGGCCGACGAAGGCGCCCAGGACCTCGGCGTCGGGCTGGTCGGGGTCGGCCGTGAGGAAGTACGTCTCGCGGCCGGTCAGCTTGCCCGATCGCACCTGGAGCACGCTGACCGCCGCCGTGCGGCCGCGTCGCGCGACGCCCAGGTAGTCCTCGTCCGCGCCCTTCAGCCGGACGACCTCCTGGCGCTCGGACATCTGCTCGACCGAGCGCAGAAGGTCACGCAGCTCGGCCGCGCGCTCGAACTCGAGCGCCTGGGCCGCCGCCTCCATCTGCACCTGCAGGCGGCGCCGGACGATGTCGCTGCGCCCCTCGAGGAACTGGCGCACGCCCTCGATCAGCTCGCCGTACGCGGGCGCCTCGATCAGTCCGACACATGGCGCAGGGCAGCGGTGCAGGTCGTACTCGAGGCAGGGCCGGCGTACGGTGCGAAACTTGTGCGGCGTGCAGTTGCGCATGGGAAAGACCCGGCGCAGGAGGCGCATCGTGTCGCGGGCGGCGCCTGCGTTGGCGTAGGGGCCGAAGTAGCGGCCGCCATCGTCGCGCACCCGGCGCGCGATGACGAGCCGGGGAAAGACCTCGTTCGTGATCTCGAGGTAGGGGTAGGTCTTGTCGTCGCGCAGCATGATGTTGAAGCGCGGCCGGTGCTTCTTGATGAGCGTGTTCTCGAGCAGGACCGCCTCGACCTCGCTGGCGGTGATGATCACCTCGACGTGCGCGGCCCGCTGGACCATGGCCGCCGTCTTGACCGCGAGCCGGCCGGGATCCTGGAAGTAGCTGCGCACGCGGGCCCGTAACGATCTCGCCTTGCCGACGTACAGGACCTCGCCCGTCTCGTCCCGGAACAGGTAGCAGCCGGGCGATCCCGGCAGGTCCGGCAGGTCGCTCGGCTGCATGGCGCTCCCTCCTTGTCAGTCCCCTGCGGCCACCGCCGCCACCGGTGCCTCGGACGATCCGCCCTTGCGGGCCAGCGCCCGGGTCAGGTAGTCGGCGAGGTGCGAGCGCTGGTTTCGCGCCACCTCTTCCGGCGTCCCCTCGCACACCACCTGACCGCCGCCGTCGCCCCCCTCGGGGCCCAGGTCGATGAGGTAGTCGGCGCACTTGATCACGTCCAGGTTGTGCTCGATCACGACGACCGTGTTGCCGCGGTCGACCAACTCCTGGAGGACCTCGAGCAGGCGGGCGGTGTCCTCGAAGTGCAGGCCCGTGGTCGGCTCGTCGAGGACGTACAGCGTACGCCCGGTGGCGCGGCGGGACAGCTCCGAGGCCAGCTTCACCCGCTGGGCCTCGCCGCCCGACAGGGTGGTGGCCGGCTGGCCGAGGGTGATGTACCCGAGCCCGACCGCCTGCAGCGTCTCCAGCACCCGGGCGATGCGGGGCTGGTTGGCGAACAGCTCGACCGCCTCGGCGACGGTGAGGTCGAGCACGTCGGCGATGCTCTTCTGGCGGAAGCGGACCTCGAGCGTCTCGCGGTTGTAGCGCCGGCCGCGGCACACCTCGCACGGCACGTACACATCGGGCAGGAAGTGCATCTCGATCTTGAGGATGCCGTCCCCCTTGCACGCCTCGCAACGGCCGCCGCGGACGTTGAACGAGAACCGCCCGGGCTGGTAGCCGCGCGTCTTCGCCTCCGGCGTCTGGGCGTACACCTCCCGGATGCGATCGAACACGCCGGTGTAGGTGGCCGGGTTGGAACGCGGCGTGCGACCGATCGGAGCCTGGTCGATGTCGATCGCCTTGTCCAGGTGCCCCGCCCCGCGCACCGCGTCGTGGGCACCGGGACGGGTGCGGGCTCCGTTCAGGCTGCGGGCGAGGGACGGGTACAGGATCTCGTTCACGAGCGTGGACTTGCCCGATCCGGACACGCCCGTGACGCACACGAACACGCCCAGGGGCACCTTCACGGACAGGTTCTTCAGGTTGTGCTCGCGCGCCCCCACGATCTCCACGAACCGGCCGTCGATGGGCCGGCGGACCGGCGGCACGGGGATCGCCCGCCGCCCCGACAGGTACTGGCCGGTCAGCGAGGCCGGATCCTGGGCGACCTGGGCCGGCGTTCCCTGGGCGATGATGCGACCGCCGAGGGCGCCGGCGCCCGGACCGACGTCGACCAGGTGGTCGGCCGCCCACATCGTCTCCTCGTCGTGCTCGACGACAATGAGCGTGTTGCCCAGGTCGCGAAGGTGCTTGAGCGTGGCGATGAGCCGGCCGTTGTCGCGCGGGTGCAGGCCGATCGACGGCTCGTCGAGGATGTAGAGCACGCCGGTCAGGCCGCTGCCGATCTGGGTGGCGAGACGGATACGCTGCGCCTCGCCGCCCGACAGCGTCGCAGCCGCGCGGTCGAGGGTCAGGTAGCCGAGCCCCACGTCGGCGAGGAACTTCAGGCGGGCGTGGATCTCCTTGAGCACCAGGCCGACGATGGCCAGGTCCCGGGCGGCCAACTGCATCGCATCCAGGTGCGCCAGGCATGCCGTCACCGACAGGCCGCTCACGTCCGCGATCGACAGGTCGGCCACCGTGACGGCCAGGATCTCCGGACGCAGGCGCTTTCCCTGGCAGGCGGCGCACACCCGCGGCGACATGTAGCCCTCGATCTCCTCGCGCTGGCGGTCGGTCCACGATTCCTTGCGCTTGCGCTCGAGCACCGGGATGATCCCATGGAAGCGCACCATCTCGTCGCGCGTGCGGCCGCCGGGCGCCTCGAACGTGTAGGCGAACCGGTCCGGCGCGCCGTCCATGAGGATGCGCATCGCCTCCTCGGACAGCTCCGACACCGGCACGCGGGTGCTGAACCCGTAGCGCTCGGCCAGCATCTCGACGAGGTCGGTGTAGTACTTCGAGTCGATCCAGGGCCGAATCGCGCCCTGGTACAGGCTCAGGCTTGCGTCCGGGATGATCAGGGTCGGGTCGAACACCATCCTCTGGCCCAGTCCCGTGCACTCCGGACAGGCGCCCGCCGGCGCGTTGAACGAGAACGAGCGCGGCGCCAGTTCGGGCAAGGCGGTGCCGTCCTTGGGGCACGACAGGTTCTGCGACAGGAGGATCTCGTCGCCGTCCGCGACCGACACCAGGGCGACGCCCTCGGCCAGGGCCAGGGCGGCCTCGAGCGAGTCGGCCAGGCGCGCCTGGACGCCGTCGCGCAAGACCACCCGGTCGACCACGGCCTCGATGGTGTGGGCCTTCTTGGGCGCGAGCTTGGGCGTCTCGACGGACAGGTCGACCACCTCGCCGTCGACCCGGGCGCGCACGTACCCCTGGCGCACGATGTCGGCGAGAATCTTCTGATGCTCGCCCTTGCGTGCGCGCACCAGCGGCGCCAGGATCATGAGCCGGCTTCCCTCGGGCAGGGCGCGCACCCGATCGACCATCTCGTCCAGGCTCTGGCCCTGGATCGGGTCGCCGCAGACCGGGCAGTGCGGTACGCCGATGCGCGCGTACAAGAGGCGCAGGTAGTCGTGGATCTCGGTGACGGTGCCGACCGTCGAGCGCGGGTTGTGCGACGTCGACTTCTGGTCGATCGAGATCGCCGGCGAGAGGCCGTCGATCGAGTCGACGTCCGGCTTGTCCATCTGCCCCAGGAACTGCCGGGCGTACGACGAGAGGGACTCGACATAGCGACGCTGGCCTTCGGCGAAGATCGTGTCGAAGGCAAGCGAACTCTTGCCGCTGCCGGACAGGCCGGTCATGACGATCAACTGATCGCGCGGCAACTCCAGGTCCACGTTCTTCAGGTTGTGCTGGCGCGCACCCCGTACCACCAGGCGGTCGCTGGCCACGTCGCGCTCCTTTCGCCGTCGCCGGCGCGATGCGTCGCGTCGACGACGCGGCCCCTCCTGGGCCCGCGTCGATGCCCCCAGTGTACCACGCGGGCGCCGGGACCCTCGCAAACATGCGAACGCCTGTTTGTTCGTCGGGTCCCCCGCACTCTCCTTGCTACGGCGGGCGCAAGGTTGCCCCGCCGCACATGTCGAACCCACGCGCGCGAGGTTTGCGCAACGCCCGGATTCCGGACGCCAATCTTCGTTCAAGGAGGGCAGCCATGGCCCGACTCATCGTGCAGAAGTACGGCGGCAGTTCGGTCGCCGACGCCGACCGCGTGCGGCGCGTGGCCGCCCGCGTGCGGCGCTCCCTGGATGGCGACACCCGCGTCGTCGTCGTCGTGTCGGCCCTGGGCGACAGCACCGATGCGCTCCTGTCCCTGGCCGGACAGGTCAGCCATGACCCGCCCGCGCGCGAGATGGACATGCTCCTCGCCACCGGCGAGCAGGTCTCGATCGCGCTTCTGGCCATGGCGCTTGCCGACCTGGGCGTGCCGGCCGTCTCCCTGACCGGGGCACAGGCCGGCATCCACACCGACGCCCGCCACCGCCGCGCCTCGATCCTGCGCGTCGACACGCGCCGCATCGAGCGGGAGCTGGACCGGGGCCGCGTCGTCGTCGTGGCCGGTTTCCAGGGCCGCACCCGCGGCAGCGAGACGACGACCCTCGGCCGGGGCGGGTCCGACCTCACCGCCGTCGCCCTGGCCGATGCCCTGCGCGCCGAGCGGTGCGAGATCTGCTCCGACGTGGCCGGCGTCTATACCGCCGACCCGAGGCTGGTGCCTGAGGCGCGCAAGCTGGCCCACATCGGCTACGAGGAGATGCTCGAACTGGCCGCGCTGGGCGCCCAGGTCCTGCAGCGCGGCTCGGTCGCCTATGCCGAGCGCCACGGCGTGCGCATCGAGGCGCGCTCGACGTTCGTCGACGAGCCCGGCACGATCATCGAGGGGAGCGATGCGGTCATGGCCCACGGACGACCGCGCCCGGTCACCGGCCTGGCGCTCAGTCGCAACGTCGCCCGGCTGGCGGCGATCGAGATTCCCGATCGGCCCGGCGTGGCGGCGACGATCTTCCGCGCCCTGGGCGATGCCGCCATCGACGTGGACATGATCGTCCAGAGCGTGGGCCACGACGGGCGCAACGTCATCGCCTTCACCGTCGATGCCGACCACGGCGAACGTGCGGCGCGTATCCTCGAGCCCGCCGCCGCATCGCTGGGCGGCAGGATTGCCGGGCCGCCGGCACCCATGGCCAAGGTATCGGCCGTGGGCATGGGCATGCGCGGCACGCCCAACCTCGCGGCCAGCATGTTCGAGGCGCTGGCGCGCGCCCACATCAACATCGAGGGGATCACGACCTCGGAGATCCGCATCTCCGTGCTCGTCGTCCCCGACGAGGCCGATGCCGCCCTGCGTGCGCTGCATCGGACGTTCCGGCTGGACGAAGCGGAGATCGAGGTCGAGGGCGCGCCGGCGAAGTGACCGACGGCGCGGCACGCGGGCGCAGCGAGGCCGGGCCGGTCTCGCTGCGCCCGTTCACGCCCGCGGACACCGCTGCGCTACGGCGCTGGCTGGGCGACCCGGAGGTCGCGGCCGGCTACGCCGAGCCCGCCGACGCCGCCCGGGTCGAGGCCAAGTACGGTCCGCGCGCGCGGCGTCGGTCACGGGCGACCGTGGATCGTGCGCGCGGGCAGCCGCGATGTCGGCTACGCCCAGTCCTACCTCATCCCGCCGGGCCGAGATCGCGTCCCTGGGTCTGGACGCCAGCCGTCGCTGGGGAGGTTTCGATCTCCTCGTGGGCGAGCCCGACGCGCGCGCCCGCGGCCTCGGAGGTCTCGCCGTCGAGGCGCTTGTGGCGCCAATCGTGCGCTCGGTCGCGGGCGCCGTGGCGGTCGACGTGTGGGCGCAGAACCGGCGGGCCATCCGCTGCTACGAGCGCCACGGGCTGGCCGTCACCGCCCGCCTGCCGCGGTGGCGGGTCTGGCAGGGGTTCTGGCGCGACCACGTCCTTATGACAGCCGGCTATCCGCGCGCCCGACCTTCACCGCCCCCGTCGACAGCGCCATGAATTTAGGGCGGCAGAGGTTTGACGGCTACGAAAAGGTCGGCGTCGATGTTGAGTAGCGCCAGGATGCGTGCCTCCGCAGGCTTGATGGTCTGGAGGATGCGCCTTCGTATGCCGCTCTTGAGGTACAGGTGGACGACGCGTACGTGCCGCAGCATGTCGATCACAGCGGTCCCCGTAGGCCGGTCGGTCTGCCGCCCCTCCACCTGCAGGCGCTCGCCCTTGTCCATCGCTGCCCGGATCGCATGTTGGATCAGTGCGTACACCAGGTACGCGATCAGGGCCACGTAGCCGAACGCCCTCACCCGCCCGGTCTTCTTCAGGAAGATCGGGCTCACGTGCATGGGCGACTTGAGCCATCGGAACTCGTTCTCCACCCCTTGCTGTCCCCGATATGCCTCGAGTAGCGCCCGCGCGTCACGCTGCGTGTCGTTGGTGATCAGGCAGAACAGCGCCTCGCGCCGAAGCTCCGCCTCGATCACGTCGTCTCGCCGCGCGCCCAGTTCCACGGACGCCTTGTAGACGGTGCGCCGCAGGGGCGGCAGGTCGTCCTTGCCCGGTCGGCCCCGTCGCGGCCGCTTGTCGACGACCTCTGCCGCAGCGGCCCGGGCTGTCGCCTCCCAGTAGCGCGGCCCCTCCTTCTGCAGGAACGCCTGTCCCGCCTCGAGTGCGTCCCGCTCACACGCGAACTCGCGCGCCCGAAGCGGCCGGCTACGCGCGCTGAACTCCTCCCGCTCCTTCTCCGCGTGGCGATCGAGGGTCTTTCGCTTCTGCGTCTCGAGCCAGCTCGAGTGCACCACGAGGAACCGGTACTCCCGCCCCTCGATCTCGCCCTTCGTCTCGTAGATCCGGTACGTAGAGCGCGGCGTCTTGCGCTTCACCTGGGCGACGTCGCCGACTCCGTGCCACTGGGCCTCGCCGGCCCCGAGCGCCTCCTCCTTCAACTCCCCGAGCACCCCAAACGTCGCCGGCAGGCGCGACACGAACCGGTAGCCCAGCACCGCCATGTGCTCGAGGTTGTCCTTGGTCACAAGCGAAGAGTCCGCGCAGTACAGGACCTCTCCCCGCGTTTTCTCGTCCAGCAGGCTCTTCACCCAGTGAAGCGCGTCGTGCTCCCACTCGTTATCGTAAAGTAGCCCACCATCACCCTGACGGGCTACTGGTGGGCCCTTTCCGAACTGGGCGTGCGACTTTCACCGCACCCAGCTCTCCGGTTCTGACTCCGCGAGGACAGTTCTACCGACCGGCGAGTAGCGACGGCCGCTTTCTGGCGAGCAGGATGCGCCGATGGTCCGGCTCGTACGGATCATACGGGCCGAAGGGCTGGGTGCGCTGCCACCGAATGCGTGCCGGATCGGCCAAGAGGGAGCCTCTGGTGCGTCTGGCATCAAGCCACACGCCCAAGCCATAGCCTCTACGATTACGATCGGCTAGCCGAGCGCTACGGGCGAACGGGATGTGATAGTCCTTGGCGTGCTGCGTCCAGCTCCGGTACTTCCGACCCCGGTGCTTGCGGTAGAGGGCCCTCGTCACCACCCGCCACAGCCACCAGCCCAGGTGACCGAACGTGGGACCACATCGCCAAATGGCGAAGTAGTGGCACCACCCGCGAATGAATCGGCTCAGGGCCCGCATCAAGACGACCTCGCGCGGGGAATTGATCAGACGCCGCAGAATGTCCCGGACTTGCGTCCGGAAGCGCATGACCGCCTTGGGCCCCGGTGTGATCCACACCAGTCGCCGTCCGGTGGACCGTTGAAGCACTCTGCGGACCGCGAACCCCAGAAACACGAAGCCAGTGTCGATGTGGGTCACGAGCGTCTTCTCCGCGGAGAGTTCCATCTTCAACTCGCGGCGAAGGAAGGATGCTATCTCCGCCTTGAGTTGCTCCGCCTGTTCACGCGTACCTCGGATCATGACCACGAAGTCATCCGCGTAGCGAACAATCTCGCATGGCGGCGGCGCCCCGTCCTTTCCGGCACGACTCTTGGCGCCCGGCCGGAGGGCGGCATACTTCTGCGCAACAAAGCGGTCGAGTTCCGTCAGGTAGATGTTCGCCCAGAGCGGGGATACCCCCGATCCCTGCGGGGTGCCGGTCTCGCTGGGGACGAACCGAAGTTCCTCCATCGCGCCGG
>Ga0209012_1001257_pt1 | contig 27652 bp, 23 predicted proteins | sample RS3BMetagenome_FD_184735 | JGI IMG/M metagenome (GOLD analysis project Ga0209012, IMG submission 184735) | Ferric oxide microbial mat and aquatic microbial communities from Rainbow Spring, Yellowstone National Park, USA - RS3B (SPAdes) (version 3) ...
ATACCACCGCAAGGGGGAGTAAGGGATTGTGGTGCTCGGAGGCGGCGGATATGGGGCATAGGTTCATAATTAAGGGGACTTTAGTTGTGCTGTTAGTGGAGGCGCCCACAAACCATGCCTGTTGGAGATGACCGTAACAAAATCGAGGACACCCCCCGCGTCGTTAGCGTATTTGACTGCTGGTATTGTTTAAAACCCTGTGCCACTCCATATCTCAATCAGTGGTCCTCCCGTCGTATGGGGGTAGGTGGGGGAGACGTACCATGTGCCCGCTGCGAGTACTACTCCATTCTCTGCGGTTACTATGAAGAGGATGCTGCTTCCTCCACCCACACCTTCAGCGGGTACTACCTTCCACGCCCCGCCATCCCAATGCATAGCAATGGCCTGGTATCTTACCCCCTGTATTCATGGGAGTCCCCACCGCCCAGATGCTGCTGGGCGATTCGGCCGCAACTCCGTAGAGGAGGTTGTCCAGGTTACCATTGGGGTTTGGAGTTGGAACAACGCTCCAAACTGTACCATTCAAGTGTATGGCCAAGGTCCGCATCGGGGTTGATGGGTAGGCGTAAGCGCCAACAGCCCATATGTCATTGGGAGAGACCACTGTTAATGTGGAAAGAACGTTTATCGCCGCATCACCACCAGTGGCTGCAGGGTCCGGGCTGCTCACAACACTCCAAACCTTGCCGTCCCGGTGCTCCACCAACGTGTGACTTTCATTCTCGAACTGCAACGTGTTGAATGTCGTATTGCCCAGGTAATATCCGCCGACGGCCCACGCATCGGTGGGGGAGAGCGCGGCAACAGCGAAGAGAGCACTGGCTCCATGGCCAACATTTGGAGTGGGAATAATACTCCAGGCCTTTACGTTCCAATGCTCTACCAGGGTGTGGTATTCTCCCTCAGAATAGTCGTACGCGCCGACAGCCCAGACATCATCCTTGGCGAGAGCAGCGTCCGCTCCGAGATAACCCCTCAACGGAGGAGAGGTACTCGCAGCCGCGGCCTTTGCATAGGTGTTCAACCCGGTGGACTCGGTCAACATGTTTACCGCAGTGGTATACTTTTGCGTTGAGCCGCTCCAAGCCGCGAACCAAGATGTAGCTGAAACGTTGTATACGAAGGTTGCAGAACTAAGTAGGACAATTACGAAACAAGCAGATGACCATTTCGGTCCTACGGATAATGAGGGTACACAACGAGAAACTTTGGGGTGCTCGCAGCTTTTTCCCAAACGAAGACTTGGACTGTTCTGGCACGAGCCTGAATGAGTTGACAATTACCGCCTCACGTACTTCAGTGCCACGTGGGGGAACCTAATACACTTTCCCTGACCGTGGACTGTTAGATTTGATATGGCCAGTTGCAATAATCTCTGAACCTCCGCCTTTCCCACGCTCTCCGATCTGGACATGCATGACAGATTTTCACTCCCCTTCCTCGCTTTCTTCCCACGCGCCCTACCCTATACTTGAAGCCTTCCTCCCGGGAGGATATCGAAGCCACGCCTTTTAATGGCTAGCACCCCTCGTTCCTGGTGCAGGTGGTTTTCACCTCAAGATTCGTGGGAGGCTGTTTTGTGATTAACCTTGCCAAGGGGCGTGTGTCATTCCCAGATTCAGCACGCTGTAGGCGCTGTTAGAGCCGGGTTCATCGTTTCCACGGGTCACACGCCTTTACCCAGGGCTGGGTCTAAACTCTTTCTCAGTGTCAGAATAACCTGATTGAGGCTTGGGATCTCGCCGAATATGAGTGGTCTGAGTTCGGGCTCCCAGTGGTCTCTGTGAGTTTCGACCTTCTCCAATAGCTGGGTGGGTGAGAAGGTTGAGCTGTAGAAGGCTAGCTTGGCGTGCACCAGCTCAGTGTTCACCCTCACGCCGAGTTTTTCGATAAGGAACCAGGCGTCGTACACGTCTCTTGCCGCGTTGCGTCTGAGTATCGCCCTCACCTTCTCGGCAAGCACCTCTTCAAGCCTCATTCCCTGAAGGCCAACCGGGGGTATACCGTATTTTGCCTCGTTGAGTGTAACCGTGATATGTGTGAGCGGCGGCCTCTACCTCCTACTCATATCCACGCGCACACGGCTCACGCTCTTAGCGGAGGCGTAGAGAGGTCCCCTTGCGTGTAGCGTGAATGAGAATGTGTAGGAATCATTCTTAACATGCGGAGGAGGCCACGCCGAAGAGTTCAAGTGTCTCGACGATGCGCTGTGGCAGGTCCTCGCTTACCCCGCCTCTGAGTGTGAAGTCGAGGTCTTCTGAGTAGCGGTTAAGGGCGTGGAACAGCCAGAGGTATGTTCCCCCTTTGAGGAGGGCGTCCACCTCGCTCAGGGGTTTCACTCTACGCAGGCGTACGTAGGTATGCGCCTGCATACATGTCGTACGCGTAGTGGAGCTTGGGCTTCAGTGCATCATATAGGGACCTCACGAGTTCACTGGGTCCTTCGACTCCACCCACTCATGCCAGGACTGACTCACTTACACGCCTTCCATGTTGCCGAAGAAGGGTTCGTGGGAAGCGCCCTCCGTCTTCAGCCTCCCCTCCTCCCCGTGTGTGCATGTACCCTTCACTCCTACAACCGAGGTCTTGGGTCCTTGCTACCACCCTACTCCCCATGCACAACCGAACGTTCAAATCCGAAAATCCGTATAAACCCATCTATTTTGAACCCGCTGACTACGGCATTAAAGGGAGGTATACCGTATTTAATAAAACCTTAAAGTGTTGTCGTCAATAATTAGGTATGGAGTACCAGCAACTTGCTGATGAGTACATTAATGGGAGCGGAGAACTATATGAAGACCGTAATCCCGCTTCATCAGACCATGTTCTCGCGAAGTTCAGGCTATTTACAGTGGACGACGTTGAGCGTGCATTTGAGAATGCGGAAAGGGGCTTCGAGCGCTGGTCGTCTACACCCTCCCCGAGAAGGGGCTTGGTACTCATGAGGGCTGGTGAGATCATGGAGAGCAGGATTGAGGAGGCGGCCAAGCTGCTAACCCTCGAAGAGGGGAAAACACTAGCGGAGAGTAGGGCCGAGGTCGCGAGGAGCTCCAACCTGTTCAAGTTCTACGGTGCTTTGGCCTTCAAACACGGTGGTCTAACACTCCCCTCATCCGACCCATCCACGAGAATAATCACCATTAAGGAGCCCCTCGGTGTTGTCGCGACCATAACACCATGGAACTTCCCGCTCTCAATCCCCGCATGGAAAACCGCGCCCGCACTCGCTGCCGGCAACTCGGTGGTGCTCAAACCCGCTACAAAAACTCCTCTAATAGCCGCCATGATGGCTGACGTCCTAACCCAGGCTGGGTTACCCCACGACGTTCTGAACCTCGTAGTGGGTCACGGGGGGAGCGTGGGTCACGCCGTGGTGGGGAATGAGAGTGTAGCCGCACTCTCCTTCACCGGGTCAACCGCGACGGGGATGTACATACACGAAAAGCTTACTCATAAGAAGAGAATGACTAGGCTGCAACTCGAGCTTGGGGGGAAGAACGCCGTATACGTGCACAGAGAAGCAGAGCTGGACCTAGCTGTGGAAATTGTTATGAAGAGCGCGTTCGGACTCACGGGTCAGTCGTGCACAGCCACAAGCAGGGTCATAGTGGACAGGACTCTCGAATCCGAGTTTAAAGCCAAGCTGAGCGGGGCGCTTAAGAATTGGAGGGTGGGGCCTGGGCTGCAGCCGGAGGTCAACATGGGGCCAATGGCGGACGGGTCACAGTTTAGGAAGGTGTTGGAATATGTGGAGCTTGGCAGACAAGAGGGGGCTAAGCTGTACTACGCCGCTTCAGTGGAGGGTTTAGCGGGTGGCTACTATATTGGACCCCACGTGTTTGATGGTGTAACCCGTGATATGAGGATATTCCAGGAGGAGATATTTGGACCTGTGCTCAGTGTTACCCCAGCTGAGAGCTTGGATGAAGCCATCGAGCTTGTGAACAGTGTGCCCTACGGGCACACCGCCGGGATAGTTAGTAGGGATCATAACGCCATAAACAGGTTCATCGACAGAGTGGAGGCTGGGGTGATAAAGGTGAACAAGCCGACCGTTGGGCTAGAGCTCCAAGCGCCCTTCGGGGGATTCAAGGCTTCGGGGACCGTGACTTGGAAGGAGATGGGGGAAGAAGCATTAGAGTTCTACAGCAGGGAGAAAACGGCGTACATGGGCTACTAGCCCATCCTCCTCTGTGTGGCAAGCGTGACCGCGGTGTTGCGCAGTGTCCCTATCATGTCTATCGTTATCTCCACCACGTTGTTGGGCTTTAAACCCTCTCTCCCACCCGGCACAATCGTGGTGTCAGTCGATAGGAGGGTTAGTGGCGGCGGGGTGTAGTAGAGAAAGAGGTATTCCACCAACTCCTCAATCCTCCTCCTCAAAGCAGAGGCACTCGCCGAGCCCTCGAACACCGCCGAGCCATCCCGAATTATCCTCATCTTGATATTCCAGGGAATACGGGTCCCTTAACTCATCTGTTAGCGTTATGACTGGGCCAATGGCGCATGAGTTCTTATAAACCTTCGACTGGGGAAGGTATAGGTGGTTCTCAACTTCGATATCTCTGGCGCTCACATCATTAGAAATAGTGTAGCCAAGCGTGCGGCCTCCCGAGTCTAGGATCACACCCAACTCTGGTTCGGGCAGCGTCCAGTACGAGTCCCCCCTTATCCCTATTGGCTCGCCTGGTTCAACACAGTTCCTCGAGCTACCCTTATAGAATAGCTCGGGTCTCTTTGCATCATACACATAGTCGTAGATCGAGACGCCGTTCACCAAGCTCCTTGCTTGGGATGTGTGCTTCTCCCTCGACTGGATGTAGGTTATCCCCTCCCCCATATCTCTGGTGGGTCGTAGGGTCAAAGGATTCTGACCGTTGAGAGGCTGTGGTATTCTCCGGGCGATGCCAGCGCGTTCCCAATGTATCCGAGCACGTCGCCGCCGCTCTTAAAGAATAGCTCGTTGAATGATCCCACACGGAGGATCTTCACGACGGTGTCCTCTTGAATGATCCTTAAAACCTCTCGCGATTCGCCTCAACAAAGCAGACTCTCAAAAAGCATCTTCATAGAGAAAACTGTGCCTGAAAATTTATGCTTTATCCCCTAAACAGCCTATGTTCCACCTACGCCAGCCCTAGTTGGGTATATACCGTATGTCAGAATGATTTACTCCCCTCCCCGCACACACGTGAGAGAGATTAAATGCTTTGAAAAACTCTGTAATTGATCCTAAGATGTTTGTAGCCAGTGGAGATATTCTATTAGCTTGAGCTAAAATTTATATCCAAGCACTGAACGCCCTCCGGAGGGTTTGTTATCCCACCGCAGATTGCTTAATGGATGGGGCCGGTGAGGGAGCTGTAACTTACTCGGCAGGGAGAATGCAGGTAGTAGTTTTGGGCAGGATTATAGATTTTATGGCAGATCTGCGAGCTTAGGATTGTTATTTTAATTGCGGGGTTCTCTGGGTACATTCGAACTCTAAATGCAACTCGCACATGTGGTTTTATGTCATCATATATTCCCTAAACCGAGGGCTACGCGCTATTAGATGGCTGCAATGACGTGTTCCCCAACCTCTCTTATCAAGTCTTTCCTTGGACCAGTGTACAACACCACTTCAGTTATTCCCGCTTCCTCGAATCTTTTTATTACCTCTAGGAGATCATCCCAGCTATTACAGAATACGGTCGACCGGTAAATTCTGTCCTCATCGACCTTCTGTCCCAAGTCCTCCACTCGGCGTGGGTCACCCACCTCCCACGAGTTCTTAGCTATAAGACCCGCTGTCTTTCTAGCCTTCACAATGTACGTTTTAGGATCATCGAAGGTAAAGTTCACGGAGCACAGCCGTTCCGACTCCGACGGGTTCCTACCTGAGTCTCTGAGTCCTTGTTCAAATGCGGGGATTATTTTGTGCTTTATGCGTTCAGGCGGGTTGTGGGATGCCAAGGTGACCAAGTTTCCCGCGTGTTTACCCGCAAGATAGGCCGCTTTTTCACCCACCGCAGAGAAGTAAATCGGTATACCTGTTTTAGGCTTCGTATACAGCATTATGTTCTTCATACTGAAGTATTTGCCATTAAAGTCGAAGGGCTCACTCCGTTCAAATAGCATACGCATGAGTTGCAGTCCTTCCACGAGCCTCTCCGCGCGCTCTCTCCAAGAAGGCCAGCTCACGAAAAAATTGTATTCATTCACAGCCTCTCCTGTACCAACGCCCAACAGGAACCGGCCAGGATACATGTTGTCGATCGTAGCCGCCGCTTGGGCGACGATTGCTGGGTGATACCTCCCCCCAATGGGTGAAGTCACATATGGGCCAACCTTAAGGCTAGAAGAGCGGTCCAAGACCACGGGTATCACAGACCAAACATATGCAGACCTGTTTCCTGAATGGATCCACGGCATAAAGTGGTCGCCGAACCATATCCGTTTAAACCCCACCTTTTCCGCTAGCTGTGCGGCCTCAACGAACACTAGTGGGTCATATTCATTCTCGCCGAAGTCTAAGCTCACATCCATACCTCTTCAACCTTTTACCCCGTATATATCAGCTGATCGCCCTGCTGTAAAACAACCAACTCGCACTCGGGCGCCTTACTTTTGAGATATTCTAATATCTGTTTGGGATCCTCGTAGCGCTCCCAGAAAATATCCCAGTGCATAGGCACGAGTATACGTGTTCTCAGGTCTTTTGCGGCTTTGGCTACTGCACGCGCATCCATATAGTACTGTTTCTCCATGTTCAGTTGTTTACCATAATCAAGAAGTGATATATCCACCTTAAATTTATCACCCACCGCCTTAAAGGTAGGTGTATATAGGGAGTCACCGCTGTGCAATAGGTTTCCGCTGGGTGTCTGAATTAGGAATATCGACGCGGACTCAGCGTAGTAATCTAGGGCCTCGAACGCCATGAATCTCAGGCCACCAGCATCATAAACTGAGCCAGGCGCCATCTCACGAACCCTATTGGGTGTGAATCCCGCTTCCAAGGCCTTAGAGACCGCTGAACGTGGTCCTATAAACACGGCGGAGGTATTTCTTGAGAAAGCCTTTAGAGTTCTTGGGTCGCAGTGGTCGCTGTGCTCGTGTGAAACAACAACGTAGTCGGCTTTTGAAACATTTTCTGGGGGAAATGGCACCGGAGTTCTACGCTTGTTCGGCTCTTCTGGCATGTTAAGGTAGGGGTCAATATATATTATCTTAGAGTCTACGTTAACAGCGAAACCAGCACCGCTGAGGCTCCATAAAGCAATCTCATTCTGATAATGGCTTTTCTCAATGCTTGAAAGCATATCCTTCAATTCGACATGGACAACTCTGTAGAATCCAGCCAAAGTTACACCAGTACTCATGTTTTCTCGCAGTTATATAAGGTGTTTCTAATTTTGGAGATGCTTCCCGATAGCGCGTTAGAAAGCGAGTTAACTAAGCATGGCTCAGTTAGTAATGCACATATCAGGAGATCAGTTAACACGGAGTGCACGTGTGTTAAAGTAGGTCTACACCCACAAATCCACTATAAATATAGTTCTTATGAATGAGAATGGTGTCCAGATAAGAATTCTTTACGCCTAGAGACGACGCACACCACCACTTAATCCTGGCACCATCTGGATGAAGCTGGAAATCTTATAAGGTAGATAAAGCAGAGGCATTAGCTTGGGAAGCTCACAGCGGTCCCCGAGCTACAATCAGTGTGCTCACACATTACACTAAGAGTTCATCAACCTAGGCGGGCATACAGGGTCCAAACATAGACAGAAGCACAACGACGTAGTGCTATACAACCTATAGAAGACCAAAGCCATAGGCTCGGTAAAAATCAAAAAAGACACGGGAGCCATCAAGGGGGATCGTGTTGAAAGGTCACACCAGAGAGCCAAAGCGAAGAAGGGGGAAAGATGGTAGCGCCGTAATTGTGACAACATCTTAATTGAACAAGCTACGCATAATCTACTGGGTGGACGCTCGGGAGAGCGCAGAGCCTTTCACGGGTCGTGGTCTACTAGCCGCATCCGTCCAGCTGGATCGCATTGGGGTTCCACGCCTCGTCCCGTTAGATGCGGCTTGGCGCACCAATCAAAGCGTCAGCCAGAGAAGTTTGAGAGTGGCCGGGGTTTTGACCCCTTTATGGGTAATCTGTATACGGCTACCTCCTCCTTTCCTTCACCAACCCCCTATGGGTATTAGGGGGTGATGGCGACCGCTCACTCGGTTCGTAAACCAATAACAGGAGTGGGTATCTAGGTAGTGTAAAGTCGAGGTGATAGGGCATCTGCTAGCAGACGGCGTTAATAAATCTATTATCTAACTGCAAAAGCTCTAGACAGCCGCGAGTTAAAGGGTGTCATGTGGACTAAAACTATTCAGAGCCAATAGGTCTATTACCAGCTGCATTTCGAGCCAACTCCGTGGTCGACTCTTTTCACTTTGCGATATATATGATTAATTTGTGGGATGTAAAATATTTTATATTTACCAGCGGCTTCCTGCGATAGTGTTAGGACGTAGTGACAGGTTTTTCTAATTGGTGTAATATACCCTCTATTGTGCGGTCTATTTCACTTCTTTCGTCTTCGGTAAGATTGATCAGGGGGGGTCTTACTGAGGCTGACTGTATAATACCCATCTTCTTCAGGCCAATCTTTGCGAAGTGCATCATTAGGGGTTGGCTACCTCTCAACATTGGCAACCTATAGAGCAGCATAAGGTTGGCAAGTCTATTGGCCTCGGCAAAGTCGTGGTTAACCAACGATGTATAGATCCTCAACGGAAGGGCTGGTAGAAAGTTGGCCATAGAAGATGTGAAACCGTGCGAGCCCATAAGCATGCTGAAGTAACCATACTCTTCGAGTCCTCCAAGCACTTTCTTAGTTTTTCCAACTGCTTCAATAAGTGCTTTATGAGCCAAAAGGTTATGGGTTGCGTCTTTGAACCCTACAACCCCATCTATGCTGGCCAGCTCGCTCATATCCCTAACCGTGAGCTCGTAGCCCACCTGTTGGGGGTTGTTATACACCCAGACCCCAACCTTACATTTAGAGATAACCTCACTGATTAGCCTCTTAAAGCCTTCAATCCTAGACCTCAAATAGTATGGTGGAACAAGAAGAACACTTGATACACCCAAGTTCCCAGAATAGCTAGCAAGCTCAATAACCTCCTTGTATGAAGTCGAGCTCACCCCAGGAATCACCTCCGCTTTACCCGCATGATCCAGCGTTATCTTGATAACCCTCTTTTTCTCAGCTAGTGTGAGGGAACTGAATTCACCAGATGTGCCCAAGGGGACAATGTATGTGACACCCTGATCAACCAAGAAGCTGACAAGGGTCGCTACCCCCTCTTCATCCAGCTCAAGGTTCTCTCTAAAGGGTGTCACCGTGGTAACGTATACACCGCTCATAAATAGCACCAAACTAGAAGCTTCTAGGTCTTTTTAAACATCTCGTGGTTTCTTAAAGATTTCATAAGAATAATGCCGAGGCGATGAGCCTGTATGATTCAAAGTCAGCCTCTAAACCTAATACACTCAGCGCCCCACATATGCATCGATACGTTACTAGAGCGTATCCCCTCTAATCCCAGATATTAGGAGACGCGGTAAACCCATAACCATCTTCAGCACCCAAAACCTTTCTAAGTCATAACCCAATTAAGCCCAGATTATCGATACAAATAACATACCCTATGTCGGAGTGGTAAATGATAACCTAGTACCCCAGAGTATAACAGCGACATATTCAAAACGTATGTTTACCCTCACGCACCCAACTATTTCTGAACCTCACTTTCCATCTGGGATTCAGCTACTAGCATGATGACCGAACATTTATGGGTGAATGACTATGGTGTGCGGATTAGTTATTGGTGGGCGCGGTGCCAAGTGTGGAGGCTTGTTAGCCTTGTGTAGGTGGGAATAGAAGTGTTGAGTGGTGGGTGACTGCTAGTGTGTTTTTGGCCGCCGGGTGTGTCCGCTTGGCTGGATTGGGGATCGAGCCCCGACGCGTTAAATGCGCTCGAACCCACCGACGTGGCATCCAGGGAGTTTGACTGTGGCTGGGGTTTTGGCCCCTCCAGGATGGGTAATTGGTAAAGTGTCACCTCCCTTCCCCCTGTTTGTGTCCATCTGGTCTTATATTTCCCGGTCCTCCTTTGGGGGGTAGTTGTGGCTGACGCTGGGTTCCTAAACCGCTCACATGGGTATCAAGACACCATTTGAGAAACAGTATAATTAGATATGATACTTATCACTTTTTCCACATGAGGCTTAAAATGCATCGTATACTGCTCTAAATAATTCCTCAGATATGGTGGGGGCCCCCTTTTTTCTTTTCGTGAAACCTAAACAGTCATTAAAGATTTTCCCAGCTCCAACCATTATTGTTGTGAGGTGTTGAATCGGAATTTCTAAAGTGTGGAAGCACACTTCCTAGGACCTTGCGCCTCTCGCTTCTATCTTTAGTTTGCTAACAACTCTTTCCCCATCGACTAAGTATATTTCATCCCACAAATCCACCGCCGTGCAGGCGTGGTATGGTATAAAGCTGAGTTTGTCACCAACCTCTACACCTATGGGACTCCCCGAAGACTTTAAGACGCCATGCTCCTCTGAAAAACTAACTAAGTGGGTGCCCAACTCATCCATGGGAACAGGGAACCTTCCTTGGTCGAACGCGAAACTCTTAGAGCCAGCGTCTATTACAGCCCTGTCTGGCGCTGGCTTACTCATCACGGTTGCCATTATTTTGAGTGCGCACTCACTTTTTTCCGCTGCTCCCACCTCAACTTGGTGGACATCGTTATATATGTATGTGCCAGGTTGTAGCTCCGTTACCCCGTCGAGCTCAGCCCATATCGAGGCTGAGGGTGTTCCGCCTACTGATACTGTATCAATGGTGACACCCCTTGAACGTATAGCCCTTAGTGCCTCCATCAAGAATCCATGCGACCGATACACCTCCTTCCTTCTTTCCTCGTAGCCAGATATCCTCGACGTGTGACCGTCGTAGCCCATCACACCCTTTAGGTAAAGCGAGGGGCTTTTGGCAACCAGCTCAGCTAGCCGACCAGCCTGCTCCCCTCTTACACCACACCTTTCCATCCCGACGTCTATGTCTATAAAGACCCCCACTTCAACCCCTAGATTCTTAGCCGAATCAGAAATCTGACTGATACCCAACTCACTATCTACAGCCAAACAAATATCCGATAACAGGGCGAGCGCCGCAACCCTATCAATCTTTTTTCTGCCGATTACCTCATTGCTAATAAGAATGTTTCTTACACCGTGCGCCGCCATGATTTCCGCCTCCGAAGTCTTTTGGACGCAGATACCAACAGCGCCCGCATCAATTTGCCACTTCGCTAGAAGCGGCAACTTATGTGTCTTGACATGCGGACGAAGCTTCTTACCGTGGGCATCAGCCAACCTCTGCATCTTTTCAATATTGTGGCGAACAGTTTTGACATCGGCGTATATCACAGGGGTGTCTAACTCATTTAACGTGGCCATTGTACTCAAAATCCTAAATGGACGCGACCCTAATTAAACATCGCGCAGTGGTCGTCTCACTCTGGGTAGGTGTGTTAGGCGTGACGGGATAAATCCACAGCTTCTTATAGCTCTCACCAACTATCTTCTTGATACCATGGATGCGATTTGATGCGATCCAAAAATGTGGATTGAATAAGCATAGGAAAAGCTTGAGACATAGTTAGCGATATGTGGGTGGCAATAGGAATGTTGTAGTCAACCGCGGTTAATGGGTTGTAAAGTACACGTTGTGTCCAGATAGATGAGGTGTCTAACCTTGTTAAATGCTACCCGACCCATTAGTTAAGTGCACAAGGATGTTGGTGTAGGCTTTTGACCTTCCATGATGTAGTTAATTAGTGTGGGCTCACGCTCTCTTTCTTCCCTCACTACCCGCATCTGTTTTGGGGTGGTGGTTGAAACAGCTCGCTGGGTTTGTAAGCCACTCACATGGGTATCTGATGAGGCTTCCCAATTTGCAGCCGGGCTAATGACCCCTGCCTTGCAATGCGTCATCCACAAGATAACCTAGTGGTGGTTGCAAGCCACATTCAACAGCCACGCTAGTCGTTGTTAAAACCAATACCATGCCCTATTGGATCAAACGCTAACACTAGGTGTTCCCTCTAATCACCCATCACGTTCGAGCAAGCACACCAAAAAGGTGTTCTCCTAAGTATTAAGGCTAGTGCACCAGATGGTGTCCAGATTTAGGGATTAGTGAACGTGGCGGCCAAGCGTGGAGAATAGTTATCCGGACACCGTCGGTGCACCACGCGCTAAGCTTTTAACCACGACATACTATACTGTGTCTGTGTGTCCAGCTAGCGGCTTTAAGCTTAGCGACGTTATGCTCGCCCGGAAAATTGTTGGCAAACATCTAAAACTTACCCCCCTTATTTACTCTCGTACGCTTTCTTCCCTGACGGGGGCGGAGATTTACCTTAAACTCGAAAATCTACAGCCGACTAAGGCCTTTAAGGTTAGAGGAGGTATATACTATATGAGCCGGAAGGCTGTGGAGGCAGGGGGGAAGAGTGTGGTTACTGCCTCCACGGGTAACCACGCACAGTCGATCGCATACGCGGGGTCACTTTTTGGCGTAGATGTCAAGGTGGTTATGCCCGAAGGCGTACCCCGCCTAAAACTGGAAACCACTAGATCGCTTGGCGCTGAAGTGATAATACATGGATCATACTATGATGAAGCAAACGATTACGCAATGAAGTTAGCGGCTGAGAGGGACTATCTCTATATCCACAGTATAAATGAACCCCTTCTATACCCAGGGGTGGCAACAATGCACCTAGAAGTCGTTGAAGAACTCCCCGACGTTGACGTTGTAATAAACCCAATAGGGGGAGGGTCGGGGGTGAGTGGTGCGGTGGTTGTCTACAAGGCTGTGAACCCCGCCATAAGGGTTATAGGTGTACAGGCGAGCGGTGCCCCCGCCTTTTACACATCTTGGAAAAGCGGGGAGATAACCACCACACACGGTGTGAACACCGAAGCGGAGGGGCTGGCCACGGCGCGTGCCTACGAATATCCACTAAGCATCGTTAGAGGCAGACTTGACAGCGTTGTGCTAGTCGAGGACCGCGAAATGCGTGATGCCATAAGGCTTCTTTTTGAATGTGAAGGCCAAGTAACCGAGCTCGCGGGGGCTGCTTCTACGGCTGCCGCCATTAAAATGAAAAATGAACTCGAAGGCAAGAAAGTGGCTTTGATCGTTTCTGGAGGAAACATATCCGAGGAAAAGCTGAAGCGGGTGGTTTGCGGGGGAGAGTAATATTCGCCTAACACAGCTATCCCCCGACACATCCTAGTTTTGGACACGTTGCGTGAAGGATACAGAATAACACAAAAGCCTATATCTGCTACCCACCGTGGTGGTCTACGATGCCGTGTTTAGCCCAATAGGTTACTGAGACACTACCAAGCATGACCTAACACACCTAGCCTCGTAAGCGTCCAACACAGGGATGGTTGTAACCCCTCAGTTGCCATCGATACAATCGGCCTGATCCTCTGATTAGGCTATCCATTAACCCTAATCAATTCGGTATCCAAGCGGTTAGAGGCGACTCTGGCAGGCCACCCGATTCACTGCAATGCAGGACAGAATTTTGGTTTAGGTATACTCCTAAACTCATCGGTACCCGAGGGTGATCTCACCGCTTGACGGGTCGTCCACGCTTCTCTTTGTGTAGAGGGATTTTCTAATGGCATCGTGCTGCAATAGAAACCCAAGTGGATGAAGCCTGAATACAGATGGCTAACGCAACCATTCCCTGATATGAAGAACTCTTAGGATTGGTTGTGCACCATTTGTAATGCTCGCGGAGCTGTGGGCAAGAGTTTTGGTCTAACCATTAGAAACTTAACAATTCGTGAGTCGCTGTTTTGGAGGGTTGGGTCAAACCTTGAACTCGCTTATAACCTCCTTTAGGCGGTTAACCACAATTTCCTGCTCCCCTTCTCGGAGGCACTGGGGGTTTACGCAGAGTTTTCCCCCCACTATATAGGTATAGACTGGTGGTTGTCTCTCGATTAGCCTACTCCTTACGAGCTCTGCTATTGGTTGTTCGAACTCGACTTCGACTTTGGGTATGGTGGATGGCCTTGGATGACCCGAACCGTGGCCAACAACAACCCTGGTCCTTACTCCTCTTAGCGTGGAGATTTCTCTAGCGATGAAAGCAGCGACCTCACCCCATCGCTCTAGTCTCTTATCATGGTCAACCTCAAGATATCTACGCAGCGCGGTCACGAATCCGAGTATGTCTTCCTTGCTCACCTTCATGGGTCTCCCTATAAACACTTTGGTCTCAGAGCCCACTTTCCTGTAGCTTTGTGGCCCAAGCTCACGGCAAACATCAATCCACCTCTTCTTACCTACAATCAGACCTGTATCGTTTGGTGCACCAATGTCCTTTCCACCACTAAAGACAACCATATCAGCACCCATTTTCACAAACTTGGTGAGGTTTTGGGCCGGTGGTAGCTCTGCTGCTGCATCCACTATAACTGGAATACCATGCTTGTGTGCAATCTCTATTGCTGCCTCAAGTGGGATGGCGTTCGGCTGGGGATCGTAGGCTACATAGAGAATTCCAGCTGTGTTATGATCCACTGCTCCTTCCAGCTCCTCCCTCCTAGTACCATCACTCGAGCCAATTTCAACAAGCAACGCACCTGGAATCGTGGCCGCATAGTCATACATGTTCCTGTGAACCTTTTGTATGAGTATTTTGTTGGGCATCCCAAGAGTGTTTGGGAGAGCCAACGCCTTAGCTCTTTCACCTTGGGTAAGGCATGCCGCCACACAGAGCACAAGCCCAGCCGCTGCACCATCCACTATATAGGCGGATTCTACCCCAAGCATTTGCGCCACATACTCACCCGCCTTCAGATGTAACTCCTCCATGTCGACATACACTTTGGCAGCCTCAGACATTGCGGCCAGAACCTCGTCGCTGAGCACTGAGCCCCCAAGAACAGTAAGCGTACCAGTGGCATTAACAACCCCATTCACACCGAGTTCCCTAAGCGAAACCATTTCCCTAGTTAACATCATAGGAAATTTAAAAATGATACTATAATCAAAAATCATTAGAGCCGTTCATCATAGCAAGTGTATAGTGCCATGTAGGTGTACCATACTTTACGGACGCCTTGTGTTGTAGAGATGAATATCTCGTCCCCTTGACGTGGAGGGTTTTATTCAAACATTCAGCGTTCTATCCAGTCAAGACGAGCTAATCTTATGTGCAATAGCAACATGCTATAAGGCTGGGATTAACTTTATAAAAGAAGCCATGGTACTCTATTTGATGGTTGACGATAGACTTCTGAGTGTCGAGAACCTTTCAGTTGAATATGCTACGCAGGAAGGTGTTGTTAGGGCCTTGGAAGACGTTAGCTTACAGGTATCCCCCAAAGAGTTCGTTGCCATAGTTGGGGAATCTGGTTCTGGAAAAAGCACTTTGGCTCTGGCCATCATAGGCCTTCTTCCTCCAAACGCTAAGTCACATGGTAAAATTATTTACAAAGGCCGTAACCTCATCGAGCTCGCGAAGAAGGAGATGATTAATATCAGGGGGACAGAGATAGGCATGGTATTCCAAGAGCCTCTTAGTTCGCTTAACCCGGTTGAGAAGGTTGGGGACCAGATGGTTGAAGCCCTGCGGATAGCTAAAAACAGGCGTGGCTCACTGAGCCGAGTATTTAACTATTCCGCGGGGGCTAAGGATGTGCTCACAGCCACTGGCGTGTCAGGAACAGGCATGCTAAGCCTATTTCCCAAGTTCCGCCGTAATGCCCCGATGGATTTAATTCTAGAAGCACGTGAGTGGCTCGAAAAAGTGAGAATACCTGACCCAGAAAGAATCTTACAGAGGTATCCTTTTGAATTGAGTGGTGGCATGATGCAGAGGGTGATGATCGCGATGGCGCTTTCACAGAGCCCATCACTGCTACTCGCGGATGAGCCCACCACAGCACTGGATGTTACCACGCAGGCCCAGATACTAAAACTCATGCGTATTCTTAAAGACTCGGTGGGAGCAGCTTTGATACTGATAACCCATGACTTGGGCGTCGCAGCCCAGGTGGCGGACAGGGTCGTCGTTCTCTACGCGGGGGAGGTAGTCGAGGATGCGCCGGTGAAGGAGTTGTTTTCCAAGCCCATGCATCCCTATACTCGTAGCCTGCTCAGATGCCTTCCAAGGCAGACCAAAGCGGACGGTGAATTAGAAGTGATAAGGGGGACGATACCCGATCTACGCAACAAAATAGTGGGTTGTAAATTCGCGGATAGGTGTGACCATGCCAACAAGAAATGCACTGAGGAGAGACCACGCCTGGTGGATATAGGTGGGAACCACTATGTCAGATGTACTCTCTATTACTAAGGCAGAGCCATTGCTAAGGGTTGAGGGGTTAACCAAATACTACGTTGTTAAGGGTAGGTCCGGTTTTAGAAGCAGGTTTTATGTTCGCGCACTAGAAGATGTGTCCATAACTGTCCGTCGTGGCGAGACACTGGGGGTTGTGGGCGAGAGCGGGTCTGGTAAGACCACCCTGCTGCGAGTCATCTCACTAATCCTAAGGCCAGATAAGGGCAGGATAATCCTAGGGGACAGAGTTCTTTTTTCTGATGGACGCATTCTGGAGAAACCTAAGGGTAAAATCCAGATGGTTTTCCAAGACCCTGACTCGTCCTTTAACCCAACTATGAGGGTAAAACAAATAGTGGCGGAGCCACTGGCTCCCCTAAACCTCTCAAAGGCGGAGTTGAAGGAAAGGGTGGTTAGCTCGCTTGAAAGTGTTGGTTTGGGAAGTGAGTTCCTTGAGAAGTATCCCAGCCAGTTGAGTGGGGGCCAGAAACAGAGGGTTAGTATTGCAAGGGCCTTAGTGTCAAACCCCGAGTTAATATTACTCGATGAGCCGACGAGCTCACTGGATGCGGTAGTGCAGGCTCAAATACTCAACTTGCTTATTAGACTTCAGCGGAGCCTAAATCTGACTTATATTTTCGTGACGCACAATTTGTCTGTTGCACGTTACATCTCGGATAGGTTAACTGTGTTTTATGCTGGTCGTATTTGTGAAATGGGGGGCGTTACCGATGTGCTCTCTAAACCTCTGCATCCGTATACGTTAACCCTAAAACAAGCTTTCCCCACGCCTAACCCAGAAAGCAGGACGCTTTTGAAAGCCCAAATAGAAGGTGAACCCGTAAGCCTGATCTCGCCTCCAGCTGGCTGCCGATTTAGCCCTAGATGTCCCTATGCAAGGGATGTGTGCCAGAAGGTTGAGCCGATTTTGAGAGAAGTGGACCATGATAGGTTGAGCGCATGTCACTTCGCTGAAGAGATGCTTACTCACTCGCCGGAGTGATTAAATCATCGACCTCTCTCTGCCTGAATGGCGCCTCGTATACCATCACCGAGCAGGCTGAACCCTGCGGCAACCACCATTATCACGCCCGCTGGTATGAGTGATAGCCATGGGGCGTAGATGATATACTCTTGGTACTGGGCTACTAGATAGCCCCAGTCTGGGTAGGGTGGCCTAACAGCTAGTCCGAGGTATGATAAGCCAGAATATGTTAAAACAACAGTCCCAATATCGAGGGTTGCATACACTAGGAGTGTTGAGAGGACGGGGACAAAGATGTGTCGAAGAACAATTCTCGGCCCAGATATCCCTGAAAGCTTGGCTGAGGCAACAAAGGGCATGTTGGCCAGCCTTAGCGCCTCACTCCTTGTAAGCCTTGCGTAGGGTGGCCACCAAATTATGGCGAGGGCAAACATAAGGTGGTAGGGACTCGGTCCCAGAATCATGGCTATCGCCATCCCTAAGATAAGGGCTGGTATGGCAAAGAATGTGTCCGTAATACGCATAAGTAGTTCATCCAATATACCCCCAACGTATCCCGCGGCCGCACCGAGCAGTCCCCCCACGGAGAATGAGAAGCCTACAACAAAAAAACTCACTAAAGCATCATTTGGCGCACCCGCAATGATCATGCTGAATAGGTCGCGCCCGAGTTTTGTTGTCCCAAACGGATGTAAAACCGAAGGTGGGCTGAAAGGTTTGCCTACAAAGGTTTTAAGAGGATTGTAAGGTAGAATTCTATAACCACCTATCGCTTCAATTATAGACGTAAGAACGAAGAGCGCTACAATCGAGAAGCCAACCTTAGTCTCTAAGTTATATGTTATTAGTCTCCAAAAAGACTTTAATGGCTGCCACATTTTCATTCATACCTTATCCTAGGGTCAACAACCGCATACAGCAAATCTGCTATGAAATTAGCGGTTACGATAATTATAGCGTACACCAATGTTATAGCCAATACGGCTGGGTAATCGAGTGAAAGCGCTGCTTGAACAACATACTGGCCTACGCCCGGATATGCAAAAATGTTTTCGACAAATATATCTGCTACTAGCGTAAAGTTCACGGTTATTGCGAGTAGTGTTATCACCGCCACCAAAGAGTTTTTAAATGCATAAAAGTAGACCTTGTTCTCGGAAACCCCTCTTGCCCTAGCAGCCCTGATAAAATTCGAGTTGATAAGTTCGAGAATCGACGATCTTAGAACCCTAGTAACCACCCCGAATAATCCTAGGGATAACGCCAAACTCGGTAGTATAGCATGCCTTAGGAGGCTGCTGAATGCTGTCCAATCTCCTTCAATAAGGGCATCCAGTAAAGGTATGTGGGTTATCGGCTTCGGTAATGTCACGCCTACGGGCGCTGCCCCTCCGGTTGGTAACACTGGTAGAAAGAGGGAGAAAACAAGTATTAAGACGAGGGCGATGAAAAAAGCCGGCGATGCGTAACCCAGAATGTACAGGGTCCTTATTGTTTTATCTAATATGCTACCATGGAAACGCGCTGAAAGGATTCCTCCCGCCACACCTAGGATGATAGTGAATAACAGTGAGAGGATGACTAGTTGGATGGTGTAGGGAAGGGTTTGGGATACGGCCTGTGCCACTGGTTCACCTTTTGAAAACGAGAAACCCCAATCCGCGTGCAGTAGCCCGTCTATATAGTAGAAGTATTGAAGGTATAGTGGCGACTTTAAGTGGTAGATTTTAATGTAAATTTGAGCAAGCTGGGGGTCTATCGATGCGGATTTTCCCAACCAAGCCACGAGAGGATTTGAGGATATGAGGTGGGTGAGTGTGAATGTTATCAGCGTCACACCGAAAAGCGTAACTAAAGCTGTAACGAGTCTACGGAGAAAAAAAGTTAGGGGGTTCATCGTGCATCCTAGGCTGGTGTGATGGTGTTGAGGATTGGTAGATCCGTTACGCCCACGAGATTCGGGTCCATATAGAAGCCGCTTATAGTTTGCTTGTTGTAGGCGTATGAGCCGTCAATAAGAGGAAGTTGTGCTGCGAACAGCCAGTCGTAAGGCGCTTGGTTGTAGATCACGCCTTGCGCAACAGTGAGCTTCTGCATGATGGCGGAGAGGTTATTACTATGGTCCATGAATAAAACTGCGCTGTCCACGGTCGGGTTGTTGTACGCCCCCCAGTTACCCCAAGGAGACATGTTTGTTACGAAACTCGTCCAGAAATCCGTTGGTGCAAGGTAATCTGGCGCATAACCGTCAACCGCGTTGAAGGACAGTGGAGGAATTTGTGAAGCGTCCTGCAGATTTGTCTGGTATGAGCCGAAGGGGCTATAGAACACTGAGTCCGGGACAACCTGAATGTTAACTGTAATACCTATCTGCGCCAAGTCTTGCTGGATGATCTCTGCGGCTGGGGTCTCCCACGATGTTCCTAATGCGTCAACTTCAAGTGTGAGCGGTGGCAATCCTTTGCCGCCTGGGAACCCAGCCTCTGCCAGATACTGCTTTGCTTCGGTTAGGTTATAGCTATAGGGAGGATAATTGCCTGGGTCGTAGAACTGTCCGTAGTTGGGTGTCTCAGGACCCATTACCCTCTTCCCGTAGCCGAAAACCGCCTGGTCAATCACCTGTGTATAGTTTATGGCGTGGACGATAGCTAACCTTACATCTGTTACGTTGGTGGGGAAAATATTGTTATTGAAATCTAAGCTAACCATATCTGCTGGATACTTTATGACCGCGTAGCCATAGCTGGGGTTATTAAGAATAAGTTGGAAATCGCTTGAAGTGACCGCCGCCAGCTGTACTTTACCTGTGGTTAGATCAATGTAGCGTGTGGTGTCACTGGACTTAAAGTAAACGATTATAGTCTTGTAGTGACCAGGGTCAAGTATTGGGTTCGCGGCTATCTGTGAGGGTGTGAGGGATTTGGCCCAATAGTTGGGGTTTTGCTGGAACTCAACGTATTCATCCATCTGGACGCTGGTTACAGTGTAGGGTCCTGTGCCTGGGATTGGGTTGGTGTTAAAGTAGGAATTGATTGACCCAGGCTGTCCTGGTCCACCGTGTTGGAGTACGTACATTGGGTCGAAGATCATTCCCTCAAAGCCTGTAAATGTGTTGACGAAGAAGGGAAACGGCACTGCCAAGTGGAACACTATTGCATATGGACCCGTCACATAAGCGGGAAGGTTAGTGTTACCCATAATTGAAAGTAACTGTGGAGAGGGGTTAGAAAGTCCACTCTGATTTATCAGGGCGAATGTGGCTGGCCCAACATTGACATTGCTCGTATTAAAAATATTCAATCCATTCCAGAAAGTGGTTGAGTTACCTGTAAGGTAATACCAGAAATAGAATTCTGTCCAAACATCGTAGGCATTAAACGGGTTGCCATCGGAGAATGTGACGTTGTGCCTTAGATAGAAGGTGTATACTTCACCGTTAGTAGACGTGTTCCATCCAGTGGCCAAGTCAGGTAGGAACTGTAGCTTACCATAGTTCTGTTCGGCTGATAAGTTTACAGCGACTAGCGTCTGATACACGGCTCCCTCCAACCAGTCTGGCCAAGGTACGAATTGTTCCGCATACAGCTCGTTCAGGTTATCTATAGGCCAATAGTAGTCATCGATAGATAGAGTGGTGTTCGACACTGCTCTGGAAGTTGTTGTTGTCGAAGACGTTGTTGTGTAGGCGGACGAAGACGTTGAAGTCGACGTAGGAGTTGAAGGAGGCGTCGTTGTTGTGGGGGGAGGAGTTGTTGGCGCGTGACGGGTTGCTAACACCGTTCCAGCCACAATTATAATGACCACCACAATTATGGCCGCGACAATCTGTGTCCTTGTAACACCCTTTTTCCTAAAAGTCCGCATATTTGTTTGGATATTCCGTTAGATTTAAACTTTGCTTTGACATTTTTCGGAATTTTAGCCTAATAATATATACCTTTCTTTTTTATCTACCACGCATCACATGAATGGTCAGAATACTATACTATTAGTCAACACTGACATCCTCTTCACCCAAAAGGGTTGGAGGTTCCCGGTTCGTTGAAGCTCCTCGCGCATGGTCCTCATCCTACAGGGTTCACGACGGGCTGTGTCAGAAGCAACCGCTGCCACGGAGATATACGCCGTAGCCCGTTTGTCTGCGTATACGCCTCCCACATGTTCGGCGACTCGCCACTGCTCGTTTTCCATTCAGAATCTTTAAATGTTGGCAATTCATCCCCCCTAAAGGTCGGAGCTTTCTTGTTGGCTTTTCAGAAAGACCCAAAGGTTCTCCGAGACGCCCCAAGACCCTCTCGGAGCCTAACATATTCTTCGTGCGGAGCTGACTCCGTTATAGGAAGAATTCGGATTTGACTCTGCGCAGCTAGAAGAACACCCTCTCATCGTCATGAATGATTCGGTGACTAAGTCAAGCAGTTAACTCATATTACGTTTTGGTCTCGATCGTTGACGCTGAGACTAAGTATCCAATCTGGTCGGGTGTCCGTTCCACGCGGTATGAGCTCTGCGGAAGCCCTCAGGTTCCTGCACAGGCTAATGAGAGAGTGCTTGAGTGACATATCATAATTATAGATGAGTGTCCCTAGTACCATTGGGGTATGGTGGGCGCGGGATCCCGAAACCACGCTCACCAGACTCTTCAGCATTAGAATCCCCAAAATCAATTCAGAGCAACCACAAGGACAAGATAAGTAGCCTGTACAACAACACAAACTGCAGAAAAACACTCTTCAAACCCCTACCCAGTAGAATTCTTAGAACCAAGCTGGTATAATAGGCAGAGTCCAAGTGAAAGGATGGAGTGCTTATCCAGACAGCACTCCAATCCAAATATTGTGCCCGGATGAGCGGCTGGTATGTGTGGTATTTAAGTTTTGGAAAAGTGTTGTCTAGACACCATCCAGTCCAAAATTTTGTTCGGTTAAAAGCTTACACTCGCCGATATTTTACCCACCACACCCTATCCGAACAGTATCTGTCCAAGACGAAATGTTTAAGAAGTTGATTGAGACATAAGTATGTGTTCCCATAATGTGTGGGGAGTTAACGTGTTTAGCCACGAAGGGGATCCTGTGGGAATCAATTGGGTTGATAGTGGGTCGCCGACTGGCTCGGGGAACCCCCACCTTAATTGATGGGGTGGCTCAGAATCGTGGGGTGAGGTTTGACTCATATGTGCGCTAATGAATCAACTCCTTCTACACAAGCGAAGATGAGGAGGGAGTGGTCGTTTAAGGACTTATACTTCGCGGCGCTTACAGGTGTAATAGGGTCGGGGTGGATTTTCGGTTCATATTATACTGCTGGCGTTGCAGGGCCAGCCTCCATAGTTTCATGGATCGTTGGTGGCGTATTTATTCTTGTGATAGCTCTGACTTGGGCTGAAGTCTCAGGCGAGATACCTATTGCCGGTGGTGTGGCTAGATACTCAATGTATACTCACGGCAACCTTACGGGGGCCTTTATGGCTTGGAGCTCGCTTCTTCCCGCTATAGCGACACCAGCGGTTGAAGCAATAGCTGTGATTTCAGTCGTGCAGAGTATAATTTCATTTAGTAAAGGAACACTCGTACTAGTCAATTCTGCGGGACTACCCACTTTACCGGGTTTCGTGTTGGCGCTTTTGATCGCGCTATTCTTCTTCTGGATAAATTACATAGGTGTCCGTAAGGTTGCATATGTTAACAACGCGGTTGGATACATAAAGTTGGTCATTCTCCCTTTGGCTATAATTTTTCTTATAGCTGCTGGTTTATCAGCCGGGCTTGGTAGAAACGTTACAACCCCATCCTTCGCACCCTACGGCTTTGGACCCGTGTTTACCGCTCTACCAGCGACGGGAGTCATCTTCGCATACCTCGGCTTTAGACAACCGATAGATATGGCAGCCGAGTCGAGAAATCCTCAAAAAGACCTTTGGAAAGCGATTGTCGCTGTGGTGGGAACGACGTTTGTAATCTACACACTACTGCAGGTCGCTTTCATATTTGGTCTACAATGGAATAGTGCGGCTGGGGGTACGCTGGGCGCAGATGTCGGAGATTGGCATGCGCTTAACACCACTCTAAGTATGTCGTCGATGCCTTTCTTTTTCGAGTTCCTTGGCTTGGGGTTTGGGGCAGTCGGCTCAATCATTATTTTAGGGGGAATCATTGGTCCTTCGGCGGATACGAACCAATACTATGCGTCTACAGCTCGAATAATTTTCGGATTGGGTAGGGAGGGATATTTCCCTAACGGTGTAACAAGGATACATCAAAAGTATAGAGTCCCAGTGGTGGGTCTACTAATTACCTTAATAGTAACCATCGTGTTGTTGGTCATGGGTGTGGCTGGCTCCCTTGTTTCGTCGGTCGGTGGTGCGTGGACAGCTTTGACCTCTATAATTACCTCCACGCTGGTCTTTGCCTATATGGCCGCACCTCTTTCCCTACCAGCTATCCGGAAAAATTATGCCGATCTAAGAAGACCATTTAAAACACCCATATACAAAGTTTTATCTCCAGTTGCCTTCGTGATCGGTGCACTGCTTGTATACTGGGGCGCGGGAAGCCTGATAACATCTTCGGATCCCTATGGTGGCTATATTTTGATATTAATAATGCTTCTTGGAGGCATAATTGTCTGGGCTTATAAAAGCGAGAAAAGCCCATTTGACTTTAACGGCGGACTCTGGGCGATAGTTTTCCTAGTTTTTAATATAGCTTTACTAGCCCTAGGAGAGTATGGCCTTAACCTATTACCACTACCTTGGGACTGGGTCACTGACATCGTGGCGGCGCTCATCTTCTATTACTGGTCTTTTAAGAGCTCGCTGCCTAAAGAAGAGATAAAATCTAGGATTGATCGGGCTCTTTCGACACCAGAAAGCGAATAACAGCCATTCCACGCATCTCCACCACTTTGGCTTTATAAGCCCTCTATGATATGGCCAAACCGCACCGAAACCCACAAACAAGAATATGAGGCCCAGCCAACCCTATCAGGATAACTCGCTAACCACGATAGACTCACCCACTGAAATTAACTCGTGCTAACTTGGTTATAATACACTCTAACACAATGGCTTCATCCACTCGCTAATGACCAAACCGCCCACCAGCCCAAGTATTCTTTCACTTTAACCTAACACACTCCTCCATCTATGAAGGCACCTCTATTCTGGCCAGTCAACACATTTAAGAAGTGACTACAACCCCCCACTCCACATTAAGTGACGCATGAAGCCCAAACTTTATTCATGTCTATATACTTTCACCATAATTCAAGAATAATTTGATTTCTAACCAGGTAGGAGAGCCATGGGTTAGCATAGAAAGGCTCATAAATAGATGGGGAAAGAACAGGGTTATGCCTAAAAGGGTAATTCAATCACCAAAATTACCAAAACCCGGCGGTCCATATTCCGTTGCGGTAGAGTCGGGTGGGTTCGTTTTTGTATCAGGCCAAGTAGCCCTTGACCGTGCGACTGGCGAGGTAAGCGGAAAGAGTGTCGCTGAGCAGACACGCACGGTCCTCGAAAATATAAAGACAATACTCGAGGAGGCTGGCCTTAGCCTAAGAGATGCTGTTAAAGTGAACGTTTATCTATCGGATATACAACATTTTAATGAAATGAACGAGGTGTATCGACAGTATTTCCCGGAGAGCCAACCAGCGAGGACCACCGTACAGGCAACTCTCGCTAAAAAAGAGTATCTGATCGAAGTAGACGTAATAGCCCATAGGGGATAATACTCTACAGCTTTACACACTTTAACTGTACCCCCACGGTGGCAGCGCATCCGCTATGACCAATCATCACCGACATGTCCACCCGAAGCGGAAATACATTCCCTTGTTGATTGTGTCTGGATTACGGGCTCCCACGCTTGAATCGTACGCTCACCAACCGATTATCCATAACACCATCGATTAACAAGAGGAGGTTCGAGCTAAAGATCGTAGCCGTTCTACTCATGGCTTTTAACTAAGCCTCTGGAGGACCTTTCGGTTCTCAAAAACACTCCGAGTCACCCGCTAACTCTAGTGCGGATGATTAGAAGGGGAGGGTCGAGTAGAGACTCAGAGATAAGCGAATACCCAGTCTCGCGATGGTGTCCAGATACCCATGTGAGCGGTTCATAAACCCAGCGCCAGCCACAACCACCTCACCCGTGTGGCGCCACCCCAAGGAGAAGAAAGAGTGTAGGGTACCAATTACCCATCCTCTTGGGAGGGGCCAAAACCCCAACCAACAACTGTCAAACTCCTTCCACAGGCACCTTGTTTGGTGGGCCAAGCCTCGTCTAAGAGTACCGACGGAGCTTCCTTGCCCCCAATCCAGCTAGGCGGACGGATGCCACCCGCGGCCCGAGCCCAGAGCCGTGATACGCCTCACGCTGCCTCAAAACCCACAGGGTGGATTATGCGGAGCATCTTCGACGGCGGACGCGGCGGTAACAGCTACAATGGCGCCAACACCCCTTCCTCCTACACGCCGATCCTCTGTATGGTAGAACTTGGCCACACCACCACCCCTTAGACAGGTTCACACCTACTAACTCGCTGGATGTTACATCAGGTGACCCGATTCATTCAGAATCCACCCCCTCTCATTTAAGGGGAGGTAGCCTCTGCTCTGCTTGCTTTGTGGCTGAGGCCGTGGCGTGTTCCCCCACCAGAGGAGTGTGTTGGTGTGGGGGCTGGGCTGCGCTAGCCCAGCGTAGGATACCACGGGGGTGGTCGGAGTCTGGCTGGGAACCCATCCCTCCACCATGTCACCTATCTCGCTCGCTATGAGTAGGGGGGCCGAGTAGTAGTATGAGATGCCCGCTATCGTCATGAGAAGCTTTGCGCACCCGCTCATCACCCTCCGCACGCGGTGCTCTCTATCTGCTCCGATGGAGACACTCCTAGTCTCCCTGCTTCAATGCTTCTAAGACGTTGAGGTACCCGTTTATCCTCCCAGTAGTCGCCCAGAGACCTCAGCCTCCTGGTGTACTCCGCGCCGGTGAAGGGTGAGCCATCAATCTTTATGTTGTGCATCAGTAGGATTGCGTGCACCCTGTTCTTCACCTTGACCCTCAACGCCAACAAGGCTGGCCCTGTACCTTACGATCAAGCTCCCCCTCTAAGCTCCAAGAGCTCCCCCCTCATAAGGGTATACTGCTTGGTGGTATATATCCCCCCGCATGTAGGAGGTGCTCGAGCGTGTGCATAGACGTCTATCTTATTCGTTTGATTTTGGCTCAGGCAGTGGCCCTGGTCTTCTCTGTGTGGGGGTGGGTTGGAGAGCACCACGGCGCTGTGCCTCTCTGGCTGATAGGATTCTATAGGCCCAACCCCAAGGTTACGAGCCCTCTATGACTATGTTTGAGGCCGCCGGGTGGGTGTGACCTGAGAGGGCTGTGAGCCTCAGAGGCTCACACCTGAGTTTTTCCTCCCCCGAGCAGGTTTCCGTCTTCATCCATCTATGACGGCCACGTTCAGGGTGGACTTGTGCAAGTCTACCCCAATGTACGTGTGGCATGAGTCAACTCGTCTCCTATTAATATTCTTATTCCCGCTCACATAAGACTAAGACTTAAACGTGGTGGGCTCCACGCAGTTAAATTGGTGAACACACGTGAAGCCCACCACCCGTGGACATCTTTGAGTACTTTAGGAATTTAAAGGTTTTTGCTTGTGAGGAATAAGAAGTGGTTCTCACAGACTCAAGGTTATGGCGACGGTACTACTCTACTCCCACGGGCTCAGCCTCTTCAGGGAATAGCTCGGAGTACTTCGAGAAGCTCTACTTCCACACCTCCCAGCCTCCAAGTCGAGTATACACGAACGAGTGGGTCAGGAAGGCGGGTGGATTGATGGGTGGGAGGCTCAACTTCGACCCCCGCGGAGCCACAGGAGTACTCCATAATAGCCGTCGGTGGATGAGACCGTGTTGAAGTGCAACGGCACACCAGTCTATGTTTGGGCGGCGGTTGACGCTGAGACCAGGCAGCCCGTGTGATTCGGCGTCTCACTCACCGTGAAGGACCACGGTGAACGCGCTCAGATTCCTCCGAAGACTCAGGGATAGGTGCCCCCACTGGTGGGTGACCCAGTCATCCTCACCGACGAATAGTGGCCCCTAGTAGCTTGACTCCGTTATTCGGCTGGCTTCCAGAACCACGTCTACCAGACCTTCGGGCTTCGAGGCTAGGTTGAGCGCTCCTTCGACTATCCCAATGA
>Ga0209012_1001258_pt1 | contig 27644 bp, 23 predicted proteins | sample RS3BMetagenome_FD_184735 | JGI IMG/M metagenome (GOLD analysis project Ga0209012, IMG submission 184735) | Ferric oxide microbial mat and aquatic microbial communities from Rainbow Spring, Yellowstone National Park, USA - RS3B (SPAdes) (version 3) ...
GCAGGACGCCGTGTAAGATCGAAAGATAACGGAGAAACCCGTCGTGAAACGTGTAGCACGGCACTCGTTTCACCGTTGCCTCCGCCAATCTCGTGCTGAAGAACGTGTCTTCGCCATGCGCTCCGGGTGGATTGTAGAAGGCGGGAACGCGCTCGATCCGGCGCAGGTTGAGACCGAGATTCGATCCAGTCACCCATTTTCCTGAGCGTTGCGTCTTGATCTCATACACCGGTTTGTCGCGAATGACCGCGAGATGCCCGTAGGTCACACCTAGATTCTCGGATAATTTGGCGCGAATCGTATTCCAGTCCAGGATATCGTTGCTGATCGACTCAACGAATGTCCGCAGATCTTCCTCTTGAAAGCCCTCGTTAAAGTCGTCGATGAAGGGAATCGGGGAAATGTAGCCAGAATGATAGCCGCTCGTCACTGCGGCTCCGGGAAGGTGTTTCAGGTGCGTGCCGAGCACATCTTGCCCGATCCAACTCAGAGTGCCGTATGAGTTCTTGATAGGAACAATCGGTTATTCGTCGTCCAAAAACAATAAATAATCCAGTTCCTGCTTTACTGCATGATACAGAATCAGGTTGCGTTTCCCCGCATAGCCGTGCCCAAAAAACTCAAGTCCCCGCTCGACAGACATCCCAGATTGTTTTGACAAGCGGTCGACCACGGCCGGAACATCGTCGTTCCCCAGGAAAGTAACACTGGCAAGCGACTTTGTGATTTCCGGTTCGAGTTCAACAAAGCTCCGTTTGTCCGCCCCGTAGTATGTGAGGTCGTACGCAATGATCAGATGGAGATGAACCCGATCCGCGTGCCCGTGCGATACCCAGTTCCGTACGTATGTTCCCAGCAACGTCTTAAAATTAGGTCGGCCGGTGGCGAAACCGATCCCAACATGGATTGTTCCCATGCTACCCTCATCCCTTCGTATTTCGCATGCCGAAAACAGTCCGCAGGCAATACGCTGCGACGCACCAGCGCTCGTCGGATCGCGCGCGATGACAGCACGAACCCAAACGGGAACAGCGTGCGGTCCTCGTTTTGCTGAGCGGTTATAAGCTTGATGAAGATTGCTTCGGATCATGCGTAATGACTTCGTTGGAGATGAATCTCCAGCAATCTGTTCTTCGCCTGCGAGGTTAGCTGACGGATTCGGCGGTGTCCCGCCTATGGCCTGTTCGCTGGCGCGCACAAGCCAATTCACCCCAACTGCGCGGTTCCCCCACTCTCCTTTGGGCTTTATGGTCGCGCAAAGAAGATTCGGCCCTCCCCAAGATGACTAGGTGGGTAGTAATGAAACCTACATGGTTATGATAGCACTCAACTTTTCGGGCTGTTCTTTGGCCTGACACTGATCGTCACACGGTAAGGCTTGCCGCCAAGTCAAATCGTGCACACCTTTCCGTTGTGCGAGGTGTAAGATAAAAGCAATGGAAACCCATTTGCGAGGCGGATTTGTATGCTGGCATCCGACGTCACCTTCGTGTGCGTCATCCAGGGCGCTCCCCAAATCATCAGCTACCGCGATCTCATACCTCCAGGAGATCGGTGGGCGCCGCAACATCAGCGTGATCGGATACAACTGGAGGGCGAACCAACGCTTCCGGCAATTTCAAAGGCGCAGCGAATACAAGACTTGGACAACCTTCTCGTAAAAAATGAAAGAGGAAGTATTGCGCCGGATTCAGATTGACGAACCGTTCGCGCTTCCGTTCGGTTATTCGATGGGCGTCGAGGGTGACTGGGCAAAGATGTGGATGGCAACGTATCCGGAACCGTCGTGGGAACACGACTGAATCTAGGAACAAACACAGAAGCACCTGCCGAAACGTGCTTGGGAAGGTCATCTATGCGCCCTGCGCATGCGAAACGAACCGGAGGGCATGGTCACCACGCACAAGGTGTTCGAAACGTACCTGCATCTCTATCGGTGCGCTTGGCTGGACAGTTCCTACGGATACACCACGTATCGACACACTGGTGTTCGGATGGAACTTCAGCCCGCAAAACCGCTGGAACCCCTGGCTGAGTTCGGGAACTATGAGCCGGATTTTGTCGTGCGCGGCTTCGAATTACCCATCGTGATTGGGTGTAGGCATGGCGGAATCGAACGCAGAATACCGGCGCCACATGAAAGGTAAGCAAGATGTCTACCGAGTGATGGAACAGGAGGGCATCTTGCGGTTGCTCGAATGGGACGTCGAGCGAGACAAGGTATCCGGACTGACGGAACTGCAGAATAAGCGGCGGAACCAGACCGTGTGTCCGGCGAGAGTGTACAAGTGCGCGGAAAGCGACCGTTTTCCCTGCGGTACAGCGTGTACGATAACAGCGTAAGCCATCCATTTGCGGTGGAGGAGTTGCATGTTGATCAAAGAGATTAGGGTTAAGAGGGTTTATCTGTCTGCCAGCATCATGGCGGGGGTGTTGGCGGGGACTTTATTGAATCTGCTGATCATCGTGCTCCAACAAGCCGTAGCACCGCCAAACGCTCTCACCTTGGCGGTCGGGCAGCGCGAAGGCGATACGATGTTCATCGGCGCGCGCGGTGTACGCCGGAGCGGATACGATTCGATTGCATCAGACGCACAGGAGGTGAGCAACCATGGCGACATGCGCACCAACAAGGCCAGAGTCGCCGCCTGAGCGGGGTGAGCAAGCGCCGACAACACACGCAGAACGCGCGATGAACGTCTCGCTGCTTAAGTCTCTTTTCGAACACGGCGCATCGTGGACACAGATCGGCGCCGCCTTCCCGGAGTGGCCCCTGGCTTCGTTGAAGCAGCACTGTCACCGAGCCGGTTGGCGCAGAGGGTGCGCGTTCGACAAGTCACTGCTCCAGCACCTCTACGAAGGCGGCGCGCCGTGGTCGGAGATCGAAGCGGCCTTTCCAGGTCAGACCCGGTCCGCTCTGGATTCACGCTGCCATCGATCTGGATGGCACGCTCCCGCCGGGCGCCGCACGTCATCCAGGCGTCCATCGCAACCCAACAAAGCGGTGGACGTGACATGGACACCGTCAGCCCAGTGCTTCTTTCTCCTGTTGATCCATGGCGATGAACTGGTCCGTGAACGGTGGGCGACGTACCCGCGCGTGACCGTGGTGGAATGGGCGCTCGCCGAAGTGCGTGCCACCAGGGCGTTAAAAAAACCAGGAGCAGGGAGGTTTCGCTCTTGACCGACACGATCGGCACGTTGGATGCGCGCCGAAAGGCCGCTCAGGAGACAATCCGACAGCAGAGACTGGAGGAGGGAAGACAAGCGGCGCCATCCTGGTTCGTGGGCGATGTGGTATGCGCAGCGACCATGAAAAACGGGCGAACGCACCACATCCAGGAGGGCATGGTGGTCTTCGCGTCTTCCTGCCTCGTGGTGGTAGCGTTTGACCGTTATCGCGAGACGTTTGCGCCGTGGGAGGTGTGGGCGGCCATCGAAGAACCGCCCAGCTGGGTGAAGGACAAACTCGACCATGAGGAGGATGACGCATGATGCGGGGCGCGAAATGAAGAAAGACCAGAAAATGTTCATGTGATGCACCCAAAAAGCGAAGGTGAGTGTCCGAAAGTAAATCCACAAGCGCTGGCTGCTCGCCTACAGCGACCTCATCACGCTGTTCCTGGCATTCACCGGTGCCAATACGCCAATCCAGTTTTCGAGTTCAAGCGGCGGAAAAAGTGTGTTCCAGCAGACTTCGCTGCTGCATCAAACATTGGTGCGTCCGTTTCACACGCACCAAGCGGGAAACATGCGTTGGAGCAGGGCCCGGTTACGCCGAAACAAGCTGGGCAAGTGCAAGTGATGCTGCGAGCAGACAAGATGCTTTCCAACCTATCCGCACGGCAGCATGCGTACATTCGCGCTCACCCTCTGCAAGCCACTTCGACAGCTGTCAATGAACCCCGCGACATCCAGATTGAAATCCACATCGATATCCTGTTTGACACAGGCTCCGACTGGTTGCGGCCGATAGCGCAAGGTATTCTGCTTGGGCTGGTGCCATTTCTTGACGCGGTGCAAAATCGCATTCAGGTCAACGGGTACAGCGGCAGCGCACCCATTCATACGACACAGTTCCCGAGCAACTGGTTTCTCTCAGTGGGTCGGGAACTGTGTCGTACAGTTTCTCGTGGCGCATGGTGTGGGTCCAACACGGTGGTTGGCACAGGGCTCGAGCAAGTACCATCCGATCGCGAGCAACAAAATGGCAAGTGCATGCGGTAGAATCGGAGGGTGGACATCGTTATTTTTTAATTTGTGGGCCTGAGCGGGCGCGCTGCACCAATTACAGTCAACCCCTATTCAGGGTACTGACTCGTCTGTTAGGAAAAACAGATCGAAAGGATAGATTGCCAATGAGCGACTTCTTTCAACAAGAACTTTCTGTTCGTACTCCTCTCGTTTCAAGCGTTGCTGACGCCCATCGGCTTTTCAGGCACCCCTTTGCGCCGCTGTCGCTGGAGGCGGTGGCCGTCACACCCAAACGGGTTGGGCGGTTACACAGGGTGCGTCACCATCGCACCGCCTCCCGTCGTCAATACCACCGCGCAAGTAATGTACGCCGTGTTGCGCACAAACTTTCGGCGCGTGCACATGCAACTCGCACGATCGAGCGGGCGCTGCGAATCACGCAGGAGCCACACAGTTGGATGCGCTCTCATGGAATGGCTGGCGTTCCATGAGAGCGCATCCAACGCCCGTGCGGTAGCGTATGAAGGCGTTTGGAAACGAAACGGCGTGCGGCTTGTTCCAGGTGCTGCCGACCACGTTTGCGGTGCACGCATTGCCCGGCAGGACAAACATCTGGAACCCGGTCGACAACACGGTGGTCGCCATTTGGTATATTGCGGGCCGATACGAAACGCCGCGGGCTATTCCAGGTTTGGAGTCGTCGAACTATGCCGTGTCATGTGGTGCTCCTAATCTGAGCGGAGAATGACCGTCTTGGTGCGCCAGGACGTGATACGATCCATAGGAAGTCAATAGCCAGAGAGGGCGATACCATGCATGAGTGAAATTTGGATCTTGCAAAAAAGTGATGCCCGGCAATAGGAATGTGTTTATAATGGTGAGACACTTCCGAGTTGGAGTGCAGGATCGAAGGATCTTGATCAATTGCGGGGTGAAGAACAATGAGTGATATTCGAGTATTCTATATTCATAACGAGTTCCATTATGCCCATATCCTGTTATCCCCGCAGCAATTTTTGTCCAACGCCCCGACTTCGCATGCATATCCACGGAAAAGTCGAATTCGAGGTTTTGTTCCTTCTTGGATTTTTTTGAGGAGGCCATTCCTTTGTAGTGATGTGCACCGCTTGCCATGTGGCCAGCGTGTCTTGGTTTGGAGTAAATCAGTCTCTTCCGGAACCTCGCTGGTTCAATGTCGGGGAGGAGTGATCTCATGAAACAGCAACAAGGCCGCCCTATTTTTTCCTACCAGACCGGGGTTCTGCTCGTGTTGGCTTTGATTCTGATCAATCTGGGCTTTTTCTGGAACATATCGCGGCAAAACCAGACGCAACTGGCCCATTTGATCCACACGGCGGATCCGTATCGCGTCGTGGCGATGCGTCTCAATACCGATTTTGTCCGCTATGCCGGCGTATTAAATATGTTTGTCGGACTGGACACGGAATCGCCCCCCGCGCTCCGGCGAGCCACAAAGCAAGAGGTTCTGTCCGATGCCCGCGCCTTTGCACAGACTTATCGCCAAGCCTTTGCGCAGGCCCCAAACACGAGTGTACGCTCGCAACTCCAGACGATCGAGCACAACTGGAAAGCCTATCAACAGGTTGCATCCCAAGTCGAAACGGCCATGACCGCGCATCGCTATCCACAAGCCCTGATGCTGCAGGATGTGCAAAATGTCGCAGCAACCGCTGCCCTCAACCAGTCGTTGTCTCGGTTTGAGAACACCGTCAATGCCCAAACGATCACGATCGCAAACAGAATCCAAGCTCGTACGGCCCGCAACCGCATGTTGTTTCTCTTCTTCCAGGGCGCCGAAATCGCCATCGTTCTAGGGGGCGCTTGGTTGCTTCACGGCGCGACTCGGCGATTGCTTCGCGTGCTCACGTCCACGACCCAGGGCGATTTCAGCGCTACCCTGGCGCCATCCCGGATTCGAGAACATGAGTTGATCCGCCAAGCGCTTGACACCATGCGTACCTCCATCCGAGAAACCTTGGCCGAACTGTGGCAGACCCTGGACGGGCAAAATCGGGTCATCGCATCGCGCACCGAGACGCTCCAGCAATATGCGATGACCGTTCAAAAGGTGCTGCAATCCACACAACACACCTTGAAAACGTGGAGCAATGAGAATGTCCTTGTTGAGATTAAGCAGGCTATTTTGGAGACGTTAAACGCGCAAGGATGCGTGTCCTTAGACACGGACACGGGCGAAGAACAGGATCGGTGGGGTGCGGTGCCCTGGGCGGTTAACCAGACTCCAGACCCCATTCGTCAGGTCTTGCCCCTGGCCAGTTCCACCCGCATCGGTTCCATGGCAGAGTATCCTCACGGGGATGCGCTCCTGATTCCCTGGCGCCTGTATCAGGCGGGTCGCAGTGTCCTGGTCATCCTCCGCGACCACCAACAGGCAGGAACGTCAATCGACCAGGAACTTGTCGACCTGACGGTCATCCAGGCCGAAACCCTGTGGACGACAGTCCTATTGTTTCGCGAAACGCAAAACCAGGCCATTACAGACGGTCTGACGAATCTCGGCAATCGCCGTCTATTTGAGGCTGCACTGGCCCAACGGATGCCTGTATACTCGACCAGCCCATCGCCATTCCAACTGGTGTTGGTGGATTTGGACCATTTCAAGGTCATCAACGATACGCAAGGACATGCGGCTGGCGACCGCGCGTTAATTCAGGTCGCGCGCGCCCTGGAATACGCCTGTGAGGGGAGGGGGCGGGCCTATCGCATTGGCGGCGATGAATTCGCCCTCCTGCTTGAAGAACACGATCTGTCCGCGATCTCTGACGTCATCGCCCAAACACAGACGCGCCTCGGGCGCGACTTGACCCTGTCAGCGGGCGCGGCCTTCTACCCGACGATGGGCAGCAACGCGCGCGTGCTGTTTCGGGCCGCCGATTGGGCTCTGTATCAAGCCAAGAGTCGGGAACAGGAACAGCTTTGTTACGCCACATTCTATACTCTGCTGGCAGCCTTACGCGAGGATAACACCACGGACACCGCTCCCATGCTAGCCGCCCTGTTGGACAATCGGCTCGGCCGCATGGATGACTATACCCTGCACATGGCGCAAACGGCTCGAAACCTCGCTATAGCTATGAACGTGCCCGCCGACCAGCAGGAGGTCTTGTGGCTGAGCACAATCCTCCACGACTACGGGAAGCTCGCTGAACACAATTCAAGCACCCCCGATGTCCATTCAGCCTGGAACGACCCCTCACGGCCGGGGCCTTCTGATATCACGGGGGAACTGCTCCGCGCGTTTCCTCGCCTTCAAGATGTGGCCGCATGCGTCGTAGAGTTTCCGGAGCGGTGGGATGGGTCCGGACCCCACCACATGCAGGGCCCGGCGATTCCCGTCGAAGCGCGCATTCTCGCTGTCATGGACGCATTTTTCCAGTTTCGTCACCATAACCCCGAGCGAACGGTGGACGAGGCCTACGAATGGATTGGGCGACAGTCCGCCACCGCATTCGATCCTGCGGTTGTCGCGGCATTTCTGTCAGGGGGATCTGCGAATCCGGTGTAGCCCCGCATCGGTCGTGTTCTGTGCGAGGACGTTGCGTAGAAGGAAATCGAGTATCGAGGGCGGATAGGAAACAGAGGGTGACTCTAGAACATCGAGGTGCCAACATGGCGTTTCTGGACGAGTTGTGGGTCGCATTGCAGCCGATAGTGAGTCTCAAAACCGGAACCGTGCTCGGTCATGAGTCCCTAATTCGTGGTCCAAGCGGGTCGGACTGGGAAACTCCGGACAAGATCTTCGCCTGGGCCCGCCAGGTTGGACAGGTTGCAGAACTGGAGGCGCGCTGCCGTCAGTTGGGGTTGGATGCTCTCGCCAACGTATTGCCCGAAGGGCAAACCTTATTTCTCAACGTCGCTGTGGCGTTCGAACAGTTGCCGCTTGATCTCCTGCCCAGCGATTTGCCCCTTTTACGCATCGCCCTGGAGATTTCCGAGAGCGCCCCCATTGCGCGGCACTCCCCAGCCATGAAGATCATTGATCAGTGGCGGGCTCAGGGCCATCTGATTGTCCTGGATGATTACGGATCCGGCTACTCGTCACTGGGCATGGCCCTTATTGTGCATCCGGATATGTTGGAATTGGACCGTAAGATCATCGCAGGAGTCGATCATGACCCATTTCTATACGATGTGCTCCACAGCGTGGTTACTCTCTGGCACGACAAAAACGTGCGTCTGCTCGCGGAAGGGATTGAAAGCGCGGAAGAATTGGCTGCGCTGCAGTCGCTCGGCGTAGACTACGGCCAAGGGTATTTTTTGGGTAGACCGCAAGCAACTCCGCGCCATGGCCAGATCCACCAGGCTGTAAGGAGTCGTGGGCAGGTAACGGGCGACTACGGGAACAGCCCGTATGAGGCGCTGCTCAACTGGTCTGACTCCGATCAAAGTGAATGGGTGACTTACCGTGAAGGGCTCACACTCCTTCGTCCGGTGTTTCTGGCTATGGTCCACTCACTCTTGGACGATTCCCTTCCGGACGAGCGGTGGCGCAAAACGCCCGTCGGTCGTCTCAAAACGCTCATTCAGTCATATGGGGTGAACCTCATTCATGACCCACGCGATCCAGTGGTGCGCGAACGCGCGAGACAATTGGGTCGGGAACATCAGCAGGCGGGTATTTCCCCCGCATGGTACGTGTTTCCGGTTCCAGAACGGGAGGGTATGCGGGTTGCGTTGGGCGGGGCGGTCTATGACGTGATGGCGGTTGATCCGGGTACGGACACCATTCGTTTGAGTAGGGCTTCGTGACGGGGGGCACCACACGAATACGAAAAAACTGCTGATTAGTTACGAATCCACGTGCTTTGGACGAGGTGGATCGCTGGCTGGAGGAGCGGTTTGGAGCTTAGAAAGAACCTACCCGTGCACAGGAACGGCAATTATGCGCCAAATGCTTGGGACTATGGAATTCGATTGCAAAAAGCGGATTGTAATCGGTAAACTGAGATCGGGGCTTAACGGTCAGACGAATAATCGATGGGGTCCATTAAGGAGGCAATCCTATGGCTAGAAAACGACGTACACATTATAGGCGCCGTCGGCAATTCCGCATGACATGGATGCTTATTTTGGCGAGCGTCTATGTTGTTGTAATCACCGTTGGTCTTGTTACCAGGTGGATCACGGCGCATGAAGATATCACGATCATCGCGGGCATTCTTGCGGCTGGCGTAGCCGCTGGTTACGGCTACGTGAAAATCAGAAGAGTTCGGCTCGACAAACAACAAGCTGAAAATGCTCGCCTTGCCATTGAACAACGATTGCGGAATTCAGGTATCACCCAAATTGACGTCATGACGGGGCGACAATTTGAAGAACGAATGGCACTTTATTTTCGGGATCTCGGTCATCGCGTAGAGACCACTCCCGTATCCGGCGATTACGGGGCCGATCTAGTTTTGTTTCACCAAGACGGAAGTAAAACGGTCGTACAGGTAAAGAGGTACAGCGCATCTGTGGGCGTCGATGCCGTCCAAGCCGTCATTGGCGCCACGCGATATTATAACGCCCAACACGCTATGATTGTCACCAATAGTCACTTGACCAAGAACGCCAAAGAGTTAGCTCAAATCTCGAATGTTCAAGTATGGGAACGGGAAGATCTCATTGACCATCTTGCCGATCAAGTTGCATCACCCATTACGAAGGACAAACGTAACTACACAGTGGTCCTCGAAGCCAATATCATAGTCTGCAGGTAGTACAGCAAGAAAACTCAAGTCGCAGTCTTGCAATGCGTGATAGAAGGAAATGGTCTGTTTCGATTGTAGAAATGGTCATTTTGATCCCGTTCAACGTTGGAACGACGCATATTCTTTATGTGGTGTGGTGCCTCGGTGAGAATGACATGTAAAAATTTTTGCTATTGACATTAGGCATAAAATGTTATAAAATTTCAATAAATAAAAAGCTTGTAATGAGGCGATTTGGAACGCACTCAATGTTCACCGCTAGGACGGTAGATTGTTGAGCGCCGAGGGGGACGGGAAGTGAAGGCCAAAAACTTGCGACAGGGTATGCGGACAGACTCGTCAGACATCGCGTTGGCGCTGTCCAGAACGCTCCTTGAAACGTATAGTGGTGCCTACGCGATGGGGATCATGTCGGGAACCTCGGGAGACGGCGTCGATGTGGCGCTGCTCGCTGTCAAGGAGCGTCTGGGATCGGAGTTTCCGGAGATAGCTCTGCAGGATTTTCTCTACGTTCCTTATACAGCGGAGCAGCGCAAGCGCGTCTTCGCGCTGTTTGATCCACTTGTCACGGCGGATTACGTTGCCTGGATGCATGTGCAACTCGGGCAATGGTTCGGCGCTGCGGCCCACTCCCTGATCGTGAAGTCTGGGGTGAGTCCGCAGGAGATTGTCGTGATCGGTTCGCACGGACAGACGGTGTGTCATCATCCCGATCGGCGCTTTACGCTCCAGATTGGCGATCCCAGCATCATCGCGGAGTATACCGGTTGCGCCGTCGTGGCGGATTTTCGCCGCCGCGACATGGCGCTCGGCGGGCAAGGGGCGCCGCTTGTGCCGTATTTTGATTATGCGTATTTCCGCAACGTGCAGAGGACGCGCGTGCTGCTGAACATTGGCGGAGTCGGCAACCTGACGGTGCTGCGCGCGGGTGGGGCGCTCGACGAGGTGGTCGCCTTTGACACTGGTCCGGGAAACATGGTGATCGACGGGGCGGTCTCGTTCCTGACGGAAGGTCGTCTGTTGTTTGATGAAGATGGCAAGCTGGCGGCGCAAGGTCGCGTGGATCACGACTGGGTTGCGGACCTGATCGCGCAGGACCCGTACTTCTCTGCGCCGCCGCCAAAGTCGACGGGGCGGGAGCGGTACGGTCAGTTCTACGTGGAAGAGACGCTGCGCGCATGGTTCGGTAATTCGCCTTCACCGGACCAGTCGGCGGTTGGCAAAGCGGGGCGGGACGTGGCGGATGGCGTTGCGACGATGACCTGGTTTGTCGCGACAACCATTGCGCAGGCGATTCGCGATACAGTCGTCGGTCCGTTTGATCTGGTGGTGACCGGTGGGGGGAGGAGCAATCAGACGCTGGTCTCCTGGCTGATTGAACGCGCCCGTCCCGCCGCGGTCCTGGCCACGGAGGATTTTGGCGTGCCAAGCGACGCCAAGGAGGCCATGGCGTTCGCTGTCTTCGCGTGGCAATTCACACACGGGCGGGCTGTCAGCGTGCCTGCGGTCACGGGAGCTGCGCACGCGGCTGTGCTTGGGCAGTACACGCCGGCGCGGAGGATGGTTCTATGAAATTGGACATGCAAAAGTTGCGCCGCATCGATGAGATTTTGGCGAGTGAAGTAGCTCTTGAGCACATTCCGGGGGCTGTGATGGCGGTCGGAGTGGGCAAGGAAACCGTATACCGCGAGGCCTTTGGATTCGCTGAAAATACGGACGAACACCGCCGAATGATGACAGTGGATACGCGGTTTGACCTTGCCTCACTCACAAAGGTAACGGCGACTCTCCCGGCGATTCTTACTCTTGTCGAACAAGGCGCGTTGCGACTCGCCGATCCAGTGGGATTGTATATCCCTGAATTCGCACAGGGAGACAAGGTTCAGGTCGCTGTCTGGCATCTATTGGCGCATTGCGCAGGGCTCCTTTGGCATCGCAAGTATGACGTACTTTATGCATCGCCGGGGGAAATTCTTCAAGGTGTGCGCTCTGAACCGCTCGTCTACGCGCCGGGTGAAAAGGTGGTGTACAGCGACCTCGGTTTTATCTTGCTTGGTGAGATTGTTCACACCGTGACAGGCCGGACAATTGATGATTTCGCAGCCTCGTCGGTTTTTGAACCGCTCGGGCTGACCGCCACGGAGTTTCGTTCCAATCTCTCGCGTTCTCCGAATATGGCGGCAACGATTTTAACAAGCGACAGTGAGTCGGCAGAAAGGTTCGTGCGGGGTCTGCGTCCGGGCCTTCCGTGTGCTCTCGGTGTGGTCAACGACGATAACGCTCGGGCTCTCGGTGGTGTCGCGGGACACGCAGGTCTATTTGCTCCTGTCGATGACCTGATCAAATATGTAATATCGTGGATCGATCCGGGTTCCTCATTGCTGTCAGGCGCCTCTCGTGAAACTTCCATGCGGTTGCATACTGAGGGAACTCGTAGCCGACGGGGACTGGGCTGGGTTTTGCGTCAAGACGATCACGACTCCACTGGCGATCTTTGGCCGATGACTGCCGTGTCACATACGGGTTTTACAGGCACGAGTATCGCATTTGATCCGGTATCCGGTTTATGGACGATCCTGCTCACAAATCGAGTGCATTATGGACTCCATGTCAACGTGGGAGGACTGCGCGCTCGCCTTCATAACGTTGTCGCGGCAGCCGCAATAGATTGATCGGTGTTCATGGCGGTGGAGACGTGGCAGTGAACCGCGTAGGATCGGCGGACAGCGTCTTGCGTTGTTGTTCGAGAGTTTGTTTGGGGGGTGAAGGTTCTTGGTTCGTCCGTCGTCGGTGTCAGATGTGCCAGCTTGCGCCAGTCTCATGCTGGAACATCCGTTGTGGCAGGCGTATGGGTATGCGTTCGAAGAACAGTGTAAGCGACTCACGCATCTGTTCATTGACAAACAGGTATTGATCGCAGAGGAAGACGGCGTTGTGCAGGGCTTTGTCATTTTCGATACGCGGACGTTCGGCGATAACGGTTATATCCAGTTGATCGCTATTGATTCGCGGTTTACCGGAAATGGCATTGGAGAGCGATTGATGCATGCCGTGCATGCGGCGATGATGCCCTTGCGACGCTGCTTCCTGCTTTGTACGAGCACCAACGTCCGAGCGCAGCGATTCTACACGCGTCTGGGGTACGTTAAGGTCGGAGAATTGCCGAACTGGCTGCGAGTCGGAACGACGGAGTATATCTTCTGCCACTATGACATCCAGGCTTTCTAGGGAGCTACGTGGTCAAATCCAAACCCGTGAATTCGGGATAATGGGTTCATACCCCAACCCATTACCTAAAAATTTCTGTAATTATTTTTCGAAAACAAACGAAAATAGCAGGAATAGTTTATCGAAAGTCGAATCTAAATATTGTGAAAAGAATTTTAGTAATCTTAAACATCATCCGTTGGTTGGGGAGGTGTAGGTACGATCATGTCGACGACTGAAATATATGTTTGTGATGGACTTTTGTGACATTCGTCGGTGAATATCAAGGTTCGCATAATGAAACTTAACTTAAAACAAAGGGGAGATTTTTGTGTCTATCAAACGCAAGTTGGGACTTATTGCGGCATCTGCAGTTACTGCGCTGACGATGACCGGATGGAGTGCGGCCGCGATGGCGGCCGACCGGGCGCCAGCCATACAGGCGCCCCCACTCACCGTTTATGGCTACCCAGGGCCACTTATGAGAAATTTCAACCCGTTTTCCGAATCGACCATGTTGGGGTCCCTGAGTCTCATCTATGAACCTCTGTTTTACTTCAATACAGTCGGGTCGCAGGTGTATCCATTGCTCGGATTGAAATACGCATGGTCGAACGGAAACAAGGTGCTGACGGTGGACTTGCGCCGGAATGTTCGGTGGACCGATGGCAAGCCGTTTACCGCACAGGACGTGGCTTTCACGTTCAATTATTTGAAGAAAAATCCTGCGCTCGACCTTGAAGGGGTGTGGACAGCTCTGTCGTCAGTGACGGCGGAGGGCCCCTACACGGTGCGGTTCACATTCAAAACGGTGGACGTGCCGTACAGTTGGTATATCCTTGGGCAAACCCCCATCGTGCCCGAGCACATCTGGAGTAAGGTTGCGAATCCTACGAAGTTTTTGAACCCAAATCCAGTGGGTACGGGACCATATAAATTCACTTCGTTCAATCCGGAGGAATACACTTTCACGGCCAATCCGCATTACTGGGGCGGCGAGTCGAAGGTGCACGAACTCTTATTTCCAAACTATCTGGGCGGCACTAGCGCTCAATTGGGTTTGCTGAGCGGCAAAATTGACTGGGCAGGGATCAATGTGCCCAACATCCAAACAGTGTACGTAAATCGCGACCCGAAGTACAACCACTATTGGTTTGCACCGGCTTCAATCGACATGTTGTTACCGAATTTGCGCAACCCGTTGCTGGCTTCGCTGCCCGTGCGTGAAGCGCTTAGTTTAGGCATCAATCGGGCGAAACTCTATGCCGCCGAGTACAAGTACTCGCCGATAGCCAGCCCGACGGGTCTCACACTTCCGAATTTTAAGGAGTATCTGGCGCCGGGCTTGCCGAAGCAGGATCTGACGTTTGCCTACAACCCGCAAAAAGCAGAGCAGATTCTTACGAAGGCGGGATTCAAGAAAAATGCTTCTGGGATCTTCACGTCTCCGTCCGGGAAACCGCTGTCCTTTACCCTTCAGGTGGTGAACTCGTTTACCGTCTGGGATGTTGAGGCGGCTATCATTGCGCAGGAACTCAAGCAGGTTGGGATTCAGGTGACCGTCAATGAAGAGTCATGGGCTGTGTACCAAAACAACATGAATGTGAGCCGCAACTTTCAACTCGCACTTTCGTTTACTTCTACGGGACCGACGCCGTTTTATCTGTATAACAACTTATTGCGCCCCAATCAAATGTTCAACGCCGAGGGCTGGAACAATCCGGCGACGAACGCGGCTCTCAACATGTTCCAACAGACTAGCAATCCGAAGGTGCAAAAGCAGGCCATTTATCGAATTGAGAAAATAATGGCCACGCAATTGCCTGCAATTGGTCTATTTGAACAAACGAGTTGGAACGAATACAGCGACCGCTACTATACAGGATGGCCGACAGCGAAAGATCCCTACGCCGTGGGTGGTCCGTGGAGTTTTCCAATGGAAATCATACTGATGCACCTGCGTCCGCGGTAGGAATGAGATTTCGGATCAGCGGAAAGATCGAACGTTGATCTTTCCGCTGAAAATTAATTTCGGTGCTGGGCGACCCTGACACTAGGAGATGAGACCATGCGCTATGTCTTGAACCGCTTGCGCTTTTTACTTCTTACGCTGTGGGCGGTGGTTACGATCAATTTCATCCTCCCGCGTCTCATGCCTGGTAATCCAGCGCTCTTGATGATCGCAAGGTTTCACGGCCTAATCAGCCCTCAGGCGCTGCACGCACTGGAACTTCAGTTCGGCGTGACGAACCAGCCGCTTTGGGTACAGTACATGACATACCTGAGCAACATCGCACATGGTAATTTTGGACTTTCTCTGACGTACTACCCAGTTCCGGTGACAACGGTCATTTTGAACAGTCTGCCGTGGACGCTCGGTTTGGCGGGTACGGCCACGTTGTTTTCCGCAGTTGTGGGAACGTTGCTTGGTATCCACGCGGCGTGGCGGCGCGGGGGTGTGCTTGACAGCACGTTGCCTGTTGCGACGACTTTCACGGGAGCGATTCCGCATCAATGGCTGGGACTCATTTTATTGTACGTGTTGGGATTTACACTAAACTGGTTTCCACTTAGTCATGCGTACTCCACAAGCATGACGCCATCCTGGAGCGTTCCATTCATTTTGAATGTTTTAGACCATGCAATTTTACCTGGAGCGACAATGGTAATCCCGACAATTGGCGGGTGGCTATTGCACATGCGAAACAACATGATACAGACGCTCAGCGACGATTACGTCGTATTCGGAGAAGCAAAGGGAATCAGGCCGAACAAGCTGATGTATCAGTACGCTGCGCGCAATGCATTGCTACCGAGTCTGACAGGATTTGCGATGGCGCTTGGGTTCGTCGTCGGAGGGGCGGTTTTGGTTGAAGTCGTCTTTTCATATCCAGGCGTCGGGTACCAACTGGTCAATGCAGTAGAAAATGAGGACTACCCGCTGATGCAGGGTCTATTTCTCATCATCGCGGTTGCGGTTCTATTGGCGAATTTTCTCGTGGAGATTCTTTACGTGAAGATGGACCCTCGCGTAAGAAGGGCAGGGAGCAGTGAATGAGACAGATGCGCATGCCGTTCACTCAGACTAAACGGGATAAATCCCGAAAACACATGCGGGTAAAGGCTTTTTTTAGCGACCCGAGAGCCATCGCCGGGATGACCATTTTTGCACTGCTCGCGATGATCGGGCTGTTGGCTCCGATCATCGCTCCGTACGATCCGAACGCCACGAATTTCATGCCGTTCCAACCACCGAGCTATCATCACTTGTTTGGAACGACTTCAACAGGCGAGGATGTCTTTTCGCAGTTTGTGTGGGGTACACGCAACTCCATGGCCGTTGGTCTGGGAGCCAGCCTTATTTCCACCGTGCTTGCCGTCGCGATCGGCATGTATCCGGCCTACCGGGGCGGGTGGCTGGATGACATCATGTCAAGTTTCACCAATATGTTCCTTGTGATTCCGGGGCTTCCACTCATGATCGTCGTGGCGGCTTACGTGCCTGCAACCGGACTGCTTGTCATCACGCTGGTTATCGCACTGACAAGTTGGGCGGGACGCGCGCGCGTGTTACGCGCACAGACAATGACGCTTGCAACTCGGGATTTTGTAGTGGCCGCAAGGCTATCGGGAGCCTCTCACTGGAGGATTTTGTACCTTGAAATTCTACCCAACATGTTGTCTCTGTTTGTCGTGAGCATGATGTATGGGGCGCTCGGGGCGGTGCTTGCGGAGGCGGGGTTAGAGTTTCTGGGGCTAGGAAACGTCAATGCGGTTACCTGGGGTACGATGCTCTACTGGTCCAACAACGGGGGAGCCTTGTTAAACGGCGCCTGGTGGTGGTTCGTTCCAGGGGGGCTTGGCATCGCCTTGCTCGGAACCAGTCTTGCATTGATGAATTTCGCCGTGGATATGGTCTCAAACCCGCGTTTGCAGGTGCCGCGCAAAGCAAAAGGGAGGCGAGTGCCGCAACCGACTTTGCAAGAGCAGCCGGAGGCAAATGGCTAACGCAGAATCGGGATGAGCGTACTGCGGTACGAAGGGGAGGAACGGGAACCGTGAATGTGGTGTTCATCAACATCGACAGTCTAAATCGTCACTTCTTGAAGGCATATGGGCAACCGATCGAACTTGACGTACAGACGCCTAACATTGATCGGCTGGCAGCGAAAGGGGCTGTGTTTGATCGGCACTATGCGGGTAGCCTGCCGTGTATGCCTGCGCGTCGCGAATTTTTTTCAGGTATTCAGGAGTTTTTGTGGCGACCGTGGGGGCCTATGGAACCATTTGACCGACCCTTGGCGCGGGTGGCGCGCGAAAACGGGTTCATCACCCAATTGATCACGGACCATTATCATTACTTCCAGCACGGGAGCCACGGTTACTTCGCGGATTACCACGGCTTCGAATTCATCCGCGGACATGAGATTGATGCCTGGAAGACATCTCCGGTCCATCCGGACAGCCGACTTTTGAGCCAGATCAACGCGACTCCGAGCGCACAGGACGTACCTCCCGATGTCCGTATCACGTATGCTCGCAATGCCTCGAAGTTTATGGAAGAAGAGGACTTTTTGGCGCCGCGAGTGTTCCGCAGCGCGGTCGAGTGGCTTGAGGACAATGTGGAGCATGAGAAGTTTCTCTTGGTCATCGACAGTTTTGACGTCCACGAACCGTTTCATAACCCCAAGAACTTTGCTGGATTATACACGGACGAGGATCCAACCGACCCCAATCTCGTGATCTGGCCCGAATATGGGAATTGTCGAGAGGACGGCCGAGCGAAGCTATCTGAGCGACAAGTGGCATTTGTTCGGGCTCAGTATGCGGCAAAGGTATCCTTAGTGGACAAGTGGGTTGGGCGGGTGCTGGACAAGCTCGATGAGCTGGCTCTTTGGGAAAACACCGTGGTAATCCTTACATCTGACCATGGTCACTATTTAGGTGAAGGAGGATGGATGGGAAAACCCGCTTGCCCAAATTACGATATTCTTGTTCACACACCGCTGATCATTTGGCATCCTCAAGGAACTTACAATGGCAGACGAATTTCCGCGCTGACATCCGCCGTTGATTTGTACGCGACCATGGTTGACGCGATGAGTGCCTCGGTTCCTCCCAGAACCCACGGGCGGAGCCTGCTTCCCGTTCTACTCGGTCAGACTGATTCGATTCGAAACTGGGCTCTTTACGGATACTTCGGTCGCACGCTCAACATCACAGATGGACGCTATACGTATCACCTCGGGGCAGATTCCGAAATGCCTCTCCACTTGTATTCGACGATGTTCATGAACGCAGGCAACAAGTTTTCGCCGGTGGAAATTCCCAAAGGTCCGATAAGCGGAGCGTTTCTACCTTATACGGATAGCCAGGTATGGAAATATTCTGTTCAGTCACCTGCAAGGCACTCGGATAGGTTGCTGTTCGATACCGCAGAAGATCCGTGGCAGGAGAAAAATATCATGGCAACTAATCCAACTCTTTCCGCCCGGATGCATCGGTTGATGGTGTCAGCGCTCGACGAATTGAGAGCGCCTCCTGAAATTTTCGGACGCTTTGGTCTGCGATAACTCTACGATTGATCAGTTTCCCATTTCGCGCCTGCGCAAGCAGAGGAGGAGGAAGGTTCATGCCCGCCGATACGCCCGTGCTTGAAGTGGAAGATCTGTCGGTCGCGTACGAGACCCCCAAAGGTTTTTTGCAGGCTGTCAGCAAAGTGAATCTCTCTGTCTATCCCAATGAAATCGTAGGCTTGGTTGGTGAATCCGGTTCAGGGAAATCGACGATGGCAAACGCCATCATGCGCCTCTTGCGCGGTGCGGCGAGTGTTACCTCCGGTACAATCAAGGTGCTCGGACAGGATATCTATACGCTGAATCCAAAGGAACTGCGGCAATTTCGTTGGAACAAGATGTCGATGGTCTTTCAAAGCGCAATGAGTGCGCTGAATCCCGTCTTAACCGTCGAAAAGCAGATCGTGGATACGCTTCTCAGCCATCGGCCACAATTGTCGCGTACTGAGGCACGGGAACGCGCCGTCGAACTGTTGCAACTCGTGCGCATCAGCCCGGATCGCTTGCGTAGCTTTCCACACGAATTGTCAGGGGGTATGAGGCAACGTGTCGTAATCGCCATTGCGATCGCGTTGGAACCTGCTCTGGTGATCATGGATGAACCGACGACCGCTCTCGACGTGGTGGTGCAGCGCTCGATTCTGGATGAAATCCAAGCAATTCAAAGTAAATCCCGCTTTTCCATACTCTTTATCAGCCATGATTTCAGCTTGGTCAGCGAATTGGCTTCAAGGGTGGCGCTCATGTATGCCGGACGGGTGGTAGAGCTTACGGGTACCGACACTCTCAAGTCTGTGACTGGTCACCACCCCTATTCGGAAGGCTTACTCAGGGCCATCCCGAGATTGACTGTGGATGATGTGACGATTGAAGGCATTCCAGGCAATCCACCCGATCTGGTGACGCTTCCAACTGGCTGTGCGTTTCACCCGCGCTGTTCATACGTCATGCCGGAGTGTAAGACAGTGCAGCCATCGCTGGCTACGGTGGGGGATTCGATGATCGCCTGCCATCTCTTTACCGATAAATCAGGCAGGAAGGAGGAACGACATGCCTGAGCAAAGACGTTTGGTGAGCGCAGAAGAACTGATCGTGCGGTTTCCGGTGACGGTGAACGGGAAAAAGCGTCGCATCGTGCCTGTAGATCGAGTGAGTTTTGAGATTGGCGAGGGCGAGGTCTTGGCCTTGGTCGGCGAATCGGGCAGTGGGAAAACCACGGTTGGTCGAACGCTGGTGAGAGTGATCGAGCCATCCTCTGGCCGAATCGAGGTGGACGAACGGGATGTTACGCATATCCGCGGTCGGGATTTAGCCGTTCATCGAAAAAAAGTGCAAATGATCTTTCAGGACCCATTTGGCTCGTTAAACCCGGTGCGAACGGTGGAACAACATTTGTCGCTCCCTCTGCGCATACACGATCAGTCAAACGAACGGATCGGGGATCGCATTGACGCCCTGTTGGAGCGGGTTGGACTCACGCCCGTCTCTGAAACGAGAGTGAAGTTTCCTCATGAGTTATCCGGAGGGCAACGGCAACGTGTCGCCATCGCGCGCGCACTTGCGGTGAATCCAAAATTCTTGGTGGCGGACGAACCGATTTCTATGTTGGACGTGTCCATCCGAGCAGGGATCTTGACGCTCATGAACAAACTGAAGTCGGATTTTAACTTATCGTATCTGTATATCACCCACGACTTGGCATCGGCTCGTTACTTTGGAGATCGGATTATGGTGATGTATGGGGGGCGGGTGATGGAGACGGCGCCGTCGCGTGAACTCCTTCGTCATCCAACGCATCCTTATACGCGCTTGCTATTGGCGGCTACACCGGGGAATGCCATGCGCGAGTTGCCGTTGGAAAAGGGGAATCAGGCGCCAAATTTGTTTGAAGGGCGCATGGGTTGTCCGTTCGCGGATCGGTGTGTGCTGACCACGGGAATCTGTAGGGAGGTTGAACCTCCGGTCGAGTCAGTCGATCCGGGTCATTCGGTGGCGTGTCATCACGTGGTCTGATCGGGTATTAGAGAAAGCTGTCATGCGCGGTTTGCATGAAATCTGGATTCCTATCGCTGTATACACACGATTTGCGTAGATTTTATGCAATCAATAAGGTGCCTCCAAGGGTTTTTACGGTGAAATTGCACTGCTTTTGCAATGCGATCTTGCAAGGATTCGAAGTAAAAGGGAGACGTGGTTATGAAAAAACCCAATGTGTTGCTTATTATGACAGATCAGCAAAGATGGGATACCCTCGGGTGCTACGGAAATAAGGTGATTGAAACTCCCAATTTGGATTGGTTGGCCTCGATGGGAACCGTGTTCACATCAGCTTATTCGTCCACTCCGTCTTGTGTTCCAGCAAGAACCTCCTTGCTTACCGGAATGGATCCGTGGAACACAGGCATTCTTGGAATGGGGAGAGGACAGGAACCAATGGGAATCAATTTTCAGCACACGCTTCCCGGAGAACTTGCGCAGGCGGGCTACCACACGCAAGGTGTTGGAAAGATGCACTTTCATCCGCAAAGAGCATTGAATGGATTCCATCGTACGGTGCTGGACGAATCAGGCAGAGTCTCCGATCCGGGTTTTGAGTCCGACTATAAACAATGGTTTGAACAGAATAAAAACGGCGACTACGATATAGCAGATCACGGACTAGACTGGAATTCGTGGATGGCCAGACCCTATCACGCCCCGGAATTTCTGCACCCATCGAACTGGACGGTCAACGAGTCGATCAAGTTTCTGAAAGAGCGCGATCCGAGCAAGCCGTTTTTTTTGAAAACGTCGTTCGCCCGTCCGCATTCTCCGTATGATCCACCGTCGTACTACTTTGATTTGTATACGAACAAACAACTACCGGAACCCTCTGTGGGAAACTGGGCGTCCGTTCATAATGTGGCAGAGGATGCGGCGCGTCCGGATGCGTGGCGCGGGGTGCGCAGCCGCGAAGAGATCATGCGCGCTCGAGCCGGTTACTACGGATCCATCAGTCATATCGATCATCAGATTGGCCGTTTGCTTATGTTCATGCAAAAGAAAGGATTATTGAACAATACACTCGTCATCTTTACTTCAGATCACGGGGATATGCTTGGGGACCATAATTTATGGCGGAAAACATACGCTTATGAGGGATCTGCTCATATTCCGCTCATCGTGCGTTTGCCGCATTCATTGGGAAAATCTGTTCCGGTTGTCGATCGTCCAGTATCATTGCAAGATATCATGCCAACCATCTTGGAAACGGTAGGTGAGAGGATCCCCGAGACCGTGGACGGTCGAAGTCTACTGGGGCTGATGCGCGGAGAAAGCGTCGAATGGCGTGAATACGTGCATGGGGAACACGCCACTTGCTATTCAGAAGAACAGGAGATGCAGTATTTGACGGATGGGCAAATGAAATACGTTTGGCTGCCAAGACTAGGGGAGGAGCAACTGTTTGATTTGATCGCAGATCCATATGAATGCGAAAACTTAGTAGATCAACCGAACTTTGCTGAGGAACTGCGAACATGGAGAGCGCGTCTGGTGACAGTGCTTGAACCGCGTCATGCCGGGTTGACCGACGGTGATCGTCTGGTCTGTCAGGCAGGCAAACCGTTTCTGATTTCACCCAAATATCAGGAGAGAATGAGCGGGATTGAGCTGTTCTAATCTAATGAAAGACAAGAATCCAGTGGCACTGTAGAGATCGTTGAACGATAATGCTCGAATGAAAGTTGTATTCATCACAGATCACCAAGTGCTTGTCTCGTAAATTGGCTACGATTCGAAATATTTTATCGGACAGTAGACCTAATTTGCGAAATCTGATATCATAATGTTAGACAGAATAGGAGAGTCGCCAAAGTTTTTATAGGGGGAATTAACTCAGAATCCTGACTAAGCGAAAGGCATTCGGTATCTTAACATCCATTAAAGAACCAGAAACAGTTATACCATCCAAAAACGACGAAATTTCAACACCGTGCTGAGGGTTGAATTCCCATAAAATAAATCAAGATGGAGGCGAGGAAGAGTGATTCACGAAGCGCGAGAATTGGCAGGCCAGCTTGTCTCGGCAGATTTGCCATCAGGCGGAACCGAAGAAGTATTGAGGAATCTGCAGAACTATCCGTTTGGAGGCATTGCGTTACACCAATGGGATACGGGTGAAGCTATGGAGTTGCGCAGCCGTATGGTTGCTTTATGGCAGGAATTTGCAACCGCCGCATTACCGGCGCCATTTGTCGCCCTGACGGAGGAGGGAGGTACAGTCCACAGATTTCCCGGCGTCGTGCGTCCCCCATCGGCCATGAGCCTCGGGGAGGCGAATGACTTAGAGCTTACAGAGGCAATCGGGCGACTTTGGGGTCGCCATCTTATGGCACAAGGGATAAATTGGAACTGGGCTCCCGTTGCCGATGTTCTCTCCGAAGCAGAAAATCAAGTCATTGGAACGCGGTCTTTTTCGTCGGATCCAGAACGTGTGGCTCGGCACGCGGAAGCATGGATCCGAGGGCATCAATCGGAGGGAATTATTGCCACAGCCAAACACTTTCCCGGTCACGGTATGACCCAACTGGATTCTCATGTGGCAAGGCCTGTGTCTTCTCTGTCTGAATCTGATCTTGCTCGCCATCTCGAGCCATTTCGGACGGCTATAGAAGGCGGGGTAAGAGCGATGATGATGTCACATGTCGTGTATTCGGAGTTCGATGAACGGCCTGCGACTCTTTCTCCTTACTGGTACGGAAAACTGCGTGCAATGGGGTTTGCGGGTCTGGCCGTGACGGATGCCCTGTCTATGTGCGCCATCTCTGATGTGTATACACCGTCGGAGGCAGCTGTGGGAGCGATCGCTGCGGGCGCAGATGTAGTGGACTGCGGGTCGTGGGAGATAGCCTTGTCCGCGCTTGATGCGATTGCACTGGCTTGTGAACGGGATTCTGCCTTTCGCAAGCGGGCTGAAAACGCGCGACATCGCGTTCTAGCAGCAAAGTCCAGTCTTCTGAGGCCGGAGATGTGGCCTCAAATCGTATCCGCTGAGGCTCTGGCGCAAGGAACCTGGCAATCGGCTCTCAGGGGGTCGCGGATCATTCGTGGCGACCATCAGCAGTTCGAAGCAGATTTCGCATCGTGCGAAGAAGTGTGGGTGTCGTCTCGGCGCGCAGTGGAGGTGGAAGAGCGGGACACGTCCAAACGTAGCGAGGCGGTTATGCAGATTGACATATCGAGAGACGGGTGGCGGAACGAACTATTAGAGATTGCGGAACGTCCGGGAGCCTTACTCTTATTCACGGAAAACGTGTGGAAATATCCAGAGATGATTCCCGAGTTACGCCGTATTTGTCTTAGGCGACGCGTCGCACATGTAGCGGTGCTAGATGCAGTGGACCTTGACCATCTATTGGAATCCGAGATTGCACTCGCCGTTTATGGGAATTTCGAACAAGCGAGAAATGTGACATACAGTCTTTTATATGGGCAAGAGGCAACACAATCGATTCGCGCTCGTTCCAACGTGTGAAGATGTTCGCTCGCCTTCGAGTGGTATGGATGTGTAAAGCGAAACGGAAGAGTCAGAAACATACCGCAATTCTTGCTTCAACAATCCCGGAAATGGAATTGATTCCGTTTCCCGTTAGGACTCGGTCAAGTTCTGCGGCGGCTATGACGACGATTGAGTCTGGAGTTCCTTTGAATCCGTACAATGCATTCGGTTTAATATGGATATAAATGATATTTCAGGGAAGCGCCGGCCTTGATCGGAGAGGATCATCAGCACGCATGTCACTTTCCGGAAGTGCGGCAGGTTGCGGCTGTGGCGATGGAGTAGACAACAGGAGTGGGGAGTGGGTATTTGGTGCAATCGCTCAAGCACCTGCATACGGAACAGTCTGACACACGGTACGCCAATCTGGATATCAGCGACACGACAGACATCCTGTTCATGATGAACGAGGCGGATCGCACCGTTCCCGCGGTGGTTGGCCAGGCGCTGCCATCGGTGGCGATGGCTGTCGAGGTGATTGTCAAGGCGTTGAAGCAGGGTGGACGACTCATCTATATCGGGGCCGGTTCGAGTGGACGGCTCGGTGTGCTGGACGCGGCGGAGTGTCCACCGACTTTTGGCACATCTGCGGAGCAGGTTCAGGGGTTGATCGCAGGCGGGCGCTCCTCCATGTTTCGCGCGGTGGAGGACGCCGAAGACAGAGTAGACTCTGCGCAGGCCGATCTGCAGTCCATTCATCTTACGGAGCGCGATGTCGTGGTCGGAATCACCGCAAGCGGGCGGACTCCCTATGTGATGGGCGGGCTATCCTACGCCAGCCAACTGGGCAGTGCGACCGTAGCGCTCAGTTGCAACCTGGACGCGGAGGCCAGTCGCCTGGCAGACGTTGCCATTGAAGTGGACACCGGCCCAGAGGTCCTGATGGGGTCCACTCGACTGAAGGCGGGAACCGCCGAAAAACTGATTGTCAACATGCTCAGTACGGCCGCCATGGTGCGAATGGGCAAAGTCTACCATAACCTGATGGTTGATCTGAAAGTGACCAACGAAAAATTGGAAGAACGCGCCAATCGCATTCTGATGCTGGCGGCCGATATCGACTACGCCAATGCGGAGCGCTTGCTTCAGGAGGCGGATGGGCATGTCAAGACGGCGATTGTCATGGCGCGCAAGGGCGTGGACAAGGGTACAGCCGGCCAATTGCTGACTGAGGCGGATGGGTTTTTGCGCAGTGTCCTGCATGAACTCGATATGCTGGAATCATCCCCGAGTGGATCGTAGTCAAGCATTGTGACAAGTGATGGGGGAATGTGTATGCCGGATACGATATTGCGCGAATGGGCGGGCGCGGTGCTGTGCGCTGGTTTTGACGGGCAACGGATGGGTGAACATGCAAAACAGCTGATTGAACGCCTGCGGGTGCAAAATATCATTCTATTCAGCCGCAACATTGCGTCGTTCACGCAGGTGCGGGCATTGACAGAACAATTGCAGGCATTCGCCCAGTTCAGTGGACACGATCTGCCGCTGCTAGTCTGCGCTGACCAGGAAAATGGAATCGTCCGTCGCTTCTCGGATGATTTTCCTGGCTTGCCAGGCAACATGGCGCTGGGAGCGATCGGCGACGAAGCGACGGCGCAGGCGGCCGGCCAGGTCACCGGGCGACTCCTGCGTTCGGCTGGCATCCAGATGGACCTGGCGCCAGTCCTTGATGTGAACAACAATCCGGATAACCCTGTCATCGGCGTGCGCTCGTTTGGAGAGGATCCCGCCGCCGTGGCGACACTCGGAGTTGCCTTTGCGCATGGACTTGCGGAGGCCGGTGTGATCGCGTGCGGCAAACACTTCCCCGGACACGGCGATACTGTCGCTGACTCACATCTTGATCTGCCGCTTATTGCGCACGGGTTAGAACGACTCCAGGCGGTTGAACTGGCGCCTTTTCAGGCTGCCATTGCGGCTGGCGTCGAGGCGCTCATGACAGCGCATGTCGTGTTCCCGGCAGTGGCTGGCAACGCCGATCCAGCGACATTGTCCGCAGCGGTTGTAACGGATCTGCTGCGCAAGCGACTCGGATTTTCAGGGGTGATCATGACGGATTGCCTGGAGATGCGGGCAATTTCGGATACGGTCGGTGTGGGGCGCGGGGCGGTTCTCGCACTGCGTGCGGGGGTCGATCTGGTGCTCGTTTCCCACCGCCTGGATAAGCAGGAAGAGGCGCTTGCCGCCATCATGGCGGCTGCTTCCAGTGGGGAACTGCCAGTCGCAAGGTTGCGGGAAGCGGCGGAACGGGTCTGGACGTTAAAACGCAGGCGGCTGCAGGCGCAGCCTCAGGATGATGTGGGCACTGTGTTTCGGGAGGCTGCGCAACTGCAACGCCGGATTTCTGCCAAAGCGGTGACGGTTCTGCGCAATGAGCGGGGAACGCTTCCGCTCCGGGCCTGGGAGACTGCACCGCAGCGGATCGTTTTGTTGCGGGATCAGGCGTCTCCGCGAATGATCGCGGCTGACGAATCTGCAAGGAACCAGGTGCTGCGGGATGAATTGACTGCGTTACTGCCAAATGTCGCGGTATCGCTTGACGAAATCGGCGCGGATGGTTACGGGGCTGACGCTGCGCTTGCCGCGAGTCAGGCAGCCGACCTGGTCATCGTCACGGTAAACGGTCTCGCCAATCCCCATTTTCTGCAGGCCATTCGAGATGTGACGGCTACGGCGCGGCAACCAGTCGTTGTGATCGCTATACGAAGCCCGTACGACCTGCGGGCGCCACTCTTTCAGGACATGCCGACACTGCTGACCACCTATGAGGAGACGCCCTGGATGATGCGGGCGGCGGCCCATGTGCTGGTTCATGGCGGCGCCGATGCGCGAATTCCTGTCTCTATTTCATCGCATTTTAAGCGGGGGAGCGGACAGACATGCACACAGGAACCGCCAAGTCCAACTATCTGACAAATCAATGAGCAGTTTTCAAGGGTTCAATGAGGTGACCTGAGTAGTGATCGGGTACCAAACTATCAAGGAAGCAGGCGAATAGGAATGAGAGTGCTCTTGATCGATATCGATTCCCTGCGCCCGGATCATCTGGGCTGTTATGGCTACCATCGAAACACCTCGCCCAATATCGACGCGCTCGCCGAGCAGGGGGTGCGGTTTACGAACTACTATACGTCGGACGCTCCCTGCTTTCCCTCGCGCACGGCGCTGATGACGGGGCAATTTGGCATTCGCAACGGCGTGGTCGGGCACGGAGGAACGGCGGGAGACGTGCGGCATGAAGGTCCGGAGCGGCAGTTTCGCGATCGCCTGGCGAGCGAGAGTCTGCCCGCGTTTCTGCGTTCTGCCGGACTGCGGACCGTGTTGGTGAGTCCGTTTGCCGAACGGCACACGGCGTGGACATTTTATGCGGGCTTTCAGGAGATGTACAAC
>Ga0209012_1001260_pt1 | contig 27626 bp, 20 predicted proteins | sample RS3BMetagenome_FD_184735 | JGI IMG/M metagenome (GOLD analysis project Ga0209012, IMG submission 184735) | Ferric oxide microbial mat and aquatic microbial communities from Rainbow Spring, Yellowstone National Park, USA - RS3B (SPAdes) (version 3) ...
CGCGTGGTGGTTGCCGCCATGATTGTTCCTCCTTGAAAAGTTGACATTAATCCCAAACCACGTCCTGTGGATTGGTACCTTTCTATTTTACACACATTCACCCTTTGGCAGAAACTGTCACAGGCCCAGGCTCTATCTCTCTGTAATATTCCGGTTGCAAGGAAAGATTCTTTGCCGGTAAAATCCTTCGAGGTCCAGAAGGTTGTCAGCGATATTGTGGAGTTATCAAAACCTCAGAATTATAACCCTATTGAGACGAGAAAAAAGGTGGCCAAGAGGCAGGGGGAATCTGTACTGCGCAGCCGAGGGTTTCGCCAAGCTGTTGTTGAAGCATATAGCTTCAAATGTGCTCTCTGCGGACTGAAAATAACCTCCCCGGACTCCTTGTCCTGGGAGGTCGAAGCTGCCCACATAATACCCAACTACGCTAAGGGGCGGGATGACATTTGGAATGGCATTGCTTTCTGCCGTCTTCACCATTGGGCTTTTGACGTCGGTTGGTTCACAATACTTGAGGATTACCAGGTTCAAGTATCTGAGCAGATTAATAGGTTGCCGTCGGATTACGGAAGAATCGGCAACTATGAATTTATTAGATGCCTTGCAAAAAAACAGACGAAACTGTCTCTTCCAAATCGCGAGGGAGCGTATCCAGATCATTTGGCGGTTCGTTGGCATCGAAACAACGTATTTAATTGGCAATGCCTGAAATGAGCCGTATCCTCTGCAGGTAACTCAAACATGTTATAAGGAAACAATCATCATGGCAAAGCAGATTCCACAGGCAGTTATAGCTCAATATCTTTTGAAACAACAACCATTGGATTTTCAAGAAGCGGGCATCAAATGCCTAAAATATCTAAGGCTTTCAGACATATATTCCAATAGCAATCCCTATTTGCTCAGGATTGGCCCTTTCATGACGCCGCGCGAGCGGGTGGAAGCTGCTTTGGGAGCACATCTCGCGGCAAATGAGGAATCCATGTTAGGAGAAGTCCTCAAAGACTTAGCTATATTTCTGTGCCAACAGGCTTATGGTGTCCATGGGAAATCGAGCGCGGAGGGAATAGACCTTGAGTTTGAAAATGATAATATTCGATATCTTATAGCGATTAAATCGGGACCCAATTGGGGCAATAGCTCACAAATAAAAAAAATGCAAGATAATTTTAGACAGGCTATGCGAATATTTCGGCAGGGCAATAAGTCTCGCCAAATAATATGTATCAACGGATGCTGCTATGGCGCTCAGCGATTGAGCAATGAGGATAGGGGAAATTACCGCAAATTATGTGGTCAGCGATTCTGGGAATTTATCACTGGTGATGCAGGTATATACAAACGGATAATCGAACCCATCGGAGAAAAGGCACGCGAACGCAATGAGGCATTTCACAGCCAGCGGGAAAAAGTAGTGGACTCTTTTACTGACGAATTCAGAGCCGCGTTCTGTGACCAAACAAACAGCATCCAATGGCCTAAAATCGTCGAACTTGCCTCCGGTGCGCCGACAAAATGATGTGGGCATTTGTGTTCTATCCATCACCCATCTGCCCCCATCGCGCGCTATGGAACATAGCAATTGATCGGCGGTGGCGGTAACATTCTCGCTTTAGAGGGATGCCCAAGATGCCTGATACCGCTGCTGTTTCACTTCCGGATTTGCTGGCTCTCATCGCAGAGCTCTGGGGTTACCGCCAGCTTCGCCCGTTGCAGCAGCAGGCCATGGAAGCTGTGCTGGACAAGCGCGATTCGGTGGTGGTCATGCCTACCGGTGGGGGAAAATCATTATGTTATCAGGCCCCGGCGATTCATCTGGCGCGCTGTGGCCGCGGGCCAACGGTGGTGGTTTCACCTCTGATTGCCCTGATGAAGGATCAGGTCGATTCGCTGCGCTCTCTGGGTGTGGCGGCGGCGCAGATGGATTCTTCATTGAATGCCGATCAGCGCCGCCAAACCGCAGCGCAATTGCGCGGCGGTCAACTCGACATGCTGTTTGTTTCACCGGAAAAGCTTGTCGGGCAGCAAAGTGGCGGCGGATCATCCGATGGCGGAGCTTTTGTGCAACTGCTGCGGGATTCGGGCGTTCAAACATTTGCCATTGATGAAGCGCATTGTGTCAGCCACTGGGGGCATGATTTCCGCCCGGAATATCGCCGACTTTCCAATCTTAAAACATTGTTTCCCGGTTGCTCGATTCATGCCTTTACCGCCACCGCCACTGAACCTGTGCGGGCGGATATTGCACAACAATTGCAACTTGATAATCCATTGCGACTCGTGGGAAATTTCGATCGCCCCAATTTGACCTATCGGGTGCTGCCACGCAAAGAGATGATGGCGCAGATTCAGGATGTGCTGGAGCGCCACAAGGATGAGGCGGGTATCATTTATTGTTTGCGCCGCAGAGATGTTGATGATACGGTGGCCGCTCTGAATGTCCGGCATAAGGGCGGCGGGCCGAAGGCTCTGGGTTATCACGCCGGCATGACGCCGGAGATTCGCCGCAAAGTGCAGGAAGCCTTTGCCCAGGAACAATGTGATCTTATTGTGGCGACCATCGCTTTCGGCATGGGCATTGACCGATCCAACATCCGTTTTGTTCTGCACACGGGAATGCCCAAATCCATTGAGGCGTATCAACAGGAAACCGGGCGAGCCGGACGCGATGGTCTGGAGGCGGAATGCGTGCTGCTTTATTCCGGTCAGGATGTTATGACGTGGAAATCACTGATCGAAAATTCGGCGGCGGAGGCATCGCTTGCCGGCACACCTGTAAGTCCGGATTATGTCCCCACCGCCTTACGCCATCTCGATGATATGGATCGCTTTGCCCGTGGTGCCGTTTGTCGGCATAAGGCTCTGGTGGAATATTTTGGCCAGCGTTATGTACCGCCAATGTTGGATTCCGAATCCGAATCCGAATGCGCACTTACCTGCCAGGCGTGCGATCATTGCCTCGGTGATACCGAACCGGTTGCCGACGCTCTGGTGATAGCCCAAAAAATTCTTTCAGCGGTTGCCCGCACCGAACAGCGCTTTGGCGTGGGGCATGTTCTGGCGGTTTTGCGGGGCGAAAACACGGAGAAAATCCGGCAGCTCAAACATGATCAACTTTCCGTTCATGGCCTGCTGAAAGACCACGCCAAGGCGGATTTGCGTAATTTTGTATATCAGTTGGTCGGACAGGGTGTCCTGGCGCAGGAGAATCTGATTTTGCAGCAGGGCCGCACCGCACCGATTCTCAAATTGAATCATGCGTCCGTGGAAGTCATGAAGGGGCGCCAGCCAGTGCGGCTGATTCAACTGGTGCAAAAATCAACCCAGCAATCCGGTAAGTCCCAGGCCAAAGAAATATCTTGGCAGGGGGTGGATCATGCGTTGTTTGATGCTCTGCGGGTGTTGCGGCGGGACATCGCTGCACAGCGCGGCGTGGCGCCGTATGTGATTCTCTCTGATGCTACGTTGCGCGAATTAGCTCGTGTGCGTCCCACCACACAAACGGCCCTGCGGATGATCTACGGTATCGGTGAAGCGAAACTCAAATCGCTTGGCCACCAGATTCTTCCGGTCATTGCGGATTATTGCCGCATTCACAATATCGCAACGGATGTAACCGGCAGTCGCACTGCGCCCGCAGCCAAACCTGCCGTCAGCAGTCGCCCCAACGTCGCCAAAGATACGGCGTTTGAGTTGTTTAAACTGGGCAAATCCATAAAACAGGTTGCCGGAGAATTGGACCGCACGGAGAAAACCGTTGCGGATTATCTCGCGGAATATATCACAGTTGCCAAGCCGGCCTCGATCGCACCTTGGGTACCCGATCCCACATTCCGCCGCATTCAGCAAGCCATTGGCCAACATGGTGCGGATCGCTTAAAACCTGTTTTTGTTGCCCTGGATGAAACGGTGCCTTACGAATACATCCGCATCGTGGCGGCATATCTACAGTCGCGAGAAAAGACTGATCGTAAGTGACCGATGCAGCTCGGCGTTTATCCGGACAGGTTTCCTAAACTCCGGGCAAATTATCGGTGAATTCCCTATTCGCAATTCAGCAAGTGCCCGATACCGCACTACGGGGCGAAACTGTATGCTCTTAATTGTACCAGTGGTTCGGCGTATGTTCCGAATCGCGATTTGTATAAGGAGTCCGCCGTGACTGTTCCTGCTAATCAAAAATCCAAATTTGTCAGCGCCGGCCATGTTCGTCGCCCATTACAACCGCTGTTAAACCCGCAGAATATTGCCGTCATTGGTGCGACGGAAACTCCCAACTCCGTGGGCCGCACCCTGCTGTGGAATCTTATCTCATCGCCTTTTGGCGGAACGGTGTTTCCCGTTAATCTCAAGCGGCCAAGTGTACTGGGCATCAAGGCCTATCCAACGATTCATGATGTGCCGGAACGCGTCGATTTGGCCATTATCTGTACGCCAGCGCAAAGCGTGCCGGATCTCGTTGAACAATGTGGAATCGCCGGTATTCCCGGCGCCATAATTATCTCCGCGGGGTTCAAGGAACTCGGCGCTCCCGGTGTCGCGCTGGAACAGCAAATCGCGGCGCATGCCCGCCGATATTCCATGCGCATCATCGGCCCCAATTGCCTGGGCGTGCAAAATCCATTAATCGGATTAAACGCCTCTTTCGCCCATGGTATCGCCCGGCCCGGTTCAATCGCATTTTTATCCCAATCCGGTGCCCTGCTTACGGCCATTCTTGATTGGTCCCTGCGGGAGCAAATCGGGTTTAGTTCCTTTGTTTCCCTGGGGTCCATGCTCGATGTGGGCTTTGGCGATCTTATAGACCACCTCGGTGATGATCCGCGCACGCGCGCTATTTTGATTTACATGGAAAGCATCGGTAATCCCCGCCAATTTATTTCCGCGGCGCGCGAAGTTGCGCTGACCAAACCGATCATTGTCATCAAAGCCGGTCGCACCGCCGCCGCCGCCGCCGCTGCTGCCAGTCATACCGGTTCTATGACGGGATCTGATGAGGTGCTTGATGCGGTATTTCGCCGCGTGGGCGTACAGCGCGTCAACGAAATCAGTGAATTGTTTGATCTCGCGGAAGTATTGGCGCATCAATCGCGGCCCAAAGGCCGCAATCTTACCATTCTTACCAATGCCGGCGGCCCGGGCGTCCTGGCAACCGACGCGTTAATTCAAGGCGGCGGCGAACTGACCAAACTTTCCGAACCGGCCATGAAAGATCTCAACGCGCTATTGCCCGCGCCCTGGTCGCACGCTAATCCTGTGGATATTCTTGGCGATGCCTCCCCGGACCGTTATGCCAAGTCCCTGGAAATTGCCGCCCGTGATACCAATGCCGATGGCATGTTGGTCATTTTAACCCCGCAGGATATGACCGATGCCACCCGTTCCGCCGAAGCGCTTATCACCGCCGCCAAGGCTCAATCCAAGCCGGTTCTGGCAAGCTGGATGGGCGGCCCGATGGTGCGGGCGGGTGAAGAAATTCTTAATCGCGCCGGAATTCCCACCTTCGCATACCCCGATGCCGCCGCCAGAGCTTTTAACTATCTCTGGCAATATGATCGTACCTTGAAAGCACTGTATCAAACCCCTCGATCCTCCGGGGATCAGTCCCTGGATTCGCGCTCGCGCATCAGCATTGAAGCGATATTGTCAGACGCGCAGACTGAAGGGCGCACCACGTTGACCGAGCCGGAATCCAAGCGGTTGCTGGAAGCTTATGGTATTCCTGTTACGCCCACGCATGTGGCAACCACGTCACAGGAGGCGGTGACGGCCGCGGAAAAACTGGGCTTTCCCGTGGTAGTGAAAGTATTTTCAAAAACCATTTCCCATAAGACCGATGTTGGCGGCGTAGTGCTGAATCTTATGTCTGCCGCCGCGGTTAAACAGGCCTTTGAAAAAATTCAGGCCTCTGTCACCGCCCGTGCCCGAGCTGATCAATTTCAAGGCGTTACGGTGCAGCCCATGGTTCGCTTCACCGATGCGTATGAATTAATCCTCGGTTCCTCAATTGATGCGCAATTCGGCCCGGTGCTTTTGTTTGGTGCCGGTGGCCAAATGGTTGAATTATTCCGCGACCGGGCGCTGGGTTTGCCACCACTGAATTCCACCCTGGCCCGGCAGATGATTAACCAGACAAAAATAAGCAAGGCTCTGGCCGGTATTCGTGGTCGCGCCGCCATTGATGTAACCGAACTGGAACGCATTCTTGTGCGCTTCAGCACGCTGGTTATCGAGAATCCGCGCATCAAGGAAATTGATATTAATCCTATACTGGCGAGTCCGGAAAAGTTTGTCGCTCTCGATGCGCGTGTCATACTTTATCCGGCAGATGTCGCCGATGCCGCATTACCGCGCCCCGCCATTCGTCCCTACCCCGCACAATATGTTCACACGATTATTACCGATGATGGCCAGTCCATCCTGCTGCGGCCCATTATGCCGCAGGATGAACCGTTGATTATTCAGTTCCACCATTCGTTGTCCAATGAAACAGTACGGAACCGCTTTTACAATGTCATGAAACTTGAAGATCGCATCTCCCACGAGCGGCTCATACGGGTGTGCATGAATGATTACGACCGCGAAATTGCCTTGGTGGCCCAACACACTCGAACCGATGGCACGCCTGAAATTGTTGGCGTGAGCCGACTGTCCAAAATCCGCGGTACCCCGGAAGCGGAAGCGTCCGTTATTGTTTCTGATCTCTGGCAAAAACGGGGCATCGGCACAGCTTTACTCGAAGCGGCTATTAAGATTGCCCGTATGGAAGGCGTATCGCGCGTATTCGCCTCCGCGTTGCCGGAAAATATGGAAATTCAACACCTGCTGGCCAATAAGCTGGGCTTCAAAGTGACTTCGGATGTGCAATCCCCAACCATCCACTTTGAACTTAATTTGGTGGGGGTGTAAAGCCCGGACGTGGCCATAACGTTCTATGAGTTCGGCATAATGTGCGGCGGCGATTATTTCAGTTGATGCGCACTTCCTTGTTCGCATCGGATGAACGATATACGCCATCGACGATCCGTTGCACCGCGGTGCCCGCTTCACCAGGTGCTTCCAGCGGCTGATCACGTAATACGCCATCAACGAAATTTCGTAATTTGAGCTTAAAAAGTGTGAAAAAATCTCCTTCAGGCAGAAAGGCCGCAGTGGTATTGGTCATAGTGCCGGCGCGATCGGTGAAAATCGCGGTGGGGTCCCAGGTGCTCCCGCCTTTTTCGCCGACTAATGTAAAATTCCAAACATCGCGTTCAATGTGTCCGGCAAAACATGCCTCAATCTGCATGACCGCTCCATTGTCAAAACGGATATGCCCAATGGCCAAATCTTCCACCGTATAGGTTTTCCAATCCCAGTCTGGCCACATGCTGATAACATCATTGGGTTTGTTGCCCATGTAAGTCCAGGTTTTTCCCGTGGCCGCCACCGGCTTGGGCGAACCCATGACATAATGGGCCATTTCAATTACATGCACGCCGATGTCAATCATCGGGCCGCCACCCTGCAAATGTTTTTGACCAAAAACGCCCCAATTCGGAATGCCGCGCCGGCGCAGAGCCTGGCATTTCACAAACATGACTTTGCCGAACTGCCCCTGATCTCTCGCCCGGCGCAACATTTGCGTCGCCGGATGAAACCGATATTGAAACCCAACGGCCAGTTTGCGCTTGGCCTTGGCGGCGGCGTCCATCATGGACTGACATTCTTTTGGTGACATGGCCATGGGTTTTTCGGTAATGACGTGCGCACCGGCTTTTAATGAAGCAATTGTAGCCGGTGCATGCACCGCGTTGGGGGTGCAAACCGTAACCGCATCAGGCTTTATTTCCTTAAGCATTTTATGGTAATCCGCATACAGTGCGGAAATGCCATACTTGTCTTTCATGACTTCCAGGCGAAGCGGATTAATATCCGCTCCCGCGACAATTTCAACATCCGGCATGGCCTCAAACGCCTTGAGTTGCGTTTCACTAATGCCGCCACATCCGATGATCGCCACTTTCAGCCGGGGGCCTTTGTAGTCCGCTTTTCTTTCCTGGGCAAAAGATTCCGTTGATACGCCGGTGCTGGCCATGTGCTATTCCTTCTCCAAGCGGAACCCTTGCAGAGAGCGCTTCCCTCCAAGGTATTTCAGTATTGTGCTCGGCCACGCGGCACTTGGCAATACTTACACCAGCATTGCCAGCGGATTCTCCAGAATCGTCTTGAGCTTGCTCAAAAATTCTGCACCCAGTGCGCCATCAATAACCCGGTGATCGGCTGACAGCGAAATGGTCATTACCTGCGCCGGAACCACCTGCCCGTTTTTGACAATGGGCCGGGCTTCCGTGCCGCCAATGGCCAGAATGGCCGCCTCCGGCGGATTAATAATCGCCTGGAACTCCCGTATGCCGTACATGCCCAGATTGCTGATGGTAATGGTGCTGCCGGTCATCTGATCCGCTTTGAGTTTGCGGCCGCGGGCCAGTTGTGCCAACTGCTTAATTTCTTCCGACATCTGCCGAATGCCCTTGGTCTGCGCATCACGAATCACCGGCACCACCAGGCCATCTTCAATGGCCACAGCAATGCCAAGATTCACGCTGCCATGCTGGATAATGGCGGTATCTGTGAAGCTGGCATTCACGCCCGGTACCTGCACCACCGCACTGGCCACGGCGCGGGCAATAAAATCGGTTACCGTCAGTTTGGTGGGGGCCAGTTGTTCATTGGCGGCTTTGCGCAATTCCAGCAGTGCATCCATCACCACGTCAATGGAAACATAAAAATGCGGCACCGTTTGCTTGGCCTGCAAAAGTCGCCGCGCGATGGTTTGCCTCATATTGCTTAATGCGATGGTCTTGGCTTCCAGCTTGGCGGCCATGGGTGCGGGTGCTCTTGGCGCTTCTGATTTTGCCGCGCTTGGCGTTGCGGATTTGGCTCCAGCCGTCCCCGCCGCCAGTACATCACGCTTGATAATGCGACCATCCGGCCCAGTGCCATGCAGTGAATTTATATCAATGCCTTTTTCAGCGGCGATTTTTCGGGCCAATGGCGAACTGCGCGCCGGGCGCGCAGCATCGGCTGGTGGTGTCGCTGCGGGCGCCGGTGTTGCCGCAGCGACAGGTGCCACAACAGCCGCCGCAACGGGTACCGCAGCCGCGACGGGTGCTGCCACAGGTGTGGGCGTCGCGGGCTTTGCTTCCGCCGGTTTCGGGGTCGCCGGTGCTGCCGCTGCATTTCCACCCGCCGCTTTCGCGATGGCCGCTACATCCTCACCGGGCTTGGCCAATACCACAATTAATCCGCCCACCGGAACTTTTTCTCCCTCTTTCGCCATGAGTTTGGCTACCGTTCCCGGTTCAAATGCTTCCAATTCCTGCGTGGCTTTATCCGTTTCAACTTCGGCAATCACGTCGCCCGGCTTAATTTGTTCGTTCTCTTTTTTCAGCCATTTCACCAGTGTGCCATCGGTCATAGTGTCGGACAGCTTCGGCATGGTTATTTCAATCGGCATCTTCTGAATCCTTTATTACCTATTGGCCCGGGCAACCCAAGCCGTCTTTAATCAATATAGTTTATGCTGCCCGGCCCGATTCGTTAAGCGCCGCATCAATAAAATCGCCCAATATATTTGTAGGCGTGACAGAGCACGAAATGCCCGTGCCGCTATTCCACCGTTTCAAGTTTTCCCGTCTCCGGATGAATCATCAGTCCATGGACAACAACTTCCTTCGGCAGCAACGGGTGCTTGCGAATTAAATTCACGCTTTTGAGCACGGCATCTTCCACCCGGCTGAAGCCTTTGAGCCAGCTTTCCAAGTCAATCCCCGCATTTCGCAGCGTTTCAATGACATCATCCGATATGCCGCGCTGCCGCACTTTTTTCAATATCTGGTCGCCTTCCAGCCCGGTCATACCGCAATCATGGTGGCCAATAACCAGAATCTCCTCGGCCCCCAATTCATAAACCGCCACCAGCACACTGCGCATAATGGAACCAAACGGATGCGCCACCACCGCGCCGGCACTTTTAATCAGTTTAATATCGCCGTTGCGCATGTTCATGGCCCGTGGCAGCAATTCCACGAGTCGGGTGTCCATACAGGTAATAACAACAAGTTTTTTATTGGGGAATTTGTCGGTCTTAAACGCCTCATACGCCTTGGAAGCCACAAATTCCCGGTTAAACGCCAAAATATCCGGAACCATCGACATGTAACACTCCTGCCCAAGTAAGCCCCCAGTGCTCTGTCACGTCTACAAATGAGGGTTGGTTGGCCGGAAAGGGGCCAGATGCAAGCAGAGAGCGGCGAAAACCGGGTCCGTAGACCCATTGAGCCGCTACGACGCCGCAGATGGCCCCGTTTCCGACCAACCCTTCTGGCCATCCATCAACCCTAATAGGTAGGCGTGACAGAGCACCAGCTTATTCGCAGAACTGCGCTCTGGCAACAGGGGCGCTGCGCGAATTCAGAACATCATTATTTCAGCCCGGTTCCTTGGCCTTTCATAACCTGGAATCGCTAAGGGGCCGCCAAGAAATAACGTTTACAAATATGACGCCGGGATTTTGGCGTCTGGCAAGACGCCCGCGAGGAGCATATCCGCATGGATACATAACGAGCGGGCAACGCGGCCAGAGGTCAAAAGACCAAGTCAGATTGGAAAGGTTATCCCTAAGCCCGTCGGCGATTTTGATAGTTGCTGGAATAACCCAGATGCCCCAGATCATGCAGCAATCCGACGATCGGCAAAATCCACCACAGTCCGGTCAGACCATTGGCGCTCCAGTTCATGGCCAACTCATAGCCCAATGTGGTCGTGGGTAGAAAAATAAATCCCAGCAATGGAAACAGCATTCCATGAAACGCCCGCTGCGGATAGCCCGAGAACAGCCAAAGCAATACCAGCACCACGCGGGGCCAGAAGAATCCGACAAGAATAACGAGACAACCCATAGAGTCACCCACTTTCTGACGACAAGTATAGCAAAGAACGTCCGGTAAGGATACGAGGTTGTCATTATCAAGGGGAGAGGCTTTGTGTCAGAAATTCCGGATGCACCGATCCAGATTGGGCAGTCGCTAATCCTGAAATGCCATTGCAACGCACAGTCCCCCTTACGGCAATTTGGCACTTGGCGCGCCATCGGATTATCATGCCAACGGTACTGGCCTGATCCATGGCTGTGCAAGGCATCTGTGGCATATTTCAGCGGCGCTTGCCGCTGCGGAGGAACATGTGATGGTAATCAATGTGAGACGGCTCGCTATTTTCATCGGCGGGGTTCTATGCACACTGCCGGTGCTTGCAGTGCATGCGGCACCAATCAAGGCGAACACGCCCGCTGCTACTGCCACTACCGTTCCGTCAGATACGCGCCCTACGGATATTTTGATATTCCCAAAAGGCAAAGCCGAGGTTTCCATACCATTTACCCTCGTGGATGGTGTTCCGGTTACATCTGCGGTAAGGGTAAACGGCAAGTTTTTAGGGCGGTTCGTTATCGACACCGGGGCAAGGGCATCGTTTATTGATCGGCAGGTCGCGAACCAGGATCGCTTGCCGGTGGCACTGCAACTGCACATGACCTGGAAGGGCCACCGGATTGATATCCGAAGAATCAGTCGGCTCCAACTCGGCCCAATTACCTTGGAGAACGATTGCATTGGAGCCGCTGGCCTTTCGAAGGTTAGAAATCCGGTGCACCAAGTTGAAATCGGTTCCATCGGAGGAGATGTCCTCGGGCAATTCCCGTTTGCAATCGATTACAGATCCTCCCGCCTCGCTATTTACAACCCCAATAGATTCCGGCCGCCCCCAAATGCCGCGGCTTATGCGGTCCGCGTTGCCTTCAACACAACTAAATCTAAAAGCGGTGCCCGAGCGGCCAAGCTTTTTTTGTGCTTCGGCGTCCCAATTGTTAGCGGTATGGTTAATGGGAAGCCCGCTCCGATTTGTCCCGACACCGGCACCACGTTCCCAGCGGGACTTATGCCGATGTTTATCCATCGCCACCCGAAATTAGCCAACTGGCAGCACTTCATCCAAAATATCCGGGATGTCCAACTGCGTGGGCATATGTTCAGCACGCATAACGCGAGTGTCAGGGTCTTCGGGCGGCGAATCAACGGCCCCTATCACGTGTGCGCTATCGCAGCCAGCCCGTGGCAACTGGCGCAGGAGAATTTTTCAGTCCCCGCGCTATTAGTTGGCGGCAGGTTTTTAAGAAATTACCGACTGACGTTTGATTACGCCGCGAAGAAATTGTGGGTGCAGTGGAATCCACCTCTTACTTACCAAGCCCAGCTTGCTGACGGCCTAAACCCGAATCAGCCCGATCTCACTGGAGAAACGCCGTTGATGCACGCGGCATTCCATCATGATCAGGCTGGGGTAACGGCCCTGTTGCACGCCAGGGCCAATCCGCTGGCCAAAGACAAATCCGGCCTTACCGTGCTCGATTACGCCGCCATCGGTGGCAACAGCGAGATAATAAAACTATTGCTGGCCGGCCCGGCAAAGGAGGAAATTAATTCTGGCGATGCCGGGTGGACGGCGCTTGACTACGCATTCTCTGGACCCGCTGGCGTGACGACCTGGGAGCAACTGGTAAAAGCAGGCGCAAAGATAAACCCCGGTCCGAACCCGATCATGACTCCGCTGATCGCGGCATTGCAATACGACAACATGGCCGCAGTCGGGTGGCTCGTCAAACACGGCGCGAACGTTAACGCAGCCAATAGCCAACGGGAGACCCCGCTTTCCCTCGCGGTATTTTCCGGTAATTCCGCCGCCTTACACCTGCTGCGCCAACATGGTGCGGTCCTTGATATAAAAAGCCCGCATGCCAGTTCGCCACTATTTGCGGCCGCAGCCGGAGGGCATGTTGCGATGGTGAAACTGCTGCTTGCCAAGGCCGGTACCGGCTTTACGGTAAACAGCCGAAATTCCTTCGGCGAAACACCGCTAATGCTTGCGGCGGCCAAGGGCCATATCCGCGCCGCCGAGTTTTTATTGCGGCACGGAGCTGTGGCGGAAACGGCGGCGGCCGGACGCGGAAACCAAACGTCGCTGTTCTTTGGGGCGCTGCATGAGCAACCCAAGATGATTGACCTCTTGATTCGCCATGGAGCAAGGGCGAACGCACAAAATTTCCTTGGTGCAACTCCGCTGATGGTAGCGGCCGCGAAGGGCAATTTACAGGATGTGCATGTGCTGCTCAAGGCCGGTGCCAACCCCAATGCCCGTATGATGAATGGGCGCTCGGTGCTTGAGATGGGTGCAAGCTCGGGCTGCGGGAAAGTTGTTAAGGTTCTTCTTGCACATGGAGCGAAAGTCAATGCCGCCGACAATTCGGGATCCACGCCGCTGATGGTCGCCGCCGCGATGAACGGTCCTGCGGCTGTCTTGGCCCTGATCCAGGCCGGCGCGGATGTGAACGCGACGGCAGCTGGCGAGGCTGGCTCCGATGCCTTGGATTACGCCGTGGAGGCCGACAATCCAAAAGTAGTCGAGATGCTGCTTAAGCACGGTGCCAACGCAAACACCACAAACCTTCAGGGGGCCACGCCATTATTGGCAGCTGTGGCAGGCGGCCATGCCACCGTGTTGCGGGCGTTGGTCAAAGCCGGAGCCAACGTCAACGCCGCCGGGCCGTTGGGCCAAACCCCTTTGATGATAGCCGCCTCGGCTGGGCATTTCCGCGTTGCACGAGTGCTGGTCAAAGCCGGGGCCAAGGTGGGCCTTGTCGCCGCTAAAAAACATGGGAAAAATGCCCTCGATTTTGCAGCAGCAACCGGCAATTGGCGGATAGTGCAACTGTTAATTCGACACGGTGCCAAGGCCAACGTTCCGGATCCGAATGGGCTAACTCCATTGATGCTCGCAGCGGGATACGCACACCTGCGAGCGATCACGGCCCTTATTCACGCTGGAGCCAAGGTGAACACCGTAACGTCAGGAAAGGGCGGAACGGACGATGCGTTGGCGTACGCTGCCGGTGCGGGCCAAATCAAGGCCGTGCGCCTCTTACTTAAGCACGGAGCAAAGCCGAATTTGAGGGACTCTTACGGTCGGGTGCCGCTGGTAAGCGCCGCGTACTACGGCTATGCCGGGATAGCCGCCGCATTGATTGAAGCCGGGGCCAACGTGAACCTTGCCGACCACTACGGAGTAACTCCGCTTGACTTCGCGTGCCAAGCAAAACATCCGTCCGCGATGGTGGCGCTATTGCTGAAAGCGGGGGCAAACCCGAAGCTAAAAGATAAAAAAGGCCGCAACGCATTGTATTACGCCCGTAAAAGCGGCAGCGCAAAAGCTGTGGCACTCGTTCAAGCGGCGGTCGGAAAAACGGTAGTTATAATACCATCGACTACACGGAAATGAAGAGCGTTGGTAGCTTCGGCGATCAGCTTTTCGCGGCCAACGCTTTGCTTTTCGCTGCTGCCTGTGGTGCGCAACATATCAATGTTGCGCACTGTTTGAAAGGCGTTCAAGGGAGAAGACGCGGTTCGCAGGTGGTACCGCAACCCGATCGCGATGGCCGGCCTGCACCCTTTCCTGCACCACTTGGTTCAAAGCTGTTATATCAGGGACGCCGGCCACTGTCTGGCGATTAAACCCACCTTGAGGTTCGCTGGGTGCGGGCGGACCTCTTGGGTGGCCGGGATGCGGATGGATTTTGGCAAACCGTCGCGAAATGCGGTAAGTCCGTCGAGCAGGTTGGCATCTTGGAGTCGGCCAATCGCATCCGGATTTAATATGACTTCATAGGTTGGCCTGATACCAAGCAGACCATTGTCGTACGCTGCGTGGTGCAGTCGGCACAGGGCGATTCCATTGGCTATATCGTCCGTACTTTTGGGATGGCTCACGGGAATAATATGTGCCGCATCCACAAGCTTCATGGCGTAGCCACAAACCGCGCAACGGTAGGAATAGGCTTGAAGGACCTGCGGCCGAAATCTGGATTCGCGAAAGGCCCGCATCGTCTGCACGAGTTCCAGTCGGCGTATTGTTTCGGCCTCCGATTCTGAAGACTCAATGATCTTCTGCTCCATTTCTGGTGCGGGGATAATCAGATCATGGACCATCAATGCCCCTTCTTTGATATCTGTATTGTGAAGCGCCTCGCCATTCTGAACGTACCAGAGTAGCGAAGATGGATCGACAGCCACCACCACCTCTCTGCCTTCAGCGGATGGGCGGATATAGGTCGCAATTCCATCGAGTTTAGCCTGCCTGAGCACGCCAGCGCTAATCTGAAGGCTTGGCGATCTTGAAGAGAATGTCCTGTGGCGACGCGGGTCCCAAAACGCGTAGACTCCGAATTCTTCACTCCAGCCACCCACGATGGTCCTGATACCGGGGCGCAGCGGAAATCGGTCAACGTTCGTCAGTTGGATTCGCCGCTCTTCGGCTGGGCGGATTGCGGGGCCACCGCCGCCGGGCGTGATCGTCCAAAGAAATACACAGCAGTCGGTGGAACGGTCAGGGCCGAGAACCTGAAACTGGGACGGTCGCCGTTCGATTTCCTGTCTGCGAAGAATTGTCGCGCCGGATCTTTCGACCGTGCTCATAAAATTTGCGATTAGCTGTGAAAATGGAATGCCAGCCAAGATCATATCCCCGTAAGTAGTGTAGAAGGCGCCGATTCGGTCAACGGAGCCAGCAGAGGTCCATCCTCGAACCGGGCAAGTGATCCATTGAGGTAATCCAAATTCATTTCGCAGGTAATCCAAGGGCGGCGTTTAGATTCACAAACCGCTCCGGTTACGTTACTCCCGCCGAACGGGTCGAGAACCACATCACCTTTGTCGGTCAGGAAGTCGATAAAAAACGCAACCAGCGATTCTGGATATCTCGCCGGATGGGCTTTGATGCCTAATTCACGACAGCGGCGAAGATAACGGCTGTTCGACTCGGTATTTGCAATGGTCAACACATTAGGAGGAATCGCACCCCCGTTATCCTTTCCAAAATGGTCGGAGATATCATGGCCGGACGGGCGTTTCTTGGCTTTATAGCCGTTCCGGATAAGGTTTTTCATGCTTTCACTGTAGGGTTGCAAAATTTTCCGGTTGTCAGCCTTGGGATATTCCGTTTTGCCAAACCACCAGACCATATTGACCGCATCTTTCACCCGGATTCGACGAACCGTAACCCACTCCGCCGGAGTCGGCAGCTTGGCGGGATTTACCCAATAAAACTCCTGTGCGAGAAAAAATTCTCGTGACAGTAAAACTCCCAACTCAAAATGGTAGGTGCTCCTTACTGGCACTCCCGGTACCCAGGCTCCGCCGATGTCAAGTACAAAACTGCCTTGCGGTTTTAGCAATCGCTTTATTTCAAGGCAGAAGGGCATAAACCAGTCGAGGTATCTTTCTACAGGCTCATTGCCGTACTCTTTTTTCCGTGTCAGGGCAAATGGTGGCGATGTCATTACAAGGTCGAGGCTTGAACTCGGTAGAGCTTTCAGCATGTCCATGGAATCGGTGTGAAATGCTGCGCCCAAGCTTGTTGCGTAGTATGGCCGAAATGCCGCAAAATCCCAAATATCACGTAAAGGCAGTGGAATGGCGTTATTGGATTGGTTCAGCCTTGGCATGGTATTTACTTCCATTTTAAATTCGCTTCGCGTCGACGCTCACCGATTATGTTATCTTAACACCAGATCGGAGTAAACCTCGATATGCACCACGTACGCTTTCTTCACTTATGCTTTGAGGGAAAAACTTCCACTTGTTTCTGCGTACGTAACGCCCCCGGCATGACAGGGGCACAATTGCGGAATATTGGCGGTATTTATCTTGTCGAATTTTCCATCTTGGCCAAGTGTTCGCCGCTTAAATATATCCTTGGATATGCGGCGATGCGGTCAGCGATGATTCAATCGCTTTTCCGGGTTGAGAATATAGCGACGATCGGGCTGGCGGCGAAGAATGCCGGAGATTTCAAGGAATGTCAGTTCGGCCATTATCACCGCCGGCGGAAGGCTGGCCGAGGCGCAGAGTTCATCCACATCCAGTGATTCGCCGGAAAAACAGGCCACAATGCGCTTTTGCGGTGCGGTTAATTCAGCCGGTGGCGTATCAATCTCAGTGGGGGCAGCTTGCGAATATAAATGTGCCTCCTTGCGCAAAATAGAGCGTTTACGCTCCGTGCCACGACTTGCCGATGCAACAACAATTTCATCTACGGGAGGATTAATTAAATCTGCCTGTCCCAAACCGCGGAGAATATCATCAACGGATTCCACCAGCGCGGCTGCCCCGGTTTTAATAAGATGATGGGTGCCGCTGCTGGCCACAGAATCCACGCGCCCCGGCAGGGCGAAAACTTCCCGGGCGTAATCGTCAGCGGCGAGGCGGGCGGTGATCAGCGAGCCGCTGCGCAAGTTGGCTTCCACCACCAGAATGCCCAGCGACATACCGGTGATAATGCGGTTGCGGGGTGGAAAATTTTCCGGCAGCGGCGGTTGATCCGGTGATAATTCACTGATGACCGCGCCACGGTCTTCATGCACAATGCGATCATATAAATCGGCATTTTCCTGTGGATAACAATGGCCCAGCCCGCAGCCTTGCACCACAATGGTGCGCCCCCCGGCGCGTAAGGCACCACTATGCGCAGCGGTGTCAATGCCACGCGCTCCGCCGCTGACAACCGTTACGCCCGCGCCGGCCAAAGCCGCGGCAAATTTATCGGCTTGCTCGCGGCCATAAAGTGTGCATCGGCGTGCGCCGACAATTCCCAAAGCCAGCATGTCTTCCCGCAGAATGTTTCCGCGGATATACAGCACAGTTGGTGGATCGGGTATGCGGATCAGGCCCGGAGGCCATTCGGTATGGTCGGGGCAGATGATGCGAATGTGCCGCTGTTGGCAATCAGCAAGAATGTCATTGACGTTGATTTGCTCGCGGCCACGGGCAATCGCCTGGGCGCGGCTTGAGCCGATGCCATCCACCGCTGCCAATTGTCCGGCGGACGCGGAGAGAATATTTTCCGGCGTTTGTAACGCATCGAGCAATCGGCGCAGCAGTACCGGGCCAATTCCGTTGCAAAGCGAAAGCGTAATCCACGCGGCAAGGCGCTGCGGCGAAGGCTCGGTGATGGCGGATGCGGAATCAGAGGCACTCATGCGACAGAGGCCTCCTGCTGCTGAATATAGCCAATGGCCTGCAGAATTTGACCTTCAGGAATATCCGTGGCAATGCGCGCCTTACCGATATGCTCAGTTGGCAAAATCAACCGCAGCCGCCCCGATATAATTTTTTTATCGCTGCCCATGGCCCGAAAAACCGCGGTCGGATCGGCTATGGCGATTCGCACGGGCAGGCCGATGCGCGTAAGCAGTGATTCCACCGCCAGTGCGGACCCGGGCGGGAATTCTCCACGTTGCACCGCCAGGTGGCAGGCCGCCACAACGCCCAGAGATACCGCTTGCCCGTGAGCCAAATTCGCATATCCGGCCAGCGTTTCCAGGGCGTGACCAAAGGTGTGGCCCAAATTCAGCAACGCTCTTTCACCGCGTTCAAACGGATCTGCCATAACTACGGCGGCTTTAATTTGCACATTCCAGGCCACCAGCTCCGCAAGCGTAGCAGAATCGCAGGCGCAAATGGCGGCTACATGATGTTCAATAAAATCAAAGAGCTTGGCATCTTTGATAATGGCATGTTTCACACATTCCGCCAAACCACACTGTATTTCCAGCAGTGGAAGTGTTTTAAATGTTGTTACATCGGTAAATACAGCCGTCGGCTGATGAAATGCGCCGATGAGGTTTTTCCCCATTGCATGATCCACCCCCACTTTTCCGCCCACGCTGGCATCCACCGCTGCAAGCAGCGTCGTGGGAACCTGAATAAAAGGCACACCGCGCAGCAGCGTGGAACTGACAAAACCCGCCAGATCACCTGTTACGCCACCACCCAATGCGATGACGGGACTTGAGCGTTCAAGGCGGGCGGACAAAAGCGCATCATACGCACCGGTAACCGTCCGCAAGGTTTTATTGGCTTCCCCGGCGGGAAATACAAAGCTGCAAACGCGATAGCCGGCGGCTTCCAGAGAGGCCTTGGCCATGGGTAGATAATGCTTGGCAACATGGTCATCGGAAATTAAAGCGCACGAAGGCGCTGGCGCGCGTTCTTTGACCCGCTGGCCAAGCTCCTGCAGCAAATGCGAACCGACCAGCACGGGATAAGCGATGGCGGCAGACGGCGGAAGTTGTATATGAATTTCTGACATGGAAGAGGATTTTAGCGGAAAGTTACAATTTGTGCCTATCTGCGAAAACGCACCCGCTCCCGTGGGGGGCGTGACACCTTACGCGGGTAATGAAAATAAGGTTTTCGAGCACCGGATGATAATCCGGTGGTGGATTTTATGCCGCGAACCAACCACCGGGTTATCACCACGTTGCTCTATGCCGCCGAAATCCGTTCTGTAGTGGTATGGTTCAATCGCGGATTATCGGCCATTGCCTGCGGAATCTGTCACGCGCCTGCTCCCGCGGATGTCCGAGGCCTGCGGGTAATCCAATTCATCGGGGTGGGGCTGGGAGAAAAACTGAAAGGGTTCTGAATACCAAATACTTAAGCCCGCCGCCGTCGCCGCAGCGCTCCACACCTTTTAAGCGACGCGCAGGCACTGCGTCTCATTAAGGTTACCGCAGGTGGCCATCTCATTACTCATTGTTCACTGCAGCGCAGCGCCCGTAGGCCCGCTCTCGCGTATAATCGTATACAATAGATCAGCCGACGCGGATGGCGTTGTCCGCCTTATTGGAAATTGTGCAGATAATGAACAAGCTTACGAAAAAATCGATTGTTGAAGTGGCACAACAGACGCTCTACCCGCCGGAGGCATTTGAATTTGTGCGGGAGGGCTTAGCGTTAACCGTGCAACGGGTGCATCCCGTCAGCACCGGCGAAGAATTACCTGACGGTCAACGCCATGTATCGGGGCAGGATTTAGCCCGGGGCTTGCGCGACTTGGCCATCCGCCAATACGGAATTTTGGCCGGCGCGGTATTGGCGCATTGGAATATTCACACTACCATGGATTTTGGTAAAATTGTTTTCGCGATGGTGGAAAGTGGTATTATGCACAAAACACCGGAAGACAATATTGAAGACTTTCGGGATGTTTTCGATTTTGATGAGGCCTTTACCGCTCCGCGGCGTCCGCTGATAACTGGAACGCCGGTATTTAATCTAAAGTCGTTGTAGTCGCGGTGGGCATGGATGCAAAAGAGTCAGGCATTGTTTATGCTTGGGAAATTCAGGGATGTCCTTTTTAATGATAAGGGGAAACAGGCGTGGTAATGAAATGTGTTAAGCATATCGTTCTCGTTGGGGTCGCAGGTCTGCTGCTGACGGGCTGCACCTATCAGCAGCCACCGGTTGATTTGACCGCGCCCTCCCATTTCACTTTAAGTGTCATAGACGGCACGCACCGGCGATCGGCTATTGATGTTCCAATCCCCGCATCGTCCAACATTCTGCCCGATACACAGGCCCTTATCAGTTCCGTCGGCCCATGGTCACTGAAGCCTGATGAAACCGGCACGCTCAATGAAGTGATCATCAACGGGCCGATGTATGATGTTAACGTCATGTCCGATCAATTAGTTATCCGCTTCCATAATGATCCGAATCAGGTTGGTGCGGTATCCACCCCGATAACCCGGCAGCAGTATGATCAGATTCGCAGCGACGCGATGGTGACGATTCAGCCGAACCAATGGAAGAAAATCACTTACGGCCCGAATCCCTGAATGCCATCCGCTTCCCTTCTGAGACGTTTCACGGCATACTCTGTGTTATGCGGTGGCTGACATTCTTTTTATTGCTCTATTTTGCCACGGCCCTTCAGGCCGCGCACCTCGGACAATGGAGTGAATTCGGCTATTTCCATATCGAATATATTTTCATGCTGGCGGTTTTCTATGCCCTGTTTGCGGAGAAAGATGCCGCCTTGCTGGCCTGTTTCTGGTGCGGCTTGATGTATGACCTTACCGGGCAATCCATCGTAGGATTAGAGGCGATTCTCGCCGGTATGATCGCCTTGGGTATTGTCAGTATCCGCATGCACATTTTCCGCACCAGCGTGCTGGGGCAAATGGTCATAACCTTTCTGGCGGTGCTGCTCTTTCTCGCGGGGAGGTTGGTCGTTGGCCATTTGGCATTGTTTCTGGTCGGACGGCCGGTACCGATTATCAATATTCTGGCTTATACCGGCGTGATATTATCCAGCAGTATCTACACTGCTGTGGTGGCACCCTGGATTTTCCGTGTTTTATTTCTTCTGGGTGATATGCTCGGCTTTGATATGCAGCATCGTCGGGGCATCGCCCGGTAAGCACAAGCGCCGCGGGTGTTGCGGTGTAATACCGTCCACGCATGAATTGAATATTTATCCGTGCGGTTCGTTGAAATAATCCGCCGCATTACGCTAAGATCAATTGCGCGGACGTCGTCGGGTTCCGCGGCAACATGAGAGGTACCCAATCCAGATGTTAAGGCGGCGACTCATTATGCTTGTTGTTCTCGCTGCCATGGCGATGGCCGTCATCGGTACGCGCCTGGCAGCGCTGGAAATCTTTCAGCATCAGCACTGGCGCGATGAAGCGCGCAGCTTCACGTATCGCCATTACATGATTCCCACCCGCCGGGGAGAAATTGTGGATCGTGACGGGCGAATCCTGGCCGTCGAAACCCCGTGCTACAATCTGGCGATTGAATATCAAGCCATGAACCATGATGCGCTGTGGATTACGGCTGTGGCCATTCGCCGCCTGGAACAGCACAAATTATCCCGCGCTCAAATTCTTATCCGCTTGCCGGCTGAAAAACGGAAAATCAACGCGGATCTGGACCGTATGCCGGAATCCATCGCCGACCATTGCGGCGTTCCACTGGGGCTGGTGCTGCATAGTTTTGACATCATCCGCAGCCGAATGCAGCTTCTGCGCGAAGATGTCTGGACGGTACGCTATTCCCATCTGCTTCATACGGGAACGTCGCCGGATGACCTCGATGAGCAGATGGGACTGGCCAATAGTATTGATCTCTCTGAAGCTCATGAAGCCCATACGGTCATTCCCGATATCGGCTTTGCCGCCGCCGCCTATTTCAAAAAGCACACCCGCCGCTATCCCGGTCTGGTGGTGGAAGCCGGCACCCACCGCATTTATCCCTATAACGATGTCGGGGCACATCTGATCGGCTATATGCGACAAGTCACCGCGGCGGTGGTGGAACAACATCCATTTGTGCTTCCCCGCCTGATTGCGGGCAGCCTGCGGGACACCCGCGGGCATCTGAGGGGGTATCTACCCGGCGATACAATGGGGGCTAGCGGGGTGGAGCAGGCCGCTGAAAAACTGTTACGCGGAACGCGCGGTGTGCGCCTGGTAAATCTTGAGGGGCATCAGGTTAAAGCGGATTACCGCAAACCTGTCCCCGGACAAAACATCCGTCTGACGCTGGATATTAATCTACAGCGGGCGCTGAGAGAAAAGCTGGAAGACCCCACCACACATCTGCTCTATTTTAACGGGCAAATGCACAATACCGCTGTGGTCGTATTGTCCGTTAAGAACAACCGCGTGTTATTGATGCTGTCGGAACCGGGCTACAACATCAACACCATTCACAAAGATTTTTCATTGTTGTTAAAAGATCCCCGATTACCCCTGATGGATCGCGCCATGTCCAGCGCTTTTCCTCCCGGCAGTATCGTTAAACCGCTGGAAGCATCCTTTGCCATGACTCAAGGCGTCATTACGCCGCAAACCATCATAAACTGCGGTCCGGAACTGTTTCCCAATCACCCCAATGTGTTTCGCGATGATTCCTATCCCTATGGCCGCGGCCCGACCGATGTGGTCTCCGGCCTGGAAGAATCCTGCGACGTATTTTTCTACACTGTCGGCATGAGGTTGGGCCTCACGCGGCTGGTCGCCGGGTATCGCAGTTATGGCCTGGGTTCCCCCACCGGCATTGGTCTGGCGGCAGAGACCGGCGGCTACCTGCCGCCTACCGATAATTCAATCAGCAAAATAAAACGCCTGGATGACGCGATCATGATGGGAATAGGCCAAGGCCCCATGGCGGTTACACCCTTGCAGATGGCCAACGGTTATACCGCCCTCCTGCGTGGCGGGCTGTGGCGGCAACCGCAACTTATCGAGCAGTTTCACCGCCCGCCCCCGCGCAAAATAAACATTAACACCTCCTACCTAAAATATATATATAAGGGCATGTATCTGGTGGTGCACGGCCCCCTGGGGACCGCGAATATGGACAACTTTACGCTGCCGGTCGAAGGGAAAACCGGCACCGCGCAAACAGCCGAACTGGTTCGGCAAAACGGCAAGACAACCGTTGTTAAGGGCGATGACGGCTGGTTTATCGGCTGCGTGCCGGCGGATCATCCCAAGTATGTTATCGCGGCGGTGGTGGAAATGGGCGGCTATGGCGGGCAGGTTGCCGGACCAATTGTTAAAGCGTGCATCGAACTCATGCAACAGCGTGGCTACTTGCCGGAGGCCGCCAATCCGTGACCGACAAGCGTGATGACTATTCGCCGTCATTAATGCCCGGTGGCTCCGGTGGAAATTCGCGATTCTCGCGCCGATCCACTTTATTGGAAACCATCTGGCATCGGGTCATGCCCGAACTTGTTGCTACCCGCTTGGCCTGGCTGATGCTTCTGGCCGTGGCACTGCTGTGTGCGGCCAGCCTCATGGCTGTGCGTATTTGCGGGCGCGGTCTGATGCTGCGACAGGAAATACATATTCTCGTCGGTGCGGTCATTTTGCTTTTGCTGCTGACCGTTAATTACCGAAAAATCGGTTCTCTGGCTTACGGCTTTTTTATTTTTACCACACTGCTGCTTATCGCCGTGCGCTTTGCGCGACCCATTAAAGGCAGTCACCGCTGGTTTATATTGCCCGGCGGCATTGACCTGCAACCCAGTGAACTGGCAAAAATATCCTTTGTCATGTCCGTCGCATGGTGCCTGCGTATGCACAAAGACATGCGGCAGCTTAATAAACTCATACTCCCGTTTGTCTTTGCCATTATTCCAATGAGTCTGATCCTTATTGAGCCGGATCTGGGCACGGCGCTGCTTTTTCCGGTTGTGCTCTATGCCATGCTCATTGCCGCGGGTGCCAAATTCCGGCATTTACTGGCCATTGCGCTTATTGCCATGGCCGTTGCGCCAGGTTGCTATCCCCTGCTCAAGCCTTATCAGAAACAACGGATCGTGGCGCTGTTTGTCCATGGCAAACCCACACATCGCCAACTCTCCGGAGAACTGTACCAGAAACGCCAAAGCGAAATTGCTGAAGGCAGTGGCGGTCTGACCGGGCAAGGGCTGGAAGGCACAGTTGAAATTCGCCATGGCCTGCTGCCCGAAGCGTCCAATGATTTTATCTTTGCGGTCGTCGGCAGTCAGTGGGGATTTGCCGGCGCAATTACGATTTTGGTTTTATATTTAATATTTTTCGCTTCCTGCATGGAAACCGCCGGCGAAGCGGCAGATAGCTTCGGTCGGCTGCTCGTGGTTGGATTATCCGCCATGTTGATCCTGCAGGCGGCAATTAATATTGCCATGACCACAGGAATAATACCCGTTGTAGGCATCACCTTGCCGTTTATGTCCTATGGCGGCAGTGCCATGCTTGCTGATATGCTGGCCATGTCCCTGATTCTTAATGTTGCCATGCGCGGCCACCGCATTACCCCCGGCAGCCGCGAAAGACCCGCCGCCCGCGGATAAATTCATCACCCCGTTATTGATTTCTCCAGCGACACACCCGCCGCCAAACGCTATAATCTTTGCATGATGCAGAACATGGATGATCAATCCGAAAAAGATGCTTCCAATACCAGTCAAACCGATACGCCCGTCGTATCGGATTCTTCCGCTTCCACTTCCAGTGCCCAGCCCGCTGCCGCGCCGCCGCGCGTGCAATCGCCAGAACTTGATCCTGGCCGGCGCGGTTTTTTTGCCAAATGCCTCAGTGATATTCTCGCCCCGGTAGCCAGCCTCATTGAAAGTCGTATGGACCCCGTTACAGAGGTATTTGAGGGCCAATTTTCCCCACCATCGTATGAAGATGACGATTCTCCCATGATGCCCGGGCTGCACCGATCGATGGAGCCGCAAACCATTTTGCGGCCACCGGGCGCCAAGGTGACTGGCGAGTTTGAATCACTCTGCTCGCGCTGTGGAGCATGTGTCGAAGCCTGCCCGGTAAAATGTATCCAAATTGATGCCTCAGCCTGTGTGGGGGATGGCTATCCGTACATTGCCCCGGCCATCGCGCCGTGTGTGGTATGTGATGAATTGGCTTGTATGAAAGCCTGCCCGACCGGAGCTTTAACATTGGTGGATAAATTTTCCATCCGTATGGGATTGGCGGACGTTAAACACGAAACCTGCTTGCGGCATCATGGTGAAGATTGCCGCCTGTGCCTGGAGGCCTGTCCCATTGGTGAAAATGCCATTGTCGTCAGCGCTCATTCGGGCCGCGTTTTGGTAAAGCCCGGGGGCTGCACCGGATGTGGTATGTGTGAACAGGCTTGTCCTACCCATCCCACCGCCATTACAGTGCAACCATTAAAACGCTTGGAAGAGCTGCCGGAAGATTAATTTCCCATTAAGATAGGCGATGGCAGGACGGAATTAACGGCGGATTTGTCGCCGGGATAAATGCTTTTGCTTGGAAGGTTATATGTCTGATAACAAAGAACGGGAACTTGGTACCACCCTGGATATCAAATTGGATTCCGCGGGTCTGCTTACAGCTGTGGCTGTGGATGCGGATACCAATGAGGTTTTAATGGTGGCTTTTATGAACCAGGCGTCGCTGGAAAAAACCATCGCCACGGGCAAAGCGACCTATTGGAGCCGATCGCGCCAGAAATTCTGGGTAAAAGGCGAAGAAAGTGGCCACATTCAGGAAGTACAGGAACTGCTCGTGGATTGCGATCAGGATGCTGTCGTAATGAAAGTGCGGCAACAGGGTTCCGCCTGCCACAATGGATTTCGTTCCTGCTTTTATCGTAAAATTGCGCCCGGCAATAATGCGGCGGCAACAAAACTGGAATTTGTGCTCCAGCGGCAGGTGGACCCCGCCAGCATATATAAAAAGTAAACGCGATTTCGGTGCGGACTTTTCCGGTTGCTTTCATGCAAAAAGCCGCCTAGCATTGTCCGTCTCGCACGAGAGTCTGTTTGAGCACCCAGGTGCCATAATCAAACAGAAATGCCGCTGCCGTGATGTGTATTTCCGGTCGCCGTGCGGAAGCTGCAGTGCCGGAGGTTAAGCTGTGACTCAGGTAGTCGATATGGTTCATGGAAATCAAACATCAAATGCCGCCGCAAAACTTGCGGATGTGCAATCCGCGCAGGATAAACGCAACATCGCCATTGATAAAGTCGGCGTAAAATCGGTACGTTATCCCATCACCTTGCGCACACCCGATGGCGGCGAACAAAGCACCGTCGCCATGATCAATTTATATGTTTCGCTGCCCAAACATAAAAAGGGCACGCACATGAGCCGATTTCTGGAAATTCTCAATCGGCATCACCGCAGCATTACCCCCAGCCAGATTATTCCCATTCTCCATGAAATGAAGAACAAACTTCTCGCCGATGACGCGCTGATTGAAATGACCTTCCCTTATTTCATTGAAAAACAGGCTCCCGTCTCCGGTGCCCGCGGACTCATGGATTACGTCTGCTCCTTTGAAGGGGTCAGCAATGGTTCGGATGATTTCATCCTTGGCGTAAAAGCCCCGGCTACGTCCTTATGCCCATGCAGCAAAGAAATTTCCGCGTATGGTGCCCATAATCAGCGCTGCGAAATCAGTGCCCGAGTTCGCTTTACCGGTGATCTGTGGATTGAGGACCTTGTGAAGATTATGGAATCTGCCGCCAGTGCCCCGGTTTATGCCGTGCTCAAACGCCCGGATGAAAAATTTGTTACCGAGCAGGCCTTTGATAATCCCAAATTTGTGGAAGACATCATCCGTGACCTGGCCCTGGCAATGGAAGAAAATAAGCAGATTACCTGGTACAGCATTCAAAGTGAAAACTTTGAATCCATCCACAACCATAACGCCTTCGCCCAAATTGAGCGTGATAAACGATAGGCCGCCGTCCCACGAGGGCTCTGAAATATTCCCATCGACGACCACAAAAGGGCACCGGCAAACGTGGTTTACCCTGCGGCTCGCTGACCTCGCGCGGGCGTCGGCCTCACAGCTTTTCCCGCACGCTGCGTATTTTATCTTCCAGTGTCTGCACACGGTCGGTGCGTGTACCGATTTTCAAACTTGTGACAATGCGCGGGGCGCCCATGCCATGAACCGTTTCATGACATTTTTTAATCCGGAGTTTCGCCCCCAAAACGTGATTTTCGGAAGAGAATCCCCTTGATAGTATTGCGTTTGATGCGTTTTCGGGCTGTTTTTTGTCGGCAATGTGTACCCATGTAAATGACAATATTATGCTTGACATTAGATATTATTGTGTATATGATGTGGGCATGTATATCGAAGATGTTCCAAATCGCAACTCCCGCCCCGCCACGCTCGTGCGGGAATCGTCAC